>Ga0209636_10001201_pt1 | contig 25905 bp, 18 predicted proteins | sample DeeMarSWOR152_54_FD_187464 | JGI IMG/M metagenome (GOLD analysis project Ga0209636, IMG submission 187464) | Marine sediment microbial communities from White Oak River estuary, North Carolina - WOR-1-52-54 (SPAdes) (version 2) | ecosystem: Environmental > Aquatic > Marine > Intertidal zone >...
CTACGGCATCATGCACGCCCATGTGGATTCGGCACTTCTGGAAGACCGGGCGGAGATCGACGAGCAGGGCCGCTACAAGGTGGTCATGCCCTTTGATCTGAGCGGCGCCGGCCAAGGCAAGGCCTCCCGCTACATCCGCATGGCCCAGCCATATGGAGGCAAGAGCCAGGGCATGCACTTCCCCCTGCACAAGGGCACGGAAGTGATCTGGGCCTGCGTCGGCGGCGACCCCGACCGGCCCATCATCCTCGGCGCGGTGCCCAACCCCCTGAACCCGAGCGTAGTCACCGACAGCAACTACACCAAAAACGTCATCCGCACGGCGAGCGGGAGCTTCCTCGAGTTCAACGACGGGGCGGGGCTCGGCGCGGTCGTTCAGAAGGTCACCGGTTCTCAACTTCAACGACAGCAGCAGTATCAGAAAGGCGAGGACTGCAAGGAGAAAAGTTACCACAAATCTCGTTCGACGGCTGGTTCCAATCTTGAAGGCACGAATGACAACGGTCAGCGAAGAGATGGATTTCGAACTATACCTGATGAAGAAAAGACACGGTTCCAGGGACCACTAGAGCAGCAACAGCAGGCAGCTAAACTGCATGAAGCAAAGGTTGGCGCTGAGAAATACTTCAGAGTGAGGGTGCCAGACTATGAGACAGTAGATGGTGTGGGGCAAGATAGTTATTTGCGCTTGGGGGATATGCCGGCCCAACAGGTGACTGGGATGGAAGAGACTGACGATGAGGAAGCAGGCTGGTTCGATTACACTGACGGGGTCCACACATCGATATCGGGCCCGACTATGAATCCAGCTGACACAAGCATATTAGAGGATCCGAATCCGAGACGTGCCGAACCGCCGAATGTTGATGCAGCTATGTGGACTGAATACGGCGTCAACAATACGCCGCCTTCTCCTTACATTGAATATACTCTGGGCAAGGACTTCTGGAATCCGGATCTTACCAAAGAGGCAATAGATACAGTAATAGCAAGCAAAGACACACGCTATTATCCCTATTGGGATGAGAAAACCTCCAAGAGACAACAGTACGATGCAGATAATAATCAATGGAAATACTCATATGACGTGGAAAGGGATGACCTTGTCCGCGGCAGCCATAACGAGCATGTCCAAGGAGACAGGATAACTGAAATAGAGGGAACCTGGGATTGTACGATCAAGGGGCACCTCTACAACACCGCCTGGGGTCATGTACACTCCGATTATTATCAGAGCCATTCAGAATCATATTATGGTGATGTGCTCGACGTGTACGGTCAGCCTTCTAGAGATGTTAACGTAATAGAAATAGCCTATGGAAACAAATACGAGTGGCATTTTGGCGACAAGATAGAGGTGGTAGAGGCACCAAACGGAGGGGTTTATGAATATCACCATGGGGATAAGACTGAGCACGTCATAGGGAGTTTCGTGGAAAACCATGAAGGAACCAAAGATAGTGTTGTTAGCGGAAGGGTTACAGAGACTCTCAGGGGTGGCGCACACACGGTAGTAGGAGATCCGGAAAACAGAACGACTGCCATTGAGAACAGGACTGAAGTGCATGCAAACAATATTACCGACATCCATCTGCCTCAGAACGGAATAAACCGTACGATGGTTTGGGGAGGCACTGTTGATATATACCAAGGCTATCATCACACCACCCATGCCGCCCTCGTAACAGAAGCCAGCGCATCTGTTAGCTTGGGAATATCGAGTCTCCTTTCCGTGACGCAGTCGCTCGTGAGGTTAATAACTGGTAGCGTCGAGGTCCACAACGCAGAGAATGAGGTTGAATTCTACAAAGGCTTCAACGTAATTTTCTGATCCAGGGTCGTGTATGAAGATCATCAAACCCCTCAATCAAGGCCTGCTTTACAAGATCTTCGAAGAAGCGAGGAAATGCTATCTCTCGGTGGCGATTCTCAGCTTCTTTCCGTTTGAGGCACATTCAGGGCTCCTTTCAGAGATCGACATGTGGAAGTTCGCTGCATCCGAGCTGGGTAAGGATGCCATGCTCGATATGTGCATGCCCAAGCCAAAGGGTGAAGTTTTGGTTATTGGTAAGTGTTTCGCTCCTGAGGGTAAGCCGGTTCCTGCCTATGAGGTGTGTTTACAAATTGGACCGATCAATAAAACCCTTAACGTTTACGGAGACCGGTTCTGGAGGCGGAAGGCCGGAATCCTCAAGACTATCTCCGACCCCCTCCCCTTCACGGAAATGGATATCAGCTATGAGAAGGCCTTTGGCGGTCCCAAGCACAAGAAGAATCCATTGGGCAAAGGGCATAATCCTATAAAGATGGATACAGGAGAAGAGATTCATCCTCTTCCAAATATAGAGACACCAGGAGACCTCATCGACTCCCCCAAGAAGAAGCCAAACCCTGCGGGTTTTGCCCCCATCGACCTCACCTGGCCCCAGCGCTTTGACAAAGCGGGCACCTACGATGAGAAGTGGCTCCGGGAGCGGTTCCCCGGTCTGGCCGAGGACATGGAGTGGGCCTTTTTCAACGCCGCGCCGGAAGACCAGCATATTGAGGGTTTTTTCAAAGGGGACGAGCCCTTTGAGATCAAGGGCATGCATCCTGAAAAGCCCCTCATTCAGGCGAACCTGCCGGGCTTCAAGTCCCGCTGCTTCATCAATCAGAAGACCGATCAAGGTGAGCAGTTCAAGCAGATCGACATGCGCCTGGATACTGTCTGGCTGTTCCCCCATGCCGAAAAGGGCATCACCGTCTACCGAGGTGTGGCCGAGGTGCAGACAGACGACGCCGAAGACGTTCTCCACATGCTTTTGGCTTACGAGCGCCTCACTGATAAGCCCAGGCCTTTCGAGCATTACAGGGAGGCGTTCTCAAAGCGAATCGACGAGGAAAAGGGTTACCTCCACCTCTTGGATGAAAAAGACCTGATACCCCCCGGCGACAAGTCGTGGTTTGCCGCCCTGATGGAGGAAGCTGGGGAGAAACAAAAGAGTGTCCTGGCACAAAACATGGCCAGGAGGGCTGAGAGGGAGAATGAGAAGGCGAGGGAAAAGATCCGCCAGATGGGACTAGACCCGGATCAGTATGGCCCTGAAAAACTGCCCGAGCAGCCGCAGTTCAGCACTGAGAGCCTGGCGGAAATGCTCGAGTTGGCCAAGAAGGTCGAAGCCGAAGCCAAGGCCAGAAAGGCCGAGATGGAGCAGCGGCTGCAACGCGAGCTCGCCGATCAGCGCTTAAAGTACGGCCAGGTCATGGAGCAGGAGAACATGAGGGCAGGGGGCCTGCGGAGCTTTTCCGCTGAGAAGGAGATCCAGCGGCTCCGGGCGGCCGGGATTGAGGATCCGGCGATGGAAAAGAAGCTGTACCAGACCGAAGAGACCATGAAGCAGGTGTACCGGCAGTTCGCCCATCAGTTTCCGCCGGCCCCGCTGCCGCCCCCAGAGGAGGCGGCCCGGATGCGGGAGGCCGTTGTGGCAGGGTACACGGAAGGCAAGAGCTTTGCCGGGCAGGATCTGACCGGGGCGGATCTCTCCAAGCTCGATTTGAAGAATATCGACCTCAAGGACGCCATGCTGGAGGGGGCGAACTTGAGCGGGGCTGATCTTTCCGGGGCCGACTTGAGCGGCTGTGTTTTGGCCCGTGCCGACCTGACCGGCGCCAGGTGTGCCGGGGCAAAGATGGCCGAGGCCTGCCTGGGCGGTGCAAATCTGACCGGGGCTAACTTCAAGGGGGCTGAACTTACCAAGGCCGCCTTCGGCAAGGCAGACCTTACCGATGCCGATCTTTCCGGCACAACCATGGACGGGGCGGATTTCATGGAAGCAAAGCTTTCCGGGGCCCAATTGAGCCGGACTACCTTGAAGGAGACCCTTTTCTATGAAAACGACCTGAGCCGGGCTGTTTTTACAGAGGCGGACCTGAGCCGGAGCCAGTTTATCAACGCCACCATGGAAGAGGCGGACTTTTCCGGAACGAGATTAAGTTCGGCCATATTCGTCGGTGTCCGTGGTGCGAAGACCGTCTTCAAAGGAGCTGACATGACCAAGGCCTGCGCCGCCAACGAGGCATCCTTTGCCGGGGCAGACCTGCGGGGAGCCGTGTTGAGCCAGGCGGGCCTGCGGGGAAGCGATTTTTCCGGGGCCAACTTCGAAGGGGCACGCCTTGATATGGCTGACCTGAGCGAGTGCAACCTGAAGGGGGCCAATCTCTACCGTGCCTTTGCCCGGCAGGCCCGGTTTGAGAAATCAGACCTGGAAGGCGCCAACATGGTCTCCATCAACTTGTTCGAGGGCTCCCTCCGGAAGGCAAGGCTCGTAACCACTGATTTGAGTGGCGCGAACCTTTACGGGGCGGAGGTTTTCAGGGCCGTCTTCGGACAGACCAACCTCCAAGGGGCCAACCTGAAAAAGACGAAGATAGAAAAGTGGGCACCACGATGAACCGAGAGGAGCTTGTAAAAAACATCAAAGAAGGCGAGATTATTTCCAAGGTCGATCTTTCAGGCATGGACCTTTCCGGGGCGGAGCTCTCTGGCGGGATCTTCGAGGAGGTCGGTTTCAAGGGGGCCAACCTCAGCGGGGCGAACCTGCGGGAGTCCATATTCACCAAGCCGGACTTCTCCGGCGCTGATTTATCGGGCGTGAACATGCGCTCAACCGTGATGACCGAGGCGAATTTAAGGGGCGTTTCCCTGAGGAACGCGGATATGGTAGAAGCCAAGCTCACGGAACCGGAGCTTTCAGGCGCCGACTTGTCAGGCGCTGCCCTGAGCAGCGCTGCCCTGATTTCTGCCACAATGAAAGACGCCGATCTTTCCAATACCAACCTTGACCGTACCGTCATGCACGAGGCCAAACTCCAGGGGGCCAACCTCAGCGGGGCAAACCTCTCGCAAACCGTCATGATGGGAGCAGGCCTTGAGGGCGCGGTCTTTACCGGGGCCAAGCTCCACCTCACCATGATGCTGAACGTCAACCTCTCCGGCATGGATCTAAGCGGCATGCAGTTTACCGGGGTACAGTTCAAGGGAGCTGACCTGGCCGGGGTGAACCTGACCGGGGCCGATCTGACCCAGGCCAGCTTTATGGAGGCCAATCTCTCCGATGCATTGCTTGATCAGGTGAAGGCCCAGTATGCCATTTTCATGCAGGCGAGGATGACCAATGCGAGCCTGAAAGGGGCCTTTCTCAAGCAGACCAGCTTTGGAGAGGCGGACCTCACTGGGGCGGATTTCAGCGGGGCCGAGCTGGAATCGAGCGTCTTTGAGAAGGCCATGTGTCTGGCCGCCCGTTTCGTGGGGGCCAACCTGACCTACTGCGACTTCTCCCACGCTGACCTCTCTGGCGCCGACATGTCGCGGGCAACGCTCTTTCGAACCAAATTGCACCGTGTCAAGGAGGAACACACCCGGTGGGACGCCGGCAAGGCCCGGGCCCTGGGTACTGACCCGGAGCGGGCCGAGGCCGAGGACTGGCAGCCTGGGTTGTAGGTAATTGTTCGCCACTCGCCACCAGGTTCTATGATAATTCGAGTTCCAACTGAATGGATAAGGTTATTCGGCAACCATTTGGAGTCCTGGAGTAATGGAGTTTTGGAATGGATAGACAATGTTTTCAATGCCCCATCGCTCCAATAGTCCAGGTACAGCGTTAAACACGTCTGACAATGAGGAGAATACACACGATTAAATGTCAGATACAGGTGACTTTTTAAATTTTCATTGAGAGGGGAGAAAAATGGACAATCTGGCAAGAGCTTTGAACAGCGAGGAAGTTTTATTGGAATACGGCAGGGTTACTGGTTCGGAAGGCCGTTTCTCTATGGTTGAAACCGGTAGCGCAAAAATGAAAGCAACGAAATCAGTGAGCTGCCTGATTGAGCCCCTGACGGGGGATACGGTGTTGATTTCCGTTGCCCCATCGGGAAGATGCTACATCCTCGGCATCCTGGAAAGAGAAAACGGTGGGCCTGCCTCCTTGGTTTTTGAGGGCGACGTGGAATTTAAGGCCAAAGAGGGCCGTTTCCGGGTTGCCGCGCAGGAGGGGATCGATCTGGTATCCGCCAAGGGCACCGCGCTGGTCTCCCCTGAACTTTCGATCAACTCCGTTCAGGCGGACGTGAGCATTCAACACCTCTCCTTTTTCGGCACGTTCCTGCAGGGCCAGATCCAAAAGATCAAGATGATCGGCCAGGCCTATGATTCCGTCTTCGAACGGGTTTCCCAGAGAGTAAGACGGTGTTACCGGTGGGTCGACGAGCTGGATCAGCTCAAGGCCGGGCAGCTCAACTACCTCGTCAAGAAGCTTATGTCTTTGCGGGGCAAGTACTCGGTTCTGACCGCAGAAGAGGATGTCCGCATTGATGGAGACAAGATTCTCATGGGTTAGGAGGTGACATCATGTTTGCAAACTGTCAACTGGGTGGGTTGCATTTCGCCTTTCCGGACGTCTGCAATACCCCCACCCCTGTCGGGCCCGTTCCAATTCCCTACCCGAACCTGGCCCCGGGCATGACGGCTAATCCGGCAATGGCCTGTAAAAAACTCTACCTCTCCTGCATGCCGGCCCACAATCTGGCGACCCAGGTTCCCATGAGCCAGGGAGACAACGCAGGGGTAGGTACGGGCGTTGCCTCCGGTATGGTCATGGGTCCCTGCAAGCACATGATGGGTAGCTTCGGGGTCATCTATGAGGGGTCCCCCGCCACCAAGATGACGAGTCTCACCGGGCAAAATGGGATGAGCATGAATACACCGGGCATGACCCTGGTGCCGGCGCAGTTCAAGGTAATGATCATGAAGTGATGTCCGCGGGCCGGTGAAACAGGTCTGCTCGAAAGAAGCGGGGTCAAATGCTTTTCCTGATGCATTTTGCATGAAGCGCTATCGTATTGTCCATACGACCACCTATGGCTTTACCGAAACGGTTTCATTGTGCAAGGCAGAAGCTCATCTGATCCCCCGAGACCTTCCCCACCAGCACTGCGAGCTCCATCAGCTCGTCACTCGCCCGCTAGCCGAGGAGAAGCACCAGTGGGAAGACGCCTTTGGCAACCAGGTGAGCTATTTTGAGGTTTCCGAGCCGCACCAGACGCTGGATGTCACGGCGATCAGTGTGGTGCGGGTAGATCCGTCTGATAACCCGCCGAAAGAAGAGTCGTGTGCCTGGAATGAGGTCAGGCTCAGGTTGGAAAGGTCTGAGAGCGGGGACATGCTCGAGGCGCGGCAGTTTGTGGAGCATTCGAAATATGTGCAAGCAGATGCCGACTTGGCCGATTACGCCCTGGTTTCGTTCACGCAGGGCCGGCCGATACTGGAAGCGGCCCATCACCTGATGGAGCTGATTCATAAGGACTTTACCTATGACCCCGGTTCCACCACCATCCGCACGAGTGTGAAGCATGTGCTCATGAAGCGCCGCGGGGTGTGCCAGGACTTTGCCCACCTGGCCATCGGTTGTTTGCGTTCACTTGGGCTGGCGGCACGGTATGTGAGCGGTTACCTTGACACCGCCGCTCTGCGCGGCCCCGATCACGTAATCGCATCAGACGCCTCCCACGCCTGGTTTGCTGCGTATGACCCTGATCTTGGGTGGGTGGATTTTGACCCCACTATCGGACGGATGCCCCCTGACGGATACATCACCACTGCCTGGGGCCGGGATTATGACGATGTTGCGCCGCTAAAAGGGGCATTTACCGGCGGCGGGCCTCATATACTCAGGGTTTCGGTGGACGTGGCGGCGGTATGAGATCTGTGTTGTCACCTGTCCGTGGAGAAAATCACTCCAGGTATCGGCGGGGATAATACAGGTAAGCCTTTGTGGCTAGTCTTGAGGACCGCAGGGCCTGTTCGGTACAGGATCAGCCGCTGAACCGATCGCAGAACAGTTTGAGCTCCTTCGCGGCTCCCGGCGTGAGCTGAAAGGTAATCCGTTCCTCCCGTTTTCCGTCCCGATATCGCAGGGTGAGCAAGACCACGGTGGTGTTGAGCTTGGCGCCCCGATCTGAAGCGGTCACATTGTCCACCCGCCAGTCAACGCCCACGAGAACCCTCCCGTGGTCTGCCAGCGATTCCTGAATGATCACCCTTCGCAGGTCGGCCTTCGCCGCGTCGTACTGCGAGAGAATGACTTCTGCGCCTTGTTGCTCCTCTTCCGAGAGCGCAGCCAGGTCTTGCTGAAACGCTGGGGCATCCAAATCCAGGGCACTGGCCTGACGGAGCAGGAAATCACAGCTCCGCACGGCGGAGGCTACGTCCTTCTCCGCAAGCCCGTATTCACGGGAGAAGGACTGGATCCGCTGTCTGTTCGAAGGATTTGCAGGTTCCAGCAGAACCGGGGCGAGCAGGCCCCAGAAGCCCTTCCTGGCTTGGTCGGGAAACCGGAGAAATTGCCTCCAGCCTTCCACCACAGGAATAGGTGCGGGGTTCCCGTGGCAGCAGCGAAGACTAATCTGCGATTGCTGTGTATCGTTTTCTTGTTGCATTCTTAATTCGACGAATGGTCCGCCGGCCCTAATGCCGGTCGAATCTCGACACGTTTTTTAAAACTAAACTCTTGAGACTATTTATAGCCTAATATGAACTAGGGCTGTCAAGACACAAGTTACATTCTTCTAGCATATTACAAAAAATAGGGCCTTTACGAGAGGATTTGTTTACAAGCACGGCAATTTCTTGATTGCTTTTTCGACATTTTCGTTATCTTGCGCAATAAGGGAAAGTTCCTTGACAATCTACCGATATGCTAATAGATTTCAAAAGCGGCTGAGGTCCATCCATAAACGGCGATATCGGGCGATCTCCTCGTCATGTCCGGATAAGCCGCCTTTTCAGCTGAGGATAAAGACATGAAAACCGTGTGGGTCACCTCACTTGGGTCCTCCCAGGATCCGGTCAAACAGCTGATGTCCCAGATGAAGACATATGGCTTAGAGGTTCAGGGCCATTTCTGGAAGGATGACCTGAAGAGGATGGCCTGGATGGCGGCCAGGGAGAGTCTGATCGATGAGAAGATCTCCATGTGGGGAATTCTTGGATCGGACGACGCCCTTCTTGCGCCGGATACTCTTTACGGTCTGTCGTTGCTGGCGGTAACCGTCCAGGCGCAAAGAGGCCTCCACTTTCCCATTATTATCCTGCAAACACAGGGCGAGTTGGTCTCTTCAGACCAGTTGAGCACTCCTTTAGGGGGGGCGGATGTGATGTCGGCCTCCGGTACCGGGATCGGGGCGAAGCTCGTGGCCAAAGTCCACAAGCCTCCCCAGCCGATTTCACCTGAATATCGCCTGGACATCTACGGCAATGAGCAGGTCGGGCAGTGGTTTGAGGTGCGACCGGCGCAGTCGAGCTGGCCCGGGGTAATGTTCGGTGTGGCCGATGCGGAGATTGCGTTTCACGCGGTCGGCCCCGCGGGCAGCTTACCAAGCAAAACGGTACTGAACTACCCGATGCAGGGGCTGAAATTGGAAATGGGCGACAAAGAATACCTGGCCTGGGCCGCGCAGAACGAACTGAATGCCCAAACCTCCTATTTTGTCAGAGTAGAGGGTTACCCCGACTCGATTGTTTTCGGCCCCTACTCGACAGAAGAAGCAGCGGATGTGTTTGTGGTCCGGCTGAAGTGAGTTACCCCCGAGAGCATACCACAGTATCCTCTTTATCCTGTCCGGGGGCAAATGCCTGCCCTCCCTTACCATAAGAAATCCAGCTCAACATGTTGCCGGGACGGCAAAATCTGCCTCGAGGGCTCGAGCACGATCCTGACCGGAATCCGGCCGTCCTGGTCTGGTTGACCGGCCGAAATATCCAGAGATTCAGGGCCGGAATGCCCGCTCTTTTCCCAGAACAACCGAAACGCGTGCCGCAGCGAAGCTTCTAGATCCGTGCCTTTGAGGCCTATCTCAAAGTGATCCCGGCACCATAAGACAAGTTGGGTGATTCTCGATATGAGCAGCTGATAGCCAAGGGAAATACCGCTCACCGTGGTCCCATCGGGGGTAAAGGCGATGTCCCTGCCCTGCGCCGCGGCAAGCGGGATAATGCCACTGCGGATCAACTGCTCGATCCTGTCCCGATCGAAGTTAGCCTTGGTAGGTAAGGGCTTGGCTGGGTCTCTTGTGTTCAGCGGCAGATCCTCGAGCCGGATGTGCTGCCAGTCCGTAAAGCGCGTCGGCCACCCGCTGTTAACAAAACTCCTGCCGATGAGACTTCCCAGCGCCCACACGGGGCTGATCCACAGCGGATTTTGCTCCTCAAACGGGATGCGGCGCGGTGGATTTTCCTTGCCGTACGGATAGCGGGAAAGAAAGTGGTTGCAGGTAACAGCCATCCACCTGGCAGAGGAGCCCTTTTTTAGGCTCTGCCACCTGGCATAGGCGGCTTCTTCCAGATAGTGGGGCAGGAAAGCAAGCCTTTCAATATCCTGCCAGCCGTCGATGTTAAAAAAATTCGGCCCAATCCAGGTGATCGCCGGGACCAGCAGCGTCTCAGAAAATTGCCCTATCCTTTCAAGAATTTCCAGGCTCCTCGGGCTGTTGTCGAAGCCAAGGTCCACCAAGATCAGCGACGGGAGTGCGTCGATCACCTCTGCGGACAAGGCGCTGAGGGCTTCATCCAGTGAATCATGAGACGCGGGGGCGATCTCGATTCTGAGGTCACTGTCCCTTAAACCCGCCTGTCTGAGAAGCAGATCTAGCCCGCGCCATGATGCCTCAAGGGTTCTGAACGTTTCATCCAGGAAAATAAGCCCCAGAATTTGCCTCATGATGGTTTCGATCTGGCGCGTGGCGTCCTGGCCTTCCTTTGAGACGCTGGACTGTTCGTCCGGCAAGGCCACTATATCGAGGATTTTGTCCAGGGAATTTCGTGAACTTCTGCGTGGTTTCTGCGTGACGGTTTCTACTCTGATCGGGGGCAGATTCGGCCACCCTTCAAGGCGGGCATTGATTTCCTGGGGAGAGAGATTCTTCTTCCCGGCTTCATGGACCCATGATTTGGCCTCCCAGAGATTCCTTAAGGCAGGGTTGTTCTGAACCAAGCTGTCCGGATGGAAGTCTTTGAGTTTTGAAAACTTGAGTTCGATGCGTTCATCTGGGCATAGATCACCGGGAACCGATACATGGCAGGTCGGCCCGAGGTCTTCGATCACCTGATCAGGCTCTGAAGGATCGACCCGCAGAGGTGCTTTCTCCCACACAGGGCAACCCGGTCCCAGGAAGGGCGCGAGCGCCAAGATCTTGAAGGGTATGTGGGGCGCTTTCATGAGAGCTCCAGTGTAAAAGACGATTAAAAAGCCGGCCCGTCAAACTCTTCGCTTTCAGATTCCTGTATTTCAGATTGTTCGAATTCAGCCAGTCGACCTCCACCCAAAAACCGAAAAGTAGGCCCTTTTGGGCTGAGGGACAATGTGCTGTTAGGATTTAACGGCGCCTGAATGTTTATGGGCTTACCATCAATCAAAATCAGATGCCGCCCCGTCATATCCTTTACCCAGTATTGATCCTGATCGAAAAAAACCTGGGCATGCTTATCCAGGATCTGGGGATGCTCAAGGCTGAGGTCGCAGCTCGGGTTCTTTCCGATGGTTACCGGCAGTTCCTTAAAGGAGCGCAGGGTTGGACCATATTGAACAACAAGGGGGACATGGACCTTTTGTCCTGACACCTGTGACGGGGTGTATGGTTCGGGTTGGATCTGTTGGGCAGGGGGTTGTTGAGTCGGTGCAATTTCGGGTTCGGCCAGGGCACCTGACGGGGTAATTGCTTGCGGCTGTGGCCGAACTTCCTCAATCCTCGTTAGAAAGCTTACCTTCGGCCCGCCTTGTGCAAGAATGAGAACATCCCCGGATTTGAGATAGGCCTCTGTCACTCGCTTACCGTTCACAAATGTGCCGTTTGCGCTCTGATCTACTAACTTGAATCGGTTGCCCTCTCTGACGATCCGGGCATGTTTGCGTGAAATGATGGCGAGGTCCTTCGGGAATTGGACCTGGCAGGAAGGATGACGGCCCATGGATATCTCCGGGTCAAGAAACTCCTGGATCTCCCCCTTCAAAGGCCCGTCAATGTGTACGAGCTGCACAACAATACTTGGCTGAGTGGTCATACTCTAATGGCTTTTCCGAAGGTTGGGTAGTCAAAACGAGGCGGCGTGTACCCGAAATTATTGCCGAACAAGGTCAAATAAGATCCTGCTGCCTTTGCTCCTCGGCAACATTATCTCCCCCTCAAGATTGGCGCTCTGCGTCCGAAAAAATGCGAGCTCGAATATATCCTCTTCAACAGTGGAAGGTCGACAAATGGCAGTCCGAAGCTCAATAGAGGTATTGTTTCTACTCCTTCATCTTGCTTCGTTTTATGCTCTCCAGACGCTCTAAAAGTTTCCTGGCCTTTTTAAGGTTACTGTCAACTTCTTTGTATTGGGGATCAATTTCGGAAACCAGCTCCCACTCCTGAACGGCCTCGGCCAATTTCTCGTGCCCAAAATATGAGACCCCTCTGTTGTAATGAATGTCCATATATGTTTCTTCGCATTTCTTGATATATTCCGGGCACTTCTCACAATCTTCATCGTATTGAAGGGATGCCCTGAATTCATCTCTGGCAGTCAGATAATCCTCCTTACCAAAGGCAATTAGTCCCTGTTCGAAATGTGAGGCTGAAATGTATTCAAGGGCGGTTTTATCCGCAGGATTCACATTTAAAACCTTCTTGAATTCGCTGATGGCCGTAGGATAATCCTTTTCATTGAAAAACTCGATGCCGAGCTCCCGATAGTTGGTAATTTGATCAACGGCAGCGAGCTCCTTTTCGGCTTCCTCTACTTCTTCCTCTACTTCTTGCCTTTCTCCTGTTGGAGTTTCCTCGATGGCAGCGCTAGGTACAGGCATCGCCGCCTGTGCGGCATCTTGCTCGGTCGGTTTTGCTGCGAATGGTACGCCCTCGATTTCAGGAATTTTGATTTTCTGCCCAGCCCTGAGACTGGCACTCTCATCTAATTGATTATATTGCGCTATAATGGGAAATTTCTTGTAGTCGCCATAATAGCGCAGTGCAAGCTTTGAGAGGCTTTCACCGGATTCAACCGTATGGACAGTGAAGCTCTTAACCGGTATGACTTCAGTGAGCGATGACTCGGGGATCTCCCCGGATACCGTAATGATTTCCTCCGGTGTTCCAAAAAACAGCATGTCCTCGACAACCGGAACTTTGATCTCCTGGCCAACCCTGACCTTTGTAGCGTCTTCTAGCTCGTTGTATTCCGCGATAATCCGGAAGTTCTTGGGATCGCCATAATATTTCTTTGCCAGCATTGCGATGCTTTCATCAGGTTGAATGGTATGGAGCACATAGCCTTTGACCTGTTGCTCGTGTAGTACGCGTTCTTGGAGCATCTTCTTTACGTCCCCGTGATCCGGGTTATACCTAAGAGCCGTTAGGAATTCCTGCCGCGCACGGCCGTATTCACCCTTCCGATAAAATGCTAGGCCGTCTTGGTAGTGTTTTTCAGCCACTTCGCCAAGCGTTGGTTCAATTTTCTCTATTTTCTCCTTGGCCAGTTTATTTTGTGGGTCCACCGTCAGGGCCACTCTGTACTGCTCAAGGGCTTCAACCAGGTTCCCCTTAGCCTCCAATTCCTGTGCTTTTGAAATGTACTGATCCGGAAGATCCTTCGGAGGCTTAGTGGGAACTAGCGCACACCCGGCAGCTATGGCTACTATGAAAAGGACGGCGACAATTCCTGCCCTATTTCTCATGGATTCTCACTCCAATGGAAGATGATTAAAAGTCTTCAACCTTGAAACGAATATTTGCATATCGCCGGTTAATACCTGGTCTCTTCTCAGGGATAGTGGATACGCAAAGAATGGGTTGCCCCCTCTTGTGACTGACATTGCGATTTTGTACCCCGCAAGTCGCGTGAACTCAATTACTCTTTGATCATAACGGCCGTATGGGTAGGACAGAATATAGGTATCTTGCGCCAGTTTCCGATCTATGATCTCCTTGGAACCATGGAGTTCCTTCTTGATCCTGGCGATAAATTCACTCTCGGTTTCCCCATCCTTTTTCGTGGTGAGATCGCTATGGAATATAGTGTGCGAGCCTACTGCAAAGCCGCTTGCCTTCATCTCTCTGAGTTGGTCCCAGGTTATGGCTGAAGATGAAACACCCACAAAATCCGTATAGACAAACAGTATTGCCCTGAAACCGTATTTCTTAAGTATTGGGTAGGCAATATTATAGGCGGAACGATATCCGTCATCCATCGTAATCAACACTGACTTCTTCGGAAGCGACTGACGGTACTCCAAAAAGGCGAGAAGTTCCTCAGCCGTAACAACGTGATATCCATTTTCTTTCAGGTACCTCATCTGAAGTTCGAAGACTTGGGTAGGGATACAAAGAGGAGATGTGCAATGCTCGCCAAAACGGTGATAGGTGAGTATCGGTATGGTTTGGTATCCTTCAGCGCTCAATCCCGCCTTGTTTCTGTCCTTCAAGGGAATTACGATAAACTCGCCGCTGTCAAAGGTTAAATCATGATTCGCCTCCTCAATCACCCATGACCTTCTCTTGTCTCCCAGGAACTTTTCGGCCAACCCCTCAGGCGTTTCCCCTTCTCGCAGTTTATAAACAATATAGTCTTCAGACCGGAAGAGCCCCTTTTCTGGTGTCTTAATAACAGTCGTGGTAACTGCGCATGAGCAGAAAACTAGGCCGCTCATCCCTATGAGCATGGAAATCAAAAGAGATTTGACCATCTTGGAAACCTGGCCCGCAATGGTTTCAACTGGAGAGTAATGGCACATATCAGTCGTTTTAAACACGCTTAGTAAGCAGCTCAAGACTCATTGAGGGATATGCGTTGAAGCATCTCGGCCGAATTTCGTCACGTAGATGAGAGGTTTCTTCTTTTGACCACAGCTGCTTGAGGGACTCAGTGTAATACTCTTCCTGCTTTGGCTCCTTGAACAGCTCGTCCTAGAAGCGTATAGATGCACATTATTACTCTATTTATTAGGGCCTTGTCAATTGAAATATAAACTCTATAAAGTCAATCAATTGGATCCAAAGGGCTAAACTGATGTTGGTTCTTTCAACAGGTAAATTGCAAGAAACTCCAAAGCCTTATTTCCTTGACTACGCACTTTGGCTGTAGTAGATTAGCACCGATTTATCAGAGACTCGTGTCCTAGTCTTGCAAATAGGTGCTTCGCTCCTATTCAAAGGGCCGGATAATTAGACCATACCCGGCTATCTCGTGGAGCAAACCTCCAAGGGGATTCAGGTTAGCAATACGGTTTTTTATGCGTCTGCGCAATTTGATTATCAGTGTGGTCGGCTGGGGGGTATTCTTAGGCATTGTATATTCTATTACGGCAGTTCGGATTGACCACGCGAAGGACAAAATAAGAGACTCCGGGATTGAGACAATTCAGGAATTGTCCAAGCTCGTCAGGTTACCCCTTTTAGATTCCAATACTCAAATCATTCATGCGCTGCTCGTTTATGCCGCCAAAACGGCCGGTATGGTTCATGCATCGGTCGTGGATCATCGGAATGAAATTGTAACCCTGACGGGCGCGGAACACGTCATGCCTGTCAGCGATGCAGCATCGAAGTCAGGTAATCAGGTATTGTTTTGGGAAGGTGAGCTCCCGGACCGCAGGAAAATATTCAATTTCGCATCAGACCTTACCTATGCCGGCACCAAGATCGGTCGTCTTCATATCGCCCTCTCAGCCGAAGAACCGTTGAGGATCAGAAGTCAATTTACAGTTGTGGCTGTTTCAAGCTTTTTGGTCTTATTGCTTTTGATCGTCGCGATCAGTTATTATCCAGGGATTTGGGAGATTCCTGCAACACTTACGAACATTTATCGGCGGGATCATGGATCGGATGTAGCATTGGAGAACTCTCTTATCAATTGCCCTCTGTGCGGTACGCAGAAGCCTTTTTCCAGAGAGCTATTTAAGCGTTCGAACTCTGGCAGGTTATTGATTATCAAGGCCTCATTGAATAAATCGGGAGCTGGGGGCGGTGCTGGTGCAAAAGGTATTCACCTGTCAGATTTGGCCAAAAGAGATGACCTTTCTTGGTTCAAACGTAAGATCATGTTGCGTTGCGCCGAGATTATTACGAAATTGGCTGCCTAACACCTGAATGAATGTAATAAGGAGGTGTTCCATGTTTGGGGGCGGGGTTGCCACAATGACGGCAGTGAGGATTAAGGAATTCTCAACGAACGTCTTCATGAGATTCGCGAGAAGGTTGTCGAAGATCGAGTTCCTTCAGCGCAGCAGAAAGACACTCGCCATTTGTCTTTCAATCTGGCTTGTTGCTAATGTGGCAGGGTTTTTCTTCTATCGAAATGCGATTACTCGAGCAAATGATGCGCTTTATCAGCAGGGACTTTCAGCTGCTGCAGATCTGGCAACAAAAAGCGGGCCTTTCGTTTTGGAAAAAGATGTCCTGGCACTGAACGTGGCTATCAAGGAGTTGGAGAATATAGGTGATCTGAAATTTGCGGCAATATTGGATCATGAAAATACGATATTGACTCACACGAAGACCGAAATGGTAAATCAAAAGTTCGAGCCTCCAAAGAGCCAGAAAACGATCGAGGTGATTGATAACACAACTATAACAGCAGGGGCTTTGCCTGACAAAACGGAGATTATGGGATTCCTAAGGAATATCAGTTTTGCCGACGTAGAAATCGGGAAGGTGTATGTTGCTCTCTCCGCGGAACGGCTTTATCAAACCTTAGGCCGGTTGAAGCTCATCTATATTTCGGGCGTGCTCCTGGCTGCCATTCTACTGGTTGTCATTGTATTCTGGATGGATCGCAAGGCAAGGGCCAGGGCGTTAGCAGTTAAACGGGATCTGGAAAGCATGAACCGAATTGGGCCGTACCTCTTGCAGAAACGGGTTGCGACAGGGGGTATGGCTGAGTTGTTTTTGTCGGATTACGTCCGCGAGGATGGTTTTCGAAGAACGGTAGCGGTTAAACGGATATTGCCGCACCTCGCTGAAAATCCTGATTTCATCAAGATGTTTACCAGGGAAGCCAGACTAGCTGCGTTGCTACACCACCCGAATGTAATCCAAATCTTTGATTATGGAAAGATCGGCAAGGCTTATTTCATTGCAATGGAATATATCCATGGAAAGAATTTAGGAGAAATTCTATGGACCCTGAAACAGGGTCTGCCTATCGACCACGCCATTTATATTATTTCAGAAATCTGCAAAGGGCTGGACTACTCTCATTCAAAGAGGAATGACGAAACCGGCGAACCGCTTAATATCGTACATCGGGACATCAGCCCACAGAATCTGCTCATCTCATACCAGGGGGAGGTGAAAGTAAGCGATTTTGGAATATCCAAGGCAAGGTCCGAGCCCAGCTTCACCCAGGCCGGTGTGATCAAGGGTAAGTTGTCCTACTTGTCCACGGAACAGGCTTTAGGAAAGCCTGTCGATCAGAGAGCTGACATCTATGCCTTGGGGCTTGTCTTTTACGAAACACTTACCGGAAAAAGAGTATTCGAGTTCGCCGACGATCTCGAAGCCCTGCGAGCGATCCCAAAAGCGGAGGTAGAACCCCTGATCAATGCAAGACCTGAAGTTCCGGAAGAGGTCAATCGCATTGTGATGAAATGCCTGGAGAAGGACAGAGACTTGAGATACCAGAGCGCCTCGGAATTGCATGCTGATCTTGTAAAGCTTAGGAAGGGATTGAAGATCACCTTCGATGCTTCCGATCTTGCGAATTTTATGAAAAAGAATTTTGGCGAGGGCGGCGATTTCCCCAATACAAAGTAGATTACAGACGGTGAAGTTTGAGATGCCCCGGAAAACCTATTACGGACAAACGGATATCGGTCTTAGGCGCTCAAATAATGAAGATGCTTTCGTCGTAAGCCCCGAACTGAGTTTTTGTCTTGCCGCAGATGGCATGGGTGGCGCGGCTGCAGGCGAACTCGCCAGCAGCATCTTTGCTGAGACAACTTTAGAGGTTTTTGCAGCTAATACTGATCCATCGGAAAAGGAGATACTCTATCGGGTTCAAAAAGCGTTTAGTTTTTCAAATGAAAAGATTCTGGAGCATGTAGATCAGAACCCAAATCACAAAGGCATGGGATGTACGGCTGAACTGTTGGCCTTTTGTGAGGGGGGCTTTGTCCTCGGTCATGTAGGAGACAGCCGGACTTATCGCTTTCGGAAGGGACAGCTCAAACAACTTACACAAGACCACACTCTCGTTCAGCAGCAGATAGAGGAAGGTCTAGTCTCTTCGGAGAACATGCGAAACCATCCTCTGCGCAATGTTATTCTGCGTGCCCTCGGTCTAAACAGGGAGCTTGCGCTCGATCTTTTGAGAGGTAAAACCCTTCCAGGAGATTTATTTCTCCTCTGTTCAGACGGTTTAACCGATATGATCCAGGACGACCAGATCCAGGAGGTTGTTAGTTCCGATATTGACATTCACTGTAAAGTCGATCAGCTTGTCGAGTCGGCCAAAGTTGCTGGCGGGGACGATAATATTACAGTCGTTCTGGTCGCCATTACCTAAGCCGTCTTTGACATGAATTCGACCCTTCCGAATCCCTTTCTGGGCTATTACCCTTACGTAATTTCGCGGTCTTGAGAAAAAGAGGCTTTGTATTGCACCCATGTGATGGTTTTGAAGATTAGTTGCACGTTTTTTGCATTGTTAATCCGTTTTGTTACCTATTAAAACAGCTCCACTTTGGTCAGGTAGCTTTATTGCGATGTAAGGCCAGCAGCGAAGCTGAAAGATCCGGTTCCCTTATGCCGAGATAAGAGGCTTTTGAACTCAGATTTTCCTAGGTAGAAGCGGGTGTTTCGAAGACCGAAGCATTCTTGCGGATCTCAAGGGTATATAGAACTATTGACCGGGCAAAATAGGTGAATCCAGCGATACGACGAGCCGATTTTCAGGGCATTGTGAGCAAATTATTGTTGGATCAGAGTTAGGGCACGTGTGATTTAATATGATATTTTCAAGCGCCATTTTTCTTTTCGGTTTTCTCCCGGCGGTAATTATCAGCTATTATGTGCCGCGATTGCTGTTCCAAAAAAGACCAGGCAATGCTCTCCTTCTTTTCTTCAGCTACATCTTCTATCTTTACGGTGCGGCGGGTTTTCTGCTGATCCTCTTGCTATCTACTATCGCCGACTACTTGCTCGGGCTCATGATCGACCGGGACGTCCAGCGCAAACTCCTATGGCTAAGCCTCTCGGTGCTCCTCAACATTGGACTTCTGGCCTATTTTAAGTACGCCAATTTTTTTGTGGCGGAACTAAACACCGTCCTTATAAGTTTGAGGTTCTCTCCGGTCGAGTGGAACGAGGTTCTTCTCCCGATAGGTATTTCATTCTTCACGTTCCAAAAACTCAGCTATGTCATCGACGTATACCGCGGCAAAAGCCGTGCGCTTGAGAACGTTATTGACTTCGCCCTTTACGTTGCCAACTTTGCACGGTTAATTGCGGGACCGATTGTACGGTTCAGCTATCTCAGCGGCCAACTTAAGGGGCGCAAGGAGTCGTGGGACCTCTTCTTCATGGGCATTATGCGCTTTTGCTGGGGGCTGGCAAAGAAGGTGATAATCGCCAATTCCTGCGGCCAGATTGCCGACATCATTTTTGGCGTCGACCTGCAGTTGCTTGATACAAAAAGTGCCTGGCTTGGCTCGATTGCCTACACCCTTCAGATCTATTTCGATTTTTCCGCGTACTCCGACATGGCCATAGGCCTGGGCCTGATGTTTGGGTTTAAGTTTCCCGAGAATTTCAACCGTCCCTATTCTGCCACAAGCATCACGGATTTTTGGCGGCGCTGGCACATTACTCTGAGTCGCTGGTTCAGGGACTACCTCTATATCCCCCTGGACGGCAACCGCCGGGGGACTGCTAGGACCTGTGCTAACATGGCTGCCGTTTCTTTCCTGTGCGGGCTCTGGCATGGAGCGAACTGGACGTTTTTGTTCTGGGGAATTTACCACGGCGTGTTCCTGATCTTGGAACGCATCACCGGTATCCGTGACCTTCCTCCTGAGAAATACAGGGTTGTACGCCGAGCAACAACGCTGTTTATCGTTATCGTAGGCTGGGTGCTTTTCCGCTCCGAAGACATCTCCCACGCACTCGGATTTCTGGGAGTAATGTTCACGCCTATCGATTTGCCGCTTTCTTATGAATTGAGCCTGGCATTGAACTACCGAAATGCCTTATTTATGATGGCGGCCTTGACGGTATTCTTCATGCCCGCTGAATTTTCCTGGATAAAGATTTTAATCAGCAAGAAAGACCCGATCTCGTTGCTCGCGGGCGCTGTAATGATCTTGCTGCTGCTTCCTTACTGCGCAGCCCTTATTGTCGGCGGCTCGAGTAGCCCCTTTATTTACTACCGGTTTTAAACGTGCGATGAGAAAAATTTTTTCACTGATATTTGTCTTCCTTCTGGTTCTGCCTAGTGTGGTATGGCTGATCGGGCTAGATTTCGGCACCAGTGCAGATCATAAGAAGCTTGACCCCCCTCGACCTTATGGCCTGGCTCTTTTCGACAAGGAGTACTACCTTTCCTTCGACCAGTATTTTGACCACAGCTTCTCTCTGCGAAGTCCCCTGATTTTCGCCAAGAGTTACCTGGACTACCACATGTTCCGAACGACGGACGCCACCAGTGTCCACATCGGTACGAACGGATGGCTTTATACCCGCAGGTCAATTGAGGACTACAGGAAAGGAGCCTGTAGCGGCAGGGCGGATATCGGCCAGCTGGTCTTGGAGCTTCAGGCGCTCGAAACGATAATCGAAGCCTCGGGAAGCCGGTTCTTATTTATTGTGGCTCCAAACAAGTCCACAGTTTATCCAGAGCATGTGGGTTTTGTTCCCAATACCGCTGGGTGCAACCGCAGCCGATACGATCTGCTCCTCGAAAGCATCGCAGAATACCCGCTGCGGAGTTTTGTAAGGCTTGACGAACAGCTGCGGCAAGCAAAAAAAGGCGATGCGCTCCTGTACGACAAGACCAGCACTTATTGGAATGGGTTGGGCGCGACTGTCGCTGCAGAAACCATTCACCAGCAAATCTTTGATGGCCGTTCGGACAAACGCCCTGCAGATTACAATTCATCGGGCATCATCAGCACTGGAGATCTCTACACTCAGTTGATGGGTTTCCCCTCTCTGGCTGAAGAGGGGCCTTTCCAGCGCTTCGTGAACCCTGACCGGCCCGATCTCCCTACTGGGCTTCTTTATGGCGACGCTTTCGTGGAGAATCTGCTCCCCTACGTGGCACGGATGTTTAAGCAGTTGGATGTGATCCCGGCCAACCGATTTCCATCAAAACAGCGCAGCGAAAACCTGGGAGCCTATGATTTTATTTTGCTTGAGACAGCCGAATCCGACCTAGCGAGTGTTCACATAGACCTTGACGGAATCTTCTCATTAGCTGAGCGCGAAGTGCAGATCCCGCAGAGGTATCCCCTCGACCTACGGGCGGCGGTGCCAGTCTCACATATTTCTCTGGATTTGAGGAAAGACGGTTTGGAGATAAAGTCAATGGGCTCCCAGTCCGTGTTTGAACTTACGTCCGTGCCTGGTTCAGATGAAGATATCTTCAGGGTGCTGAGGCTATCGATTGCTGCGTCACAATCGAATATCATGACAGTTACGTGCTTAACCAGTACCCCCTATGTCACACCCAAATCCTTAAAGCCGGGCATTTCGGAAATTTATCTCCCCCTGCCATTTCAAAAAGTGCTATCGCTGCGCATCCAGCCGGGTAACGGGGTAGATCTGCTTATGCTGCGTTCAGCTGAAGTACTCGGATTTATGAGAAATCCGAGTATCCTGGAAACGCCCGCGGAAAAGATCACTGTCGCCAAAACTGAGCAGGAGGATGAGTTGAAGCTCCTGCGCGAGGATTCGACGGCGAGTATTTCCAAATCGAAAGTAGACACCGAATTTTCAGCCGCGATGTCTGAGGGAGCAGTCTCTCAGTCCAACTGCGAGATGGCTAGGTCCGGGGATATGGAGGTATCGAACTCAATCGAGCCCTCGATCGCTGTGGCCGACTTTGAGGACGGACGCATTTTCCAGCGCAGAGGCAGGAGCTCGGACATTGTGGTATCAGGAACATACGGAGGCATGCCGGAAGCTATAGAGGCCAGGGTGGTCAGGGACAGGACCTTTGAAGAAATCGTGCCGTGGACAGTGATTGACCCCTCCCCACGAAACGGAATTTTTTTGGGCGTGCTTTCTGATGTGCCTCAGGGTGGGTGGTACAACATCCAGGTGCGGTACTGCAATAACCACTCTGTTTCAAGCTACGGTACCCACAAATGGGGCATAGGAATACTGGTCGCTTGCCTTGGACAATCAAACATGAAGGAATGGTTTCATACAGGTACGACCTTAAGGGCACATCCACTGCTGAGGAAATTCACCGTTAGAGGTTGGGCAGAGCTTGGCAGTAAGGGTAACGGGGCCATCGTTTTCGGCAACAGGATAATAGAGCGACTCGGTATCCCCGTCGGACTGCTCGATTATTCTAAGAATGGCTCAGGGCTTAGGAAAGAAGCAGATTGGGGCACGGGTTACTGGGAAGACACGTCCCCGCGTTCGATTTATAATCGATTCCTTGCTGGCGTATCCAAGACAGGGGGCGCGGTGGAATTTGTCATCTGGATACAGGGCGAAGCGGACGCCGCGCGAGGCACAGTAACGGAGGATGAGTACAGAAATTCACTTGAGAGCTTTATCACAAATCAGGTAAGAGCCGACATCCATAATGGCTCGGATCGTGAATACCTGCCTTTTCTCATCGTCATGATGGTCAAACGTCCCGGAGGCGAAGACAAACCCCACCAAGCCATCCGCAATGCCCAAAAGCATGTTGCAGAAAACGTTGCCGACTGTTATTTGGCGGCCACGACCCTCGATCTTAAAAATCAGGGCAGACAGCACCTCTCCCCCGATGCATTTGTAACCATGGGGCGCAGAGTCGCTCAAACGGTTCTATTTATCTTGGGTGAAGAGAAATACTACCGCGGGCCGGAGGTAGCCGAGGCAAACCGCAGAGACAACCATACTATAGATGTGAGAATTGACCACAGAGGTGGCACGGATTTCACACCAGATTCAGGAATTTCCGGATGGGAAATACTGGTGAACGGGATTCCCTTACCTATCGCAGAAGTTAACCGGCATGATCCTCAGACAATCAGGATTACCCTTAAGAGCCCACTTGCCGACAAAGCAATGATTCGGTATCTGTACGGTTCAATGCCGGATACGAGCAAACCTGTCCTCGACAATTCAGCGATGTTCCTCCCGCTTGAGGAATACCAATCGGAAATTCAATAAGAGTGGTAAAGGCTGCACTGGGACGCCTTTAATAAAAGCATTTGGTTAAGATCTCTTACTTCTCTCTGCCGACAATAACCTGGACCACTGCCCCAAGAGCCCGGGAATAATAGACTTTACATTCCATGAGGTGAGGCACACGTTCAACACCAACATGCGGAAGGCCAGCGCCGAGGACTCCGTCACCATGAAGCTGGCGGCCACAACACGCTGGGGACCATTTCGACGCTATAGTTCAGTCTCCTGGCCGAGAAGCCTTGAGTCCCTCGACTTTACTCGGGACCCTGAGGTGCTCGAAGGGCAAGCGAAAGGGGGCACCCACGTATGTGGAGTGCCCCTGAGCGTGTCGAATGGCTCCCCGGGACGGACTCGAACCGCCGACCAAGTGGTTAACAGCCACCCGCTCTACCAACTGAGCTACCGGGGAAAACTACAGCAGAAATCTAACAGAAAGTTCTTTAGACGTCAATCAAATTGTCCGGGGATGGAGCAAGGCAAATCCGTCACCGTGTATGCTCCTCATAAGGGAGGGAAGGTAGGAGGTAGGCCTTGCCGAACGTCATGTCGGAGTAACTGCCGTCCGGCAGGTTCAGCGGATCGGTCATACGGAATTGCTCGACTACCTCATCATTAAGCTCAATTCCCAACCCCGGTGCGTTGCTCAACTGCAGGTGCCCGTCACTAATGCGCAGCCGTTCGGCGAGCAGGTCTTCAATGAATGGGTTACCGGTCCGGTCGACCTCGACTGTAATGCCGTTTGGTATAGAGGAGACCACGTGTGCGTTGGCGACCACAGCTACGGCGTCGCTCCAGGAGTGAGTAGCCACGCGTAGGCCGTGGGCATTTGCCATCTGCGCGATACGCCATGTCTCGGTGATCCCACCGCACCGGGAGGCATCGGGCTGGACAATGTCAAGCGCACCGGCACGTATCATTTCGCGAAAACCCTGCACCCCAAACTCATTCTCACCCGCCGCAAGGGGCACTCCTACCGTGCCGCACAGAGCTGCGTAGGAGTCGATATCCTCTGGCGCAAATGGCTCCTCAAACCAGAAGACCTTTTGTCCCTCCAGGAACTTGCCTATGCGGCGGGCGAGCTCGAGCTGGTAACGCATGGATGCGTCGGCCATGACGTCGTTGTCTTTACCGACAGCGGTCCGCACTGCCTGCACTGCTGCGGTGTCATACTCTTCACTGCGTCCAAGCCGCAGCTTCACCCGGCGGAAACCACTATGTATATGGCGTGCAGCTTCCTCGGCTAATTCGTCGATCTTCTTCCAGAGCAAACCGCTCGCATAAGCCGGGCAGCTCGGGCGTTGGCCCCCCAGGAGCGCCCAAACAGGTTTGCCGGTGGCCTTCCCTCTGAGATCCCAGAGTGCTACATCAACGCCGCCAAGCGCCGACATGGCAGCACCCTTGCGGCCGTACCACCTGGTGAGCCGGTACATCTTATCCCACAGTGCTTCGACTTGGCATGGGTCCTCGCCCCGCAGCATGGGATCAAGCTGATCGCGCACGATCAAGTAGACCAGCGCCGGATGCGAATACACCGAGCCGATGCCCACCTGATCGGTGTCGGTGTAAACGAGGATGAGCGTCGTTACGCGCGCGGTGCACAGGCCGCCGGCGTACTGGAACCCGCCAGCGCCGGGATATTCGAAGCGCAGGTTGATGGCTTCAATGTGATCGATCTTCATGTTTGCCCCTTCTGTTCTTTATGAGTCACAGACGTTGCGTCAACCCTGAAAATTTATACCACGGCGCGATCCCGCGTCAACCTCAAATCACTCTAGGACGTTGTCGCTCCAGGGTAACGTCAAAGTCCAGGGTATGGGTATCTTTTTTTTCGTTATGCCCTATAACGCGAGGCTTTATTGGGTCGTTTCAAAATGGTTTATTGCGCCATAAGCCTTAGAATAATAGCCTCCATCTATAGAAACCATTTTGAAACACCCATTAGTCTGAACCATGTGAGGGCATAATGAAAAAAAAGATACCCATACCCACAAATGAGCCAAAGAATCAATATGGTAGGTTTTACTATGACATAGCCCTAGTTGTCGCCCAAAAAGTGGTTGACAAAAAACGCCAAGAGCGGCAAAATCCCGCTATCTAGGTTTTCTACCTATATTGACCCGTCACGTTCAAAAAAGGAGGGAAAAATGGCCCAGAAGGTCTTCAAGGTTCCAGACCCTTATCCTCTGACCATCATCGGCATCACCGCTGCCCTGGGGCCCATGGCCATCAATTTCGGTGTCTCGGTAGGCGGAGGGGAGACAATGCTGATCCCCTACTGTGCATCCCTGGGAGGGTACAAGCTCTTCTGGGCTATGACTATCTCCATCGTATTGGAGACCACGCTAGTCTATGAGTGCATAAAATATACCATGCTGACGGGGAGGTCTTTCTTTTCCATGACCAGGGATATTCCACCACGGGGTTTCTGGCCCTGGTTCTGGGGTATCTATTCCATTATCTCGTTTGTCTGGCCTTCCTGGCTGGCCGGTTCAG
>Ga0209636_10001202_pt1 | contig 25903 bp, 24 predicted proteins | sample DeeMarSWOR152_54_FD_187464 | JGI IMG/M metagenome (GOLD analysis project Ga0209636, IMG submission 187464) | Marine sediment microbial communities from White Oak River estuary, North Carolina - WOR-1-52-54 (SPAdes) (version 2) | ecosystem: Environmental > Aquatic > Marine > Intertidal zone >...
GGTTCGGATGAAAATGTTTACGGCTCAGGAGAAGCTTGCCTTTGTCTTCCACGAGGAGGGAGGAAGAAAACTATGAGCAAACCGAAACCTAAAATTAAGAAAGAAGTCGTTCTCATGCCCAAACAATGCCCAAAAGAACGTATCTGTAACTTTAACGAGGTGGCACTTGGGTACTCAGAAGATCAGGTTGTGGCGGAAGCTGAAAGATGTCTGCAATGCGCAAAGGCTCCATGCGTACAGGGATGTCCAGTTGAGGTAGACATTCCAGCATTCATACAACTGATTAGAGAACGCAGATTTGAAGAGGCGATAAGAAAGGTTAAGGAGAAGAATAGTCTTCCAGCCATCTGCGGCAGGGTCTGCCCGCAAGAAGAGCAGTGCCAAGCAAATTGCACTATGGGAAAAGTAGGTGACCCAATTTCCATTGGGAGATTAGAAAGGTTTTTGGCTGATTGGGAAAGAGAACGGGGTTATGAAATTCCGCAAGACTCTCCTTCTACTGGCAGAAGAGTAGCAATTGTTGGTGCTGGTCCAGCGGGTTTGACAGCTGCGGCGGACTTAGCTAAGCTTGGACACGAAGTTGTAGTTTTTGAAGCTTTGCATAAACCTGGTGGCGTGTTGATCTACGGGATTCCAGAGTTTCGGTTATCGAAGAAAATTGTTGAGGCTGAAGCTGAGTACATCGGTAAGTTAGGTGTCACGATGAAGATGAATGCGATGATTGGAAAACTTTACACTTTAGATGAGTTGCTTGAACAGTTTGACGCGGCTTTCATAGGCACCGGTGCAGGGCTTCCGCGTTTCATGCGGATACCAGGTGAAAACCTTTGTGGGATCTACTCGGCTAACGAGTTTTTGATTCGTGTCAATTTGATGAAGGCTTATGATTTTCCAAGGTCTGATACGCCTATTTTTGTTGGCGAAAAGGTTGCCGTTATTGGAGGCGGCAACACGGCTATGGACTCAACTAGATGCGCCTTAAGACTGGGGGCGAAAGAGGTGAAGATTGTATATCGGAGGTCTCGTCAGGAGATGCCTACCAGGGCTGAAGAGGTTGAGAACGCTGAGGAAGAGGGCGTAGTCTTTGAATTTTTGACGAATCCAAGGAGGTTCATAGGAAACGAGAGGGGCTGGGTCAAGGCAATGGAGTGTATAAGGATGCGCTTGGGAGAACCGGACGCAAGCGGGAGGAGAAGACCCATACCGATCGATGGCTCAGAGTTCATCACGGATGTTGACACCGTTATAATGGCTATTGGTAGGACACCGAACCCGATAATTCAACAGACTACTGAAGGCTTACAAGTAACAAGGTGGGGAACAATACTGGTTGATGAAAACGGGAAAACGAGTATCGAAGGTGTCTACGCAGGAGGAGACATAGTAACGGGCCAAGCAACAGTCATAAGCGCCATGGGAGCAGGTAAAAAAGCAGCAAGAGCAATACATGAATACTTGATTAGAAAGGAAAAAGGGACAAGGCAACAGGACACAATTCGAACGTAGAATTTTATCCTGAACTTGCACTTAAATAGAGGCGGATCTTTGTTTTTTAGTCTACCCTTGCAGTTCTAGGATTTTTCTTTGTAGGAACGGAGGATGGTGCTCTCGGCTATTTCTGCCGCCCAATCAGCGATTCTTTTCATGCTATCGCGTATGGTGCAAACTGCACAAACTGTCGCCGCGCTCATCTGGGGAATCAAGAAAGACTGAGAGGCGATCTCTCGAGCTGATTTTTCAATCTTCGCTTGTCGCTCTATTACGTCGTTACAACTAGTTACATCCTTTGAAAAGAAAGAAGCAACTGCTTTATCATATAGGTCCACAGCGTCATTACAAAAAGCTAGCATGAGTTTTAGCAGAGAATCTGGTATCTTCTGTTGGTTTCCCTCCAACATTATTATGTGTTTCGCAATGTTAGCTGCGTGGTCCGCTACGTGCTCAATTCTATATACAAGAGTCTGATGTTCCAAGCAGTCAATAGGATCGAGGTCTACTTGCTTTGCTAAGACGGGATCAACGGCGGCGCTACGGAGCAATCGGAGAAGAAAGAAGCAGAAGTGATCGACATCATCGTCAAGGGAATAAACAGCCCTCGCTAGGGCTGCGTTTTGATCCTTTAGCGAATTACAAACATCTCGGCACATGGAAGTGGTGATTAAGTGCATCCTATGGATACCTGATACGACTGAAGCCTTTGATTCGTCTATCAAGGTTATTATTTGCATGTTTTTGGAATCAGACTCCATGATCCTTAAGTAAAGAATGCCTGATATACGGCGAATCGTCTTTTGCTGTGCGGTGGAAAATATTTTTCTTGAGGTAAGTCTGATACTGGAATAGCCATTCAGATAACAGGCGATTATACTCCGAGCAATTGAAGCTTCAGTTTCGTTTGGATCTATATAAAGAGTTATTTTTCTTTCCTTGCTTTTCTTTTCTATCTCTGGAAAGACTATAAGGGAACGATCCCGCTGAATATCTAAGGAGACAACATCACCTCGTTTTAACTTGTTCAGCTTCACCCAGTGCTTCGGTAGAGAAATCACAAGTGATGACCTGCCTAATGACATAACCTTACGTTGTTCCATGCTCTTTCCTCATAATATATATCTGAATTCACTCGTATTAATATCTTATGAAAAAGATATATATTCGCACAAGTCTTCATGGACTTTTATTTCAAGTAGCTGACTTTGTTTATTCAAACTTTTCGTTAATTCTGCTTTTTATTGTCGTTCAGCCACCTCGGGTTAAGTAAGTATATACTGTCTATACAGAAATATATCATATTACGACGAAGTATATATCTGACTTCTCTCTATAAGATGTGTTGAGGCGAAGCAAGATGACACAAACGGAAAGGTTCAAAAAAGGTTTTGGAAGCGCAGGATTCTATGAGACACTATTCAATAACCTGATTAATCATGGGGGAATTGAAACAAAAGACCTGAAAAAAGGCGACATTTGCTTATATTTTGATGTTTGGCGTGAACCTTACAAGGTTGACGATGAGAAGGTCTCTGAGACTTTTATGGAAGTGATTGTCGGAAAGGTAGAAAATTCAGAGCCGTTAACCCTTTCAGAAACCATGTGTCTAAACACCTATCAAGACAGCGTAAACTATTCCAGAGGAATTTTTACGTGGTCTAGAGGATCAGTGATTTCTCCTCACGAGCTGATACCGGTCGATCATGAACTATTTCAAAAATTGAAGGAAGCAATGAATGTAGAGGATTGGACAGCGAATGTGTCATATAATAAGGGACATGTCGCTGCTTTCGTTCGCAATTTAGAGAGCTACTTCACGGGAAAACTCCTCGTAAAGCAGGCTGAAGAGGAAAAAATACCTGTACCTTTGAAGGCTGAAAGGGATTTCGAAAGGGCAAGGTTCTACGAACCATTAACTAACATTCTGATGAATCAAGATAGGCTTGAAAAGATTGTTCTGAAAGAAGGTGATGTTTGCTTATATTTTGATGTTTGGCGTGAACCTTACAAGGTTGACGATGAGAAGGTCTCTGAGACTTTTATGGAAGTGATTGTCGGAAAGGTAGAAAATTCAGAGCCGTTAACCCTTTCAGAGGCTATATCTCTAGATACTTATCAGGACAGATTAACTCATTCTAAAGGAAGATTAACATGGTCTAGAGGATCAGTGATTTCTCCTCACGAGCTGATACCGGTCGATCATGAACTATTTCATAGATTGAAGATAATGCTGAAGACGAAGAAGTGGACAGAGGATGTTTCACACGACAAAAAACACATCACCACTTTTGTTCGAAGTTTAGAGAATTACTTCACAGGAAAATACCCTGGCAAGAATTATAGAGTAGTTCAGAAAGACTTGCTAGTAAAAGGATCCAACGGATTAAATGCCATTGTGAGTTTGGAAGTGGAAGCCCCAGAAATAGCGGCGGAGGCTGCTCCTGGACAATTTGTTGTACTAAGACTCCATGAAAGAGGAGAACGAATACCGCTTACAATTGCAGAGATCAAGAAAAATGAAGGTTTGATTAGGGTAATCTTTCAGGTTGTTGGAAAAACCACGGAAGAATTGGCAACGGTGAAAAAAGGAGAGTTTATTTTAGATATGTTAGGACCTCTAGGAAACCCCGTTGAGATCGAAAAGTATGATAAACCTGTGATTTGTGTTGCAGGAGGAGTTGGCGTCGCATCGATTTATGCCAAAACAAAAGCGTTGAAGGAAAAAGGCAACTACGTCATATCAGTAATCGGCGCAAAAAACAAAGACATTATAATCTTGGAAGACGAGATGAGAGAAGTAAGTGACGAACTTTATGTAACAACGGACGACGGCTCCTATAAATTCCTTAGAGATGGATCGGGATGCTTGCATAGAGTAAGAAAAGACGGCTCTAAGGTGTACGGCGGTTTTGTAAATAGTGTCTTAGAGGCTTTGTTCGGCAAGTATCAACTATTAGCTGGAGAAAACGAGAGAATAAAGGAGCCCGACAAGAAGTTTCTAGACTATGGACCCCGCCAAATGGTTGGGAGATATCCTCTTAATAGCATTGCGGAAATCATTGCCGTGGGTCCTTTGCTAATGATGCGGGCAGTCGTAAATGTAGTCGCTGGGAATGGCAAGTATAATCCTGAAACAGATTACAGAAAAGATTTAGTCAAGACTCTTGTGAGTTTAAACCCCATCATGGTTGACGGAACAGGTTTGTGCGGTTGCTGCAGAGTAAGAATATACGATCCGGAAAAAAAGAAGTACGAGACCAAGTTCGCCTGCGTTGACGGTCCCGTATTTAATGGACTTTTGGTTGATTTTGATTCGCTCTTAAAAAGAACCGTCCAATACAAACCAAAAGAGGAGAAAGCTGTAAAATATCTGGAAATCACAGGGTGGTAGATCACGATGAAACCCGAAAGAGTTGTAATGCCGAGACAAGATCCGCACTTCAGAATAAAGAATTTCGATGAAGTCGCATTAGGTTACACCGCAGAACAAGCTATGGAAGAAGCAGCGAGATGCTTCGGCTGTAAGAAACCAGGATGTAGTGAAGGATGCCCTGTATACGTAGATATCCCTCAATTTGTAAATCATGTCAAGAACGGAGATTTTGAAGATGCTTATAAAGTATTGACAAGCTCCCTTCTCTTTCCTCGCATCACTGGGAGAGTTTGCCCTCAAGAGATCCAATGCGAAGGGTCTTGCGTAGCCGGAATCAAGAAGGGGTGTGATCCTGTGGCCATAGGCAATCTCGAGCGATTCGTCGGGGATTGGGCAGCAGAAAAAGGCATTGTCCCGTCTTATGAAATAGTAGAAAATGGGAAGTCTGTCGCAGTCATTGGATCTGGTCCAGCAGGAATAACAGCTGCTACAGATCTGAGAAAAAAAGGTTACCATGTTACACTCTACGAGGCATTACATCTACCTGGGGGAGTGCTGGTCTACGGTATTCCCGAGTTCAGGTTGCCCAAATCAATAGTGCGCAATGAGATACACAAGCTGGAAAGGATGGGTGTACAAATTAAATACAACACCTTGATCGGAGCTACAAAATCTTTCGAGGCTTTAGAGGAGGAAAATGATGCTATTTTCATCGGGACAGGAGCAGGATTACCTCGTTTCTTAGGGATTCCAGGGGAAGAATATATCGGGGTCTATACTGCAAATGAGTTTCTGGCTCGTATTAATCTGATGGGAGCAAACAAGTTTCCTCAATATTCTACTCCTATCGATGTTGGGGATAGAGTTGCGGTTGTCGGAGGCGGCAATGTTGCCATGGACTCTGCGAGAGTAGCGCTAAGACTTAGCGCAAAGGTGGATCTGTTTTACAGAAGGACAAGAGAATGTATGCCCGCCAGAAAAGTTGAAATACATCACGCTTTAGAAGAAGGAGTCAATTTCAAGGAGCTTAGAAACCCAATAGAATTAATTGGCAATAAAGGGGAGCTTCAGAGAGTGAAATACTCTATGATGAAACTCAGCGACAAACTTGACCATTCTGGAAGGAGAATTCCAGTTGAAACGGGAAGAACACATTCCTCTCCTTATGATACATTCATCATAGCCATTGGCCAAAACCCCAACCCCCTCCTGCCTAGGAAAGCACAATGCCTAAAGACAGACAAAAAAGGACACATCATTGTCAATCCCGAAAACCTGAGAGTGAAATCAGTAGACGACTGCCCTGTATTTGCTGGTGGCGATATAATCGGGAACCAGCATAAAGGAAGAGGAGGCACTGTCATAGATGCGATGGGACATGGGAGACTCGCCGCAAAGAGCATCGATAAAATGCTAAGTGGGACTAAGCGGAAAAAAGAGAAAATAGTTGCGATAAGCACGAAAAAATGAAATAAAATGAGAAGATTAGGATTTTTGACTCTTCTTCAGCAAACTCTAGTTATTCTTAAATAGCTATCGCGCTAAACGGCTCGTGAGGTTTGCCTGTAGAGGCTCTTTGGGCAGCGCTTCTAGTCTTAGTTTCCCTTCGTCAAACGTGGATGTTTTGTGCAGGACAAATCACAGAAGTGTGACATTCTACTGGTCCATTCGCGAGCTGTTTGATCTTCGTTAATTACTAATTAGAACTTTGTCCAGCGCCGGAATTTGTTGAATTGTCTCATCGGGTCTGGCTGAGAATTCTGCTGAGGCTTCTGTGAACTCTGTGATCAATACATGTATCTTTTTTAGAAGCTTTGCGATCTGTGTTCCCTTCTTAGTTAGGGTGTAGGTTTTCGGGCTTTTTCTTTTGAATGCCAGTTTTTTGCCTTTAAGTTTCCTTAGGTATTTGTATGTTCTGCGTAAGGAGATGTTGGTTCTTGTAGCGAGTTCTTGAGCTGCTATGCCTTCTTCTGGGATTTCGTTGTGAACACGTCTCTCAGTAGGGGAAAGCTTTTCTTTTCGGGGATCCCTTTTTGTTCTGAAGTAGAAGACGTAGTTGTTTTCGTTACCTTTTGCTATTAGGTTGGCCTCTTTTAGACGTTTAAGGATTCTTGAAAGGCTTTCAGTGGGGATTATGCTTCTCAGTTCTTCATAGGTTTTAGGGTTTCCATGAAGGGCTTCAATGGTCTTTTCCTCGTAACATTCGGAGTGAGGCGGAAGGAGTTCTCCAATGTCATTGGAATCTTTTATCAATTCGCTGAGCTTGCAGCCGAAGAATGTCGCGCGGTACTTGTCGTGTTCTTCGTCGATGACTCCAACATCTAACAGAGGATTAACATATTCTTCTGCAATTGTTAGCTGGCTATGATGGTAGCCAGACTTGTTCAGTTCTCGCTGAAGGCTGACTATAGATTTCTGCCTGTTCGATAGTATCTGCAATATCTGTAAGCGCCTCTTGTTCTTCAATGTGTTAAACAGATCTACCAAGAAGTATCCATCTTTCGCTCTTTCGCGTAGTTCTCTCAGGTTCTTTTTGAGTCTCCAGACGTTGCATTCGGTAGCGCAAGTCAAAGGCGTTAATGGACGGCAGTACTCACAAGTCTCCTTTACCGCTTGTAAGATCTCTTCTAGACTTGTGTTGCAAGGTAATTTTATTGGCACTCTCAAACTGATCTTGACCCCTACGGCGCTGGACTTTCAAAGGCGTATGTCACAAGGATTGCTGGAGACGATATCAGAAGTGTGTTGAGGAGAAAGGAGAAAAGGAAGTTTTTGTGAGCTCCGCGTCTCTCTCAACCTCTTATGACATACGTCATATAATATGACATACGTCATGCTTATATATGTTTCCCCATAACTTAGATGCGGTGTTCGATCATTTGATACTTCCTTGCGAGATCGCCGTCAAATCAGTTGTGCCAGCAATAAAGGCAACGTTAGCAACAGAACTTGTACAGACATATGGATTCAAACAAGACCGTGTAGCTGAAATCTTGGGCATTTCCCAATCTGCAGTGAGCAAATACACCAGGCAAGTCAGGGGACACTTGATAGAAGTCGGCAATATGCGAGAAATTAAGCCATTAATAACTGACATGATAAAGCTACTAGAAGACGGAAACTCAAAGAGAACAGAATTCTTAGGACTCTTCTGCCAAACTTGCAGGATAATACGTGAGAAGGGACTTATGTGCCAATTTTGCCAAAAGATGGATCCAACGATCAATACAACAATGTGCGATTTCTGTCTAAATGTGCCAACTGAGTGAAATAGAGAACGATCCTGATGTTGGACGCGCACACTTGCCTTGACCCTTCAATTGTGGTTTATGTTGGAAGTAATAGCAAAAGCTTCGGAAAATATATAAGTATGACATATGTCATGTAATATCTAATTATTTCATAAAAAGACTATTGGTGGATACGATGGCAACAACGATTGAAGACCAAGTGAAGAAAGCCCTTCAAGATCTGAGGCCCCGTCTCAACGCTGATGGAGGAGACATAGAACTGTTAGGAGTAGAGAATGGTGTTGTTAAGGTCAGGTTGAAAGGAGCATGTGTCGGCTGCCCGATGTCCACTATGACCCTCAAAAACGGGGTGGAGCGATACCTCAAGCAGAGGATACCAGGCATAATCAGAGTTGAGGCATCTTAGTAGAAAGCTTGGGCGAAATGGCCGAGTAAACCACTTTAGAATTTGAATGCGTTTGAAGTGCTATCTGGCGTGCGCTTAAAACTCTGACTTAGAAGCAAATCTCTTTTCTTTTTTCCACGTTGAGACTTAGACTCAAGAAGGGTTGAATGTTTATCTAACTCAGGCTTTTCTAAAAACAGATTGAAATTCGCGCGCCTCCTACATTTCTTCTCTTCCTCACACAGAAGAACTATGTACCTGTGAGATGCTGGTTCATAAAAACTGAAACAGAGGGCACAAAAAAGTTTTTTTGTGTCAGCTGAATTGAATCAGTAGATGATTTGGTGGAGAAGAATCATGACTGCTGATGAGGATAATACAGTTGCTCTGGAAGAAGCTAAAAAACAGGTTGAGGTTGCCTGTCGAAGGATAGCTCTTCTGCATCTTTCGTATGCCAAAACATTGGTAGAAGAATTTGGGGAAGAAATCGGAAGAAAACTGATCTTGAAATCAATTAGAGATTACGGCATTCGTGTTGGAGAAAGAACAAAGAGAGGAGAACAAGACTTGCCAGAGTATGGTTTACATGAGCGGATAGAATCGGTGGAGGTGAAAGGTGAAAAGAGAATAAGGGTTTACGGTTGTGTGCTTGCGAGGGAATGGAGAGAGTGGGGAGAGGACTCTCTTGGACGTCTCTACTGTTACATTGACCCGGCAAAGAGTATGAGTGTCGATCCAACCAAAAAGCTGGTGCATATGAAAGCGGTTCCTGACGGTGATGATTACTGCGAACTAGTATTTAGACCCACAACAGAGAGAGAAAGAAAGGATTTCTCCGACAAGGAAGCAGATTGGGGATACATAGACAAAATCAACGAATAATACTCACAACACCTAGTACCCAAGGAAAAGCTTGAATATCTCCTTCTGGGTTATGGGTTGGCTTGCTCCAAATAAGGTGTTCCTAAGTGTTGAAAATCATGAGGTTTGCCGAGGGAGAGGATGAGGAGGTTTGGGTTAGGATACCGAATGAAGCCTACAAAGAATATAACGATTTCAGACCAGGCACTGTAGAAGACATGGAAGCCTGGAAGAAGAACCCAAATTTCGACTCCAAATGGACAAGAATAGGAAAGAGAAGATAGGTCTGAGAGAGCGTTAGGCGCGCGTGCGCGTATCAGTATATTTTAAATCTGTGAAACTGAAACATATGATTTTCAAGAAGTTGAAGTGAGGCGCATGGATGGTTTAGGCGATTTTTTCGATTCTTGCTGTGGATGGTTTTATGCAAATTGGACTGGAATTGCTTTTTCCGTCGTAGGCATTTTAGTTGTATATTTTGTGTATAAGTTAATTACGAAGCAGATAGAGAGGCTGAAAGGGCAGCGAAGACTTGAAGAAGGCGTCGCTTTCAGTCTAAATAGAACCTTCAAGTGGATATCCGTCCTAGTGGTTCTAGGAGTTGTGGTTGCGCAGTTCGGTTTCGACATAGGTTTAATCGCTGGGTTCTTAGCTCTTGCTGGAGGCACAATAATAGGTTTTGCCGCTATGAACACTATCGGTAACGCTATCGCTGGTATAATTGTGATGGTTAGCAGACCTTTCAAGGTTGGAGACAGGATACTTTTCAACGGTCAATTTGCAGATGTGATAGCCATAGATTTAATTTACACAAGAATGAAAACTCTTGACAACGTTCTAATCTCGGTTCCAAATCAGGAATTACTAACATCAGAGATAGACAATTACGGAAAGAAGACAATAGTAAGAAGAAGTTGTTCAATAACTGCTGGATACGAACTAGCTTCCGAGCAAGTAGAAAAAGCTCTGTTAGAAGCAGCAGGCAAAGTAGCAGTAGTTCTGAAAGAACCTAAACCTTATGTTTGGATTACCCGTTTTCAAGATTTCGCGGTTGAATACACCTTATATGTATTCGTTAATCAAATAAAACGGCTTCCAGAAATTGATGCAAACCTCAAAAGAACAGTCTTAGAAACATGCAAACAGTACAAAATAGACATTACAACACCACGATTAATACAAAGAGTGAACAACGAAGTAGACTAAAGCGTTGTGTGCAGATGGTTGCAGATAGCGCGCGCTGGGTCCAACAACACCTATACCTCGCGTTTTAAAACAACAACCATTAATGTTTAAAGCGTTTTTAACGTGTGGTTTTGTAAGAGGTGGCTCATGGCTTTCTTGCAGAAGTTCGCACAAGTTAGGGCGGTAAGGAAAGATCAATTAAGACGCATGTAATTATGTTTTAGTGATGCGAAACGGATTGGAAGATTCCTTTAAACGCTAGCTACGAGCCGTCATGGAGGTTTTGTAGACTTCGATCGAAGGAAATCGGCTGTTAATTCTATACAGCACATGTGCAACTTTGCTTCCAGTAAGCTTTTAAAACAGGCCATGCATAAACCACTGCTTAATAGGGATTCTCAAATCTTATTTGAGGTGCCTTACTAGAAAATGTCAAGAGACCGAAATAGTGGAATTTCCAGAAGCACAATACCTGGATTATCGGATTCACGACCAAAAGATTGGGATGATAAGCGCGAACGCCAACTAAAACTAAAACGTCACTCATGGCAAGTAATGGTCGGCAACACAATATTCCTTGAAGCACGAAATCTCGCACCTATTCTAGGCTGTGAACGCGTTTATCTAAAATTCGAAGGAAGCAATCCTACTGGAACACAAAAAGACCGCATAGCTATGTTACTCGCCGATCAGGCGGTTGCCTTGGGATTAGAAGGAATTACGGCCGCAACCTGTGGCAACTTTGGTGTTGCTCTCGCATACGCTTCTCGTCACTATGATTTAGTTGCTCACATCTGCATTCCTCAAAAATATGAGGTACCAAAAGACCGAATAAGAAGAATGGAAAATTTCGGAGCAAAGGTACATTTTGTTGAAGGATATTACGAAGACGCAGTGGCTTACTCTTCGCAGCAGGCGGTAGAGAACAAATGGTTTGACGCCAATCCCGGTGTGAACGAGGTTCCCGAATTATCTCTGGCTGCTTATGGAGAAATTGCACTTGAGATTTATCGCGAATTAAGACGGGTTCCTAACTATATCTTCTGTCCTGTGGGAAACGGTACAACGCTTGCAGGTGTCTACGCAGGTTTCAAAAAACTATACATTTCTGGTAAGACGATGACAGTTCCAAAGATGGTAGCTACCAGTACACGCCGAGGCAACCCAATAATAAAATCCTTCAAAGAAAAAAGACGAACCATAGTTGACCTGAAACCTGAGGAAATCAGGGAGAGCAAAATTAATGAACCTCTAACTAACTGGCGTTCATTCGATGGACAACTTGCATTAGATGCAATCTATGAATCTGGAGGTTTCGCAGAATACGCTTCTGACGCTAAAATGATCGAATTCTCGAAGCTAGTCCGTTCCGAAGAAGGTCTAAGCGTTCTTCCCGCAGCCGCCAGCACCCTTGCTGTCATGCAAAGCCTTGGCAGAGAGGGTTTTGTCGTGAAAGGAACCTTTGTAGCAATTCTAACCGGCAGAGACTTTGATTAATCAAGTGCCCAGATAGCCCTCAAATGCTGGATATCACAAAACGCGTTTCATGAAAACATTTCCCGTCTCGGATTGCTCAATAATTTTGAACCCGTGCTTTGCATAAAACTGCTGTAGAGGAGTCCCTTTCTCATCAGTCAATTCAGTGTCTAAAATTATAGTCTGATATTGTTTTGTTCGGGTCCAACGAATCAGGAAATCCATAACAATGTGACCAATACCTTTACCCCTTCGTCGAACGGCTAAAGTGTCCAAATAGAAGGATTTCACTGGTTCATAAGGAATCGAATAGCCAAGGAGGAGGATTTGAGGTTCACCTTCCATAGTGACGAACAAAAAAACTAAATCTGGATTTTCAAGAATTTTCGCGATTTCTTCGAAGGAATATCGCAACTCCCACCGAAAATCTTCCTCTTCAATTATATGAAACCAAGAGAAACATTGCTCATTCCACTCTTCTGGAAAGAATATGTCAAGTGTTCCTTCAAATTTCTCGGCTAACTCGAACAAGAGCTGTCGCCAAAAAGGGTTACCTTTTTCAGGTTGATAGATCGATTTTGCTCCACTCATAATTTCCTTTCTCCCAAAATTGGTCATGAAACAGCTAGAGTTCCGATATCTACAGTTTCAGGCCATAGCGGGCACATGCAGATTCGAGAAGTCGACGAATAAGTTCATCATAAGTATAACCCGATTTCATTGCCATATAAGGATAGAACGATAGATCATTTTCCTCTGTATCAAAGTCCATACCAGGTAAAGGATTGATTTCTAAGAAAAAGAATTCCTCTTTATCATTCATCCGAAAATCTATTCTCGCAAAATCTTTGACGCCCAAAGCATACCAAATATCAATTGAAAGGCGTTCAAGTAGCTTCCCCAACTTTTTGGGGATTTGTGCCGGACAAATGTAATGATCTAGCGAGTCCAGCACGGTTTTGGCTCGTTGTCCGAATATTCCGCCTACTTCTGGGAATTTTGAAAAATCAATTTCCAGAATAGAAAGAACTTCCGGATCTTGACCAGGTCGTCCGAGTAGTCCAGTACTGAATTCTCTACCTTGAATGAATTGTTCGATAAGGATAGGTTGTTGATATTGTTCAATCATCTGCTTGAGTTTTATGCGTAATTGCCTCTTGTCATGAACCACGTTTTCTTCGGTGATGCCCATGGAAGAGCCTTCTTCATTGGGCTTCAAGATATATGGGAAACCTCCTCTAATTCTCTCAGCCTCTTGATCGCTTTTGCAAACATAGAATTTCGGTGTGGATATGTCGTGGTAGAGAAGAACCTTTTTTGCCCACGCTTTGTTGAGCCCAATCGCGGTGGTCAACACGTTAGAGCCAACATAGGGTATGCCAAGCATTTCAAGTATGGCAGGCACATGGGATTCTCGACTGTCCCCTCTTAGCCCCTCTGCTCGGTTGAATGCGAGATCTGGTTTCAATGCTTTGACGTTTTCAACAAGATTTTCATCCCCCTCAATAAAGACGTACTCATGGCCAGCGGCTAAAATGCCATGTTTTATGAGTTCAATAGTATGAGGGGGATCGTACTCCACCTCAAATTCAGATTCTGCACAACGAGTATTCAAGATTAATGCTATTCGCATTAGTTTGCTTCACCCCCTCTAAAGAACGAATCTGGTAGAATTAAAATATTAGCCCCTCGCGATTATTCTGCTAAATCTGAAATGAAGCTATTTCTTCTTTGTAAATTGAGATGACTTCGTTCTTTAATTCGTGAGGGACGGAAATTGAATCATATAACGAGCAAAAGGTTTTGCAGAGTTCCTCTTCCCGATTCTTCGCCTCCTGATATAAGGGACTCGATTTAAATTCTTCAATTAGACCTCCCTGAGCACCTTTCTTGGCTGCCAAGTAGAACGCAAAGAGTTGTTCATCACGACCTACCTTACTATGGGCGTATGTCAACGTAATGGATTTTCCGCCGAACAACGTGAAGAATCGCTTATACTCTCGTTCTAACATGTTTTTGCGTAATCCAACTGTCTTCGGATCGATTCCACTTCCCACACACATCAGGTACATTTTGGCGCAAATAGAACAGTTTTGACACCAGCGGTAGTTTCGACCTGCTTCAGTTTCAGTAAAGCAACTCATCTGATATTTGGCAAGCTTAGGATAGCGATGAGCTAGAATAAATTGGATCATCATATCCATAAGTGGTTCAATTAGACTTCCAGTGTGTACCGAACGGCCAGAGAAACCCTGCGTAATTTGATCAATCTGTACAGTCCAGCGATGTGATTGATCGTAGCATGGATGAACCACCCATCGACCGTCCGCATCCATGTAAGTCGCAGCAGTGGTTTGTTCATTGCCAAATAGCAGATACTTGGCGTTCAGAGCGTATGCAAATGGTATGAATTCCAGCGCATATTCGGTTGTCTGAAGAGCCCACCCAAACTCTGTTTTGGGTATCCCCAGATAGGAATAGTCTCGAAGCTTCCCAGTTTCATGCTTCAAAATGTTCAATTCTTTCCCAAATTCGTTTTTGAAGCGCCTCGCCAATTCGGTTTTGTGTTTCTTCTCATAGATCATGCTTTGCTCTACAACATAGATCATTTCAGGTCTAAGGCCGATTTCATCTGCTACCGCATAAGTGAGGAGACTGTCTTTTCCAAAACTCATTCCAACAAGAGCACAGAATGGCGAATCCACTGGCTCTTGAGAAGGATACATTATAACGGAATCTAGAAACTGATAGTCAGTATTGAAGAATTTTCGAACCAATTCGTCAGTACTGGTCCCATCAACCTCAGTACAGGAGGGGATATCTTTCCAAAAATTCTGAACAAAATACGGTTCCAAGAGAGGGCGCCCCGAATGATAAACAGCACCAGGTGAATTAAATACAAGTGGCAAATGCATGGTAGTAGCCAGTGCGAGATTATCCTTCAAAGCTATGCGCGTTTCTTTAGGTGTTGCTCCCCAAACAAAACTTGGATAAGCTATAGGGTAGAGATTTTTGCGAAACCGAATTTCCACTCCATTATCGATAACCTTCAAATAGATATGTAAAAACTTCATCACAAAATAACTTAGCAAAAGTCACATTAATAAATTGTCCATTTATGCTATGAGCCCCAGTCAGAATGTAGGAAACTTGGAAATTGTCTTGTTCCAGTAGCGCGCGCACCTATTTTAGTATGTTTTTTTAGAGGATTCCCATGAAAGAACCTCTAAGCTCCCTTTTTCTTGCAAAAATATTCAAAGACAATTAACAATCATGTTAAAAAAGTTGTTACAACCATGTTGATTAGAGGTTCACTGAAAAAGATCAGAAAACGAAGAATTGAGGTTCTCTTGGTGAACTACAAGAGAACAGCCTAAGTCCATCAAGATTTTGCCTTGTAGGCATCTCGATGTCTACACCGAAACCCTGGATCGTAAAAAGGCGGTCGAGGCAACTGTTGACTGGTTCAAGTCTCACATTTAGCCAAGGTAATTCCGAAAATGCGGAAGCGGAAATCCTGGGGCATTATCAATATCATTAATGCTTCATGCAAAAGGAGGGGAGTTTTTTCAGCGCGTATTAAAGAGTCATCTGGAACATCAAGCGTTCAACGAGTTCTTTGTAGCGATTTCTGATGGTGACCTCAGTGACTTGTGCTATCTCAGCTACTTCTCTCTGCGTTCTTTTTTCACCTGTCAATATCGAAGCTATGTAACATGTTGCAGCAGCCATACCTGTGGGTCCACGACCAGAGGTCAGTTTAAGTTCTTTTGCAGTCGTCAAAATTTTGTAGGCTATCTCTTCCGTTTTTCCTTGCATTGTTAACTGGTTTGAAAATTTGGCTATGTACTGGCTTGGCTTAACAGACGCCACGTGTGTGTTGAGCTTCCTGATTAGGAATCGGTAGCTGCGGCCGACTTCTTTCTTGTTCATCGTTGAGGCTTGCGCTATTTCTTCTAATGTTCTGGCTAGTTTGCATTGCCTGCAAGCTAAGTAGATTGCTGCGGCGGTTACGCCTTGAATTGATCTTCCCCGTATAAGTCGTTCTTTGACGGCTTTCCTGTAGATGACTGAGGCTGTTTCCAGGATGTTTTTGGGAAGGCTCAGGTTGTTAGCAATCTTTGTGATCTCCGACAGCGCAAAGGCAAGGTTGCGTTCTGTCGCATCTGAAACTCTTATGCGGCGCTGCCATTTTCTAAGACGGTACATCTGTGCCTTCTGTCCATATGGCAAGCTTTTTCCATAGACGTCTCGGTCATGCCAGTCAATCATTGTGGATAAGCCTTTATCATGAATTGTGTAGGTTAAAGGAGCGCCAACCCTTGTCCGTTTCGCCCTCTGCTCATTGGTGAAAGCTCTCCATTCCGGTCCCCTGTCAGCTATCTTTGCGGCTATAACGAAGCCACAATCCATGCAGACTATTTCGGCGCACTCATAATCACGCATAAGTCGCGTGCTACCACATTCTGGGCAACACTGAACCTTCGCAGATTCAACTTCTGGGATTGGCAACCCGTCAGAGGTGGCAGCTTTCTCCGCATCATTCATTTTATTTTTTTCTCCGGTTTTCTTTTGGCGGGAAACAGAAGCAACATTTCATTTAGTTTTTCTGGGTTCTCTTTTCCAATCTTTATCACAGAGTCGTGTCTATTCTGCAAAATTTCAGATTCCCATCTAAAAGATGGTTTGTTCAAACAGGCTATCCATTTAAACCTTTCTACAAGGATTTGTGCGCACGTGTTACCCTATTTGTCTTATCTTTCGCAAAGTGACATATCGCAAATGCTGACAGATTGAAGTTTGTCCATCTATTTTTAAGGACTAGCTTAACCTAGCGTGTTTTTTCGAAGACCTTTCGAATGCTTTTTTTCGCCATTTTCGTTTCCAGCTCTTCCATCCTGTCTTTACAAGCTTCTCTCTGAGCTTAGGTCTTTCCGCAACCCAATCTAGAAGCGTCCAGAAACGTTTCTTGTCTTCTAGTCTTTCTGCAGGCACTCCTACTTCAATACACCATCTAACGTAGCTTCTCTCAACAATCTCTTGGAGTTCGCCTGCAATTTTCACTTCTTCCACAACAAATCCTTGGTCTCGCAAGTATTCACGTATGCTCGATAGGACGTATCCTGTACATACCTTGAAGCTAGTCTCACTGTCAGGCTGCATGACTTCAACGATCTCCTCGGCAATTTTCACTGCATCATCCAAATACCGTTTATTTTCAAAGTTTGGTGACTGAAAAGAGGAGACAGGGATTCTACGTCTCATATATTTGCGACTTGGAAACTTAAGAGCGCCAATTACCACACCTAAAATGAGGTCTCCCCATCCAGCATCATCTATCAAAATCTCCTTTCTAAATACAAACCGATCTAACCCCATAGTCTGAGCATCCAGACACTCAACAAATTCGCCACTTAAACCATTTATGTAGTCTTTCATATAGAGTTTTTCCATTGTCTGCTGGCAAATCTTTTTTATGCGATTCGAAAGAAACTGTTAGACCACAGAAACATTTCTTGGTAATAAGAAGAAAATACAAAAAGCGCACAAAGGTTAATAAGGAGCACCGCTTATTGAAGACTAAGCAGTTAGGTTCTTACGAAGAAGGTAAAACGGAACTACAAATGGTTTTACTTTGTCTCATAGTAATTCTAGCTGACAATTTAACCGAGGTGGTAGAATGTCATATGGATTTGGAAGTAGCAGACCTAGATACGACGTGAAGAAACCAGTTGAACTCGATGAAGAATATGAAGCCGAAATTGAGGACATGAGCAGGAGAGGCGACGGTATCGCAAAAATTGAAGGCTTTGTTATATTTGTGCCAAACACTAAACAAGGCGAACACGTGAAGTTCAAAATCACAAGAGTCGGAAACAGGTTCGCAACTGGAGAACTAGTACAAGCCTGATCAGTGGATGCTGAAAAATGGAGAATCTTGAAAACATGAAATAACAGGTGAAATGTTAAATAATGCCTAGAGATCCAGTGTGTGGTGCGATTCTGGACGAGCATACAAGCAAGTTCAAGATCACGCATAACGGGGAAACATATTATTTCTGCTGTTTAAAATGTAAAAAGAAATTCAAAAGAAATCGAAGTAAATTTACAAAGTAGATTGAAGGAGGGAGAATAAAACGGCAAAAGAAAAAGAAGAAAAGAAACTGGCAGAAAAAACTGTTGAGAAAGAAAAGACTGGAGAAGCTCCGCCGACTCAGCAAACCCAAAAGAACATCGTGTTTGTCGGTGGAAAACCACCAATGAATTATGTCCTAGCGACCATCACAAGCCTGTCCAACGCTAAGGAAATAACTTTGAAAGCTCGCGGACGAGCAATCACAACGGCAGTTGACACAGCCGAAATAACTAGAAGGCGCTTCATGAAAGACTTGAAGGTAAGCAAAATCTCCATTGGAACAGAGGAAATGCCAGCAAGGGAAGGAGAGAACAGAGCAAGAATGGTTTCAACAATGGAAATAACGCTTACACAAGAGTAGGAAGACATTGCGAAACAAATCAACAACAGGCGAGTATCTCGCTTTTCTTTCAATAAAATATGAGGTTGAGCCTGACCAGCTATTTTATGCTTTAATCTCAGCCTGGGAAAATCGGGAATCCACATGTGGAAACCTTTTAATTACGTGTCGCAAGAAAATCCGAGACAAGGCAGTCTTCTTGATAACGAGAGGTCACAAAGTTGTTGCGCAACTTCCCATACCAAACAATTTTCTTCTGGAAGAAACTAATCCGATTGCACGTTCACGAAATACTGACTTGATCCAAAGATACTTAGTTAAGAAAACTAACAGAGAGCCGCATCGTCTTCACATAGCAGACTTAAAAACAGGAATGAAGCGCATCAACTTGCGGGCTGAGGTTATGGAAATTCCAAAACCCAAGTCTGTTTTCACAAGATTTGGCAACTATGCCGCTGTAACCAATGCTTTGATATCTGATGAAACCGGAGACATTAAACTATGTCTATGGAATGAGCAGATAAACTCAATTTCAGAAGGCGATATTATCCAGATCAAAAACGCACAGGCATCCATATTTAGAGGCGAACAACAGTTAAGGATAGGAAGAAATGGGAAACTGAGCGTAATAGAAAACACGGAATCCAATATTCGCCGCTGAAGCCATGCAAAGATTTGTTCATATTGAAGATTCCTTTAGGTCAATAAATGCGCTATGATAAGTGAGCATCGCGTGAGGCGAGACACTCGTTGGTAAGAGGCATCATCTGCGTGAGACATAAGTGTGCGGAGTGTTGCCTAGAGACCAGGATGCCTCTTTCCAATCTTGATTTAAAGAGGATTCTGAAGCTCGGCTATAAACTTGAATACTTCGTAGTGAAAACAGACTGGGGATGGCGTTTAAAGAACAACTGCGGACGATGTGTCTTTCTCATAGAAGAGCGTTGTAGTATATATCCCCATCGACCTGAAGGATGCAGGTTATACCCGCTAGTCTACGATGAAAACCTAAGAAAAGTGGTGATCGATCCCCTCTGTCCCTACGGTCACCTATTTAAGGTTCAAAGGAGCGACATCAAAAGATTAAAGACCCTCTACGAAAAACTCGCGCGCACTCTTTCATAGTTCATATTTGCTTGATTGCTCAAAAGAACGGCCCAACCTCTAAAACTAATGCTGGCGCAAGGTCTGATTAGCCAGCGAATCTACCTCTTCAATATGCTTCTCTGTTCTCGGAACATGCAAGAACGACATTTTCTCAAAACTTTTCTTCAGATCCTGCACTTGCAACCACAATTTTCTAAGATTCGGATTCTTAACTCGATACTCTCCGTTAAGCTGTTTCACAACAAGCTCACTATCTAGATAGCAAACAACTTCTTGACTTTCCATTTTAGAAGCAGCATCAAGAGCTGATATCAAAGCCTTATACTCAGCCTGATTATTTGTCCCAAATCCCACATATTCAGATCCTCTCTTCAAGATTTCTCCATTATCAGTGAAAATCATGAAGGCTATCGCTGAAGGCCCCGGATTACCACGGCAAGCACCATCAGAATACACCTCTAACCTCAACACATTCTTCCCCTTTTCTAACCAATTTTCTTTGCATTTCTGCTTTCTCTGATCCCCTAAGTCATAGCTTGGATACTGCTGAGGAGATTTAAACATATATACAGCTTGCACTAACTCAGAACTATGAATGTTGAGCTAGAGTTAGCACTGCTTGCTAAGTTGATTTTAGGTTTTATATTTAGCGCAATAGTAGGTCTGGAAAGAGAAGTAAGTCTTAAGCCGGCAGGTTTAAGAACCCACATACTGGTTGGACTAGGTTCAACCCTTCTCACTATTCTATCTCTAGATGCTTTCCCAAGTTCCGACCGGTCTCGAGTAGCCGCATCAATCATAGTGGGAATAGGCTTCCTCGGAGCTGGTACAATAATTAAAACCAAGGAAAAAGTCTTAGGACTAACCACAGCGGCAAGCCTCTGGATCGTAGCTTCCATCGGCGTCGCAACCGGAGCAGAATATTACCTACTCGCAGCTGTCACCACAATTCTTGCGTTCTTCGTGCTAAAACTGGACATATTTGAGAGGACACCGCGCTGACTTTGGTAGCTTAGCCCCTTCGACTATTACCCACCTATCCGCTAGGGCACACAGATTTCTTGCTTCGATTTTGTGTAATAATAAGTGAATCATGAAGCTTCGTTTGAACCGGCAGCTTGCAATCTTAAACAAAAATAATGGGTGCTGGAGTGCTGTCCATCCCCGTCAACGAATGTTTTCTGTCCAGTTATGTAATTAGAGGCCGGAGATTCCAAGAGCAAACGCGCTCAGATGCGGCAAGCATGTAAAATATAGGTATATAGGTTAGCAAAGTACATCTAACGTTGAGGTTTCCATATATGCTCAGTAAAGAGATTCGCGAATTCCTGCGAAAGCCACGAGTAGCGCGGTTGGTAACCATAGGATCTGACGGTTATCCACATATTGTTCCTATTTATTTCATGCTTGATGGAGATTATATCATATTCGGCAGCGACAGAGACAACCGTAAGGTGGGGAATGCTCTGACAAATCCGAAAGGAGCTGTAGTCATAGGTGGCGAACCAGCAACCGATGAAGCAGGCTATATGATACAAGGTAATCTGACTATAGAAGATGATAAAGATCACTCCATGACCCGTCGGATGCTATATCGCTATCAGTCAAAAGACGAAGCAGATAAAACCTTAGCGGCTTGGGCGAACAGTGACCTTGTAATAATCCGTCTAAAACCCAAATTTGTTATTAGAGTTTGGTGAAGCGTGTTGGCGCTGAAGCGTCAACACCACTTGCAGTCAGACAAGCATAAGTGATTCCAGCTGAAAAGCCTCCAAATGGTGGGCATATCTCCTCACGATCTCCGAAATTCGCCGCCTACTTGCTCGCCACATCCGACTATATCCTGATAGAGCCTTACTAACGACACGTGAGTGCAGGATATATCTCAAAGCATTATGGAACATAAACTTTTAATTCGTGTTATCGGTTCAGTCAACTCAACTCTGGATGGCTTGGCCATGGTTACATTAAACCTTGACAAGATTTTCAACCCTAAAAGCGTTGCTGTAATAGGAGCAAGCGACAAAGAAGGTTCTGTAGGATATATACTGATGAAGAACTTCACAGAACTAGGTTACGAAGGAAAGGTTTACCCAATCAACATCCGCAAAAAGGAAATCCTCGGAATCCAAGCCTATCAAACCGTAGAGGAACTCCCCGAAACCGTTGACCTTGCTGTGATTGCCACGCCTGCCAAAACCGTTCCCACTGTAGTGGAGCAATGTGGGAAAGCTGGAATAAAAGGTATAATAATAATTTCAGCTGGGTTCAAAGAGATCGGGGCAGAAGGAAAAGCGTTAGAGAACAAAATTCTCAAAGTAAAAAAGGAATATGATCTGCAAATTATAGGGCCTAATTGTCTGGGCATTATACGTCCAAGCATCCGTCTTAACGCAACTTTCACTAGCAGAATGCCGAAGCATGGCAGCATAGCATTTATTTCTCAAAGCGGTGCTTTGGGTACGGCTATTCTTGACTGGGCTATGTACGAGAACATAGGGTTCAGCAACTTCGTTTCCATAGGCTCTATGATCGATGTGAACTTCGGCGACCTCATAGACTATTTCGGTACAGATCCGAAAACAAGAAGCATCCTAATGTACATTGAAGGAATAACTAACGCTAGAGAATTCATTAGTGCTGCGAGGCACTTCGCAAGGACAAAACCAATAATCGTTGTGAAAGCTGGCAAATTCACCGAAAGCGCAAAAGCTGCTGCTTCGCACACAGGTTCACTTACAGGCGAAGACATGATCTACGACGCAGCATTCAAACGCGCTGGATTAGTGCGTGTAGACGAAATCGCTGACCTATTCAACTCCGCTGAAGTCCTCGGAATGCAGCCCTTGCCTAGAGGACCAAACCTCGCCATAATCACCAATGCAGGCGGTCCAGGGGTAATGGCCACAGATGCTTTGATCGCCCGGAAAGGAAAGCTGGCAAAATTAAGTCAGAAAACAATGGAGACCCTTAACAAAATTTTACCCCACTATTGGAGCAGAGGCAACCCCATCGACATTTTAGGAGACGCAAAAGCCGACAGATACAAAGCAGTGGTCAAGGCATGCCTTGAAGACGATAACGTTGACGGGCTGCTCATCATCTACACAGGTCAAGCCGTAGGAGACCCGGTTGAAATAGCAAAAAACATTGCGCAGACATGCAAAAACAAGAGCTACTGCAATAAAACAGTTTTGACTTCATTTATGGGTTATAAAGAAACGCAAGAGGCGAACCGAATCTTCAACGAAAATAACATTCCGACATATTCCACTCCGGAACAAGCGGTTAAAACATACATCTATATGTATCATTACAAACGTAACCTTGAGCTTCTCTATGAAACACCTGAAGAGCTTGCAGTCGATGTTGTACCGCCGAAGCGTCCGCTTATGGTGATAATGAGAAATGCTGCAAAGGAAAACCGCGAAAAATTAACTGAGGAAGAAGCCAGAGATTTTCTGGAACAATATAATATTCCCATGGTCAAAACTTTGGTTGCAAACACTGAAGATGAAGCAGCCTTCTCTGCATCACAGATAGGGTATCCAGTAGTGCTGAAAATTCTTTCACCTCAAATCCTTCACAAAAGTGACGCTGGAGGAGTTGTTCTAGACATAAAATCCGAATCTGACCTTCGCAAATCATTCAACCTCGTAATACAAAGAGCCAAAGAATACAATCAGAAAGCAAAGATTCAAGGAGTCACAGTTCAACCCATGCTCAAGAAACAAGGCTACGAAGTCATTGTCGGGGCCAAAACCGATGGACTCTTCGGTCCAGTAATCTTATTCGGGATGGGCGGTATCGGAGTTGAATTTTTCAAGGATGTCACCATCGGGATTCCACCCTTAAACCAAACATTAGCCCGAAGAATCATGGAGGAAACAAAAGTCTACCAGCTGCTCAAAGGCTACAGAAACATACCACCAGCGAACGTCAAACTTCTAGAAGAAATAATGACACGCTTTTCCCAGATGCTTGTAGACTTCCCCCAAATAAAGGAGGTTGACATAAACCCGTTGCTCATAGATGAAGAGAACGCTTTTGCTCTCGACACCCGCATAATAATCGACAAAGAACGCGTATTCGAAAAATTTAAGCCTCATGAACACTTAGTAATAAGTCCATATCCAAAAAAATATGAAGCCTTGTGGAAACTTAGAGACGGACGAACGGTGCTCTTAAGACCAATAAAACCCGAAGATGAACCATTATGGCTTGAGATGTTCAAAAACTTCTCAGAAGAATCGATAAGATACAGGTTCTTTGAGATAATCAGGGATACACCTCACGAAGTGAGAGTCCGATACTGCAATATCGACTATGACCGAGAAATAGCAATCGTAGCAGAACTAAGTGAAGAAGGACACAGAAAAATTCTCGGAGTTGTCAGACTCATAATGGAACCAGACGGGAAAAACGGTGAGATAGCCTTCATAGTAGCTGACCCTTGGCAAGGCTTAGGTTTAGGGACCAAAATGGTGGACTACATGATTGAAATCTGCAAAGACAGAGGCCTTGAAACGATTTATGGAATAATGCTGCCAGACAATCGCAGAGCAATCAGTCTGATGAGAAAGATGGGGGCTAAAATCAAATACTTGGATGACAGTACAGTGAAAGGACTTATTGACCTGAAAGAAGAGGCAAAATTCCGTCTCGTGTCAGAACGAGTTGCGAAAGAAAGAAAGACAGAGAAAAAAGAGGTAGAGGAAAAACAAGCAGAAAAGAAAGCAGAGGCGACAGAAGAATGACCAATCCATGGAGAGAACTTTCATCAGGTCCCGATCCTCCTCATAAGGTATATACCATAGTGGAAGTGCCTAATGGGTGCAGCAACAAGTACGAGTTCGACTGTGAGACTGGAGTCTTCAAGCTTGACCGCGTATTATATTCTGCCCTTTACTATCCAGGCGACTACGGTATAATCCCAAGAACATGGTCTATAGACGAGGATCCGCTAGACATTCTGGTGTTGACTACGAAGCCGACTTTCCCTGGTTGTGTAATGGTTGTTAAGCCCATCGGTGTGCTGACAACGGAAGATGAAGGTGGAGAAGACAACAAAATTCTAGGGATCCCTATTGGAGATCCCAGATTTCAAGAAGTCACGGATGTAACGGACATCGCAAAGCACTTGAAGGCCGAAATCGCAGATTTTTTCTTGAACTACAAGAAACTTGAACCCAGAAAATGGGTTAGAGTCAAGGGATGGAAAGACGCAAAAGCTGCAGAAAACATAATATTATCAGCTATCCAACTCTATGAGGAGAAATTTGAGAAGTAGCTTCAGAAAGAATCATGTTTGAAAGATTAAAGTATACGTTGAAGCCTGCTAAGTGATGTGGGTCAGAACCACAAACTAGATACCTCATCAACGTCGACGGAAGCGCAAACTTTTTTCATAGTCTTCTTCCGCAACTTCTCATAAACGTCTGCGTTAGGTGTAACATTATTTCTGTTACATATAACATATGGTAGAGATGATTATCTTCAAAAAACTTAAAAGTGCCTTCGTTTCAGAAAGTAGCTTCAAAAGGAAAAGGAGAATGTGAAGAATGAGTTCAGATGTGAAACCAACCGAGGTTTTGGATGTCAGAGGAGAAGTATGTCCATACCCAGATGTGAAGACTCAGAAGAAGGTGAAGGGCATGAAATCAGGTGAAATATTGGAGGTTCTCGTTGATTATCCATTGTCTGCCGAGCGAATACCGCCGTCAGTCGAAAAGAAGGGGCACAAGGTCCTGAAAGTCGAGAAAACAGGAACAGGCGAATGGAGAATACTGATAAAAATAAAGTAGCGAGGCACAAACCTTGATAGAGACATCACTGATGCTTTCTGGACTAGTGGTAGGAATAATCTTCGGTTTTGTACTGCAACGTGGACGTTTCTGTATGAACTCAGCGTTCAGAGATATCATACTGATGAAAGAATACACGCTGCTTAAGGCGGTTGCACTAGCAATAGTTGTTCAAATGATTGGTTTCCACCTCATGGCAACAATGGGATATATTCAACTATATCCCAAGACACTGTTCTGGGGCGCAATGATTGTCGGCGGCTTCATCTTTGGAATCGGCATGGTTTTAGCTGCAGGTTGTGCTAGCGGAACTACTTATAGAGTGGGAGAAGGCATGATGGGTTCCTTTGTCGCATTGCTTGGTTTGATGATTGGTGGCGTTATAACCTCTGGAGGCGCTTTGATAGAGTTGAAGTCATATCTGCAACCCACTGAGGGCGCTTTGAAGGCGATAACCACAGATAACCCTGGATCTTATGTGGGCAACTCAAACC
>Ga0209636_10001203_pt1 | contig 25899 bp, 25 predicted proteins | sample DeeMarSWOR152_54_FD_187464 | JGI IMG/M metagenome (GOLD analysis project Ga0209636, IMG submission 187464) | Marine sediment microbial communities from White Oak River estuary, North Carolina - WOR-1-52-54 (SPAdes) (version 2) | ecosystem: Environmental > Aquatic > Marine > Intertidal zone >...
CGAGGTCATCTTGGTAGATAATGGATCCGAGGACGGGTCGGTTGACTATGTTAGGGACAATTTCCCGAATACCAAGCTGATAGTAAATGCAGCTAACCTGGGCTTTTCGCGTGGGAATAATATTGGCATAAGAGCTGCGAAAGGTAAGTACATAGCCACCTTAAATAACGATACTAGGGTCGACCGAAATTGGGTGCAAGAGTTGGTAAAGGTCGCCGAGGCGGACGAAAAAGTCGGCTCTTGCCAGGCTAAAATAGTATCCTTTCGTGACCGCAGAATAATTGATGCGGTAGGCATAAGGATCAACAAATGCGGGACCCCCTACCAAATCGGATATGGAGAAAAAGACGAGGGTCAGTACGAGAGTGTCTCCGAGGTGTTCGGTGCCTGTGCCTGTGCAGCATTATATAGGAAGGAAATGCTCGACCACGTTGGGTTATTTGATGAGGATTTTTTTACCTATTATGAAGATGTTGATTTAGCCTGGCGAGCCAGGCTCCTGGGATGGAGGTGCGTGTTTGTGCCAACATCCCTCGTTTATCATATTCACTCAGCTACTGGCAGAAGGGTATCTGGATTTACCCAATATTACCTTGCTAGGAATCGCTTTTGGCTTCTGAAAAAGCATGCAACTTGGAGACAATTTGCTTGTTCCCTGTTATGGTTTCTCTTTACAGATTTTTGGTTTACCAGCGGTGTCCAACTGATATATCATAGGAGTATGAAGGATCTGCTATCCTTTTATAAAGGCATAAGAGACGGGCTATTGAAGAACCCTGGTGGAATTCAGTGATAAGTTGTGTTGTGCTTCAGGGGAGGTCGGGTGGAAGGTGAATACTCCCAAACTATCCATCATAATCCTCAACTGGAACGGGATTGAGGGTGCCCGTGAGAATCGCGAAACTAATCATCTGTGACTTTTGAGAGTTGGCAGTTCAAACAAGACGAATGAGTAAGAACCCTGAAGATGAAATTCTGAAAGTAGCAGGCGTGATAGTTGCCTATAACAATGGTGATAACATTGGAAGACTCCTGGAAACCCTTTTCAGTCAATCAAAGCCACTAGAAGAGATCGTTGTTGTAAATAACGCTTCTTCGGATGCTACCTCTGAAATAGTTAAGCAAAAGTTTCCACAAGTAACCCTGGTGGAGAATGCGTGTAACATGGGGGTGGGAGGGGGTTACGCCCAAGGGCTGGAATATGCTTACCAAAGAGGGTATGAATGGGTATGGCTATTAGACGGAGATAGTCTCCCTCAGGCTTCAGCTTTGGAGGAACTAGCAAAAGCCTTCGCTGGTTTAAAACCTACACATCCTAAGATAGGAATGTTAGCTTCATGCCCAGTAAACCCCTCAACAAATGAGCAGTATGGTGGCTTTCTGTGGCGAGGTCGATTTGTGGCACTTCCAAAGAGGCTTGCCGAGTCCCGGGAACCATTCCCAGTTGACTCAACGGTTTCTTCAGGCTGCCTTGTGAGTCGTATAGTGATAGAGGATATAGGTCTACCTCGTGCCGATTTTTTTATGGACTTTGTTGACCATGAATATAATCTCCGAGTGCGAAGAAACGGATACGAAATCATATTTGTCCCGGCCAGTACTATTTACCATGAAATAGGGAAATCCCCGGTGATCAGGTCTCAAATTGTCAGGGTCATAGGGCGCTTGGCTACCAAGGGGCCCCTGGGAGTCGAGGCACCATGGAGGCAATATTATATGGTTCGCAACCAGGCATATACCTTCTGGCATGAATTCCGAAACTATAAAGCTTTGTTCTTCTTCACGTTGCGTGTGATGAGGATGATTATAGGGATGCTGCTATTTAATGATAAGGATAAGGTAAAAAGAATAAGATATATAATTTGGGGACTTAGGGATGGTTTCAAGGGCAGGCTGGGAAAAACCGTGACTCCAAACTAAAGTTAGAGGGAACCTAAAGTTGAGGATACCAACACAAATCGTTAAGAAATTGACTACTTACCTTTCGATTACGGTCAATTCTTACCTTCGGAGCGAAGATGAATAAGGAAATCTCTAAAATAGCCTGCGTGGTAGTTGTCTACAATAATGGAAGCAATATTGGGAATCTTGTTGAGGCTCTTCTTACTCAATCAAAAGCAATACAAGAAATTGTTGTTGTTGACAATGCCTCTTCAGATGATACCACAAAAATAGTTAAGGAAAGGTTTCCTCAAGTGACCTTGCTGGAGAATGCTTCTAACACCGGAGTGGGAGGAGGCTATGCCCAGGGGATGGAATATGCGTGCCAAAGAGGGTATGAATGGGTATGGCTATTAGACGGAGATAGTCTCCCTCAGGCTGCAGCTTTAGAGGAACTAGTAAAAGCATTCGCTAGTTTAAGGCCTACACATCCTAAGATAGGAATTCTAGCTTCATCCCCAATTAATCCCCTAACAGGTCTACGATGGGATGGTTTTCTTTGGCGAGACCGGTTTAAGAGGCTTATCAAGGAAATTCCTTATTGTGATGACTTATGCTCAGTTGATTGTGTGATTTCTTCTGGTTCTCTTATTAATCGTAAAGTGATAGAAGAAGTAGGCTTAACTCGCACGGATTTCTTCATGGATTTTGTTGACAATGAATATAACTTTAGGGTGCGAAGAAAGGGGTATGAAATTATCTATGTCCCAGCTAGTGTTATATACCATGATATGGGAACACCCTCACCTGTCTTGTCACGAATTGGCAGAATTGTAACTCGGTTTATAAAGAAGAGGGACCCTGGTGGAATTCACTCTCCGTGGAGATACTATTATATCATGCGTAACGAGCTGTACACTTTCTGGCACGAATTTCGAGACTACAAAGCTCTTTTCTATTTTGTGTTGTTTGTTGTACTTAGAATCGCGCACATGTATCTGTACAAAGATGACAAGAAAGTTCAAAAGATTAAGTACATAATCCTAGGAATTAGGGACGGCTTCAAGGGCAAGTTGGGGAAAACTATATCCCCAGAATAAGGTAATCCACTATGGCTTCATTTCAGGTTATGAAGCTGATTTTTGCAATTCATGCTGCAATCCACCGAAAATTTCCTCACAGCCTCTTCTGAAATATTAAACTCGAATGAAGATCAGGAATAAGAGGCAGAGAATAGATTTTCAGAATTAGACTTAGGAATCTAGATTTAAATACGGCGGTCAACGCCTTCTTGCGCTCGACCTTTGGGAAATCATAAAGGTACTCGAGGCCATGGCTTTTAAATAGCTTAACCCAGAACTTTTTTGAGTGGACATTGATATGGGTGGGGTTTCTTAAACGATTTAGATGCATAACATTGGAAAGAATATCCGCGCCCGGCATTGAAGGAGTCGTCACATATATGTGTCCGTTTACTTTCAAAACACGTCTTATCTCGCAGAGAGTATTCTGAAAATCAGGAAGGTGCTCAACGACCTCACTCATTGTTATCAAATCAAATTTTTCATCCTCAAAAGGCAATCTATCTCGTGTCACATCCAAACAATATAATTGTCCTTTAAGCTCTTCAGGGGCATTTGAAATGGCAGCTTGTGATACATCTACACCGTACACTTCAATCCCTAAATCCTTAAATGCCTTGACGAGACTACCTGTGTTGCATCCGATATCCAGGACTGTACGAATTTGAAAATATCTGCCCAAAGTTCGCGCTATATGCTCAAAATACGGATAATAAGCACCCAGCGATGTATCAGAGGGCTGAGGCTCTTTTGGGGTGTGGCTGACTTTAGTTTTCATCTTCTGGCTGCCTCATTTGATGCAAAGCCGTCTAAACAGCTTATCATATTCTTTAGCGATATCCGGCCAGGAATAATGAGAAAAGACCCTGGAACATGCAGCTTCTTTCAGGTGAGCCAATGAATCTGGCTTGTTTCCGATTTCCTCTATTCTGGCCACTAAATCGTTCACATCATTGAAGTATAATATGGTCTGCTCTCCGACCTCCCTGTTGAATTCGTTATCGTGGGCGATGACCAGGTTTTTCATGCTCATAGCTTCCAAAAGTGCTGGGTTTGTCCCGCCCACTGAATGCCCATGTATATAAGCAAAGCAATTTTGGCGGAGCATATTTAATAAATGCACATCGTATATAGCTCCCGTCAAAATAACTCTTTCCCCAGCATTGTTGTCCTCTAGTATCTTTAAAACGTGCTTCTGATACTTTCTGCTGGAAAAATTGCCGATAATAACCAGTTTCTTGCTGGAGTTTGACTTCAGGAAAGCTTGGACAATGACATGGATATTGTTTTCAGGTTCAAGTCTGGCAACTACCAGCCAGTAGTCCTTTGGTAGCAACGCCGTATTTTCCTTGAGAAAACCTTGGCTGCTAAATTTCTGTTCATCCCACTTCTCAACTTGTGGAGCATCTACACCATTTGTGATGTAAACTGCCTTCTTTTTGTATCTTCCCTCGATATAGCTCTTGATTTCCTTGGAATCTGCTACTATTTCATCGGCAAATCTTACTGCACATTTCTCACTTATTAGCAGGATAGATTTCTCTAATCTGTTGAATTTATCTCTTTTCCACTCAAGACCGTCAACATTTACAATCAATTTTTTGCGGAGGATTTTGGGGATGAAGAAGAACAATCCTGCGCCATACCCCAACATATAGATGCAATCGGACATGAGGCTTGACTTCACTAATGAATACATATCGTAGAGAGTTTCATAGATTATCCGGAAGAATGGGCGAACAGGAAAGTAGAATAGATTTACTCCCTTGTACACGGCTGTTTTACTTTGATCCCTCGGGCCTTCACAGCTAACGAATACGTTCCACCCCATCTCCACAAGCCTAGGGGCCACAGCTTCCACAGCTGTTTCGAATCCCCCATATTTCGCAGGGATTCCCCTCGAACCTACAATTGCGATTCTGAAATCCCTTCGTGGCTGCGTCATTGATCGTCACTACCCTCTACCTTGCGCTGTGGGGGATATACATGTCCATTTTTACAAACCTTCATCTCCACCGTCAGGTGCTCTTGAGAACTGGTCAATAGTCTAGAGTCGGGAGTTAGATTAGTCAAGGGAGACGTTATTAGTTCTTGATGGGTTGATTTGTGCTCTGGTTATTTTCGCCTGCTTAAGGCGTTCAGGATTATGCCGGTGAAGATACTCAATATACCAGCGATAATGAACAGAGCAGTCAATACAGCGCTGCCTATGGCCAGGTTGCCTGTTGTGGCAGCTATGTTAATCACCCTGAAGCCGAAAACGAGACCAACCACCAGCAAGATACCACCTGCCAGTCCGAAGACGAATAGGGGTCTTCTCTCCGAGATCATGACTATTACCCGGCTGAGAACGTCTATGCCGTGTCTTATCGGGTGGAGGGTCGAGCCGTCTTTGGTATATATGTTTGAGATGGGCACCTCGGTTATCTTGAGGTTTTTATCGGCGGCGAGCGTAATCATCTCTGATTCTACGGCGAACCCATTCGCTTTCAATTCAAGGTCGTTTATTGCCTTTGGTGACAGGGCTCGGAAGCCGGATTCGGAATCGGAGATATTAGCTTTCGATGCGAGCCGGGCTGAGTGCAAAAGGACTTTTCGCCCGAGGCGGCGGTAACGGGGAGTCTTATCGTCCTGGGCCTCTCTGGAGCCGATGACGAGGTCAAAACCCTTCGAGATGGGTTTGATGAGAACGGGAATCTCGTTGGGGTCATGCTGAGCATCAGCATCTAGGAGAACCAAGATATCTGGATTTCTCTTCTTGGCCTCAGTCAGTATGCTCTGGATGGCTGCGCCTTTGCCTCTATTTTCGTTGTGGCGGATTACGGTGGCACCGGCGAGCTCGGCAACCCTGGCGGTGTTATCCGTGCTCCCGTCGTCAATTACAATGACCTCGTCTACATATTGCCTTGCCTGAAGGACTACACTTCCGACATATCTTGCTTCATTATAGGCAGCTATGCCGGCCAGGACACCAGTCTTGTGTCCTGTGTCCGGAGTCTGAAGTGCAGATTTTTTCATCCTACTTCTACTTCACGGTTACCGATTTTGCCAGATTGCGGGGTTTGTCAGGGTCGCATCCTCGATTGACAGCGAGATAATAAGCCAGGAGTTGAAGGGGGACTACAGCGACAATGGGATAGAGCAATTCATCAACTTCGGGAAGCTTGACCCAGGAATCATAAATGTCGCTTTCCTTGTCGGAAACACCGATAATATAGGCGCCACGCGATTTAGCCTCCATAGCATTGCTCAGGGTTTCGAGAAAGGTATAGTCAGCGGGACAAATCACCACCACCGGTGTGTCAGGCTCGATGAGGGCTAAGGTACCATGCTTGAGTTCCCCGGCGGGCATACCTTCAGCATGGATATAGGAAACCTCCTTAAGCTTCAAGGCGCCTTCAGAGGCGATGGCAAAGTTAATTCCTCTAGCTATGTAGTAGAAATCGGTCTTGTCTTTCAACTTCTGGCTGAGCGTAGTAAGCCCGCTTTTGTTCCAGTCCAGGACTCTGGTTACCGCGCTGTTCAACTTGGTAAGCTTAGCTGCCGCTTCGTCAAAGGAGTTAACCATGGAGAAGGACAAAAGGTAGAATATGGCTAGTTGGGACAAGAAAGTTTTGGTAGCGGCTACAGCTATTTCGGCACCACAATTCAGGTAAATGACCTGGTGGCTCAGGTCAGCCAGTATGGAGTTTGGCCGGTTGACGATGGAGATAACTTGAGCTCCAGCGTCTTTGGCAGCCTTTACTCCCTCGATTATATCAGCGGTCTCGCCGCTCTGAGAAACGGCAATAACAACAGTGTTTTTGTCCACGGAGTCGGCAAAATAACCGAACTCAGAAGCCATGACTACATCGCAGAACTTCTTGCCTACTCTGGAAAAGAGGTATCTGCCGACCAGAGCGGCATAGCGGGAGGTGCCACAGGCAGTTATAATCACCTGCCTTGCTCTCAGGATATCCAGGGCAATCTCGGTAAATCTCTTCTCGTCCTGATTGACTATTTGGTTAAGCACCTGAGCCTGCTCCATTATCTCCTTGAGCATGAAATGCTGGTAGCCTCCCTTCTGGCTCTCGGCCCAACTCTGGTCGAGCTTCCTAACTTGCTTAACCAGCTTGTGTCCTTGGGCATCGAAGAATTCGATTCCTTCTTGTGTCAGCATCACCACCTCGTTATCCTCCAAGCTCATCACTTGGTTGGTATATTGAGAGAAAGCTAGTGCATCGCTACTAACATAGTAATCATGGGCATCGATGCCCACAATCAAGGGATTATTCCTTCTTGTGCCTATGATTTTGCCGGGGTCATCAAGGGATGCGACCAAAAAGGCATAGGAGCCCTCAAGCCTTGGAGCTATATTTAACACAGCCTGTTCCAGGGAGCATCCATTTTTGAGCTCATCTTCGAGGAGGTGAGGGATGACTTCGGTATCGGTTTCTGAAGTAAACTTGTGTCCCATCTTGGTGAGTTCCTGGCGGAGCTGCTGATTATTCTCAATGATGCCGTTGTGAACTACAGCCACTCTGCCACCGCAATCGGAATGGGGGTGAGCATTGGATTGAGTGACAGTGCCATGGGTTGCCCAACGGGTATGCCCGATGGCGACGTTGCCGGGAAGGCTTGCCAGGTTCTGTTTCTGGATGACTTCGTCAACCTTGCCAGCGTCTTTCCTTATCAATAGCCTGCCATCGCATAAGGAAGCTATGCCTGCTGAATCATAGCCCCGATATTCCAGACGCTTCAAAGCATCGAGAACAATGGGAACGGCCGGCTTCTGACCACAATAGCCAATGATGCCACACATCTTTAACTTTCTCTATATTAATTATATCGCGATTTGGGTTATATTCAACCTTCGTGCTCAGTTTTCTAACTTGTCTAGCAGTTCTCTTCTTTTGCCTTCGTCGAGCCTTGTTTTGTTGTCCTCTATCTGGTACTGGGACTCAAGCAAAACCATCTTATTCGCACCTAGGTCTTGGCTCAAACATACCTGTGGTCCCACGAAAGAATTAGGGCCCACTCTAACCCCGGGCATGAGGCTGGCATTTACTCCGATGCGACAATCTCGGCCCATAATTGCCCCCAGTTTATCATAGCCAGTATCTACCAGAGTATCACCGACTTCTATCTGGATATTTCCTTCGTCGAGTCGGAAGTTAGCCAGCACAGTGCCGGCACCCAGAGAGCAATTTTCGTCCACTACGGAGTCACCAATGTAATTGGAATGGAACCAGCAATTATCGCCGATGTAGGAGTGCTTTACCTCAGTGGAATAGCCAATAACGGAGTTAGAACCAATATGGCTGTAATCTCGCACTAGGGCATTATTGCCAATGATGGAGTTTGCCCCGATATACACAGGACCTCGAATCACAGCATTTTCCAATACCTTAACATTATCGCTCAGGATAACTTTTCCTTCGATGTTCGCTTTCTTGGAGATGCGGGCCGAAGAGGCAATATAAGGTTGAGCGTTGTCTAGGAAATATTCCATTACTTTGAAGATATGCCAGGGATATTTTATTGGTGCCCAAAAACCGTTATAGAGAATCACCTTGATTTTATGTCCTGCCTTCACCATGTTGCCCAGGGCACATTCATAGACATCATCCCTCGTAGTCTGCACGGTTTCAATATAGCGTAAAAGCTCTTTCGAGTCATTATGGCAGTGAATCAAGATGTTTACTAAGCTGCTGGGTTCCTCACCAGGATTGGGCTTTTCCACGATGTGTAGTAACTCATTTTGAGAGTTCACCTGGAGGTAGCCCCCCGGGAAGTATTTCTGGACTTGATACCCCAGAATATAGGAGGAGGCAGAAGCTTTTTTAGCCCCAGTGAGGATTTTGGTGTACGCTGAGCTTGAGAAGATGTCATTGGGATTTATGACCAAAAGCTGCCCGTGCAAGAAGGGCTCAGCGCTTTTCAAAGCGTCAGCGATGCCTGATGACTTTTTTTGTAAAGCAAAGTCGACCTTTATCCCGGGAATTTTTTTGACTATTTGCTTTATCTTCGCCATGTTGTTGGGATTCCCGATGATTACAAAATTACGCAAACCTACCTCGTAGGCTACTTCTATTTGATGTTCGAGCAATGGCTTCCCGAGGAAATCAAGGAGGAACTTGTCTTCAGTGATGGGAAACATCCTCTTGCCGCGGCCACCACAGAGAAATACAGCTTTCACCTGCTAGCCTCCACCAGACTTTGAACGAGTTTTTTGCCTTTGCTTATAAGCTCATCGGTCTGTGTCTGCAACGGTGACTCAGAGATTAGTCGGATGGCAGGCTCGGTGCCACTAGCTCTGATGAGCATCCACGAGTCAGGAAATTCCAGCCTCAAGCCGTCAAGAGTATTTATCTTATCGGAAGCAAAAAGGTGAGCCTTTTCCTTTACCTGAGCCATGACTGATTCTTTGAGCTCATCAGGACAAAAAACCTTGGCTTTTTCGAAGAATAGTCTGGGCATACCTTGGAAGAATTGCCTGATCTCGCTGACATCACTTATCTGACTTAGCAAGAAAAGTGAGGCGAAAATGCTATCGGGATAATAGCCCGCCTCGGGGATGATGTAGACGCCTACCTGTTCCACTCCTAAGGCAGCATTGAGCTCCTGGACTAGGTGAGCCACGGCGACATCGCCTACCCTGCCTCTGACCACCTCCACCCTGAGGTCCTTCACTGCTAGGTCAAGAAGAGTTCCAGTTTCTACTGTGGTAGCAATCTTTTTCCTTCCCGTTCGCTTGACAGCCAGCCTCGAGATAAAGGCGATTGGTTCGTTGAAGCCGAGGAACCCTTCTTTATCGCAGAAAACAACGCGGTCGGCATCGCCATCAAAGCAAATAGCTAAGTCAGCATTGTGTTGTCTCAGGAAATTAACTGTGCCTTGGAGGGTATCCGCTTTCGGCTCGGGACTTCTCCCCGGGAAAAGGCCATTTGGTTCATCATTTACAGGTATTACATTGAGACCCATCTGGACAAAGACGTCGCTGGCAAACTTGGAGGCAGCGCCATTGCCGGGGTCAACAACTACTTTTAGGTGGTGATTAAATCCTGGCCGAGAAAGCTTGCCTTTAATAAAGGAAAGGTATCTTTGTTTCATGTCCTGCGCTTGCTCTAGACTTCCTTTCTTCCCCTGGCGGAATTCTTGCTCAAAATAGACTTTCTCTATCTCAGCTTCTTGGGCCTGGCTGTATCCCAGCGAATTTTCAGTGAAGAGCTTGATTCCATTGAATTCGGGTGGATTATGGGAGGCTGTGACCATAATACCAGCGGCAAATCCCGATTCCCGGGTGAGCAATGCCAACGCTGGGGTAGGCAAAATGCCTAAATCAACTACGTTTATGCCACAGGAAAGCAAGCCCGCAGTAATCGCCTCCTTAATTATATCCCTGCTTATTCTGGTGTCGGTAGCGATACAAACTGTGGAGGTGGGAGGGAGGGTAGTGCCTATGGCTAAGGCAACCCGACGGCAGAAATCAGGCGATAAATCTTGATTGACTACGCCCCGGATACCACTGGTCCCAAATAGTCTCCTTGTGTGCATTTTCTGTCTTAAGCTAAGTTAAATAGAGAATAGCACGGAATTGTGTGGTTGGCAATGAGCACACGGTGTAATAACATATGTTAAACTATGTTTCTCGTTCATAAGCAGCGCTGTTTTGGAAGCAGATAATGACAAAGGAAATAGCTTGGACCCTGTTGATGACAGTTAGCCCCGTTTTCGAGTTAAGGGGTGGTATACCGTTGGGCATATTACATTATGGGCTAGACCCCTTGTTTACCTTCTTTCTAGCGGTCATTGCTAATACCCTGATATTCTTTCCCGTCTTTTTTGCTTTGCGTCTCTTTTACGACAAAGTCCTGTTCCGAATCCCGTTGTTCGACAAGTATCTGGATAATTTAAGAAAACGAGGTAAGCCCAAAGTAGATAAATACGGCTTCTGGGGGTTATTTTTGTTTGTGGCTATACCCTTGCCTATCACCGGGGCGTACACGGGGACTATTTTGGCTTGGCTACTGGGCATGGATTGGAGAGAGGCCTTCCCAGCCATTGGGCTGGGTGTAATTGTGGCCGGTGTGATAGTGCTCTTAATAACACGCTTAATAGAGTTGGGGATACTCGGCGTCCCATGGATTTTTCCAGGCTGGCTGAATTAAATTCCAACGACCAATTAAGAAACGATTTTTCCCCGTGAGCGAGCACAACGGCTTTAGGTATGGTCGATAACAAAAGGCTGGGTATCCTTGTGTACAGATACCCAGCCTTACAGTGGTTCTGCTACTTACGATATTAGTTTTAACCCTTCCCTATTCTGAACATCTTGGTCCCACATACGGGACATACGCCTTGAGTGGCCGGCCTTCGGTTCTTCATGATTATGCTCCTGGTATTCTTCATTTCTCTCTTTGCGCGGCACTTCATGCAGTATGCTTGCATCTGTTCACCTCCCTTTTTGTAAAAGGATAAGCCATCCATTACTAGAATGTCAATAGTTTTCCCTAAATTTCCCTTAAATATTGTAGAAAATCTCGTTACTTATGCGTCTTATTTCCAATTCCACCGGTGATTTGACACACAGGTTAGATGTGAAGTTGCTGTAACACCTGACGTGCGTTCTGACTTGCCTGGGCGCGGTGACTGATTTGATTTTTCATCTCCAATGGAAGTTCGGCCAGGGTCTTACCTAGCTCAGGAAGAAGAAAAATAGGATCATAGCCAAAACCATTTTCTCCCTTAGCCTCAAGGGCAATCATGCCACGACACTCGCCATAGCATACCTTAGATTGGCCTTCTGGAGTAGCTATGGCAATGACGCACTTAAAGCAGGCTGTTCGTTGCTCCCCGGGAACGCCGTCAAGTTTAGCTAAGAGAAGGTTCACCCTCTCAGCATCAGTAGCAGCTTCACCAGCAAAGCGAGCCGACTTCACACCCGGCTCGCCATTAAGGGCATTCACCTCCAACCCTGAGTCATCGGCAAGAGCGGTGAGCTGGATTAATTTGGCATAAGTAATGGCTTTTAACCGAGCGTTTTGTTCGTAGTTGTTCCCCGACTCAGTGACGACTTTTGCTATTCCTTCTTCGGCCAGCGTGGTTATTTGATAACCAAGACCATCCAGGAGAGAGCGATATTCCCTGATTTTCCCGGGATTGGAGGTAGCTAAGAGAAGCTTCGGCATTTTGTCGTTAGATATCTTGAAATCTTGGTGCCAGCTTCTTTGCCACTTCAGGCATGGTGGTATATTCCATTTCATCAAGTGGCAGGCGATGGGGTTCAAATGGCCCCATGCGGCGCAGGAAATCCGCCATAATATTTACTTGATGACGAACCTCATCGAAAGCAGGGTCATCGAAGAGGTCACGAGGCCCGACGAGCTTGCCATTAGCAAGTTGGAAACCAGCAGCTATCACTCGTGGGGGACCATCGAAGCGGCAAGGATTGCTTTCCCGGACAGCTACCGGCATTAACGGGCCGTGGTGGGAGCCTCTCATCCAGCCTTCTACTATGTTAACAGAAGCAAAGGGTTCCAGTATTTCACCCACGGCGGGAAATTTTCCCTGGGAGCGAACGATGCAGACAGGGTCATCCTTGCCTACGTATCTGCCAGCCATGAGAGATAATCTCTGAGTAGAGGAGACAGCAGCGATTTCACCACTTTCCTTGTGGTATACCGCTTTAACGGCATAGCGGCCTGGTGCGCCGAGAAAGACCAGCATGTCATAAATCTCCTCGGGAGCGTTAAAACTGATTTTTTTGTGCTTTTTGACGTCGTGGACTTCAAAGGTGAAGCCAGAGTGCATATTGGAAGCAATAACCAGCCCAATGGTGTTGAAAGGGTCAGCAAATATTTTATATAGCGGCAGATTCCAGGCGCCAGACGCCGTCTTATCCGCCATAAATATGATTATGGTTTCAGCCTGGCGCTCAGAAAATTGCATCTCAGCCGTACCAGGTCCCATCCCCTTGACAGTGCCAGCGAAAGCATCAGCTAGAAGGTCCTGCCCGGCACCATGTAGCTTCAAGCGCTTAGCTACATTGGTGCATTCAACAAATGTATCCCAGGCTAACTTGTGGATTTTCTCGCTGTCCTCGCCCTGCTGATGGGTCATTATCAGCTGGAGGTCGTCGCCACAAACTGTAACGTGATGGTCTATGAGCAGCCCCTTGCCTTGGGCATGTTCCAGTTTTTCCTTAGCCTTTTGTATTACATCGGGGTGGCTGGAAGAATGTCCGACATAGCCGCCGATGTCTGCTTTGATAACGCTTAAAGTTAATTCCATTTCACCTCCCTTGCTATAGTTTAACAATGGAAAGGGGTGAACGTCAATCGGGGATAAAAATTAGTCCCTCTTCACTGTTACCTAAAGCCTCCACCCTATTTTGGTGATAGAGTAAGGCAGTGTAAGCTGCTACCGCAGCATCGCACAGGTTGTGGTCGAACATGTCTAAATATGGCTTAAGACCAGGTAGAATGTCTCCTAGCTTATCCCTGAGGAAGCTCATCCCTTGTTTGGTAGTTTTCCGGGGCACGATTTTGCCAAAGAGGCGTACTTTGCTGGCAAAGGGATAGACCTCAATGACTTGGCCAGCTTGTTTCACCTCGCGGCCGATGCTGGTTTTGAGCTCGATACCACGGTAGATCAAGTCCTTGATAAAGGTCTTCTTGCTAGTGGGGTAACAAGGAATTCCTTGTTGCCTAAGTTCCTGGTCACATTGCCTATTCTTCCTCGGGAATTTTGGCTTGCAAGGACAACTTTCCTCAAGACAGCATAACCCCAGTGGCAAGCTCAAGGGGGCATCGATGGCTATTACTTGAGGTGAATAGAAATTTAACAGAGAGATGATATCTCTATCCTTTGTTAAGAAGCCAAGGTAAACAAGTTGTGATTTATTATCCAATCCTAAACAAGCGCTCGGTTTGGCTTCTCTTGAGGTTAAATCGATGCCCAAAAAAGTAGGATGCTTCACGTTGCTGGAGAAGACTTTTTCCCTGACCGTTTTAATATCTCTCTGGCTGCTACTATACCAGAGGCTGAAGCTTGGACTAACCCCCGGCTGACACCGGCGCCATCGCCAGCAGCAAATATATTACCGATCTCGGTCTCTAAACAAGGGGTCAACTTTAGACGACTGGAGTAAAATTTAACCTCTATCCCGTAAAGTAAAGTTTGGGGATAAGCGACGCCCGGAACTAGTTTGTCCATAGCTTGAAGCATTTCCATTATACTCTTGAGATAGCGATAGGGGAGGGCAAAGCTCAAATCTCCGGGGGTTGCTGCTTTTAAGCTTGGTTCGATGGGACTATTCTGAAGGCGAGCTTGTGTGGAGCGGCGACCATCCATTAAGTCCCCTAATCTCTGCACCAATACGCCGCCACTAAGGATGTTAGCTAGCCTTGCCAGATACTTACCATAGGCGATAGGTTCATGGAAAGGCTCAGTGAAGGTGGTGCTTACTAAAATGGCAAAGTTAGTATTTTTTGTCCTGGGTTGGGTATAACCAACGCCGTTGACCGTAATCACAGGGTCGGCGCCGCCTGTGGACTCCATAATCACCTCGCCTCCAGGGCACATGCAGAATGTTCTAACCCGGTCATTGAAACTTTTGGAATAAAATTCGAGTTTTGATTCATACAATGTCGAAGTTAACTTCTCCATGGTTGTCATTGGTACTTCGATTCGGCAACCCACATCTACAGGGTTGGAATCGAGGCTTAGTTTAAGCCTCTCGGCTTCATTGCATAGCCATTCTGCCCCCTCTCTCCCCGGGGCTAAGATTAAGTAGCGACAGCTTAGGCTTTCACCATTGCTAGTTTCAACAGCTTTGACCGCACCATCCTCAACTACAATATTCTTAATTGTTGTTCCTAGCCTTATGTCTAATTTAGATGACAGATAATTTTGCATAGCTTTCAATGTTTCGTGACAAAGCTCTGTTCCCAAGTGACGCAATTTAACAGGGGTTAATGTGAGCCCGGCTGAGGCAGCCTCTCGCTCTAGCTCAGCTGTATCCCCCCCTATTCCATAGACCTTGGGAGGGGCGCCAAAATTGAGATAGATAGAATCAACATAATCTATGAGTGCTCGGGCTTCGTCAGAACCGACCAAATCCTTGAGCCTGCCGCCTACCTGGGTGGATAAAGTTAGTTTGCCATCGCTGAAAGCTCCAGCACCTCCAAAGCCACTGACCAAATGGCATGGAGAGCAGAGGGCACAGCACCCACTTCTGTTTTGAACGGGACAAACACGATCGTCAATTTCTCTCCCCTTGTCCAGAAGCAGAACATCGAGGCCAGCGTTACATAATTCCAAGCTAGCGAATATACCTGCAGGACCAGCACCAACTATGGCGACATCATAAATTTTGGCCATTGAGTTTCATTCTAGGGTTATTGACGTAACCAATCGGTTAAAAGTTTTCCAGATTTAAGGATGTCATCGGCTGCCGAGTATGGGTCGATCTCTCCTTTTTCCACCCTCTCCATATAGCTACTCAATTGCCCATCTTGCTCAATTAACCTGAGCAGCTTATGAGTGAGTTTTCGTTCTAGAGTTTTTATGAAGTCCTGTCTTCGTTGGAGTTGGCGACGTTGTGAAAGTCGGCCCTCTTTACAGATGGCTTGGTAGTGTAATTGAATTTGTTTGTAAAGTTCCTCAATGCCGACGTCGTTAACTGCTTCTGTGGCTAACACAGGTATATTCCACCAACTTAGCTCACGAAGCTGTAGCATAGCTTGTATATCACGGACAAAGTTGTCGGCACCAGGATTGTCAGCCTTATTAACTACAAATATGTCAGCGATCTCGAATAGACCTGCTTTCATCGTTTGGATAGCATCCCCAGATTCAGGACATAATATGACAAGCACAGTATCGGTCTTCTCCATAATATCTACCTCGCTTTGCCCTACTCCTACCGTCTCTACCAGGATAATATCTTTACCGGCGGCGTCAAGCAACTTAATCACAGAGCTGGCAGTTTGTGGTAGCCCGCCCGTACTGCCACGAGTCGCCATACTGCGAATGAAAACTCCGTCGTCAAGATAATGTTGTTGCATTCTTATCCGGTCACCTAATACTGCCCCTCCCGTGAATGGGCTTGAGGGGTCTACGGCAATTATCCCGACTTTTAAGCCTTGTTTCCGCATCAATGCTGTTAGCTTGTCCACCAAGGTACTCTTTCCTACTCCCGGCGGGCCGGTTATCCCTATGCAGTGTGCTTTTCCCAAGTGTGGAGCGATGAGCTTCATTATTTCGGGCACTTGGCTGCTTTCGTTTTCCACTAGGCTGATGATGCGTGATAGGGAGACGTTTTCTCCCTTAAGCATCTGTTCCACTAGCCTCATAGTTTTAGGAGTCATCTATTATGGGGTGAGGTTATTTTATAGCTTTCTAAATTAGCGGTCAAATAGGTTTACTGATATGGCAAGAAGGGCCGAAGCTCAATTCAATTACGAGCTAAAAACGTCTGTAGACAAACGCTAGCAAAAAATGTTTGGCGATTTGTGCCTTTCTTTACACTGGTTTGCCCACAGGCATTATATATAGGGGTTTAATTTGTTCATCTACCCCGAGGACTGTCCGCACCTCTTCATCATGGAAGGCTCCGACTTCCACTGTAGCTAGCCCTAAAGCCACGGCTTGAAGATGGATGTTTTCACCTGCATGTCCCACCTCTATGTGAACATATCTCTCTCCACGTCTGCCATATCTGTAGGAGGTCCTGTGATAAAGGGCACAGATGACAATATCCACTGGGGCGTCGATAATAAATTCTTGATCTAGAGTTGCTCTGGCTAGATCTGGTCTTAAATCGGCTGCTTTGTGTAAGCTCAAGGAATGAGAGTCTGCTTCATAGTGGTAAATGCCGGCCTGTAATTCTTCGGGAGTTTGCTTTGCCTCGCTGGCAATGACACCTTGTTTGCCAACGACCACAAAAATCTCTAGGGGATAGGTAGCTCCGGCGCTGGGCGCTGCCCTGAACCCTCTAGTTCCGGTGATGCCCTGGGCCGACCAGAGTATTTGACCCAGTTGGGGTAAATCTAGTGGCTCCCTGCGGTATCTACGAACTGATCTGCGCCTCAGTATCGTTTCCTCTAATGAAACTTTGCCTTTCAACTGAGGAGAGGGAAGCTTAATTATGGTTTGCCCCATGCCAGATTCTTTGCTACACGCAGAATAACAAATAAAGTTTAGCCCTTGACAACGCCCATAGGTATAGCCATAGCCACTTTTCTGGAAATACCAGCGTGGTGAACCACATCTATGACTTCAATGATATCCTTGTAAGCCTGGGATGCTTCCTCAGCTAGTGAAGGAATGCTTTCTGCTTTAACAATGATACCTCTACTTTCTAATTCTCGTATGACATCTGCTCCCCTAATACTTCGTTTGGCAGCACCCCGGCTTAGTACCCTACCCGCGCCGTGACAGGTGGAGCCAAAGCTCTCTGACATAGCCTTTTGAGTGCCCACAGCAACAAAGGAACAACGTCCCATGTCTCCGGGCACGAGCACAGGTTGCCCTACCTCTTTGTAATGTCTGGGAGTATCCTTATGGCCTGCCGGAAAAGCTCTGGTAGCTCCTTTGCGGTGAACGCAAACCTTAACCTTGCGACCGTCTATCGTGTGTTCTTCTATTTTGGCTATGTTATGGGCGACATCATAAATCTGCCTCATGCCAAGTTTCTCAGGACTTTTGCCGAAGATTGTAGAAAAACTTTCTCTAACCCAGTGGGCAATACATTGCCGATTAACCCAAGCGTAGTTAGCAGCACATGCCATGGCAGCTAAATAATCTTGGCCTTCTGGTGACTCTATAGGAGCGCAGGCGAGCTGCCGGTCAGGGAGCTTTATCCCATACTTCGATACCGCCCCCTCCATGATACGCAGATGGTCAGTACATACTTGGTGGCCAAAGCCGCGAGAGCCCGTGTGAATTAAAACTAATATCTGACCTAGCTCAGTGATGCCCATAATACTAGCTATGTGGGAGTCGAATATCTCCTTCACCACTTGAATCTCAAGGAAATGATTTCCTGAGCCTAATGTGCCTGCCTGAGGCATGCCTCGCTTTACTGCCTTATCGCTTATCTTACTGGGATCAGCACCACCGAGACATCCACCTTCCTCAGTAACATCCAAATCTTCCTCGGAACCCAGGCCACGCTTCACCGCCCAATGAGCTCCCTCAACCATCAATTGGTTCATCTCCTTTTGACTTACTTTTATCTTCCCTTCAGAGCCGAGGCCTGATGGCACATTAAGGAATAATGCATTAATAAGCTCGTTAATTCTGGGCCGCACTTCAGCTTCGCTGAGACTGGTACGCAATAACCTTACACCACAATTAATATCATACCCCACCCCTCCTGGGGAAACCACGCCATTCTTAATATCCATTGCTGCCACTCCGCCTATAGGGAAGCCATAGCCCCAGTGGATATCCGGCATAGCAAGGGAGTAACCTACTATACCGGGAAGAAAGGCAACATTGGCGACTTGCTCTGGCGTTTGCTCCTCACATATAGATTCCAACATTTCCTTACTGGCATAGATTAGGCCAGGAACCCTCATGCCACTTTTATAATTCTCGGGAATCTTCCAGTGATAATCGTCCATCTTAATAAGCTGCCCTTGCCATCGTGCCATATTCTTAGCTCCTAAATGTCGAGAATTATCTGTGCCCTGTAGCCATCACTATTTTTATCTAGCTTTAACATGTGATATGTAGCTGCTTTTACCTCTCTCTTTATCTTGTGTTTCATTGGGTCGAAACCTTCTCCATGACATGTAGCCTTAAGTTCATTGTGAGTCAAACTTTCAATATCGAACCGGTTGAACAGAACGTGTTGGGCATCAAAAAAGTAAATGAGTTCATTAAGCCATTCAACTAGCAAGCTATCTCTGTCTTCGCTGCTTACTTTCAAATTGAGGTGTGATTTTTCTTCAATACTTTTGGGCTCAGTGATCAAACTGAACAGAGCCAGAGCAGCGTTGGAAAAGAGCTCTTCGACATCTGCCCCATAGACGATGATGCCTATGTCAGCAGTATGGTCAATTATTTCAAAAGCCTTTTTCATTCCTCTAATGTCCATTATACAAAAATAGAGACGACATCTCCATTTATGCTTGCTCTTTTTGCACTTCGCTCAAGCTGTTGTTACAATCAATGCTGAAGACAGTAAACGGGGCATCTTCCCTGTGAGCTGTGCGATTTGGCAAATTATAAATTACCTTGTATTATTAATGTGGCCATGGGCAAATGTCTGTGTCAAACTTGACTTCTCCGTGTGGAAAGTTATATGGTTCTAGCGATGCAGAGGATAAATATTAAAGACAAAGTGAACCTACAGCTAGCAGCCCATCATAAAAAGTTTGTCCTTAAGAGGTAGATAGTAATGCCCTCCCAGCATTATATGGAATGTGCTTTATCTCTAGCTAGGTTAGCTATGGGATATACCAGTCCTAACCCAGCAGTGGGGGCAGTAGTTGTTAAGGATGGTCTTGCTGTCGGCATGGGATATACTCAGCCTGCCGGCTCGGACCATGCTGAGGTTATGGCACTCCGTCAGGCTGGGGATAGGGCGCAGGGTGCTACCATGTATGTTACCTTGGAGCCTTGCTCTCATTATGGGCGTACTCCACCTTGCACTCAAGCTATAATCGATGCCGGCATTTCAGAGGTTCATATAGCCTTGCTTGACCCCAACCCGCTGGTTTCCGGGCGCGGGGTAAGCAGGCTAAAGGAAAGAGGCATCAAGACCCATGTAGGTATGTGTCAGCAAGAAGCTTACGAAATAAACGAGGCTTATGTTAAGCACATTACTACGGGTTTACCATTTGTCGTAGCCAAATTTGCCATGAGCCTTGACGGCAAAATTGCTACTAAAACCGGTGATTCTAAATGGATAACCAAGGAAGAGGCAAGAAAGTATGCACATGCCCTGCGCTTTACCGTAGATGCCATAATGGTAGGGGTAAACACCGTTGTTGCTGATAATCCTCGCCTCACCGCTAAAGGTTGCGGTGGTAGAGGTGGTATAGGGAAAATGCAGCCTCTACGTCTGGTTGTTGATAGTAAAGGAAAAGTACCATTGACCGCTCATATTTTTGAGCCACCAGGCGAGGTTTTGCTCGCTGTGGCAGCACCCTTTGACTCTGCAAAGAAGGAAAAATTTGTAGAGGTGGGTGCCGAGGTACTGGAATTGCCAGCCAGGGAAGGCTCGGTAGATATTGTGGAGTTATTAAAGTTGTTGGGGAGGCGAAAGATTGTCAATGTCCTAGTGGAAGGAGGTGGTAAGCTTCTTGGTTCACTTTTTGACCATCACTTAGTGGATAAGGTATTGGCTTTCATTTCACCAATCATCATTGGTGGCTGTGAGGCTGTAAGTGTGGGGGGAAATGGCGTTGACAATATGGCCAAGGCTCTGCGTCTTAGTCGAGTTGACATTAAGAGTTTCGGTGATGATATATTAGTTAGTGGATACGTAGAAAAACAATTACCGCAAGAGGCGTAGGTTTTTAGGTGTCTGGTATGTTCACAGGGATAGTTGAGGAGATCGGTATAGTTAAGGAAGTGAGCCAAGACCGCTTGGCCTTTGAAGCTCACAAGGTGCTTGAAGGGACAAAAGTGGGTGATAGCATGGCTGTTAATGGTGTTTGCTTAACAGTTGTCTCCTTGGAAAATCATGGCTTCAGTGTTAATGTTATGCCTGAGACGTTACGTTGCACTAATCTCGGTAGACTTCATTATAGCAATCAGGTGAATTTGGAAAGGGCGCTGGTAGTGGGGGGGCGCCTGGGTGGCCATTTAGTGTTGGGGCATGTCGATGACACGGGGGAGGTAATTGATGTAACTAGCGAAGAAACAGCGCGTATTATGAGAGTTTCAGCATCAGCTAAACTGATGCCTTACATTGTAGATAAAGGCTTTATCGCTGTTGATGGTGTTAGTCTCACCATCGTGGACCTCGATGATTTTTCTTTTATTGTGTCTCTGGTAGCTTACACCATGGAAAATACTACGTTAGGAAGAAAGAGACCCGGGGACATAGTCAATTTAGAAGCAGACGTCATAGCTAAGTATGTGGAATGTCTTAAGGAGCGAAAAAGACAAAGTTTGAACCTTGAGTTCCTTAGGGAATATGGATTTGTAGGGGGAAGAGATGCTGGCTAGCATTTCCGAGGCAATTGAAGATATAAGGGCAGGCAAGTTTATCATTGTCGTTGATGACGAGTCGCGTGAAAATGAAGGGGATCTGGCCATAGCTGCCGAGAAGGTTACCCCTGAAGCGATAAATTTTATGGCTAAGCATGGGCGAGGACTGATTTGCTTACCTATTACTGGCCAAAGGCTCGACGAATTAGGAATACCAATGATGGTTACCAATAACACCTCACGCTACTCCACTGCCTTCACAGTTTCTATTGAGGCTAAGGATAAGGTTACTACTGGCATCTCGGCCTTTGATCGGGCACAGACTATAAAAACAGTGCTTGATCCTAATACCAAGCCGGATGACTTAGCTCAGCCAGGGCATATATTCCCTATTCGAGCCAAAGAAGGTGGGGTGTTAGTACGAGCAGGACACACAGAGGCTATTGTCGATCTGGCTAGACTGGCTGGGCTTTATCCTGCTGGTGTTATATGCGAGGTTATGGATGAGGATGGCACTATGAGGCGTCTGCCTAAACTTGAAGCTGTGGCTTCTAAGTTTGACTTAAAGATAGTAGCCATCGTTGATTTGATTGCGTACCGTCTTCGCCATGAAAAGCTGGTGCAGAGAGTAGCCGAGGCTAAGCTGCCTACTAAGTATGGCGAATTTACAGCCATTGCTTACAAAAGCGCTGTTGATACCGCTGAGCATATCGCTCTAGTTAAAGGTGACATATCGAGTGATGAGCCAGTCCTAGTACGTGTTCACAGTGAGTGTCTCACCGGAGACGTCTTTGGTAGTTTGAGATGCGATTGTGGAGTTCAGATTGAAATGGCTTTGCAAAGCATAGCCAAAGAAGATCGCGGTGTTTTTCTTTATATGAGGCAGGAGGGGAGGGGGATCGGGTTTCACAACAAGCTTCGTGCCTACGCTCTTCAGGATCAAGGAATGGATACTGTGGAAGCTAATATAGCTCTAGGTTTCGCTCCTGATTTGAGAGATTATGGAGTGGGCGCCCAGATTTTGGCCGACTTAAGTTTACATAATATTCGATTGCTCACCAATAATCCTAAGAAAGTGGTCGGGCTGGAAAGCTATGGGATTAAAATAGTAGAGACTGTTCCCCTAATAGCCCCGGCTACTCCTTATAATATTCACTACTTAGAAACTAAACAAAAGAAATTAGGACATATTCTAGGTATACAGGAGGGTAAGTAATGGCTAAGCATCATTATGAAGGTATCCTGATAGGAAAAGGTCTTAAGTTTGCTGTGGTTGTTTCTCGATTTAATGAGTTAATAACCACGAAGTTGCTCGAAGGAGCAAGGGACGCTTTACTGCGTCATGGTGTCGCTGAGGGGGACATCGATATTGTCTGGACTCCAGGTTGTCTAGAGATCCCGCTTATAAGCAAAAAATTAGCGCAGAGCAATAAGTACGATGCCATAGTATGTCTTGGTGCAGTGATTCGTGGCGGCACCCCCCATTCTGAGTATGTTGCTTCTGAGGTAAACAGGGGAATCGGCAGGGTGAGCTTGGATACTGGCCTACCGGTAATACAAGGCATAATCACAGCCGATACTTTGGAACAGGCTATCCAGAGAGCAGGAGCTAAAGAGGGTAATAAAGGCTTTGGTGCTGCAGTAAGCGCTATTGAAATGGCAAATCTGCTTAAGGCTATTCAGTGACTTTATAAACTTTGTCACCGCGCCTTACTCTATCAGGAATTTTTATACCTATAAGGTCGCCGGGCTTTCCTTCGGTGATGTTAACACGCTCAATCTGCATGGATTCTACAGCCAGTTCCATATCTGTGGTGCTACCCTTGATATGGATTTTGTCACCTATTTTCAATATGCCGCTTAGCTCTATACCGGCTACCACAGGCTTAGCAAAAAAATCCGTTACCTTGCCAATTTCCACTTCGCCCATCTTCAAGTACCTCCTTTTAGGAGGATATCATACACCGTTTCCACTTAAAAATCAACCTGGAGGACCAATTGTAATTGAAGACCAATTGTATCTTGACAAGTTGTGCTGCTAAGCTTATGATAGTAACTCAAATAAATCTAATTGGAGGTAGTGGACCATGACTGAAAAAAAAGAAGTGCAACCATATAGTCCGGAGGAGATACTTTCCTTCGACCGCATTAGAAGGGCTATGACAAGCAGAGTTTTGGACAGGATAGAAGAATTGTGGCAGGGAAAACAGCCCCTAAGTGTTGAGCAAGTGAACGAAGTGATCGCTAGTGAATGGCAGAGAGTAAAGGATGCAGTAAGGTCATCACCAGCAGCACGGGAAGCTTTCCGTAAGTATTTGGAACGCACCGTCTCTGAACAAATAGACAAGTTGATGAAAGAGGATAAAACCGAGCTAGAATCATTAGGCGTTGTAGAGAAGAGTCTATAAATTGGTTTCGCAAGATAGAGCTAAGCTAGGCAAACAAGTCAACCAAGACCGGGATATAGGGCGGTTAATCAAGCGCCTCGATATATTAGATGAGAGGCTGGATAACATAGATTCTATAGTAACATCACTTATAGAAAGGGTGATGGGAAGGCCTCTTGCTATAGAAGTAACCTGCCCTAATTGTGGTCAAACTATACAGATCAATGTCACCAGTGGTGTAAGGCTGCGGGGTAAAGAATAGCCATAGGACACATCGTATTTTTATCAATGTTTAATTTCTAAGCCACTCAATGATAAGTAATCTTCTCCTGGCGCCATATTATCAGAGGTTTGCCCTGTTTAGCTATGTTTGATAAAATCGTCGGCTGGGCGGTTAGCTCAGAGGTTAGAGCGCTGCGTTGACATCGCAGAGGTCACTGGTTCAAGTCCAGTACCGCCCATTTTTTGATGGAATCATGTTTTTGATTTCTAAGTTTATAGTGGAAAGTTCGAGATGAAGTCAAAAAAAAAGGATGAGCGACTGGAACGGATGCGCCACTCCGCATCTCATATCATGGCTGAGGCAGTACAATATCTTTTTCCCGAGGCTAAATTTGGCATCGGACCGACCATTGAGAGTGGCTTCTATTATGACTTTGATCTGCCACGCCCATTAACACCGGAAGACTTGCCTGTAATTGAGAACAAGATGAGGAAGATTATCAGTCAGGATGTACCGTTTGTTGCCGAGGAAATGAGTAAGGATAAAGCGCGCAAGCTCTTTGTTACCCAGCCCTATAAACTGGAGCTTATCAACGAGATCCCCGATACTAGTGTAACTATCTATAAACAAGGGTCTTTCACCGATTTGTGTCGTGGTCCTCATCTAGCCTCTACGGGTGAGGTAAAAGCATTTAAGCTTACTCATATAGCTGGAGCATACTGGCGTGGTGATGAAAAGCGACCCATGCTACAAAGAATTTATGGTGTGGCTTTTGAAAGCCAAGAGGAGCTTGACAATTATTTATCGTTGCAAGCTGAAGCTGCTAAACGCGATCATAGGAAGCTGGGCAAGGAACTTGATCTCTTTAGTATTCACGAGGAAATCGGTCCCGGCCTTATTTGTTGGCATCCCAAAGGTGCTTTGATTCGACGAATCATCGAAGACTTCTGGAAAGCAGAGCACGTCAAGCGAGGCTATGATGTCGTTTACACTCCTCACATAGCCAAGCTAGATTTGTGGAAAACTAGCGGGCATTGGGAATTCTATCGGGATTATCTGTTCTCACCGATGGAAATTGAGGGACAGCAGTATATGCTGAAGCCTATGAATTGCTTGGGCCATATTTTGATTTATAAAAGCCAGTTGCGCAGTTATCGCAATTTGCCTTTAAGGTATGCTGAATTAGGCACAGTATATAGGTATGAGCGAACTGGTGTACTATATGGTCTTGCTAGAGTAAGGGGATTTACTCAAGATGATGCCCACATTTTTTGCCGACCTGATCAGGTTGAAGACGAAGTAACAGAAGTTCTGAACTTGGCACAATTCATGATGACTAGCTTTGGCTTTGGTGAGTATGAGTTGTTGTTATCAACACGTCCTGAGAAATATGCTGGCACAATTTCAATGTGGAAGGAGGCCACGGGATCCTTGAAACACGTTCTAGAGAAACTCGACTTGCATTATGAAGTGGATCCTGGCGAGGGGGTTTTCTACGGACCTAAAATCGATATTAAACTCAAGGACGCTTTAGGGCATGTCTGGCAGGGTCCTACCATCCAAGTTGATTTCAATTTGCCACAACGCTTTAATGTCTGTTATATTGGTGAGGATGGCCTGGAGCGTAATGTGGTTATGATACACCGCACAGTTTTAGGTAGCATGGAGCGTTTTTTAGCTTGCCTCATAGAACATTATGGGGGTGTCTTTCCTGTATGGTTATCGCCTGTTCAAACAATGATAATTCCTATAGCAGATCGCCATGTTGGCTATGCACATAAGATAGAGAGCGATTTTGAAAATGAGGGTATCCGGGTTCAGGTTGATGACCGCTCTGAGAGGATGAATTTGAAAATAAGAGAAGCTCAACTAGAGAAAGTCCCATATATGCTTATAGTCGGTGACAAGGAAATGGCTTCATCGAGTGTGTCACTGCGCTTAAGGAGTGGCGAGAACCTGGGCTTAGAAACTCTATTACAAGTTAAAGGTAGAATAATGGCGGCTATAGAGGCCAAGTCCTGAATACTGTTCCAGGGGGTAGAAGGAGCATAGTTAAAGAATTATTAACCAATAGGAGAATCAGAGCCAAGGAAGTGCGCCTCATAGGGGAGGATGGGGAACAGTTGGGCGTGGTGCCTTTACAGAAGGCATTACAGATTGCTTATGAGCGTGGCTT
>Ga0209636_10001205_pt1 | contig 25880 bp, 48 predicted proteins | sample DeeMarSWOR152_54_FD_187464 | JGI IMG/M metagenome (GOLD analysis project Ga0209636, IMG submission 187464) | Marine sediment microbial communities from White Oak River estuary, North Carolina - WOR-1-52-54 (SPAdes) (version 2) | ecosystem: Environmental > Aquatic > Marine > Intertidal zone >...
ACTGATTAACGCCAGAACCTCCAGTTTGGCATAGCCTAGCCTCCAGCGAAAAACCAGCCATATATGGCCAGGGCCCCTACTATGATGAGGCCCAGGAAAAACAGGTTTCTGGCGTTAATCAGTTTCCATCTCAGGGGCTCCTCATACCTGAGGATGTTTCCGTACCTCCTCTTATGATCAGCCTGGATCTTCTTCCTGGTTTTCACTACATTATAACTCTCTTTCAGTTTGGCCTCCAGCTCCTCCTCTGTAGAGTTAGCCTGGAGCTTCAGCCCTATGTTTTCGCTAGTGAGAGCAGCTATCTGAGTTCTCTTTAGGGTTTCAGGATCTGGTTTTTTCCCTAGCTGGATGGCCACTAGCTCAGGGAGTTTTTTCATAGTGGCCTGATAGTGGAGCTTACTATCATGAACTAGGGCCACTGGGATCAGCTCCCTCTCATTAACCTCCCATCTATGGTAGGGGTACACATGAAGGCTCACATCCTCAGCCTTAGGATGGCTCATAGGAAAGCCTCCAAACCAGATTTCTCCCCCAGTTCTAAAGAAAAACTGATCCTCCCACTCAGCGGCCATGAGCCAGTACACTCTGTTAAAGGCCAGGAGGCCCAGCTCTGGATGGTTATGGCCTATCAGAAAGGGAAAGGTTAGCCTGTAAGCGTAAAACCCATCTATCCAGCCTATGTATTCTACTTTAGCCTCCTCCACTACCAGATCTATCACATTAACCTGGGTTTCTGAGAACCTCCACTTAGAGGCTGGAAAACTCAGCATACTAGCAGCCTTATTTTTAACATGGCTGAAATATCCATAGATCCCTGAGAGCCAGAAACTGATCCCCATCCCTAGCTGGGCTGTAACTATCATCTCATCCAGCTTCCATACATAATAGCTCCACTGGGAAACTCCCCACACAGCATAGAAGGGGAGAACTACCACTATAACCAGCTTAACTACATTCTTTCCCCAGTTCAGGCCAGTAACTACTGAGGGCCCCATCCCCAGTTTTTCTCTGAGCCCAGTGAGATCTATGATTTCTCAGCCCCCCCTCCATCCTTAGTTTTGCTGAACCGATCCAGCATGAGGAGGGTTTCTAGGGGGGTTTCCTGGGGGTTCGTTTTCCCAGGGTTCATCATAACTCTGGGCTTTCCCCCAGGCATTTTAGGGAGCCTGGACCTAATCTTCTCAGCCAGTTTTTTAGCCCTTTCAGGATCCTCCTCCTCCATATCCCTCAGGATCCTCTCAGCCAGGAGGCTATCATAGTTCTGGGCCAGGATCTTGAACCTCCTCTCAGTGAGATCCTCTTTCCTATAAGCCAGGATGAGAGCCAGAACTGTGATCACTACAGCAGCCAGGTTTAACCACATGATAAGATTAAGATCTAGCTCAGGGAGGAACTCCAGGAATAGCAGCTCAGGCCCCATTCTCTCTCTCCCCCTCAGGCTCTATGAACTGTAGCCTAGCTGAGTACCAGGATCTCCCTGGCTCCCTAACCATAACTACCCTCACTTTCATGCCCTTCTTAATCCTACCCAGTACCTGGCTCACGTTATCAAACGTAAAACCCAGGCTGCTCCCCTTAGGGCCTATAGTGGCCTCAAATTCGTATGAGTTCCCCTCATCCTCATTCTCCCCCTCAGAGGCCCTGGCCCCCAGCCCAGGGATGTTTCTCAGGAGCCTCCTAATGGTTCCCTCTTTCTCCTGTTTTCCCATCTACCTCCCTCATGATCATACCCATGTACATAACTGTGATTAAAGAACTGTTATAAGAACAGGTACTTAACATTTATCTAACAAAATGGAGGAAAAAATCTAATGAGTGCAAATAAAGGGATCCCAGTTTGGGTAATACTACTGTGCGCTTGTCTGATCTTCTTACCACTGATTCAACAGCTTGCCAGAAGCTACACCAGTGATATTCTCCCCTGGCCTGGAGATAGCCCTGGAGTTTCCTACCCTGATGAGCCTGTAATAGGGGGAGTGGATGTTAATCGTAAGATCACATTCTCTACTCCAGATATCTATGGAGGCTCCCAGGTTTCTACTGGCTCCTGTTATCTCTATGATGACAGAGGAGTTCTCCTGGAAACCTTAACCCTGAGCTCCTCAAAAACTACCAGCGATCCATACAGGTCTGGAACTCAGCTCTATGCTCAGATCATAAACACTAACGCCAAGAGAACCTACAGTTTCACTGTTCCCCAAATGAGCCCGGCTGATGTAGATAGCCAAACGAATAACGATGTTAAGCTGGAGTTCTTCGCTATAGGAACCTACACCACAAAGGGCACAGATCAGGGAGGTACACAGATCTCTGATAACGGCAATTACAACCACACAGCCTCAGGGGATGCAGCCACTCTCTCAGTAGGGTTCTGGGTTTCCAGTGATAACACAGGCATCATAGATAGTGGCTCAGTAAAGGATCCAGTGGATGATATAAACTGGTGGTGTGTGCTCTACCTTAAGGTGTTCGGTACAAACTACGAATACATAGACGTTACAGGGTTTGACTACTCCTGGAGTAGAGGAACTGCTAACTGGTATGCCACAGTTCTGGAGGATACTGAGCTCACGAAATGGAAAATAGGCCAAACGTATGAGTATGATGGAGCCACATCTTTCACTCACTCAGCAGATTTCACTAGCTACACTGGGGGAGCTGCTGATCTACAGTACTACCTAGAGTTCTACAGTGAGCCCCAGTACATGATAGATCATGGAAATGCTGGGCCAGACCACTACCAGGCTGCTGAACTGACGATTAACGCTATAACATAGGAGCCAGGGCCATGAGTGTAACTAAAAACATCAGCCTCATGGGGGCTGTGATATTCCTAGTACTAGGCCTAGTGGCTGGTTTCATCAGTGATATGCTAATGACTAAACTTCCCTGGGAACACGCCCTCCTGGGGAGCTTCATAACATTTGGGGTACTATTCATACTCATGGTGTGGCTAGGGAGAGCTAAATGGAGCTTAGGCTATCTGCTGATGTTTGTGGTGATAGGCTGGGTAGCCTCCTACATCTCTGGCTGGTTAGGAGATATGTGGGGATTTTCTGGAGCTTTCATGGGATCAGGATTAACCCTGGTCATAATGATAGTAGTGATCGCAGTACTGGGGCCCAAAACATCAGGGGTACAAACAGCATAACCCCCAGGAGATAAACTGTGTCGTCTAGCAGAGCTGGAGTAGGCATAGCCATAATCATACTGGCCATTTCTATAGGAGCTGTAGCTGGGGCTCTAATTCTCCCCAGAATATTTGGCTCACGCAGAATAGGAGTACCTGTAGTGGGGGCCCCCCAGGATCACTGGGATATCATAGAGAACCTAGAGATCATAGAGGTAGGTAGCCAGGGAGGGAGGTTTCTTCTGGAGCCCCTCTGTGTGGATCATGGGATAAAGGAATATGGGAGGGATATGCCCCTCTCTGTCTTTCACACTGGAGAGGGCTACTACCAGAGTACCTGGCTCTTTCATAGGCATGGGGATACTGAGGCCTGTCTAACGATCTGGGGCCCTGGAGAAAATGGAGGCTATGATCTGGAGGCCTCCAGGCTAGTGGGTACAAAACTAGAGATCTGGTATGATCATGAGCTCATCAGAACTATGCCTAAGCTCACTGGAGGGGATCTATCTTCCTGTATGCTTGGGTTCGTATGGTTCGCTGTGAGCCTAGAGTAGGAATTCCCCTAGAGATTAACTTTCCAGCCTGAGGCTGGGCTGGGATCCCCCAGCCCTCAGAGGGATCCAGCTCATTTCCCCTTTTTTGGTGTTCAGAGGGTATGCAGTGGAGATCATGATCGTGCCATGTAAGGGTAGAAAAAAGAGAGGATCTAAGAGGAGGAGAAAGAGTAGATGAGTTCAGCTAAACCCAGGGGAGTTCTCCTGGTAGTCGTACTCTTAAGTTTCATAATCATGGCCCCCTCCCTGATGAGGATGGCCATCATTCCAGGCCCTGAGGGGCTAAACCTAAACTTCTATGGAGCCCAGTTTGGGGCCTATTCAAACACTCTCTGGAAACTGGGGGAGATCTCAAATAACCAGGTTCTGGAGGAGCTCTATACCCATGAAACTAGCTGGATAGGGGGTACTGCTGATACCAGCCTAAAAATTAGATGTGTGTTTCCCTCCCCTTCTAACACTGTTTTCAGAAAGGATATCTCTATAGAGGCTGCTCAGTGGATATGGGAGGCTGGGGCCACTTTCTACACCACTCTCCACATAGAGAGGGAGAGGCCCAGTGTTTCTGAGGTTAATACCAGAGGGGATCCCCTGGGAGAAACTGGAGGCCCCACTCAGGTTAGGTACATAGAATATCATACTCCTAAAATCACAGAGGGGAACCAGATCAGTTTCACTAAATACTGTATCCACATAGTTCCTGTAGATTTTAAGGTTCAGATGAGTGTAAGAGGGGATTATGCCTGGGGCTGGGAGGATGCTCATCTCTGGTTTATGCTCCAGACTACAGTATGGAGAACTGCTTTCACAGAGAACCAGGTAGTTCAGATCCAGGAGTGGCTGGATAGGGATCCTCCAGAAAATGCCACTCTCTCAGCCTACGATTATAGAGGGGGCTTTCCTATCTGGGCCTGGGTAGGGGAGTGGGATCCCCTGGTGTGGTATGATGAGGAGGAGAGGGAAACTCAGCCTCCCCAGGAGGCCCTGGATAATGTGAGGTTCAGCCCCAGCCTGGAGGGGAGGGAGATAGATCTGTACACAGAGCCCAGCTACCAGTACAGCCTGGATATGGAGGCTAGAGGGGATGTGGCTGATCCTGAGAGGCTGGAGGATATCCTCATAGGAGATATAGCAGCTCTCCCTGATCCTGATTTTGCCACTACAGTGTATTTCCCCATCTATCTGGAGAAGTTCTATCCCTACTGTGAAACAGGGCCCTGGTGGGATCCCTGGAGGGAGGAATGGTATCCCACTACTTTCATGAGAGTGAGGTTGATGTATGCCATCTATGGAGAGTTTAACTACCTCTGGACTGAGGAGGAGGCTAAGGCTCAGGAGTATAACTGGACTACCAGGAGCTCTCAGTATAAGTACACTGCTGGGCCCTGGGATTGGTTAGCTGGGATAGGGGGCTTTCTAGTGAGCCCCTCAGGGATCTTAACTACTCTGATGGTTCTCGCTGCTGTAGTACTCATAGCCCTCATTCTGATTAACCCCACCCTGATCCTGGGGATTTTTGGGTTAGGAAAGAAGGGGGCCAGAAGCAAATAGGCTCCAGGATCCTGAAGATCCCTAAAGCCTCCCCTGTCATGATCGACCTAATCAGCATTAACGCTATCATCCTGGCTATGGTTCTGTTCACTTATGCCTCTCTCTGGCTCCAGGAGAGTGGAGGCTACACCAGTATAGTGGCCCTCATCCTCCTCATAGGGGGAGGGTTCATGGCCTATCTGCTGGGCCTGATCCGGCTGGGCTCCCCTAAAATGGGAGGCCTGAGGTTAAACCTGATCTGGCTCCTGGGCTGCATAGGGGTAGTGTACATCCTAAACTGGAGTACTACCTGGAGAACCCTCAGCTCTAAGGAACCCCTGGGGGATATAGCTAACACTGTTCTCATAGGGGTTTCAGAGGATGTGTTCTTTAGAGGCTTTATCACAGCCTGGCTCATAGCCCTAACTGGGCCCATGTTGGGGATCCTGATGGGGGCTGGGGTATTCACTATCTACCACTTTAATGTCTATGGAGGGGATAGTATGGGCCTGATGGTAGTGTTTGGGGCTGGGCTGGTTCTGGGCTGGTGTATGTTTCACACCAGGAGCCTAACAGCTCCCCTCCTGGCTCATGTACTGGTTAATTTTGTGGCTCTGGGAGGCTTTCTCTATGCTGGGCCAGTGGCCTCCATCATAGTAGTAGCCCTCTTATCGGTACTGATCCTCCTTATACTGAAACCTAAAAGGGGGGGATAGGCCCTGAGAAAACTGGTTCTCCTCCTCCTACTGGTTAGCTCATGCCTATTCCTCCCCATTAAGATCCCTATCTGTACCGATCAGGAGCCTGTTCCCTCTCTATCTTTCGGAAATACTGAGAGCTGGGTAGAGACCATTAACTGGGAGGAGTTCTGGGCTCTCTTTAACACAGTATCAGCCTGGGATCTGGAGGCTAACTCAGGAGCTGGCTGGAGCTCCATTAAGGGGGATCTCACTGTTCTCAGGAACTACACTATGCCCTGGCTCTGTAAGATCACTCTCATCTTTAATGCCTCCTACCAGGCTGATTATCGCCTTACTTTCCTGGTAGATCGGAGGGTTCAAAACTACACTTATGTGGAGAACAGAACCAGATATGTGATCTCTTACCAGAACCATACTGTATTCTTTAGCTGGGAGGATCTTCTGGGGATCCCTGGCCTCCAGTTCTCTCATGGGGTAACTGATGTGGCTGGGAAACCCTGTTTCTGGTTCAGGCTGAGGAGGGATAACGTACCTCAGGGAACCTACCTGGAACTGGATCCCACTTTTGGCTATGAGGAGAAGGGAGGCTCCAGCTCTGATCTGAGGGATTATCGGAGGGGCTCTACCTTCACCTGTTCTCAGGATGGAATCGCTAAGAACATAACAGCCTGTATTTATCATGTAGGGGCAGTGGGTTTAGGTGTTAGGTGTGCTATCTACCATTCAGGGAATAATTCTCTCCTAGCTGAAACACAGGAGAGAACTATAGGGGGTTCAGGCTGGGCCTGGTACACATTTAATATAACCTCCCCAGTGGGGGGAGCCCCTGTATATTCAGATTCCGATTATGTTCTAGTGAGCTGGGGAGCCTATCACAGTACTACAGACCTGGCTATTTACTATGCTAGTGGATTCCCTATGCAAGGGCTCTACAGATTCGCTGCCTATAGAAATGGGGAGGCAAACCCCTGGCCAGATCCTTTCACGCTGTATTCAACGAACAGCCACAAGTATAGTATCTACTGCACCTATGAAACTCTGGCCCCTCCCAACATAGGCTCTTTCCACAGTTCTGAGGCGTATGTGTACTCAGATCAGTGGTTCAGCCTGAACTGTACCATCCAGGATCCTGATGGGATAGGAGAGCTGAAAAACTGTAGCTTAGAACTCTCTGGGGATCTCATTCTGGCCTGGGATAACAGCACAGGGAGTTTTACTGAACAGGCTGATCCAGGGAATTACTGTACCCTAAACAGCTCAGAGTGTGTGGAGGCTGAGATCAGCTCCACAGCCTTTAACCTCTCCTGGAGGATCAGCCTAGCCTACATCTATCCCCAGGGCCCAGTGGACATAGTAGGGAATAACACGCTAGTCTATGATACCTCTGGCTACTCTGGAACTGGATCAAAAAGCTCCCTCTTTGTCTTTGAGCCGAAGGAGGCTACAGAGCCTGGAGCTCCCACTGGGGGAGGCCCCTCCAGGCCCCCCACTCCCCTGGAGAAACTGGGAGTTCCCACTCCCCTCCCCTATGAGGTAGCCCCTCCAGAGGCTCAGTGGGGAACCATCGGCCTGATAGTGATCCTTACTGGAGCTGTGATCTACTACATCAGGAGGCCTAAAAGCACTCAGCAGCTCTTTAAGGAGAACACAGCTCCCAGAAGGCGGATTAGGAGCTCTCCAAAACCTAAGGCCAGAAAGGTTCATAGTAGGAGCTCTAGCTCCAGAAGGGTACACTCTAAGAAACAGAAGAGGAGGGCTGTATGATGAAAAAAATAGGGCTGCTCATCCTGGTTATCCTGGGCCTGAGTTCTCTCTCACTCTCCCAGGCCCCCCCAGTGGAGGCCCCAGCTCCCTCTCCTAAGGCCATAACCTACAGCCCAGATCCCATCCATCAGGTAGAGTGCTCTTGGGAGAACTACAGTTTTGTATTCAGTTATAAGGCCCACTACCTGAGGCTTAGGCCCTTCGTGATCTATGGGGGGGAGTACTATGGGCTCCAGAAGATCCTGAACTACCTGAGGGCCCATTACCCTGAGATCACGTTCAGGGAGGTTCTCCAGAAACTGAGGAGGGCCATCCACTATGGGTTTAACATAACCCAGCTCCCCAGCCAGGTAGCCCAGAACCTGGATTATGTAGGGTTTAGGCTGGTAGATCTGAACTTTCCCCTCTCCTGGCTGGAGCTCCAGGATAAACACATTTTCATAGATGGGGAGCTCCATAAGATCCAGGTTATCAGGATCCCCAGGGCCCAGCTTACTCTCAGTTTTGAGGATCTCCTCCCCCAGGGGTACTCCATCCAGGCTGTGAACAGAACCCATGTACTGATAGGGGAGGTTAGGGGGAGGACTGATCTCTCCATAGATCCTATCGTGTACTCTGGCTCCTACATAGAGGATAGTACCCCCTCCACAGAGGAGAGCCCAGAGAATATGGAGGCCCTGTACCAGGCTGATCAGGGGGGGAACCTGAGCCTATTCTCAGAGGATAGTGGCTACCACTACACTGTATCTGAGGATAGTGGAGCCCAGACCACAGAAACAGGGGCCTCAAATAATGCCACTGCTGATGATATGAACCTGGTTCCCATAGATAGTACCACAGACTGTTACTACTGGGGCTATGATGAGACATGGGGGGGGTTTGCCCTGAACGTAACCACTCCTGGAGTGTATGTGGCCTCTCTGATCTGGGAGTATCGGAAAGCCTTTCCCCCCTCCTGGATGTCCTTTGGGTTCACAGTTACAGATAACACTGATGGGTTCCAAACTGGGGGAGTGAATACCATAACCTGGGATCTGGCCTCTATCCAGGATTACTGGGCCTCCTACTCTGTAAATGGGATCACAGCCTACTGGGTTAGGGCCAGGGTTTCAGGTTTCACTAACTGTACCACTCAGCCCCTGGGGGGCCAGAGCTGGATCCTAAAGGATGTGGATACTCAGCCTCAGCCTCATATACAGGATGATCTGGAGGTTTTCCTGAATGTGAAAACTTACACGGCTCCCTCTGGCTCAGTTAGGATCCAGGGAACTGATGGGGAGGATAACTCTGTTTCTGAATGGCTCTCAGTTTCTGGAACTGGTGTGGTTAATGCCTCTAATCGGTACAAAACCATAAGCTCTGAGGGGCTCTGGCTCTCTGGGAACTTCAGTACAGAGCTCTATCAGAGAACCTGGGATGTTATAGGGAAGGGGGTTCTCTACCCAGGCTACTGTTATTCCTGGGATCTCTATACGGCTATCAGGATAGGAAATGGCTCCAGCTCCACATTCTTTGAAGAAACTAACTGTGTATTCCTCTTTCGATACTCTCAGGATCCAGACTACTTCTCTAATTTTATGGTAAGATCAGGGGCCACTCTCCATCTAGGAAAGCTTTCTCATCCAGCCACTAAGGGAGTTTATGGTTCTGCCGTTCAGTTCTACACTCTCCAGGATTATTATGGGATAAGATCAGAGGCTGGATCCAGTGTGTATCTCTATGGAGTTCAGTTCTCTGGCTATCCCTCCAGTAGTGTAGCTTATCTCCTCCAGGGGGATGAGAATAGGCTCTATGGCTGTTCTGTTATGGGGGTTTCTGAATATACCCCCTCCATGGCTGTTTTAAACGCTGATATCTATAACCTTCAGATGAGCCAGGGAGTTTTTGGGAGTTCGGCTGGGGCTACGAATGGAACCATCAGAAAGATCCAGATCAGTGGGCCACTATGCTTAAGTCTTGAGTGGGGCTATGGGGTAAGCCTGAGGGATCTGGAGGCTCCAGAGCAACCCTGTTTTTTCTACCAGGCTGGAAACTCAGAGGATAGCTACCTCACTGATGTAGTGGTTAAGAATTACAGTTACAGCTCTGGGTGGGATCCCTCCACAGCAGAGATCTATAATCGGTACAGCTTTAACCTGAATGTTTCTGGGGCTGATACTGGCCAGGCCCTCTCTGGGGCTACGGTACTGATCTCCCACTATGGCCAGGGAGGGGGAACTGATTATAGTGGAACCATTCCCTCTAATGGCTCCATCCCTGAGCAGCTCCTCATACAGGGCTACTGGAACCAGACTGGGATGGCCACTCTCTATGATAGGAACCCCTTTCACATCAAGATCTCTAAGGATGGCTACCGAACCTATGAGGCTAACTTTACCCTGGATGAGCCCATAAAATGGGAGGTAGCCCTCCTCAAATATGAGGAGCCCAGCCAGGGCCCCTACTTCTCAGCCCACAGGATAGATTATGGGAGTTTCAGCCTGGGGATCCAGGTTCCTAAAGAGCTCCATCCTGGGTTTTTCGACTATGTGAATAACAGGGTTCCCCTCCAGATAGATCTGAGGCTGGAGAACTACCAGATCCGATCCAGGGAGTTCCAGCTCTCCTATGAGCTGAGGGAGGGGGATGGAGAGCTCAGGCTGAGTGGCTCTGAGCTCCTGGATGTGGAGGCTGGGGAGTATGAACTGGTAAGCCTCAGCCTAGTGGAGCCCTTCTCTAAAAGAGCTCCCCCCAGGAACTACACTCTCAGCCTCACTGTGGAGGTAGGGGAGAGAAAATACAGCTCTGTAGAGTGGCCCATCAGGATCTCCCATGATCCCTGGAACTCCATCCTCTACACCGGAGCATTTTTCACAGCAGTGGTAGGAGTGCTCATCCTGGGCTATGGCCTCTACCACTACTGGCCCAGAATTAGAAAGGAGGCTAAAAGCTATTATGGGTAGGCTGGGTTCTGCTGCTGGATGGATCGTACAAGGGCTGCTGATGGCTGCTCTCCTGGGCCTCTACTGGTATGTTAGACCTCCCCAGAACCCTGTGGAGAGTATCATGGCTGCTACATTCTGCATAGTTTCAGCCTGGCTGGGAAAAAAACTCATCGAATGGATGATCGCCAGATAGCTTCAGGTAAGGGGAAGGCCTACATAAATGACAAAACCAGTTACTAAAATCGGAAGAGCCACCTGAATTAGAACTAATCCTACATCTATCAGCTTCCTGAAGAGCTTTATGTAGGCTGTCATGGTTAATTTTACGGAGCCTTCTACCTTCTTAGATTTTGCTCTGAAAACCAGCATATAATCTCCTGGTCTCAGGAAAACCTCAAAATCCTGCCCATTTCCAGCCTTCATATCTGGCAAACTTACATATGCAGTAAATAACCATCTCCATCCCATGGTGGGCATCCCTGGAAAATAATCACCAAGTTCAAGACTGAAGCTTCCACTAGTAGGAATGACCTGCCCTTGTATTCTTGTGTCATATCTTAGCCTTAAAGGCTGAATGGTAGCCCTAGGAAGTGGATCGCTTCGAATATCTTCATACTGGTGGGTTAAGGAGCCTGTCTTTTTGGATGTCCAGAAATGGCCTATAAGAATCAGAAGGATCGATAATGCCAGAAGTCCCAAGCCTATGAAAATGAGGGTAGATCCAACTTGGACTGGTTCCATCTCTGATCGTCGCACTATTTGATGTGGTTAGAAGTATAAGTTTTAACTGGTATGCCCCATACTAGGGATAGAAGAGGTCTCCAAAACGATCAAGAAAAAGAAGATGACATTTAGGGAGTTTCTTGAAGAGGCAAAGAAAGAGGGAATAGAAGAGCTAGGAAGAGAAAAACAGTGGATACTGAATGCTCTGCAAAGCGAAGGGTTCACTGAGGAACAAATCTATAGTATGAAGATGGAGAGAGTCTGGAAATTCTTGATAAATCATCTTTCTGTGTATTTTGATGAAGGCTTAACGGAGATAAGCATGGCCTTGCAGCAAGGGATGATCACACCAGAGCAGCAGAAATTGTTCATGAAAGAATCAGAGAAGATGATTGAACAAATTGAAGAATTTAATAAAGAGCTTAAGGAAACATTGAAAAAGAAAAAAGCCAAAACCAGAAAGGAAACCCAAAAATAGATCTTGTCTGGGCCATTTACTCTATTTCTGCATAGTTACAGCCTGGCTGGGAAAGAAACTCATCGAATGGATGATAGGGAGATAGATTCTCAGTCATTCTTCAGGATTTTTCTTGTATAGATCAGATAGAGCATGATGGTTACCACAATAGCTATAGTCCAATTCCGTGCATCCATCTGGGGAATTCCATCAGGAAACATCCAAGCAAACCAGAATTCTACTAGGAGATTCCCAAGAATACCTAGTGCAATTCCCAGGCTGAATATCCTCAAATCTCTTCTCCATTTGTCTGAAGGCATGGTTACTCCTCCAAAAGCAAAGTATGTGCTTAGAGGTATAAGTTTTAACTGGTATGCCCCATACTAGGGATAGAAAAGGGATTCTAAATGAATGTGAGCTCTAAACTGGCTGTTCTAGTTTGGGGTATTTGGGCATTATGCTTATCCCTCATGATTCCGATAGGGGCCCATCTTTACCACAATACTGAGCTAGAACTAACCTTTCTGATTACACTATTCTCAGGAATACTGGTAGGATCGCTTGTGCCTACCTCAGTGATTTGGCGCACTCTTAGAGAGTCTCTTTTCAAGAAACTGGAACATCTACACAAATTCGTTCTGGGGAGTCTCCTGGGAAAGTTCAACACTTCCCTCTCATACATGAACCTGCAAAAGATCAAAACAACCACAGAACATCTAGAAAGACATGGAAGCTATTTAGGAATAGCTCTCTACCCTAACGGATTGCTTGAGAAGATCCAGGAGTTCATTTTTCTTCACAAGAGATTCCAGGCTGTTCAGAAGAAAGTAATTGAGCTTAGTGGAATCACACCTGGGGATTCAACTGAGATAACGATTCTGTGTTGGCGTCTGGGTTATAAGGGAGCTGATGGACTAGGAAGGCCAAAGGATATTCTCAGCAAAGCTGATAAGCTTAAGAAAAAGCAGCCTGAACTAGTCGCTGAGGGAAAGGCGCTAAATGATGATCTCTGGAGGATGAAAGATGAAATCACTGAGAAAATTAAAGTTTTCTTCAGGAGGAACGATCTGATAGACAAATTTGGATATCAATCACTCTACCTACCTGAGAGGGGAGTTTAGAGCTTAGGCATTCCTTTTTATCTCGAGCAAGGATTCGATAGAGATGATTTCAACTTTTGTAGTCTTATCTTCATCATAGTTCAATTGAACTATATCTTTGCTTATCTTAGCTCCGACATAGTTTGATAGAGGATCTGATTCCTCACAGGGGAAATTTCCCTCCTCTATCGCCTCCTCAATCTTCTCTATCAACTGCTTAATGCATGAGGCAGGTGCTATGATATTGTGGATGCAACCTTTTCCATCCCAGTGGAATTCCACAGAGTCCTTATTCACAAGAGCTCTGTAGATCTTCTGGCCAGGGGCTCTGATTTTCTCAGGGAATGGCACTATAGACATACAGCTTCACCTAACAATAACTAGGGAGGGAGGGATTTTAAGCTCTTTGTTCTGAAGGTAGAATTCAGAGCTTGGGCTCTAGGATCTCCAGGGCCTTAAACACCCTATCTTTAAGCTCTAGGAGGGCTGGGCTCCAGTAGTGTCTTACGAATATGCTCTTTCCCACTCTCCCCTGGAGGAGATCTATCTCCTCCTTTATGAGGCCATGATCTAACAGGAAGGTTCCCCAGTGATCCCTGAGCTCATTTATCCTCACGTTCATCCCTCTCCTCTCCAGCCTCTTTCTTACCATAGCATAGGTTACTGGCTCACATCCAGCTATCTCATCCAGGAGCTCCTCTGGAACCAGGCTGAAAAACACATTCTTAGTGGTTCTGAGGAAAGTATCTGGATATTTGTAGTGTTCTAAGGCTCCCTTCTCAGGATCATAATAGCCCTCCGGCCCTCCCCTCTCCTGGCTCAGGGCTATGATGAGGTTAAAGGAGTTTATGGCCTCAGCCTTTCGTAGGCCAGTGAGAGCCATGAACTTCAGCAGTAGAGAGAGGCTGGGTTTTCCTATGCAGCCCCTAGCCTTCTTTAGCCACTCCAGGAGATCCTCCCCCTTAGAGGCCCCCATGATCCTGAGGAAACTATCTACTGAGCTGGTTCTGGTCCACTTTATCCCAGAGTTCTTTAGGGCCTGTTTCAACTGGGCATAGAACCCCAGGAACTTACTGAGGGCGATCAGGCCTTTCCTAATGTGATCCCTCTTACTGGGGCTATGGTGCCCCAGAGTAGAGAGATCTTTCAGAACCTCCAGGTAGTTCCTGGAGTAGCTGATCCTCTCTTTCATGGTTCTCTCAGAGCAGCCCTGGTTCATGAGCCAGGCTCCAAACTCATCCCAGGGGATATCCTCCTCAGAAACTAACACCTCCGCCTTACCAAGGCGATGCCCTAGCCAGCTGGGCCACCGAAGCTGAGAATTAATGTTTGATTTCATGTATTTTTCTCTTTCTGCTGGAGGGGTTCCAGGGTTCTGAGAGGTTTGTACTACAGGTGTACTACAGTTCAGCCTCTGAGTGAGAGCCTCTGTGAGGATCTGGCTGAGGTTCAGGCCCCTCTCTTTCGCCTGGTTCAGCAGCTCCAGGGGGAGCCTCACACTGGAAACCTTAGTTTTGTGGCTCATAAGAGATCAGCCTCCTTAGTGAAATTCTCTCTCATCTGGTAGGCCACTTCTCGGATGAGGCCCCTCCTCTCTGAACACTCACTGAGAAAGAGGATGGTTAGAACCTGGGCCCAGTGATCTGGCCTATCTCCATAATACCCAGCCCCAGAGGTAGACCTGATCCAGGTAGGGATCTCCAGAATCCTATCTAACATTAGGATCCCTCCCCCAGTTTCTTTCTAATCATCTTTAGCTGGTGATGGATCCCCTCCAGCCTATCACATAGGGCCCCAGTTATTCCCCAGGCTGAGATGATCGAAACTACCCAGATAATTATGAGGAGGATCCTCCAGGTTTCCAGATCCATCAGATCTCAGGCCTCCATAGTGGGGGATAGCTTAGTTTTTCCCATCAGGATCTCCTCCTGTTCTGGATAGCTCTCCAGATCTTCTTAGATAACCACTCAGAGGCCTTATCCACTGCTAGAAAGAACAGGCCCAGGAGTAGTAGGCTAAATAGTAGCCTCATCAGGAGCCCTCCTGGGTACTGGCCAGGATCTTCTCTACCTCAGCCTCTAGCTCATCAGCCTTATGAACTGCTATGAGGCTCCTGATCCTCCCTCTCTTTTTGTAGTGGTTTCCCCTGGTTAGCTGAGTGATCCTATCATAGAGCTTGAACCTGGGGTTTCCATACATTCTATGAAAACCAGCCTTCTCCATAGCCTCTAGGATCACTTTCAGTTCAGCTACAGTAACCTTAGGCCTGAGAGAGTGGCTATCATCCAGGATAACCATCTCAGTTCCTCCTCCTCTCCCTGGCTTTCTGAACCTTAACCAGGTTCTCCAGATCCCAGAGCTGCTTGGAGAGGCTCTCCAGGTTAGCCTCCCAGGTCTGGGCTGCTCTAGGGTTTTTCTCCTCTATGGCCCTGTAGAGTTTTTCCTGGGCCCTATGATACTGGCCTCTCACTCTGGCCAGTTCCATTTCATAATCCATTTCCTATCTACCTCCTACCAGTTACTATAACTGGTATCGCATATAAGCGTATCGGTACAGATAAGGAGGGCCAGAAAGGGATGGGCTAGTTCGATATGGCTACCTCTAGGATTTCAGCGTCAAAACGGATCATCTGGAGGTTTGGAGGGCTATCCCCATCGAATGGTTGATAGAACAGTGTGAACTCATAGGATCTTTCCCAGTGTTCGTAAATGGTATGGCTCACAGTTCGTTTATGAGAATTGTGGCGGATCTTGGGTTCTCCCCATAGCGTGTAGTTGAAGGCGTAATCATATCTCACTGTCAAGCTCATCCGAACACGATCTTCAGAGGGGTTATCCACAGTTACGTTTAGAAAGCCATGTAGATCATAATTGGTTTCACCTGTTTCTCTGGGTAAGCAGGTGATCAGTTCCCATGCTGGATCCCAGGAGAGAATCCTGATTTCGTTCTGAGTGATGTTTCCTGGAGTGTTTTGATCCTGGGGTCCATCCTCATGAGAGTTTTCATCCTCTATTGGTTCATCCTTTCCAGCTTGAAAGGGATAACGGCTGAACACAACACCGATCAGAACTACGGCTATTACTATCACAGATCCGGTTGTAATGATGTTTTTGAGTTTTCCTGGCATCTCTATCTAACTCTGAACGATGTTAGGGGGAGGCTGAGGCCAGAAAACTATCCCTTTCAGGAGGTAGATAGGCTCCATAGCCCCAGCTACTCCCCCCTGTACAGTGGGAGGTTCAGCCTTTTAGGTTATGCTTTCCCTGGGCCCTCTTTCCGAAGGCTGTAGTACCCAGCCAGGCTGAGGAGGAGGAACTGGGCCCCTAAGGAACCCAGGAGGAGGGTTCCCTTCAGCTCCATCCAGGGCCCCAGAAAGGGGTAGATCTCTGGGCCACTCACTAGAGAGAGCAGCTCCAGGGCCAGTACATCAGCTAGGATGAGGCTCACAGCCATAAGGATGTAGAGGGCCAGAACTTTCTGGTTCATTCCTTCTTATGCCTCCAGCCCCCTTTTTCCAGGGGCTTAACGATTTCAGGAACTGAGAGAGCAAATTCTACATGATCACAGGAGGTACTCTCACAGTGTTCACACCAGAGCTCCCCCTCTGGCCTAGGCCAGAGATCTATGTAGAGGCCCAGCCTGTGATCCCTGATAGTGGCGTGATCTTCATAGGTGTTAAAATGCTCTAAGCTGGGCCTGGAGGCCTCCTGGATCCAGTGTGTGATTAGCCCTGTGATACTCTTAATGGGGGGTTTCCGTCTAGCCAGGGCCTCCTCATGTTTCGTAAAATAGTCGTTAGCCTTATCCCAGGCCCACTGTGGAATAGTTACGTTTTTTTGGCCTTCTTTAGGGCTCATTTAACTGGTATCCCAGTATTCTACCAGTTAAAATCCCCTTATATGTTTTATGTGAATTGAGCTCTAGTACAGGATTTTAGAGAAAGACACCAGTATTCTAACAGGTAAATCTTATAAGGAGAACCAGTTAATATAACTGGTATTTGGTGTGTGAAATGCCAGGCCCTAAGCAGAAGAATGTAACGATTTCTGAGGAGATCTGGAAGTTAGCCCATAAGGAGGCTGAGAAAGAAGATCCAGAAAACCCCTCTGTGGCTGGATGGATCACTAGCCTGATCCTGAAAAACGTGAAAGAGGAGGAGCCCTCCCCATGAGAGTAGAACAGCTCACGATGGCCCAGGAGAGGGCCCAGGGGCTCTATGATGAGTGTAGGGAGGCTCTGAAATGAGCCAGGTAGTTCAGCCAGAGAAACCCTCCCATACTCGTAGTATGGATGTGATACTACGAGTATCTGATATCTTGGAGGCCAGGGGCCTGAACCTGGAGGTAAGAAATAGGGATTACCTCCTCCAGTTTTTCTATCCAGAGGAGGAATCCTGATGGGCTGCTCTCATCAGGTTAGGAGGGCTGATGGGGAGCTCTACTGTGAGCCTAAAAACAGGAGATGTGTGGAGGTTCCAGGCTCTGAGTGTAGGGAGCTCTATGATCAGCAGAAAGAGGCCCAGAAGGATGAAAGGAGCACAGAGTAGCCTGGGAGGGGGGGCCTTACCGAATGATCCGGAGCCTAAGAAACCCTGGAGGGGGATCTGTTCTCCAGGCTGCTGGAGGGCTAAAGGGGATCCCTCTACCTGTGAGTGTAAGTGTGGAGGGGCCTATCATGGGAAAGGTAGGAGAAAGCAGAAACAGGAGGATCCTGAATGAGGCTCCTGGCTGAGATAAAAACCCCAGGAGTACTCCTGGAGAGTATCAGTGAGCTGGGAGAAAGCTATTGGAGGAGGAAAGGGGCCCCTGAGGGAGAGGAGCAGCCTGAGGAGTATGAGGTAGTCTATTTCTCATCTAACAGGCTCATCCATTTTGAGGGAGCCCTCTCTCCGGAGCAGCTTAAGAGGGTTCAGGCCCAGGCCACTCAGGTTCAGCAGATCCTCATAAACACAGAGCTGGGAGAACTCAGGATAGTGGAATAGTGGCCCACTGTCTGAGCTGGATCTATCATGGGAAAGATGAGGACTACTGCTGGTACAGGCCCTCCTATTGCGTTTGTATGTTCAGAACCTTCATTCAGATAACCAGAATGGCTGGGAAAAGATGATCCTGGAAAGGAGCTGGGGGCCTATGCTCTCCCCTATTGCGCTAGAGGGAGGTTTTTTTAGCAGTGAATGAACCCCCAGCCTCCCAGAAAGGCCCCAGCCCCATCCTCATAGTCGGAAAGGAGAAACTCACAGAGTTTAAGGGTATGACGTTTAGGGATCTGGTTATCGTGAAACAGCCCCTGGTAGAGGGTACGGTAACTCTGGGGGATAGGAGGCTAGTTCTGAAGGGGATCTTTAGCATAGTGGAAACTAAAAAGAGCTGGAAATGGGGGCCCCAGATAGAGTTCAAGCTGTGGGCTGAGGAGGTAGAGGAGCAGCAGAGATGTGATCAGGGGAAAGAGGGGGGAAAAACTAGGCTCCAGATCTATCTCCCCTTAGAGGTAGGCCTAGAGGTTCTCCATCATGCCTACCATAGGCTGCTGAGTGAGGGGGAGAAAGAGGATCCTCCTACGAAAGTGGAGGCCTTCATGTGAGGAAACGAAAGCTCAGGGAGATAGCAGATATCCAGCTCAGGGAGAGGCTCCAGAGGAGGAGGGAGCCCCTCAGAAAGCTCTCCTATAAGGAGAAAAAACGGATCAGGGAGAGGAGGCTCCACAGGGCTGATCTCAGGAGGGCTATGAGAGAGAGCCAGGAGCCCCACAGGGATCCCCAGACTAAACAGGCCAAACTGGGAGAGGAGCCGGATGGATAAGGCCCTCCAGCAGCAGATCAAACTTTCTGAGATGTGGGATGGCCATCTCTTTAATGAGCTCATCCAGAAGGCCATGTTAGAAATAGAGAGTAGGGCTCCCCTGAGAAAGCTCTCTAAGGCTGAGATAGAGAAAGAGGAGGCCCAGGGGATGAGGAGGGGGAGCTCCTGAGATCCTACCTACTACCTACTATCCTACCATACTGTACCTACCTACCTACTGTATGGACCTCCCTAACCTACTACCAGGAGGATCCTAAGGAGGATTTCTAAATGAGAAAAAAGATCCTAACGAAAGATCACTCCATAGATTTCATGAAACTCTCAGAGGTAGAAAGATCCAGGTTAGCTATGGCTGTAGATACTGACGGCTGCATAACCTACAACTACTATAACGATCATGCCTATGCCTACCCTACTTTTGTGTTCACTGGAGCCTCACTACTCCCTATCAAGCTCTGGGAGAGATATGGAGGAGCCATTCAGAACTACAGGCCTACGATCTTTAAATGGATCATAAAACGGAGGGAGGCTCTCCAAGACTTTCTGAGAGCTGTACAGCCCTATCTCCTCATAAAGAGGGAACAGTGTGAGATAGCCCTCCAAATGCTAGGGCTCCTCCTGGAGAAACCAGCCAAACTCCCAGGATATCCAGGATGGAAACAGAAAACTCTCTATCTGGCTGAGGAGCTGAACCGATCCAATTCTGAGTACAAACATCCTAAGATAACGCTGGAGGAGTTTTCATGAGAGAGAGGATCTGTGATAATCCTAAATGTGGAAAGAGAGCCAGGAGTTTCCCTGATGGGTACACTCTCTTTAAAAACGACATGAGGCCTGTTCTGAGGTTCTGTTCTGCTGAATGTCTTGAGGCCTATTTTATCTGGTTAGCCCCTGGGCCCTTCAGGGCTGCTATCCAGAGGGCTGAGGAGGAGGATGAATGATGGAGAGGCTTTCCTGGAGCCTGAACCTGGATAAACTGATAGATCTGCTCGAGAAGGAAAAAAAGGATCTGGAGAAAACCCAGGAGAGGGAGAGAACAGCCAGGGCCTTTCAGAGAGGGAGGATCCATCAGTTAAAGAGGGATCTGGCCAGAGTGAGGAGGCTGAAACTAATATGAGGATGAGCTGAGATGGGGAGTTTTAGAGATCATCAGCTCAGGCTCTACCTGGATAGGAGGCTCTCTATCAAATTCACTGAGCTGATGGCTGATAAAACCCTGGGGAGATCTTTTGCTGGGCTCCTGTGTTTTGTGGAGGGCCTTCATAGGCTGGGCCATCTAGGGGAGAGGGATTATGAACTGTACAGAAAGAGGTACAGTACCCCCCTGGATAAGGATCCTGAACAGGTAGCCCTGATGGAGCTGGAGGAGGCTAAACAGAGGAGGGATCAAAACAGGCTGTTTGGCCAGTGTGTGGCCCAGTTCCAGATCCATAAGGAGAGGGAGGGCTGGGTAGATCTCTGGAGAGAGAGGGCCATCAAACATCCAGAGCTCCCCCAGGCCAAACGGCTCCTGGCCCTCATAGAGGAGGAGAGATCATGATTTCTGATGTACCCCCTCCCCCTCCCTTTCCTGATCCCATGCCTCTCTGGATCTGGCTCCTCTCAGTGTACCTGGGAGAAAGCCTGGCCATAGTTTCAGGGGCCCTAATTCTGAAACACTGGGGGCTGGAGAACAGGAGGGCTATTTCCCTCTCTATAGCCTGTAGTGGAGTGAGTTTCCTGGTAGGGTATGTGTTCTGGATTCTCTGGGATCTAATGGGGGCTCTCTCATGAGTGAGCCAGAATGGATTAAAGAGTACTGGGATCAGATCCCCTATCAGTGGAGATATCTCAGGCTGAAAGATTACCCCCAGAATAAATGGCTCCCTGGGGCTGGAGAGTGTGAGGGCTGTGGGGCCCAGCCTGAGATCCAGATCATTTATGTAGATCCCTCTGGGGATTTTGGAACTGTACAGTTCAGGATCCAGCATGAGGAGGGCTGTTATGCTGTGGAGAATGGGCTGGTTCCTGGCCTCCTAGATCAGGATCTGGCTGGATGGGAGTTTAAGGAGAAACCCACTAAGCTCCTGGGGAGGGATTTCTGGCCCCTGAAAGTGAGGGCTAATGTAGGGCCCTGTTTGAGCTGCTGGAAACTGGTTCCTGAAACTCCTCTGATCCTATTCTTAGATGAGGGGAGGGGGGGAGAGCTGGATTTCTGTTTCAAATGTGCTGAGGAGCTGGGGATCCTGGATAAGCTCATGGGGAGGCCTCACTGATGGAGAGGAGAGCTCCAGCCCTCAGATACTCCAGGCCCATTTATGGATCTTTCAGATCAGAGGATGAGAGTAGGTTACATGGCTCCAGGGATGGGCTCACTACCCTCTGTGGGAGAACCATAGATCATCTCTGGGCTGAGAGAGATGAGCTCCTACCTGGATGTGAGGGGGAGCTATGTGGGATCTGTAGGGGCCTCCTCCCCAGGATCCTGAAAACCCCTGGAAAACAGGAGAGGCTCCCCTAATCATGGGTACTTCGTACCATAAACTAAAAGGAGGATGAGAAACAACATGAGAAAAACTGTTCTGATAGCCCTTCTGGGCCTCTGTATGCTGCTCCCAATATCAGCAGCCACATTCTACTATGTTCACTACCATCCCTCAGAGGGAGGAGTAAAATCCACTGAGCTCACTGAGTACCTGGATAGAGTGGAGATCACGAACACCAGTACCATCAGCTTTCCTATGGATATGGAACCTGGCCAGAGCTACACTAAGAACTACACAGTCGTGAACACTGGAGCCACTGTAGTGAGTGTGAGGCTGAGGATAGAGAACCTCCCCTCAGGCTGGAGCCTGAGCTGGGCTGGAAATAACACAGCCCTGAACCCAGGCCAGGCTGTTATGGGGGATCTGGTCCTCACTCCAGGCTCAGGAGCTGCTGATGGATCCTACCACTGGTATCACTACCTAGAGGCCATAAAGTGAGGTTCTCCCACAGGAGGCCTAACAGGAGCTGAACTGGATGGGTAAAATCTTTCATAGAGCTGGGAACCCTGCCCCTCCCATTTCTTCCCCTATGATCCAGGTAGGGGCTCTGGCTCTGAGGTTCGTCTTACACCCTGCTCCTGGGCTGTGTGGAAAGAGAGATCTAACATGAGGCCCATAACTTTCCATAGCAGCATAAGGAGGATTATCCAGCCCCTCCATACCCTCTCCCTCTTTATCTTGGGAGCTGTGGTACTGCTGATCTGTGGCCCCTACATAGTAGTAGGCTGGATCCAGGATAAACTCCAGGAGAGGAGGGAGAAGGGATGAGCCAGAAAGATAAGGTTCTGGGGATAGTTAAGAAGGCCCTAGAGATCATCAACCTGGGCCTAGATATCATAGATCCTAATGTGAGGGCTGTTTCTACCTGTAACTATCATAGGATCAAGAAAGTAGCTACAGAGATCTCTGAGGAGGCCCAGGAGCTCCCATGAGGAAAACGGCTGTTTTCTCTATAGGTGAACCTGGGCTACTTTACACTATCAGCCTTAGATGTTCTAACGGTATTCTCATCAGAACTCTGATAGATCCCAGAAACCTCTCATGATCTGGAACACAGAATTTATGGAGTGAGTAACATGGCTGAGAAGGATGGGAGTAAATTTCTATCAGAAACTGAACAGAAACGGTTTAACGCTATGGTTAGGTTTGACACAATTAAAGCAGCAGCCCTCCATCTAGGAGTATCTCCCAGCACTCTCCATAATTGGAGATCTAAACTGAAGGAGAGATATAAGGTAAGAAGGGGCTGGATCAACGCCATAGAATCTCAGAGGAGGAGATCAGAGAACATAAACAGGATCTTCAGTGAGAGAAAACCCATAGATCCCCTGGGGGAATTGTGGGAGGAGGAGCTGAGATCATGAGTGGGGATGTATGCTATCTCTGTAGGAGGATCACTCCCCAGGATGTTTTCACAGCAGCCCACAAACTGATCCAGGATAAAGATAAGGCCCATGAGATGGGGGTCCAGGCCTGTGAGGTCTTAAAGAAGGCCTACAGCCTAAGGCCTACTATCTTCTGTGGGATAAAATCCTCCTGTATTCTAGGAGGCCTGTTCTACCTCCTCCTCCTGGAGGCTGAGATCTTTCTCACTATGAAACAGATAGGAGATGGCCTGGGGATCACTGAGGTTAGTGTGAGGAACCATTATAAAACCTGGCTGGAGGGGTTCCCCCAGTTCTTTCCTAACTGCTCCCTTAAGATGGTTCCCTATGGGGGAATTATGGTTAAAAAACTCCACTATAGAGAGAGGATCTACAGGGGGATCTCCTGGCCAGGCTACTATGAGGATCCTGAGAAAGGTTCACTCACAAAACCTGAGGATCGGTACAGATAGGGATCCTACCTGAGGAGCTCCTCCCTACTCTCCTCCCACTCTGTTTTTATGTATTTAGCCAGGGTTCTAATGTTCACTACATTCACATGATCCCTGAGCTTGAAGATATCCTTAAACACCTTTCCATAGTACCTCTCTCCCTGGGCCCTGAACCAGTGGGGCCACTTTCCAGTTATGTGGTTCACTATCTGGTAGGCCCTGGATCGGTTAAAGGGAAAGAGCCTATCAGTGGAGAGGGTATATTCCTCCATCTTATCTAGGTACTCCACTACCAGCTCAGTAAAGGGCTGGAGCCTCCCTGATCTGGGGAGGGGAAACTCCTCCCTGAATGGCAGATTAGAGGAGGCTGGGCCTATCTTCTCTGTGAGCATATTCCTAATGATGATGAACTGGGGATCTGCTTTCCTATCAAACTGGCTGAGAACCAGAGTGATAACCTCTCCCACTCTCCCAGCAGTGAGAAACAGGAGGCTCATGAGGGCTCTATCTCTGATGTGATAGAAGGGGGCCCAGGTTCTGTAGGGCCAGGTTCTGGATCGGATGAGCTGGAGGATCTCCTCTGGGCTCCAGGTTCTAACAATATTTCTGAGGGTTCTCCTGGATCTCCCCAGGGGCCCTGGCTGTTCTACTGTATGATGGGGTTCTACAGTAGCCTCTGGTTTAACAGTAGGTTCAGGCTGAGGATCTGGCTCATACTCCTCCTCCATAACCTCCCTCAGAAGATCTATCTCCCTACTCCCAGCCATTTTTCAGAACACTCCTGGGGCCCTTTCCTCATTAATCAGTATGCCTCTACTGATTAACGTATGTTCTCCTCCTTTCCCTGGCCATCTCTTTCCCTATAGAGGAGGAGGATGGGGAGAGTAAAGGAAGAAAGCTAATCATCCCCCACAGGGATCCTCTCCTTAGTATGGGGCCCTTTAGCCCTCCTACATCTCTTACAGAACCCCAGCTCCTCCACTCCCTGGTTATGGGCCCAGATGTGATCATGTACTGTTCTGGAGCTCCTCCCCAGCCTCTCAGCCACTTTCTCCATACTGCTGGTTTCCAGGTAGAGCTGGATCAGATCTATGTGTTCAAAATCAGATACTATATTCCTCCCCCCTATGGCGTACTTAGGGATCTCCCCCTGGACCCTCTTGATCCCCAGGATCTTCATGATATCTTCTTTCTCTTTCTTATGCCAGGGGATCTCCTCAAACTTTCCCATAGCTATGGGCCCAGCATTAGACACCAGTACGAATACAGAGGGAGGGGGGTTCATGAGGGAGCTGGGCTTAATGTACCTGTAGAGCCATCTAATATCTGAGGGGAGCCCATGAACCCCCACTCTCTTGATAAACATATAATCAGCCACATCCCTAACCTCCTTATCTATGGATGTCCATCTAATGGTATCAGCTCCTATGCTGGTTCCCCCATGCCTCAGCTCCCTCATAGTGTGTATGAACTGGGCCTTAGCCAGGCTCTGGTTCTTAACCAGCCTCACTCTAGCATAGATCCAGTTAGCAGCCTCCCTCACTAGGAGGAAATAGGGTTTATCCCAGCTCACTCTCCTCCAGAACTGCTTTAGGATCTGGTTCATACCATAGAACTCCTCCTCATAGTTTCCATAGAATGAATGAGCTGAGAGGGAGAGCCTGTGGGCCTGGATATCCTCCAGAGTGATCTTAGAGATAGGTACAGTATCCCATTTCCCACTGAGCTCCACACTATCCCCAGTGATAAAGAGGATCTCATTAGAGGAGTACCTGGGGGCCCTACACCAGGCCAGGGCCTCATTATCCCTGGATCCGAACAGATCTATAGTTTTCTCATACCTACAGGAGAGGCTCTCTAGGAGGCTACTCTTTCCAGCTCCTGGGAGGCCCACTGGGAGCCAGATCTTAGGCCTATGAAAGGCCAGTTTCTCATAGCCCCTGATCCACACCAGCCTGATCCTGGGGTTAAGAGGAGCTGGGATCCCTTAAACCTCCAGGCTGTTCTCTTTCAGATCCAAGTAGATAGTATAGATCACATAGGCTAAAAGGATCAGAAACATGAATTTCCCCTGTAAGGGGGGCTCCCACTGAATGAAAGCCAGGATAAACATCCCTACATAGACTATCAGAACAAATAGGGCCCCATACTGCTCAGATCTCTCCACTCACTCTATCTCCTCCATCTTTCTCAGATCTAGCTGTACCCCTGGGCTGGGGCTAAAAATGGCTATGGGAACCTCCTTAGTTACATCAGGCTCCCTGTACGATTTCTGGGCTATGCTTAGGAGCTCAGTGTAGAGAGTATCATATTCTGAGGGTACATCCTTATACTCCTCATACTCCTGGAGAAAGAGATCCACTATGTAGGCAGCTAGTTTATTCTTCTTATCCCCAGCCCTATTCCAGGGCCAGGCCACATCAGTAAGGAGAACCACAGCCTTATCCAGGGCCTCCCTTTTTTTCTTAATGGCTGAAATCTCATCCCTCACATACTGGAGCCTTTCAGCCTCTGGGAGTTTCTCTATGAGCTCCTCTGGGATGAACTCAGAGAATGAGGCCTCTCTATAATCTTTTAGACACTCCAGGAGCCCATCATGTAAGTTCTTAACCCTGGCCTCCAGGATATCAGTGGTTATAATCTTCAGGATCCCTTCTTTCTCTAGCCTACTTAAACTGGCTATGGGGCCCTTTCCAGTATCACTAACCTGTGTGGCCTTCTTTCCCTTCTCCCAGAACCTCCAGTTTGGCATAGCCTAGCCTCCAGCGAAAAACCAGCCATATATGGCCAGGGCCCCTACTATGATGAGGCCCAGGAAAAACAGGTTTCTGGCGTTAATCAGTTTCCATCTCAGGGG
>Ga0209636_10001206_pt1 | contig 25858 bp, 21 predicted proteins | sample DeeMarSWOR152_54_FD_187464 | JGI IMG/M metagenome (GOLD analysis project Ga0209636, IMG submission 187464) | Marine sediment microbial communities from White Oak River estuary, North Carolina - WOR-1-52-54 (SPAdes) (version 2) | ecosystem: Environmental > Aquatic > Marine > Intertidal zone >...
GGAATCGAGCAGAGCCTTGGTAGAGAGGATCATTCCAGGTGTGCAGAATCCACATTGGATCGCTCCGTTGGTCACAAAGGCTTCCTGGATGACGTCCAATTTATTTTTTGGTCCTGTTATGCCCTCAATAGTCATAACGCTTTTGCCCTCGACCTCAAACGCAGGATACAGACAGGAATTAACGGCTAGGTCATCAACAATGACTGTGCAGGCTCCGCACTCTCCCTCCCCGCAGCCTTCCTTGGTTCCGGTCAATCGCAAGGGACCTCGCAGGACATCCAGGAGACACTGGTGGCTGTCTACGGTCACAGAGACTCTGGAGCCATTGAGTGTGAAAGAGATCCTTTTCTTCATGCCTCACTCCATCCCATCAATTTCTCGAGCGCCCGTTTTATCAGCGCTCCTACTATGTGCCGGCGGTATTCCTTAGTGGAGCGAACATCGGTGATGGGAGATACACTTTTGGAGGAAAGCTGCTGGACATCAGATAATAGTTTTGGCGAAAGCCTTGCTCCTTCAAGCAGGGATTCTACTTGGGAAAGACGCAGCGGCACCGGAGCAACTGATCCTGCAGCAATGCGAGCCGTGAGACATCTGTCGCCCTCAGTCTCTAATAAGACGGCTACGCTTGCTATTGCAAGATCCATCTTCACTCGTCCTTTCTTCAGGAATAGTGTTTTCGGGTTTTGCTCAGGGGAGCCTATCAGGACATCTGTCAGGATCTCATCGGAAGCAAGACAGGACTCACCCGGACCCCGAAAGAATTTATCAATCGGAACATCTCTGCTTTTTCTTCCGCCTTGGAGTCTGACCTTTGCCCCCAGCACCAAAAGCGGTGGAGCCAGATCAGCCGCCGGAGAGCAGTTGCAGAGGTTCCCTCCGACTGTGGCCACGTTTCGGATCTGCACGCTTCCCAATTTTCGAGCTGCTTGAATGAGAATAGGATAATGTTCGCACAGCACAGGATCCCGGATGAGATCGGTGATAGTTGTCATAGCTCCTATGCGGATGACATCTCCGTTTTCCACTCCTGAAAGTTTTGGGATGGATCGGAGGGAAATAAGGGCGCGGGGATGGATCTCGCGATTTTTGATGTGCACCATCACGTCTGTTCCCCCGGATATATACAAAGATCCTTGGATGGTTTTTTTGAGCTGGAAAGCCTCTTCCAGAGATGGCGGTTGATGATAGTCATAAGAGGTCACGCCACAACTCCACGTTCTCTGAGCGATGCGATCTCAGGCGCTGAGAGCCCTGTTTCGGCAAGGACAGCGTCGGTGTGCTCCCCATAGGCTGGGGCAAAGGGCAGAGTCCCCCTGATGCGTTCAAGATGATCTGTACGGACTGCGGGAGGAGGCAGGCGAACAGTTTTTCCCTCGGGTGTCACAGTTTTCAGAGCAGATCTCGCAAAAAAAGGCAGGGTAGGAACTTCCTCGATGGGCGTGATGGGAGAGTGGGGGATGGCTGCCTCAGACAAAACTTCGGAGACCTGTGCTGATCGGTGTTGTTGGGTGATAGTTTCGATGGCTTTATGAAGTTCCTCTTTGTCTTTACGGCGTCCTTCATTTGTAGCAAATCGTTCCTGATCCAGTGAGGCGAACATAGACTTTTTAACCATTCGACTCCATTGGGCATCACTCCCGATGGCCATATAGACAAAGCCGTCTTTTGTCCGGTAAGCATTGACCGGAATGAACTGGCGGTGTTCATTGCCTGAGCGTTTCAGCTCGGAGGGAGGAGAACCCATATCAAGCATGGGAACAAATGTCTGAAGCCAGGAAAGGGCAGCCTGGGCCATCGAGATGTCGATCTTCTTCCCCTTGCCAGTCTCGTTTCGTTCCATCAAGGCCAGGATAATTTGAGCAAATGCTTCATCTCCTGCCTTAAGATCTACAAGTGGTGGACCGCACTGCAACGGTGGCCCATCAGGGTGACCGGTGAGATCCATGTACCCACACATCGCTTGCAAGACTGGGTCGTAACCAGGAACATCAGGGTAATCCAGACCCATGGCCGATATGCAGCACCAAATGAGCGCTTTCTTTTCTTGGCTTAAGGTGTCATAGTCGATGCCTAGCTTCTTGTGTCTTGCCGGCATGGTGTTTGTGCAAAACACGTCGACCTTAAGCTTTTTGATGAGGTGCTTCAAGAGGTCCTGTCCATCTCTCTGTTTGAGATCAACGGCAATAGCCTCTTTTCCGACGTTAGGAGCAACAAAGTAGCTATGTCGATCCTCCCCAGCTATTGGTCGGCCGATGTATCGGTTAGGATCGCCCTTGGATTTTCTTCCGGGTATCGGGGTGGGCTCCAGCTTAATGACGCGCCATCCCAAGTGCACGAAGCGGAGCGTTGTATACGTCAGGGTTAAGGCCTGCTCTATACTGAGTACGACTTGGGATTTCAAAGGTCATGCTCCGTTGGAATGGAAGATTGTTTTTGAAGCTGGGATTGGCCTTTGCACAATTTTCTTCGATCCTATTCTGATTGGATACGAACTGTCGTAAAACTTATATCGCATGAAAAATTTGATGTCAAGCATGGTCCAAATTAGCCCAATTTCTTGCAAATTGGAAATTTTTCTATATAATCTTTTTTGCGCATGATTTGAGGTCGAGTCGTTCAACAACCGATAAATCCAGGAGAAACGTACTGATTATTCTATCCTGGCATCTGGAAGGAGGACAGAATGCTATCAGGCGAGAAAAAATATCCGCATATCTTTAGTCCGATCCAAATCGGGAAAGTCTGGGCAAAAAACCGGATAAAGTACGCCTCAACCGAGACAAACTACAATTACAGTGACGGCTTTGTCTCAGAGAAGGAGCTTGCCTATATCGAAGCCCATGCCCGGGGCGGAGCAGGCATTGTGACGACCCAAGGGGCTTATACAGACCCAAGAGGTGAGGGACAAGGATATGTGGGGATGATGGGAATCTGGGATGATAAGTTTATCCCTGGTTTGAAGAAGATGGCTGACGTCATCCATGCAGGAGATGCCTTGGCCTGTCTCCAACTCATGCATTGCGGCCGGGTGGGAGGGATTAATCTCCCCTATACGGTTGGACCTTCTGCAATCCAGCAAAGGCTGCGCCGCTTTCGCCCGCAGAGAAAAATGAGCATTCCCGAGATCGAGAAGTGCATACAGGAGCATGTTGACGGCGCCAGAAGAGCAGTGGAGGCCGGATATGACATCATAGAGATCTCTGGTATTGTTGGCTATCTCATTTCAAACTTTATCTCTAAATACATAAACTGGCGGAGCGATGAGTACGGTGGGGAAATACAGGGACGATGCACATTCATGAGGAAAATCATCGAAGGAATTCGAGAGGAAATCGGGCCAGATATCGCTCTCGGCATACGTCTATGTAGCTGGGAGATGCTGGATGATATGGAAGGGAATTCAGAAGAAGAGAGCATGGAGTCAATCAGGATAGCCGAGGCTGCTGGTTGTGACTACATCAGCGTGACCGTTGGATGGCAAGAATCCTTAGGTTCGGTCATCTCCAGAGATGTTCCTATGGGAAAATGGCTCTATGTGGCAGAGCGGACAAAGAAAGAGGTTAAGATACCTGTGAGTATGGCCTACAGGCTCTTTGTTCCCGATATCCCAGAAAAGGCTATTGCCGAAAAGAAGCTCGATATCTGGGAGATGTGCCGACCAATGATCGCTGACCCAGCCCTGCCAAATAAAATAATGTGGGACAGACAGGAAGATATCATCCCTTGCGTGGCTTGCCAGGTCTGTCTGGCCCGGCTTTTCCGTGATGCCCCCGTCAACTGCACGGTCCGTCCTTCCTGCGGCCATGAAGGAGAGCGCGAATGGGGCTACTATAGATTTCCTAAAGCAGAGGTTAAGAGAAAAATTATCGTGGCCGGTGCTGGCATCGCAGGCCTCCAGTGTGCCCGTATTTCTGCTGAAAAGGGGCACGAGGTCACCGTTTATGAAAAGACAGATCATATCGGAGGCCAGTGGTATTATGCTTCGAGAAATCCCTGGGGTGAAGATTCTGATAGATACTGGGATGATGAAGAATTCATGAGATGGGTGAACCATATGAAGGCCCAGTGCGACAAATTCGGGGTGAAGTTTGTGCTCAACACTCTTGTGACCAAAGAGCTCCTTGAGCGAGAAAAACCAGATTCCTTAGTCATTGCTACTGGGGCTGTGCCAGAGGTTCCTGACATTCCTGGTGCAGACAAGCCACATGTGGTGAGCATGTTTGACGTGTTTACCGGGAAAGAGAAACTGGGCAAAAACGTGGTTATCCTTGGTGGATCTGGTGCAGCCATCTCGCTGACCCTTTTTGTGATCGACACGTTCGAGAAGGATGGAGTGAAAGATTATAGCTTAGCCATGATTGATCCTGCTCCGCGTTTCGGCCTTGATGTAAATCCTTCCTATATCTGGAGGTACCGGCTCAGGCTCAAGAAGGCAGAGGTCCAGCAGCTCACATACGGGAAAGTTATAGAGATTACCGATAAAAGCATTCTCGCAGACTGGGCGATTGTGGAGAGGAAAACCAGGGAAAGACAGGAATTCAAGGACCAATCCGTTCCTGCGGACACGGTCATACTAGCGAAGCTTGTTCCCAATAAAGAGTTGGGCTACGGCTCTTTCAAAGGCGATACCGCGATGATTGGTGATTGTGTTTGGGTGAGGCGGGGTTTTGATGCCATTCAGGATGGATATCGCTTAGGCATGAGGTTTTGAAAGGAGTTTTATATGATATTACCTAAAATTTCTAGTGCTCGACCTAACATACCGGGTACAAAAATGAGTGTTTATCCCCATTCCGGCTCCAGTCATATGGGATTATACCCATGGGTAGATGCCTACAGGTGCAATGGATGTGGAGCCTGTGTGCGGGCATGCCCTCCGGACATCATCGGTCTGCATAAGGGGAAAGCAGCGATCATACTTGACCTTTGTCAGCAGTGTGGAGAATGTTTCGAGGCCTGCCCGGTGGAAGGTGCATTAATATTCAAGCTGCTTCCCGGTTCACCCGAAACTGGAAATATTCCATATTTCTCCAAAATATAGAACGATAAAGGAGGACACGAAATGCCTGAAAAACTGATAGCAAATTATGTGGATCACATATGTATTGCTGTCAATGATGTAAAAAAGGCAGAAAAGGACTATATCGATGCTTTTGGCTGGGATGTTGCCTATCGTTATGTGGATGAGCCAGAGAAGATCAGAGTGACTGGTTTCATGGTCGGTCAGACAGCGATTGAACTCATGGAAGACCTCGACGGCACGGGTGAAGTAGCGAGGTTCATCAGAAGAGCCGGCGAGGGTGTTATGCTCATAAGCTACAATGTGGATAATTGCGAAGAATCTCTAGAATTGTTAAAGAGAAACAAGGTGAAGCTTATCGATCAAAATCCGAGATTGTTTGCAGAATACAATAGAAAGTATGCCTTCATCCATCCTGCAGCCACTCATGGGATTTTGACAGAGGTCATCGACGGCAAGTATTAAAGCGCCTGTGCAATGAATGTGATAAAGACACCTGGAGAAAAAAGAATCCGAGTCGTGATGGCCAAGCCCGGACTCGATGGGCATGATATGGGCGCAAAAGTTGTCGCTCTCGCCTTGAAAGACGCTGGTATGGAGGTCATTTATACCGGGCTTCATCGGAGAATCGAGGAAATCGTGAAAACCGCTCTCGAAGAAGATGTCGATGTGATCGGCATGTCCATCTATTCGGGTGCTCATCTATCCCTGACCAAAAAATTGATGGATCAATTGAAGGAAAAGGGGCTCACAGATAAGCGGGTGTTGGTCGGTGGGAATATCCCTCAAAGAGACATCGCAGAACTCAAAGAATATGGAGTTGATGGAGTCTTCCCTGTGGGGTCCAAGCTTGATGATATTGTTGACTTTATCAAAAAGAGGATGAAAGACTAGCATGAAAAGAAAAAACTCAGAAGAGATAAAGGAGATCGTTCTTGAGTCCGGAATCAAAGTGAAGCCTGTCTATGGCCCTGAAGATACCAAAGACCTGAATTATGAGGAAAAGATAGGTCGACCAGGCGAATATCCGTTCACAAGAGGCATCCATCCCTTGATGTATAGAAAGCGTCCTTGGACCATGCGTCAATATTCTGGATTTGGAACCGCTAAAGAAACAAACGAAAGGTTTAAATGGCTTTTGGAACAGGGCCAAACGGCACTGAATGTGGCTTTTGATTTGCCAACACAACTGGGATTGGATTCGGACGATCCGTTTGCGGAGGAAGAGGTCGGCAGGGTGGGTATGGCTATAGACACACTTGAAGATTTGGAAGAAGCTTTTGCTGGTATTCCGATTGATAAGATCAGTACGTCCTTGACCATTAATCCTGTGGCTTCAGTGCTGTTGGCCATGTATCTTGTCTTGGCAGAGAAGCAGGGCCTATCTTGGGACCAGGTAAGAGGTACGACTCAGAATGATATATTGAAAGAATATATAGGGAGAGGAACCTGGATTTTTCCCGTGGAGCCTTCGATCCGTCTCATCGGAGACATGGTTGAATTTTGTTCTCAGAACGTTCCTAAATTCAATCCTTTCAGCGTTTGTGGCTACCATATCAGAGAATCTGGAGCGACTCCGATTCAAGAGATGGGTTATGCCTTTGAGATAGCTATCACCTATATCCAGGAAGTGCTCAGCCGAGGACTTCGGATCGATGATTTTGCAGGAAGGATCGCTTTCAACTTCGACATCCATGGGAACTTATGGGAGCAGGTGGCAAAGTTCAGAGCAGGAAGGAGACTATGGGCTAGAATCATAAAAGAACGGTTCGGAGCCGAGAACTCTCGTTCGATGACATTGAGGATGATCGCTGGAGGAGGAGGCGGCGGTCTCACCGTACAGCAGCCCGAGAATAATATCGTGCGGGGAGCCTACTATGCCTTGATATCTGCATTGTCGGGAACCCAGACCATGGCCCTATGTTCCTATGATGAAGCTTATACCATTCCTTCAAAGAAAGCTGCGCTCCTCAGCTTGAGAACGATGCAGATTCTGGCTGACGAGATGGGTTTGAAGGATACTGTTGATCCTTTGGGTGGATCTTATTACATTGAGTGGCTAACAAGTGAGATGGAAAGCAAGATTGTAGAATGCATGGAGAAGGTGGACGCCTTGGGGGGAATGATCAAGGCCGTAAAAGAGGGGCACATCCAGAGAGAAGTGAGTCGCCAGGCGTACCTGAGAGAAAAGAAGATTCAGTCAGGAGAGATTACAAAAATTGGAGTGAACAAGTATGTGATGGAAGAAGAAAGGACGGATATTGAATTTCATCCTTTTGATCCAAAGGTTGCTGGAGAGCAAAAAAGAAAATTAAAGGAGATAAAAGCACGAAGAGATGCAACTCGGGTCGAGGAGGCTTTGATTGGATTGAGGAAGGCTGCACAAACGGATGAGAATGTGATGCCTCATATTATCAAGGCTGTGAAGAGCTATGCTACTTTGGGCGAGATAACCAGGATTTTTAAGGAAGTTTTCGGAGAATTTGAAGAACCCAAAGGATTATGACGGAATACAAAATCGGGATAGATGTAGGAGGGACGTTCACCGATTTTCTGCTCACCTCAGAGGAAGGCGAGTCAGAAATATATAAAGTCTTGTCTACACTGGAGGATCCGTCGATCGGATTGATTAATGGTCTGGCGGAAATGGCAAGGGATCATAAAATCCCAATAGAGCATTTTATCAAAAAAGTTAAAACAATCGTCCACGGCACTACGGTAACCACAAACGCCGTGTTGACCAGAAAAGGAGCTAAGACAGGATTATTGACAACAAAGGGTTTAAGGGATGCTTTGGAGATGAGAAGAGGAATTCGGGAGGAACAGTACAATAACAGGTATACGAATGTTAAACCGCTGGTCCCGAGATACTTGAGGTATTCCATCGAGGAGAGGCTGGATTACAAAGGAGATGTCGTCACGGAGTTGAAAGAATCGGATGTATTCGATGCGGTAGAGCTCTTCAAGGAAGAAGGCACCGAAGCCATTGCCATCTGCTTCATGAACTCTTTTGCCAACGATGCTCACGAATCCAGGGCCGCAAAAATAATCAAGGAGAAGATGGGTGTGGGACTCGATGACTCTTGCCCCTACTTGACGGTTTCGTCTGAATTTCTGCCCAGCATTAGATTCTATGATCGCATTTCAACCACTGTCCTCAATTCTTATGTTGGACCCATCCTGAGGGGCTATTTGACAAGCCTTGTTAAAAAATTGAAGGGCATAGGATTTGAGGGAGTGCTGCTCATCATGCAATCCAACGGAGGAGTCGTATCACCCCAGATTGCGTCTGATAATGCAGCTGTAACGCTCTTATCAGGGCCGGCAGCCGGGCCCATTGCTGGAATCGAGTACAGCTCTGTGCAGGATTACAGAGACTGTATAACCATTGATATGGGGGGAACGAGTTTTGATGCCGCTCTTATCAAGGATAAAACGCCTCTTGTTACCACAGAAGGAGAGATTGACCGGTTGAGGATAGCTCTGCCGATGCTGGGGATTGTGACCATCGGTGCTGGAGGCGGAAGTATTGGTTGGGTAGATGAGGGCGGACTCTTGCGAATGGGCCCACAGAGTGCTGGATCGAATCCAGGACCTGCATGTTATGATTTAGGAGGCGAATCACCGACATGCACGGATTCTGATTTGATACTCGGTTATCTGGATAAAGATTTTTTTGCCGGAGGGAAAATCCCCCTGAACTATGAAAAAGCAGAGAAAGCCATAAAAGAAAAGATTGCAGATCTGTTGAACATGGATGTGGTGGAGGCTGCAGCAGGAATGTATCGAGTCATAAACGTTAACATGGCTACAGGAGTGCGGGAAGTCAGCGTGAAGCGGGGCCACGACCCGAGAGAATTTCCTCTGGTCGTCGCAGGTGGAGCTGGCCCTGTCCATGCCTGTATGATTGGCTTGGAGCTTGAGATTCCTGTTATGATCATTCCTAAAGAATCGTCTATTTTTTGTGCAGCCGGAATGTTGATGTCTGATTTGAAGCACGATTTCGTCAGGACTTATCCTACAGCGCTATCGGAGATCAATCTAAAGAAATTTAGGTCTCTTTTCCATGAAATGGAACAGGAAGCCAGAAAGCTTCTTGAATCAGAATTCATACCGAAGGACTCTGTCCAGCTCTCCTATTCTCTGGATATGAGGTATATAAAGCAATATCATGAAGTGAATGTGGACATCACGAAGGAAGAGGTTGAGAGCGGAAATATCGATCGGATAATGAGCCGATTTCACCCTGAACACAATCGACTCTATGGATATTCATTGGAAGAACAAAAGACACCCATAGAGCTTATCAACCTCAGGCTTTTAAGTGTCGGAAGAACAATCAAGCCAAGATTCAGGCAGGAAGACTATGACGGAAAGGATCCGTCTAAAGCGCTTAAAAAGAGACGGAAAGTCTTTCTGCCTCTTGAGGGAACTTTTAAAGACGTACCGGTTTATGACGGACATAAACTGGCATATGGGAATAGTGTCAAAGGCCCAGCCATAATAGAGCAGGTCAACACAACCACATTTGTAGCGCCTGAATACAGTGTTCTCTGCGACAAGTTTGGGAGTTACACAATGTATTTGAAGGAAAATGAAAAGGAAATCCAAGAAAAAATTGTCAGAATTTGATAGGCGGCGATTGATATGGCAAAAATAGATAAAATACTGGCCTCGGTGTTCCAGAGAAGATTTAAGTCCGTAACAGAGGAAATGAGTATTGTTATGATCAAGACGACCCGTTCGCCCATCCTGTGCGAGGCAAAAGACTTTGTCACCGGTCTTTACGATGGACAAGGAAAAATGCTCGAGCAAACGGAAAATCTTCCTATCCTTTCCTTTTCATTGGGGCCAGTTTGTGAATACATCGTCAATTATTTCGGCGATGAAATCTTCCCCGGTGATGTCATCTTTCATAACGATGTCTTCTCCATGGGCAACCAGAACAACGATGTCGCTGTTTACAAGCCAATTTTTTTTGAAAATAAACTCATAGCGTGGGCGGCTGCAAAGGGACATCAAGCAGATGTGGGAGGAGCTGTTGCAGGTGGATACAATCCCAAAGCCACCGAGGTATGGCAGGAAACACTCCGCATACCTCCTGTGAAGGTGTACGAACGCGGAAAATTGCGGAAGGATGTATGGGACCTCATTTTCGCTAACATTCGTTTTGATATCGTAGCAGCCGATATGAGAGCTCAAATGGGATCATGTGTCGTGGGAGAAAGGGGCATTCAAAACCTTGTGGATAAATACGGCTTCGAGGTCTTTGAGACCCATAAAGAATATCTTTTTGATTCGACAGAAAAGATGATGCGCGCCGAGATAAAGACAATACCCAATGGGGTGTATGAAGGAGAAGCAACCGTCTATTATGATGGGCGAACACCTGGTTCGAAATACAAGATAAGAGTCAAAATTACCGTTGAGGATGAAAAAATAATCTTTGATTATTCAGATACAGATCCTCAAACAAACGGATTTGTTAACGGCACTTATACTTCCTCTGCGAGTGCCACACTTTTGACCTTTCTCCAGATGGTGAATCCCGACATGCCTCACAACGATGGAATGGTGAAACCTGTGAAAATCATCATACCAGAAGGGACGATTCTGAATGCTCGGTATCCCGCTGCTACAACCTTTGGAAACCATCTTTGTCCTCCCAATGCTGATGCGATCATTCGTGCTTTGTCTCAAGCGATTCCCGAGAGAGTCACAGCGGGATGGAACCAGCTTTTATGCTATCTGACGAGTGGATATGATCCTCGCAAGAAGGATAACTATGTCGATATCGGATTTTTAGGATTGAAAGGAGGCTCAGGTGCAACTCATGGAGTAGACGGATATGATCACATAGGGATGATCGATGCCTCGGGGGGAGTGCTTGATCAGGACTATGAGATGTTCGAACAACAGACTCCCCATCTGTTGCTCAAACATGAGTATTGGACTGATTCTGCCGGGGCCGGACAGTGGCGAGGAGGACTTGGAGTGGAAACCTTGTTTAAGATTGGAGGAGAAAATACCAAAGCCGTGACTTTTGGGGATGGGGATGTAGAGCCTGCCTTCGGGCTGTTTAAGGGAAAGAAAGCGACCTTGAATAAAATTGAGCTTCATTACCCTGATGGGAGTGTTTACAAAACCACCAGCAAGGATCTGGTTGAAAACGTTCCTTCAGGAACAGATCTCTTTCAACAGGCAGGAGGAGGAGGGGGCTATGGCCATCCCTATCTGCGATCAGCCGAGCAGATTGTGAAAGAAGTAAAGAATGGAATCATAAGTGTCGGTGGAGCAAGAGAAGATTACGGTGTGGTCGTCGATCCCGAAACTTTTGAGCTGGATAAGGATGAAACTGAAAAGATCAGAAAAAAAAAGATGTGATTCTGTGTATAGAATTCTGAATTTTGTTTCTTATTTAATCCTGTGAAACCACATCAGCGGCAACCATAACTGGTGGCCGTAGGGTATCTTTTTGTGATTCACTAGGACTTCGGTACTCTCCCATTCATGGACGAGGTTGAACAGTTTGAAAAGCTCTTCAACCTCGGCAGGTGTATAAGTGGCTGAATGACGGATCCACTCGCCGCTTCCTTCCCCTTTGTATGTGGGATTTCTCTTTGCTAGATCCACAGCTTTTGTATAATTGGGGGAGATCTTATGACCGAACTCTATGGTGATCTTAAAAGCCTTGGCCTGAGTGCTGGGATGCAGAAGGCTGTCTAATTTTTCTTCGGTCGCGTCATCTGTCCCCTGGCTCTTTTTTTCCGCCATTCTATCTACCCTGTCTCCTTCCGATTCTATATATGATATAGGTTTAGATTTGTCAACCTGGATCAGATTAAATGATGAGCATACAGTCGCCGTAGCTGTAAAACCTGTATTTTTTGCAAACAGCTTCCTGGTAGGTTTTTTTGATCAGATTAAAACCTGCAAAGGCAGACACCAGCATCAGGAGTGTTGATCGAGGAAGATGGAAATTGGTCAAAAGCTTATCGACAACCTTGAACTCATAGCCTGGGTAGATGAACAGATGGGTAGAAAATTGCCCTGAACGTATCGCCCCTCCTTCGCATGCACTCTCCAAGGCCCTCACTGAGGTCGTACCCACGGCAAAGATCGGTTGACCCTCTGTTCTTGCATTTGTAATGACCTGTGCAGTCTTTGGATTTATGGTATAGGTTTCCGCAAGCATGTGATGATCTTCAACTTTTTCCGCTCTGACCGGTTGGAAAGTGGCAAGCCCCACATCCAGAGAGAGCTCACAGACCGCAACCCCGATGTCTTTGACCCTTTTGAGAAGCCGAGGAGTAAAGTGCAGACCTGCTGTGGGAGCCGCAATCGAACCATCCCTCTGGGCAAAAACGGTCTGGTATCTCTCTAGATCCAGAAGCCGTAAAGCTTTGTTCATTTTTTTCCGTCTGATGTATGGGGGCAGGGGAGCATACCCCTCTCTTTTCAAAAGAGATACAACATCTTTTGAGTGAAACTGGAGCCAGCGTTTGCCTTCAGACCCGATTTTTATGACCCGTCCCTCGAATCCCTTTGAAAAGAGAAACTTACCTCCCAGCCTTGCCTTTTTGGCGGGGCGGCAGAGCACCTCCCAAATCCCGTTTTTTTCTTCCCTGAGGAAGAGAAATTCGATGGATCTCCCGTCTTCCATGGTTCCCCAAATTTTTGCCGGAATAACTTTGGACGAGTTCAGGACCAGAATATCTTCTTTAGTCAGATATTCAGGAATATCGGAAAAATCGGAATGGATGATTTCGCCTGACTCTTTATGAAGAACCAACATCCGTGATTGGTCTCTTTCAAGAAGCGGAGTTTGAGCTATGAGTTCAATTGGAAGGTCGTAATCAAAATCCGAGACTAACATGATTCATTGTTATAATTTCACAAGGGAATTCAGCTCACTTTTTAAAGAGCTTTCCCTGATGGGGGGAATGTGGGTTGAGCCCGAAATGTTCATAAGCCTTTTGAGTCACCTGGCGTCCTCGAAGGGTTCGCTCCAGAAATCCTATCCGCATCAAAAATGGTTCATATATGGATTCGATCGTATCCTTCTCTTCGTCGATGGCTGCAGAGATTGTGCTGATTCCAACCGGACCTCCTCTGAAGTTTTCGATAATCGTCATCAGGATTTTGCGGTCCACATCATCCAGGCCGAGAGAGTCGACTTCCATCATATCCAGAGCCCTAATGGCTTCGTTCGAGGTGATCTTTCCGTCGGCGATGACATCGGCATAGTCCCTGACCCGCCGCAACAGTCTGTTGGCTACTCTGGGAGTTCCACGGCCTCGGCTGGCAATATGTTGGGCTCCTTTGTCATTAATGCTCACCTTGAGAATGGAGGCAGATCTTTTTATGATTTGTTCCAAGTTCCCATCGTCGTAGTAATCCAGGCGGTGGATGATGCCGAAGCGTCCTCTGAGCGGTGCCGTTATGCGTCCTGCCCGGGTTGTGGCTCCGATAAGGGTGAATTTTTTGAGCTGGAGCTTATGGCTTCTGGCGCTTGGTCCCTGGCCGATGACAATATCCAGGCGGAAGTCCTCCATGGCCGAGTACAGAATTTCCTCCACGGCCGGATGCAGACGATGGATCTCATCTATGAAGAGGATCTCTTTATGCTGCATGTTGGAGAGTATGGCGGACAGGTCTCCGGTTCTTTCGATCACAGGGCCGGATGTGGGTTTGATTCCCACTCCAAGTTCTTTGGCTATCAGGAGGGCCAAGCTCGTCTTTCCCAAGCCTGGTGGGCCGTAAAGGAGAACATGATCGAGGTGTTCATCTCTCTTGCGGGCCGCCTCAATAAAGATCTTCAGGGTTGTCTTTATGGTCTCCTGCCCGATAAACTCGTCGAAATTTCTGGGTCGAAGACTGTCCTCAAACTCAATGTCTTCTTTTGTCCGGATAGGACTCAACACATCTGTCATTCATGCTTCCCTTGTTACTAATAGTAATCATAAGCAACAGATTAGTAAAGTATGAATACACACTCGAGATTAAATTTTTGCTAATTTTTTTAAGCTCTCCCGCAGGAGTTTTTCAAGTCCCGCTTCCAAGGAATAAGTCTGGATGCAGTCATCGACGATTTTTTCTACCTCTCTTCTCTTGAATCCAAGGTTTGTCAGGGCCGATATCAAATCTTCTTTTTCTTTTGAACTTGAAGTTTCTAAAACTTTCTCTTTCAGATCCAGTTTTTCCTGGAGTTCTAGGGCAATGCGCATGGCTGTTTTTTTCCCGATACCAGGGATAAAGGAGATGCGGGCGACATCGGCGCGCCTGATGGCATCCTCAAGATCCGAGGCTTCGATCCCAGAGAGTATATTCAGTGCAATTTTAGGGCCAATCCCTGAGATGTTGATGAGTTTCAAGAAAAGATCCCTCTCCCCCTCAGAATAAAAGCCATACAAGGCGAGCGAGTTATCTGTCATATGGGTGTAGATGTAAAGCTCTGCCGTCTCGTTGAGGTCTCCGAGCTTCAGGTAGGTTGAGAGAGGAATCCAGGCAGAATAACCCACTCCGCCAATATCAAGGATGACCTGGTTGGATGATTTTTGGATCAAACTCCCTTTTAAATAGGCGATCATTTTGTCTTGCTCTCTATCCTCCGGATTCTTTGACTTTTTGCTCAAAAATTCTCGTGTTTAAGTGGCAATAAGCAGCAGCCAGGGCATCTGACGCATCGGTTCCCAAATCAGGCGTTTGGATATGGAGAAGGGTTTTTATCATCGTTTTCACCTGGTCCTTATCAGCTTGCCCGTAACCCGTAACAGCTTTTTTGATTTCCAGGGGAGAATATTCGTAGAGCTCACAGTCATGAGAAGCAACAGCCACGAGAACCGATCCTCGAACCTGACCTAAGGTGATAGCAGTCTTTATGTTTTGGGCATAGAAAGGGTTTTCTATAGCGACCTCAGTCGGCTTGTACATCTGGATGATCTCTTCCAGACGATTTCTGATCATGTTAATCTTGTGATGGAAGAGAAGGCGGCGAGAGGGCTTTATGGCGCCGTACTCCACCACCGAATATCTGTTGTCGGAATACTCGATGATGCCAAATCCTGTGGATTGGACGCTGGGATCGATACCAAGAACCCTCATGTTTTGTATGCAATTAACCGTTGATTGAGTGCAGCGGGAAGCCTGGGTGTTTTCTCAGCTTGAATATTTAGCGATTTCTTCTTCATCTATATCAAAATTGGCCCACACATTCTGGACGTCGTCATGGTCTTCCAGCTCTTCCATAAGGCGAAGGAGCTGCTGTGCCTGTTTTCCCTCCAGTTTCACATAATTCTGAGGGATTTGTCCAAGGTTAGAGGCTGCGATTTCGATTTTGTTGTCTTTTAATGCATTAACAACGTGTTCGAATGTATCAGGAGGCGTGAAGATTTCATAATTGCTGCCGTCCTCTCTTAAATCCTCGGCGCCAGTTTCCAAGATGATATCGAGGAGGTTATCTTCGGATGCGTTGGATTTTTCGACAACCACATACCCCTTTCGTTTGAACATCCAGGCCACACAGCCGGACTCGCCGATATTTCCTCCGTTTTTACTGAAGATATGCCGTAGTTCGGAAATGGTTCTGTTCTTATTGTCTGATAATACTTCTATAAGAATAGCCACACCACCAGGTCCGTATCCCTCATACGTGAATTCTTCGTAGGTTGTTCCCTCGAGCTGACCGGTGCCCTTCATGATAGCTCTTTTGATGTTATCTGAAGGCATGTTGACTGCTTTTGCTTCTGCAATAGCTTTTCTCAGTCTCGGATTGGTATCAGGATCTCCGCCGCTTACACGTGCAGACACAGAAAGTTCGCGAATGATTTTGGTGAAGATTTTCCCCCTCTTGGCATCCTGAGCTGCCTTTTTATACTTAATGGAGTGCCATTTAGAATGCCCTGACATTTTGACTCCTTTGACTTGCGTCAGAGAAATTCTAGCACAAACAGGAAAAGAATAAAAGGTGAATGGAGAAAGAACTTGGTGGTCAGCCCTTGACTTTGGACAAAAAAAACTGTCCCACTTACGGCATATTTTTAGCTATTGACATACCATAGGAGGGTATGCTAATATCCTAAATAAGTTTTATTCCCAAAATTATAATTTTTTAATGAATTAAGGAGGCACTCATGAGCAATCAAATGACCACACACGAAGAAGAACTCGTCCGCTTGAGAAGGATTGAAGGACAAATTCGAGGTGTTCAAAAAATGATTGAAGAAAAGAGGTATTGCATTGATATACTGACACAGATTTCCTCCATCGTAGGAGCGATCAAAAGTGTTGAAGAAAATATTTTAAGCAGACACCTCAAGGGTTGTGTCCAGCATTCCTTAAATAAAGGAAGCAAAGAAGACAGAGGAAAGAAGGTTGATGAGGTTATCGAAGTCTTGAGAAAATTCCGGAAATATTGAAAGGAGAAATCGTGAGTTATTACTTCAGCAAAAAAGTTGAGGGAGCCTTTGAGGATGTTCTTGAGAAGACTATGGACATACTTAAAAGTGAAGGCTTTGGCATCCTAACCGAGATTGATGTGAAGGAAACTCTGAAGAAAAAGCTGGGAGTGGATTTTAGAAAATATAGGATTTTGGGAGCGTGTAACCCGCCGTTCGCCTATAAGGCTCTCCAGGCGGAGGATAAGATTGGTACTATGCTCCCTTGCAATGTCATTGTCCAGGAAATTGCAGCAAATGAGATTGAAGTAGCCGCCATCGATCCCATAGCATCGATGCAGGCCGTTGAGAACCCAGATTTACTGCCTGTCGCACAAGAGGTTCAACAGAAATTGAAAAATGTCGTGGAAAGAATTTAAAGGGAGGAAGATCATGGCAAAAGATTTAGTTTGTGGTATGGATGTGAACGAGAGAGAAGCAGCTGGGACCTCCACTTATAGAGATAAGACTTATTATTTCTGCTCAGCCGCATGCAAAAAGAAGTTCGATGAGCACCCTGAGGTCTACATAAAATCGGATGAGGGAGACTCAGAAGAAGACGAAGAAGGTGAGTCCGCACCTGAGGAAACCCAGGGACGCGGAGAAAAGAAAGAATCTGAACAAAAATTAGAGAGAATGGATCTCCCGATAGTCGGGATGAGCTGTGCCAGCTGCGCGTCCACGATTCAACGAAGTTTGGGGAGTTTAAAAGGAGTGGCAAAGGCCAACGTCAATTTTGCCACATCTAAAGCTACGGTCCTTTTCGAACCTCAACTGGTCAAACCGGAAGATTTCATCTCATCGGTGAAGAAAAGCGGATATGAGGTGGGCATTGCCTCGCTCGAGATTCCTATCCAAGGGATAGAATGTGCATCCTGTGTCCAGAAAATCGAAAAAGCTCTTCTTTTAACGAGCGGAGTGATCAACGCATCTGTGAATTTAGCGATGGGTAAAGCCAAGGTGGAATACCTTCCGGCTGAAACCAGCTTTGTGGAAATAAAAAAGTCGATAGAATCAACTGGATACAAAGTTCTAGAGATAGGTCCCAAAGGAGAAATTGAGGATGTGGAAAGAGTTGTCAGAGAAAGAGAATACAGGAAACTTAAGATGAAATTTCTTTTAGGGGCCATATTAGGCCTCCTCATATTTTTGGGAAGCACCCGTAACTGGTTTCCATGGGTGCCTTCTTTTTTAAGTAATTTCTATGTGCTCTGGGCTTTGGCAACACCTGTGCAGTTCTGGATCGGCTGGCAATTTTACAAGGGAGCATGGGGGGCTTTCAAACACAGGAATGCTGATATGAACACGCTAATCGCCGTGGGAACATCTGCGGCCTATCTATACAGTGTGACTGCAACCCTCTTTCCATTTTTCTTTAAGAAAGGGGGTGTCAGACCCGAAGTCTATTTTGACACATCGGCATTGATCATTGTGCTGATTCTCCTTGGAAGACTCTTGGAAGCAAGGGCCAAGGGACAAACTTCAGAAGCGATCAAGAAGCTTATGGGACTACAGGCCAAGACAGCTCGTGTTATAAGAAACGGAATAGAACAGGACATCCCAATGGAGGAAGTTTTAGTCGGCGATTTGGTTCTGGTGAGACCAGGAGAAAAAATACCTGTCGATGGTGTTGTCAAAGAAGGGAAGTCTGCAGTGGATGAGTCGATGATCACCGGAGAGAGCATTCCTGTCAAAAAGGAGCCTAAGGATGAAGTCATCGGTGCAACCATCAACAAAACAGGCAGTTTCAAATTCCAGGCCACAAAGGTGGGAAAAGACACGGCGCTTGCGCAGATCATAAAGCTTGTTCAGGATGCCCAGGGGTCGAAAGCGCCCATCCAGAGACTGGCTGATGTTATCAGCGGATACTTTGTTCCGATTGTCATATCCATAGCTATCGCCACCTTTATCATCTGGTTCAACTTCGGGCCATCTCCTGCTCTGACATTCGCCCTTTTGAATTTTGTGGCCGTCATGATTATCGCCTGTCCATGTGCATTAGGTTTGGCTACACCCACTGCAGTGATGGTGGGGACGGGAAAAGGTGCGGAAAAGGGGATATTGATCAAAGGGGGAGAAAGCTTAGAAACAGCGCACAAACTTGACACCATTGTTTTTGATAAGACGGGTACTCTAACCAAAGGAGAACCTGAAGTGACGGATATTGTTACCACGAACTCCTTCGCAGAGGACGACATTCTCAAATACACAGCCAGTGCCGAAAGGGCATCTGAACATCCCTTAGGCGAAGCTATAATAAAGAGAGCCAGGGAAAAAAAGTTAGAACTTCAGGATCCCAAGGAATTTATGGCTATCGAAGGTCATGGGATTGAGGCTAGAGTGGATGGCAGGAGTATCCTTCTGGGCAATAAAAAAATGATGAAAAAGCGGGAAGTCGACGTCAGTGGTCTGGAAGCCAAAGCAGAAGAACTAGCCGGAGATGGCAAGACCCCGATTTATGTTTCGTTAGGAGGGGAAGCAGCAGGATTGATAGCTGTGGCGGATACATTAAAGGAGAATTCTGTTCAAGCTGTAAGAAGACTCAAAGAGTTGAAATTAGAAGTGATCATGCTTACTGGAGATAACAGAAAGACAGCCGAAGCTATAGCAAGAAAAGCTGGGATTGAGAGAGTCCTTGCAGAAGTTCTCCCTGAGGACAAGGTGCATGAGATCAAGAGCCTACAATCAGGAGGCAGAAGAGTGGCTATGGTAGGAGATGGAATAAATGACGCTCCTGCTCTGGCCCAAGCCGACATAGGAATTGCCATAGGTTCTGGAACAGATGTAGCCATGGAGGCTTCGGATATTACGCTCATCAAAGGAGATCTTCGTGGAGTTGTGTCTGCTATTGAGCTAAGCAAAAGGACAATTCGGGTGATCAAGCAGAATCTCTTTTGGGCATTCTTCTATAATACGGCAGGTATTCCCATAGCGGCGGGTGTTCTCTATCCTATTTTTGGGATACTTTTAAATCCTATTTTCGCCTCAGCAGCGATGGCGTTTAGTTCGGTCTCAGTTGTTTCCAACTCCTTGAGGTTGAGGAGAACCAAGCTTTGAATTTAAGGAGGAGATTCTGATGCTGGAAAAGTTGGTAATGACAGTTCTAGGATTGCTTCTTATCGTGCTAGTCAATTGGTATTTCTTTTTTTCAAAGAGAAGATTGACTTCAGCCCAGATAAGGCAGACAGGGATTCAAGAGGTGAAGATTACGGTTAAAGGAGGGTATGATCCGGATGTTATCGTTGTAAAAAAGGGGATTCCCGTTCGTTTAAACTTCTACCGGGACGAAACGGCTGATTGCTCGGATACGGTCGTCTTCGGAGATTTTAATGTACGAAAGCCTCTTCTAGCATTCCAAACCACATCCGTAGAATTTACTCCAGAAAAAGAAGGAGAGTATGTTTTTACCTGTGGTATGGGCATGCTTAGAGGAAAATTGATAGTGAGGTAAAAATTTTTTTCTAGTCAATTGATTAAAATTATAGATTCAATAAGGAATGGTAATATGCGTAAGATTTTTGTGTGTTTTCTAATCGTCGGAGTGTTCTCATATCCGTTAATTGCTCGGCCTCAACGACTGCCAAAAGGTAAGCCCATTTTGTCCGATCTAATTCAGGAGGCCCTTGATAACAATCCCAGGCTTGATGCTGCTGTCCAGAGAGTTCTTTCCGCAGAGAAAACCATCCCTCAAGCCGGAGCCTTGCCTGATCCGAAGATCACTTTAGGTTTTATGAACCTGCCAGTGAACAGCTTCACTTTTGACCAGGAACCCATGACAGGAAAACAGATTGCGGTCATGCAGATGTTCCCTTTTCCTGGGAAGCTTGCTTTGAGCACAGATATGGCGGAGTTCGAGGCATCTGCGATCAAGCATCAGAAAGAAGACGTCCGGAATCAAATCATCCAGATGGTCAAGCTTGCCTATTATGACTTGTATGCTGTTGACCGTGCCATCGAGACAGTTCAAGGAAACAAGGATTTGATGGAGCAGCTCATTCGCGTAGTCGAGATCAAATACGCTACGGGGTCAGGACTGCAGCAGGATGTGCTCCGCTCACAGGTTGAACTCTCGAAACTTGAGGACGACTTGATTATGTGGAAACAGAAACGGCTCACCATAACAGCAAAACTGAATGGTGTTCTGAACAGACCAGCAAACACTCCATTTGACACAACACCTCAGGATCTTGATCCACCTGCCCAGCTGGACCTTGCTCTTGCTCCAGATGAGATCGAGCAGCAGAGGCCTTTGCTGAGGGCATGGAGAAAAAAAATACAGAAGGCTGAGACTGCAGTCAAATTTGCGCGTCGTGATCGCTGGCCCAATATCACGGTAGGTGCCAGTTACAGCCAGCGTGATGATTTGGAGACAGGCGCTAAGATGCACGATTTTTTCTCTGCCTCGGTGACACTGGATATCCCTCTTTATGCTAAACGTAAGCAGAATCAGAAGATCGCCCAAAGACAAATCGAAATGAAGGCAGCCGAAGCCGAATACCAGAGTGTTCTGAACGAAGTTCTTTCAGAAATCGAAAGTCTGAAAGCAGTACTGGAGAGGAATAGGAAAAGAGTCGAGCTCTACAAGGGCGGAATCTTACTGCAAGCGCAGCAGTCGCTCGAGTCGGCTCAGGCAGGATACCAGGTGGGGAAAGTTGATTTTTTAACCGTTGTCGACAACTGGATGAGGCTTCTGAATTATGAACTGCAGTATCACTTTGCACTTGCTGATTATCACAAGGCCCTGGCGTACTATGATTTCGCCACCGGGGCAAAGTCGTCTCGGAGAGAAATGACAACGGAATGAAAAGGAGTTTGAAATGAGAGTGAAAGTCATTTTTATACTTTTTATAGGAATCCTTATCGGAGCAGGAGCTACCTATCTGCTGGTGCCTAAGGTTCAAAAGACAGTTGGAACGGAACAGGCGGAAGAGAAACAGTTATACTCCTGCGGGATGCACCCTGAAGTGATATCGGATAAGCCTGGAAATTGTCCTATCTGCGGGATGAAGCTCACGCCTATAAGGGATACAGGTCAGGGAACAGCACAGGCTCTAACAGAGGAAGAAAAAAAGGAGCGCAAGATCCTGTATTGGCGCGCCCTGAGGGATCCCACAGAGATCTACGACCAGCCGGGAAAATCCAAGATGGGGATGGACCTGATTCCTGTTTATGAAGGAGAAGAAGCCGGAGGGGCTGGGAGTATCACGATTGATGGGGCCATCCAACAGAATATGAACCTAAGGACAGCCCCTGTAGAAAGGCGGAATATATCCCGGGTTATTCGTGCATTTGGTCGGATTACATACGCTCAGGATAGGGAGTATTCTATCAACACAAAAATCAGTGGCTGGATCGAGAAACTCTACGTCAACACCGAAGGTCAAAAGGTGAGGAATGGAGAACCCCTGTTGGAGATTTACTCACCAGAGCTTGTCTCCACACAGGAGGAGTATCTTCTTGCTTTGGAGAACTACAAGAAGCTGGTAGAGAGCCCTTACGAGAATATTAAAAAAAGCGCAGAAAGAATGCTCAATCTGGCTCGAAGCCGCCTGGAATACTGGGATATTTCCAAATCTGAGATAGAAAAAATAGAGAAAACAGGTGTCGTGCGCCGGACTATCCAGTTGAAATCCCAAATCAATGGCGTTGTCCTCCATAAAGCAGTGGTCGAAGGAGACAAAGTTGGGCCGGGGATGGACCTTTTTCATATAGCCGACCTGAGCAAGATTTGGGTTGAAGCGGCAATTTACGAGTCCGAGCTGCCTCTTATCCAGCTGGGCCAGAAAGCTGAGATGGAAATGGATCAGCTCCGGGGGAAAATCGTAGACGGAAAAGTGGATTTCATCTATCCTTACCTCGATCAAAAATCTCGGGCGAATAATATCCGTCTGGTATTCGGCAACCCTGATCTTGTCCTGAAACCTGATATGTTTGCAACGGTCCGGATTTATGTGCCTGCAGCCAGTGATTCCCTAGCCGTTCCGGCAGAGTCTGTCATCTATTCTGGAAAGCGACAAATCGTTTTCGTTACCAAAGGAAACGGAAAGTTCGAGCCTCGTGAAGTGAAAACAGGAATCGAGTCTGACGACGGATATGTCCAGATTGTATCTGGCATTTTTGATGGAGAAGATGTTGTGGTCTCCGGTCAGTTCTTACTGGATTCAGAGAGTAGGACGAGAGAGGCGATTGCCAAGATGCGGGCAGCTCAAGCGCAGAAGAAGCAACCAGCATCTGAGAAAGAAGAGAGCAAAGACCACGCGCATTCTGCATACGAGCACACTCATGAGGCACAAAAGACTGAGCATAAGATAGATATTGACCGTTTTTATGCCTGCCCGATGCATCCTGAGTTTCTCACAACAGATCCAGATGCGAAATGTCCGGATTGTGAAATGAAGGTCGTGCCTGCCAAGGAATTGGAGGAAAAAGTCAATTTTGACAAGGCCGAATTTTACACATGTCCCATGCATCCTGAGTTCTTAACCACAGACCCCAAAGCCCAGTGCCCTGAATGCGGGATGAAGCTGGAGAAGGTGAAGAAGTAAACGAGCTCGGCCTATGACTTCAGACTTATAGAAGAATGGACAAAAAATATATCGTAGGAGCTGAAGATGTTAGAGAAAATCATTGAATGGTCTGTCAACAACCGATTCCTAGTCATAGTCGGCATATTTGGAATAATCCTCGCTGGTTTTGTATCGATTCAAACAACACCGGTTGATGCCATCCCTGATCTGAGTGATGTCCAGGTTATTATCTTTACGGAATTTCCAGGACAAGGTCCGAATGTTGTAGAGGACCAGGTCACATACCCTTTAACGACCGCCATGTTGGCCGTGCCTTATGCCAAAGTGGTGCGAGGCTATTCCTTTTTCGGGTTTTCTATGGTTTACATCATCTTTGAAGATGGAACCGACCTGTATTGGGCTCGAAGCCGGGTTCTAGAATACTTGAACTCTGCGGCTGGTCGTTTGCCCCAGGGTGTAACTCCTCAGCTCGGACCTGATGCCACAGGTGTTGGCTGGGTGTATGAATACGTCCTTGAAGGCGGGGATCAATATGATCTGCAGCAGTTGAGGTCGATTCAGGACTGGTATCTTCGCTATGAATTGTCCAGCGTCCCGGGGGTGAGTGAGGTTGCAAGTGTAGGAGGATTCGTCAAACAGTATCAGGTCGAAGTGGACCCACTCAAGCTCCAAGCCTACAATTTATCCCTTCCCATGGTCCGGATGGCCATCAAACGCAATAACACTGACGTTGGTGGTCGTTTGATCGAGATGGGTGAGACAGAATTCATGGTTAGAGGACTGGGTTACATAAAATCCCTGGATGATTTGAAAAAAGTGCCTGTTGGCATGGGGCCGAACAACGCGCCGATCTTGCTGAGAGATATCGCGCGGATCCATATCGGCCCTGAGCTTCGTCGTGGCATCGCGGAGTGGAACGGCCAAGGCGAGACCGTTGGCGGAGTCGTTGTCATGCGCTATGGAGAAAATGCGATCAAGGTCATCGACGGAGTGAAGGCGAAGCTGGAAGAGTTGAAGAAGGGACTCCCCGAAGGTGTGACGATACAAACAGCCTATGACCGTTCCTCCTTGATCAAACGGGCGATCGCTACTCTCAGAGAGAAGTTGCTCGAGGAAACCCTTGTGGTCGCTTTGGTCATCGTCGTTTTCCTTCTTCACCTGAGAAGCTCATTTGTCGCCGTATTTACGTTGCCTCTGGGGGTTTTGTTTTCCTTTATCATTATGAGAGTCCAGGGATTGAACGCCAACATCATGTCCCTGGGAGGCATTGCCATCGCTATCGGCGCCATGGTCGATGCTGTGGTTGTCATGATCGAGAATGCTCATAAACACATGGAAAGGGAACGGGTAGCAGGAGGTCAGGACCGATGGTCGTTGATCATCAGGTCTTCCAAGGAGGTCGGTCCGGCCTTGTTCTATTCCTTGCTCATCATAACTCTTTCGTTTATACCGGTTTTCACACTGCAGCAGCAAGAGGGCCGGCTTTTTAAACCCTTAGCCTTTACCAAGACATATGCCATGGCAGGATCGGCTTTGCTGGCCATAACTGTCGTACCTGTGCTGATGGGTATTTTTATACGTGGGAAGATTCGTCCTGAGGAGAAACATCCTTTGAGCCGGATCCTCATAAGGATGTATAGGCCGGTGATTCATTTTGTCCTCAAACACAAGATTGCAACGATATTCGTGGCTGTATTGATAGTCGCTGTCACCGTGATTCCGTTCATGAGACTTGGCTCGGAATTCATGCCGCCGTTGAATGAAGGAGATTTGTTGTACATGCCGACAACATTGCCAGGGATTTCCGTCACGAAGGCAAAGGAGCTCCTTCAGCAAACAGATAAGATCATTGCCAGCTTCCCGGAAGTTGATTCTGTGTTCGGAAAGATCGGACGGGCCGAGACGGCCACAGATCCTGCTCCGCTCACCATGATCGAGACCACGATCATGCTCAAGGACAAGGAGGAATGGCGGCCTGGGATGACAATAGAAAAATTGATCGAAGAGCTGGACAAAGCCGTCCAGTTTCCTGGCCTGACGAATGCTTGGACCATGCCCATAAAGACACGGATTGACATGCTGAGCACAGGAATCAAAACACCTGTGGGGATCAAACTCATGGGGCCAGACCTGCAGACTCTCAGCGATCTGGGAGAAGAGATCGAAGCAGTGATCCGCCAGGTTCCTGGCACAGCTAGTGTGATTTCAGAGAGAGTGACTGGAGGGAACTACATCGATTTTGTGATTGACCGGGAAGCGGCTGCTCGCTATGGCCTGTCGGTGGGCGATGTCCAGGATGTGATCATGTCTGCCATAGGCGGAATGAACGTAACCACCACAGTGGAGGGGCTGGAGAGATATCCTGTGAATGTCCGCTACAGCCGGGAGCTGCGGGACAACCTGTCGGCCTTAAAACGGGTTTTGATTCATACTCCCACTGGAGCTGAAGTCCCCCTAGGCCAGGTGGCTGACCTTCAGATTAAGAAAGGCCCTGTGGTCATCAAGAGTGAGAATGCCAGAAGGACCGCATGGCTGTACGTGGATTTGCGAGATATCGATGTGGGATCGTATGTCAAGATGGCCAGGCAGGTCGTCGACAGCACAGTGGAATTCCCGGCCGGGTATAGCATCGTCTGGAGCGGGCAGTATGAGTACATGCAGCGGGCTCAGGAACGTTTGCGCCTTGTCGTTCCGATCACTCTCATGATCATTTTCCTGTTGCTGTATTTCAATTTCAAAAATATCACGGAAAGCCTGATCATCATGCTTTCACTGCCTTTTGCCCTTGTAGGGGGCATCTGGCTGATGTGGTTGAGCGGCTACAACATGAGCGTGGCTGTTGGAGTCGGATTTATTGCATTGGCAGGGGTAGC
>Ga0209636_10001207_pt1 | contig 25852 bp, 20 predicted proteins | sample DeeMarSWOR152_54_FD_187464 | JGI IMG/M metagenome (GOLD analysis project Ga0209636, IMG submission 187464) | Marine sediment microbial communities from White Oak River estuary, North Carolina - WOR-1-52-54 (SPAdes) (version 2) | ecosystem: Environmental > Aquatic > Marine > Intertidal zone >...
CTTTCTTTGGATGAAGTACAATTTACACTATTAATTACTGTTTTAGGTCACATTCAGAACCAAGCTGTTACCGAGCACACAATGCTTCAATATCTTCGTGATTTAGGCTATACAATCATTATGACAGATTGGGAGAATGTGTGTAGGTTTCCCTATGTTACCCTTTCCAGCAATGGAAACGATAGAATCCTTTCCATCACTGAAGAAGGGAAATCATATTACTCTTATATTAATACCCTTGTCCAGCAACTTCCTCCTCCTATAGCATTAGATTCACTTACCATTGATTCCACTCTAAAAGATCTAGGCGATCGTGTCAATCAATCATTCCAAAATAATCCTGTGGAACATCAACAACTCAAAAAAGTTATTGGGGAAGTAGCGGGCGCTCTTCTAAATGAATACCTGCGGATTCAGGGTATTACCGACTGGTGTCTTGTGAAGAAGTATGTAGATTTACTGGAAATCGAGGGGATTCACCCTAATCACCATTCTCAGCGATTTGCCCTATTAGAATTGTTGTATGCACAGATAGAAAATAACCTACAGGCAAAACCATCCTCATAAGGTAGATTTTATCCCCTTTCATCCGCCTTTTTATCCATTAGAATTTTTGAATATAAATAGGTTTGATGAGAATAGTGAGTAGAACAGTTCAGGGGTTCCACCATCAACTGTTCATATATTTGATTGAGGATGAAAATGGCCTTTGAGGAAGAAACTCATCAGCAGCAGGATGATGAAATCACACGGCTTCAAAAACAGAAGGAAAATGACCAATTCCAACGCGAGCTTGATGTGATCATCACTCGTCTAGAAAATGAGCAATTTCAAAAGGAACTCGATGAGATCATTGAGCGACTTGAACAAAAGGCTCAAGAGCATCCATCTACTAAAGAAGAAATATCATTGGATGAATCTGTGACAGAAAAGGAGAGGGAACTGCCAAATCCACTTGAAATTTTATCTCAAAGCTCAGAGGATCAACTGATCCTCCAAAAAGAACATGAAAAAGAGCAGCAAACACAAAACCAAGATTTAACAAAATCGGAAGATACAAAGAGGAATCAAGAGGGAGAGTTGCGACATGAATTAGATGTCTTGACTGAGTGTCATGACCAACATTTCTCCAAATATGAAGAGAATACAGAAGGACAAGTTACTGAGGATCAAGTGTCTCAACGGATGCAGAGACAGAAATACGAAAAGACTGTTGAAGACTTGCGAGAGGGGGTTGAAATCACTTCTCAACAGCAATCATTAACTGAAAAAGAACCAACTCCGTATAAAGATGTCCAATCTATTTTTCATGAGGAAAAAACTGAAAAAGAGCTCTATAGAATAAAAGAAGAATCAGGATTGCCCTTACAAAGAACTCTTCTCAGAAAACGATCATACTGCATTGATTTTGGCCCAACAATGATACCAAGGGTTGAAAAATTCGGTTTTACACAATCAACACCGATAACAGTAACTGTCCATGATAGGGATTCCAATAAAAGTGAATCATACATAAGACGAATGGGAAAAATTACAGGAAAGAAACCAAACAGGAGTATGACATTCGCTTTGGGATCAGACATTGGAGATTTATATAAATTCGACACAAAACAAAAAGTCCTTGCAAAAGTCATGAAAAATAAAATGGAGATTACATTAGAGAAAGAAAATTACAATTATAGGTTTATTATAACCCCAGGAATAGACCAAAATCAGAAATATAGCATTTTAAGAGCTTATACACAAGTCTCAGATTATATTAATACTTTTTCTACTAAAGAAATCCCTGTACTGGAACGGTTTGGGTTTAAACCATCGAATAACGTATTATTTAATGTTTACCAGAAAACATCACACAAATTTCTTGAACAATCAGTAATTAGATTAGGTGAATCACGAAAAGTAGGTCAAAAAAGCTATCAATTAAAACTGGGTCTTCCTCAAACGACATTGAAACGTTTTAATTTTGGAAATTCAAGGCTAATTAAATTTACAATAACACCAAATAAAATGGTTCTAACACAAGTCAAAAAAGATGATCCGCTGAAGGAAAGGCAAGAATATAATTATTATTTCACTATTACGCCTTTTAAAGAAAAAAAGATTGGAATTACCCAGCGGGGCCTTGAGAGAATAAACTACTATTATGCAGCCTACATTGGATATGAATTTGAACGATTAGGGCAAGAAATCCTGTCTTATCTCTTTCCAAAGGCTCAGATCTACAGACAACGAGAACATCTAGTCAAAATTAAAGGAAAAGAAAAAACAATTCGGCCTGATGCAACATTACTTGAGCATGGTAAGCCCATGACCTTTATTGATTTCAAAAAATCAATAGGAGCAATTCGGCCAAGAACTCTCAATTATCTAAGATATTTTCCAAAAAGTCGCTTAATAATCGGTGTCCTAGAAGAATTTGGTCATTCTTGGGGAAAAAAACATATAAAAAACAAACTGAACAAAATGGGATTGAATCAGACAGAGAAAAAAGAAATAATGACACGAATCACCGTCTTACATAAGTCTGATATCGCAAGCAGGTTACCGAAGGAAAGAAAGAGGGAGTTTGAGACAAAAATCATGGAAATTCAAAATGAACTGCCGAAAGACAGGTTAGATGCGCTAAAAAAGGCGAAAAAATTAACTACCAAGATAATAGACAGATTGAGTGGTTTAGGATTACCCCAAGAAACAATTGGAAAAGTTAACAAGCCCACTCGGGGAATACTGCGCAGCTTACAAAGCCTTCTGATCTTAGAAAGGTTATTATCATCTGATTATGAAACAGTAAAGAGTTTAGCAGATCACGATGAATTAAAGGATAAACGAATGGTTCAGCTGCGACTAAGACAACTAGAAAGGATCGGGATAGTGAGAGAAAGATATTTTAGAGTGGGATTATCGAATAGATATTACTATTATTATTTTGAGAAAAAACCACCTGAATTAACAGATATTCTAGAACCTCAAGCAGTAAATGGATTAAAAATACTAATGAAAAATAACTATATTCCAAGGAAAGAGGTGAATGACAAAGTTTTACAAAGAATCATTGGTCCTCATTGGTTAACAGCGTTAAAAATATCTTCTATCATTAATGAAAAGAAAATTATAACGATGGAAGATTTAGCTTCTGAAGATAATATTAAAATTGAGTCTCATCATCAAGTCCTTTATTCTTTAAAAAAGATAGGAGTTGTCAATTACTATCGAATCTTCAGAGAATTTAATGACCATAAAGTTGTTTACTTCTTTACTCATGATTTTCCAAATGGATTGACTCTTTTAGACCAAATAAAATACTTGAAACCTTATCAGAAAACCATTTTGAATGAGTTTCAGAGAAATAATATAATAATCCCAGAACTTAATTCATTTAATGAATGGTTGGGAGATCATTGGCCAGTTGTATTAAGAGTCTATAATGTATTACTTACTAATGAAAATTTACCTCAATCAAATGGAACCAAAATACTCCATCTTTACGACTTAGTTCAGAGGATGAAGGATTGTTCTTTTGGGATACGGAATGCACTAAACAAATTAGATGAGATTGGAGTATTAGATCGATATTCTTGGTTTGAAAAATCATTTTATTTTCAGTTTAAAGGTACTATACCAGTTCCTCTGACTGACAATCCCCTTCTTCCTATTGATATTAAAAAACCATTGAAAGCAATAGAGGAAATTACTAATATTCATTTTCAAGATCTAACTCATCTACGAGAAATTATGACGCGTCATTGGAAGAATTCATTAAGGATATACAAAATTCTATCAAAAATTGAGACTTCATACTCAAAAGGAATCAGTCGTGATAATCTTATAAAAACACTTAAACATAACAATATAATATTAAAAAATCTTACCAGATATATTAAACCTCTTAAGGACATGGGAGTACTGTTTACATACAGGAATGGACAACAGATGTTCTATCAACTAAGATATTGATTTATTCTATTATCTACATCTTTAAAGCTCGAAATGTATTTTTTCAAAGGTGAAAACTCTTTAAGTACATCTGAAAAGATATTTTTGGTGTGATTATTTGTCAAAAGTCGCAGTTATCGAAACAATGCCCCAGAATATCATTGAAGATTATTCTAAATTGCTAGATCTTATAGATTTCCATTCTATAATTAGAAAAGAATTGAAAACAATCATTAAAATAAATTTATCTTGGACACGATTTTACCCCGCATGTTCTACCCCTCCATGGCAACTAGATGGGGTATTACAAAAATTAACCAAAGATGGATTCAAATCAGAAGATTTAATCCCCGTAGAAAACCAGACTGTCGTGACAAAACCATGGGAAGGCTTCTTTGAAAACAAACTCCTTAAAGTTTTAAGTAATTACAACACCCAGTTTCGTCCTCTTACCAATGAAAAATGGGTTAAATTTGATCCTAAGGGTGACGTTCCTTGGATGCGAGAATTATTCAAGGATAATATTATCATTCCAGAAGTGTTTATGAATAGCAATATTGTACATTTACCTACTTTGAAGGTGCATGGCCACACAGTCACAACGGGAGCGATCAAAAACGCTTTTGGAGGATTAATTCCGAAGTACCGTCACCATTCTCATCGAATAATTGATGGCATTTTAGTTGATTTATTAACAATCCAAAAAGAAATCCACCCAGGCATGTTAGCAGTGATGGATGGTACCGTTGCTGGAGATGGTGCTGGCCCTCGTGTAATGGAGCCCGTTTACACTAATCTTCTTCTTGCGAGTGAAGATCAAGTTGCTATTGATGCCCTTTCTGCCAAGATAATGGGTTTTGACCCCTTGAGTATAAAATACATCCAAATGGCTCATGACCAGGGCCTTGGTACTGGGGATGTTGATCAGATTGAGATAATTGGATTAGACTCCGAAGAAGTACAAAATATGAATTTTAATTTCAATGTGAAACGAAGTCTTGTGGTCCGGTGGGATCAAAGGTTACGAAATACTACTTATCGCTATCGTCCATTAAAACCCTTTCACTGGTTGTTTTTCCACACTCCAATCTTCAAACTGTTGATCGCAGGATCGAGCATATATCACGATTGGTTCTGGTATAGATTCATTGGAAAAAGAAAAATCGAGATGTTCCAGCAGACAGACTGGGGTAAATTGTTTGATAGCTACAAATATGGTGAGAAAGAAGAATATCCAAAAATTAAAGACTGGAATCCCTATTGATTTTATGAGGTGAAAATAAAAGAGGGAGAGAAAAAAAGAGAACCAGCTTAAACCTGTATTTTCTTTGCTGAAGCATCCATCACTTCCTGCTCTGGGTAATAGCGGAAGATTATAAGTCCTATGATAGCACAGATTGCAGCGACAGGACCTATTAGTAATAATCCAAGTGTTCCATGGAATGGTTCTGTCGCAGAGTACGTTCCACCAAAAACTCCTAAAATAATTCCCATTATTTGGACAGCAAAACCACCTGCGAAACGGGTTATCAATCCTTGTGATGCAAAATGCATTGCTTCTCGTCGTGTACCTGTAACCATTTCATCATAATCCGTGATATCAGATATGATCGAATCAGGAAGAATCAATAAGGGAGCTGCTGGAATACCCAGGACCAGTACTACAATAAGTGTATGGATCAGTTCAAAATCGGGAATTAACCCCACAGTCGCAAGGAATACAGTTATTATTGCAGCAGCAAACATTGCATAAGAAGCTGCTTTCTTTTTGCCCACTTTATTAATCCAATACATCGCTGGAGCTACTGCTATTATCGCAGTAATAACAAAGGCGCCTGGAAGAAAGGAGGATACTATGGTTTCTTCACCTTTATAGACCACATGTCTTCCGAAATCTGGCAGCATGGTTAACAGCATCGATTGAAACGCGGTCATAAATACTGTATAGCCAAGATAGGGTACAAAGGGTTTATTACTGAATGTTACTCTTAATGCTTCAATAATACCAAATGTTGGTGTTTCAGGGACTTCTGGTGGTTCTTTTATACCGAAAGCAGCAATATAGAAGCAAATTACAAACAATAAAGCGAGTATTATTGATACCATAAAAGCAAGGTCTTCGAGTAGTGCTCCGATTATGGCTCCAAGAATTGTACCTACGAGATAAAACCCTTGACGATATGTAGAGATGCTAGTTCGTTCTTCAGGAGTGGGACATATTTCAGGTATAATTGATAAGTAAACACATACAGTCGCGGCATATGCACCATTGTAGATTGCAACGAAAATTATCAGCCAAATTATTGGAAAAAATAACTCTGTTGAATTGGTGGGAACTAAGTATATTGCAATAAAACTCACAGCTATGATGGGAGAGCCCAGGATTAGCCACGGTATTCGTCGTCCAAAACGTGATGAGACCATCTTATCCGACAACCATCCTGCTACTGGATTCATTATAGCTTGTATCCACCACCCGATTGCCAACGCTGTCCCAAGTAGAGTACTGATTATTGCCTCATTAGCTTCAAAAAAAGTTTGCTCAAAAACTACGTTTTTATAATAAAAGAACGTAAAGACGGTAAAAACAGCACCAATCAATGCATTTCCGAAAGTAGCAACCGAGTATGCTAGCTTTTGGACGCGATTCGCGGAAAACATGGAAGAATAAGTCATCATTTTTCACCTAGAGAAAATTAAGTCGAGTAAATCAAATTCTCTAAACCCAAATAAAAGGGTTATGTTCAAAATGTGTTCTTTTTATAGTGGAACATTTTTATATAAAATTTGAACCTAGATACTTATCCAGTAGCAGGAATTTGGATTTTACTGGAATTTTCCCCAGTTATAGTGCTGTTAAAGAAACCCATCTGGAACTTACTAGAAACCCTGGAGAAAGAATTTTGATCTCTTCAACTGATTTTTTCTAGGATTCTATCAGCGATGGGCTTAAAATACTCAAAAGCTTGGGATATCCCGTGATCTTCGTCAGCTCTGATATTGGGATCAAGAGGAATTTGCCCTAGAAGTTCTGTTCCAAATTCTTGGGCCATTTGAGTGCCTCCTCCTTCTCCAAATAGTGAGTGAGTTGCTCCACACGAAGGACAACTATAGGAAGACATATTTTCAATAATTCCGATGACTGGACGATCCATTTTACGTGACATAACCAATGATTTACCTGTATCAAGAAGACTTACCTCTTGTGGGGTGGTGACAATCACGACTCCATCCATATCAGGAATCATCTGCATGATTGAAATAGCTTCGTCTCCTGTCCCTGGTGGCATGTCAAAAACTAATACCTCCAAATCCCCCCAATTAAAATCAGTTAGAAACTGTCTAAGGGCTTTAATCTTTAAAGGACCACGCCAAACCACTGGAGTGGAAGGGGAGTCTAAAAAGAAGGCCATTGAAACTATCTTGACGCCCATAGGGCCTTTTATAGGGCTAAATTTTTTATCCTTGGGTGATTCCATCCTTTTCATCTCGACACCAAGGATCTTGGGGATGTTTGGCCCTGAGAAATCTAAATCTGCCACCCCAACTTTTCCTTTTGGAAACTTTTCTGCAAATGCCAATGCCAGATTGGCTGCAACAGTTGATTTTCCTACCCCACCTTTTCCAGAAAGGACGACAATTTTTCGTTTAACCTTTTTCATATGAGATTTGATCTCTTGTTCAAGTTGCTGTAAGTTTGATTGCATAGATGGTTCCTTCAGTAATTATTTAGTTTAATTCTAACGTTTTTTCCTGTTCAAATCACATTTGTTATTGAAAATAGGAATTGATGCATCAAACGGTAGATTAGCTTAGAGAATAAGAATATATGGTCTCTAATCAGCTGTAGTTGTGTTTTCTTCTTCTAATCATCAAAAAAAGACAATTTTTTTGAGCCATTATAAGGGAATATATTACTCAGAGAATCTCAGTGTAATATCATAAGGAAGATTTTCCAATTTAATAGAATTAAACAGATTATTTTATCAATAAAGACATGTTTTGGCGAATATTTTCCTTTAATTCGCCTTAGGCTATCTTATTTTTGATTTAATCTAAATCATACAAAGCTCAGATTGAAAAAATGCTTAAAAATATGTATCACTTAATTCAACACCCCATTTCGCATAATCAACCGAGCTTGCAATCTTGTAATACAATTTAATGTCAAAATCTCTCTTGATCAAATCAATTTTCCGAGCAAAGGCTTTAATCCAATAATTAGGCAATTTAAGGTAACCAAAATAATAATAAGGTGATTCTTCATCTTGATAATAGACATCACATCTTGGGAAGCTAAGGAAATGTTGAATCCATGGAATTGTATGATCTTCAGCGGAAACAAAGAAGAAAACTGTTAGATCTAGTCCAATATTGTAATATTGATTCATTTTAACTAATAGCTCTTCCTTACCGTATTCTTGAAGTCGTTTTGAAATTTCTGGCGCTGAAACTTCAATAGTATTGCTGAGTTGTCTGATACTTGTAAAACTCCCTTTAGTGGTAAGAAAATCAAGGATCCTAATGTCAGCAGGAGTAAGTGGTCGAAAGGGATTAAAAGAAGGTTTAAGAGAGAAAAGAATGTCAGGACTAGGAGAAATGAGGGTAATGTCTGCATTTCCGTGGAGAAATGGAGGAGGAGTGCGCCAAGTATCTTCTCCTTGAGACAAGCCAGTTAAATTCCATGAAGAAACTTTTGTTGTCAATGTTTGAGAGATTATAACTTCAAGATTGTCCTGAAGGGAATACATTTTTTTTGATTTTTTATAAGGGATCTGGACAACGCTGAATGTTCCTATTGTTAAATTAGTTGATAAGAGTAAATATTTCTCAAATTGTCTTGGGAAATTATTTGAATGTACAAACATAGTTGTTTCGTAGCCCAGTTTGCCCATATCCAAGAAATGAAGAGCATTGACCATTTGCAATAGACGGATAATATTCATACGTCGCAAAACGGTTCGAGGAGAGATATCCAAATGCTTTGCGAAATCCATTTGAGTTGGTTGTCTATAATACACTGGATTATGCTTTTCTAAACCCTGAAAAGCCTTTAGAAATGATATATAAAGATCATCAAGAGGTACCGTGAAATTTGATAAGATAGGGTAGAGAAATTCGAATAAGGCTTCCTTTTCTCCATTAATCTCTTTTGACAACAGCTTTTGTATGTAAAATTCATAGAGTTGCTTATGGTGATAACATATTTCATAAGCAACTAATTTCAAAGGGAATAAATGACCTCCCCTTTTCCTCCACTTTATTACAATAGAAGCATAGTCTTTGAGCCAACTTTCATTTAATTCTAGGCAATTATCCTCTTTAAATTTCTCAAAGAATGGAAGAATATGAGATTTTAGGATCTGTTTTGTTAAAACTAAAGTATCTTCTAAAGAAAAATTCTTAGCCTTTTCATGGATGTATAACCAGATGTTTAGAAAATCAAGTACAAATTCCTCTATTTTGTAGTCTTCGAGGTTTTGTCGGAAATTATCTAGAATTGGGGGAATTTGTTTAGGGAGAGGCATTTGATGCCGAAAAGAAGGGTAGTATCATTTAAAAACCTGTCTAGATAAGATCTTCGAATGTGCAAAAGAGTAAGATACTCGCTCATTTTGCCATAACCGAGAAAAAAAACCGAATAAAAGTATAAGGTGTGTAAAAAACAATGAGAAAAATAAGAAATCGTGAAAAAAGAATTGATGTTGAATTAACGCTATTAAAACTACTCCCCTGGTTATTCCTGATATTACTATTCATTGCAGCATCGTCATTGGGAACTGCAGTCGTTGCTGGACCAGCTAGTACAATTATAGACTAAATTCAAGGCTAGAAAACACAAAATTAACTAATCATTAGTTCTTTAATGTACCATAATATAGGTCTCCCTACTTTACCCAAATTAAAGAAACCCGACAAAATCGACGAATGCCCTCATAGAAGTGGATATTCTCAAGATTAACCCAGAGATTACCCCTCATGGCTCTTTCAGGTTATTTCAGCCCTTAATATACTACCGTAACCCTCCCAAGGTAATACGTGGCCTTTTTATGCCTCTCCACAACTCACAAAATGTGTTAGCAAAATGATTTATTGTCCAAGTGTTAATTAATTTTTCATACCAAGCGCCTTATTTTTTCTGTAACATAATTGTTTTTGTAATAATGGAGGGAGATGTTTCTCACATGTATTTTGTGCCCGTTTTTGTTATTTTTGAAATTTCATACCAAATTTTTTGATTAATATAGACATATTTTTTCGAATTATGTCCAAAACTAGTTACTTCCCAATATTTCAAGAGATGTTTTTCATGTGTTATTCAAAGCAAAGTTTTCCAAAAACACATGGACGTTGTATAAAGTGCAAGTCACAGACCAATTTGGCATTAAAAAATCATTAGATCGAGTATTTCAATTATTATTCATATCCACGAATCTCTTTTCTTCGTTTGAGCTTCAAGATAAAATCTGCCTGCTTCAAATAAACGAAAAGTACCAATTTTCTGACCCAGAACTCAAACAACTCCTCACATATTTCCTTGACTTAATCGAATATTTTTCTCATGAGAGGCTGCAAATGATCCAGGATCCTACAGATAGTTCTCGGTATGCGCTTACTGGAGGTTTTTGATATGTATTCAGAATTTGCATCAATTCGAAAAGTAGAACCAAGTCGTAAAAAAGTGGATCATAAATCTCTATTAGACCAACCATTCTTTCAATCTAATGAAACAAAAATAATAGAGGCAACAGAGAACGATATTCACCGCTTAGCAGATCGTGCCCTTTTGTTATTATCGTTTAAAGATACTTCTACCCAAAGCTTACGCTATGTCCTTAATGTACTTGGTATTCGCACCTTAGAAGAGAAAAGGAACATTTTACATGAAATTTATAGCTTAATTCGGGAAGGTATTGTATATGTCCCCCGAGGCCTCCCTCAATTGATCGATCAAGGTTCTCGTCTTGACATTAACAACTCTTTAGAAGCCGAAAGTATCGATCTATGCCTCCTTCGTCCCTATGAAGAATTAATTAGAGAAATTCAAAACGAAATAACAGAATTGAATACTACCAAAGTTATCAAGAACCCATAAAAGACTTATCAGCTAATTAGATGGATGTAAAATGATGATCCATAAAGATATTTCACCTAAAGATCGTCAAAAGCACCGAGAAGTCGAACAACTAAAGGAATACCTGAAACTGGCAAATGGATCTTCAGAACAAGTTTTGATCGCCACTTGGCGATGTATAAAACATATGCAATCAGAACTCGAACTACCCTCCCAAACTCCTGTTGAAGAACTTGTAAAGCTTTATAAAAATTTGGAGGAGATTCGGAAGGTCTTTAATTACCATATCAACAGTTTTAGTCAATTAAATGAACTCTTACATGAAATTAAACTTGTTGGGGATAAATTAAACCTCCCAAATAACTGTTCAATAACTGATATCTTGTCTCAAATCAATTCTGACTTGATTCCTTCCTTAGGGCTTAACGAAAATTCATTACTCAAGCAATTATTACTATTATACCTATCAAAGCAATTTCAAATCATATAAAGATTTATCATTGACATACAAAGGACTAGAGTCCAATGAAAACGAAAAAAAACTGTTTGAATGAAATCGAAATAACTGAGGAAGAAAGGGCTCAATTAACGGATCGTGCTCTCATTCTATTATCCTTCAAGGACACAGAGAAACAAAACCTACAGATTCTGCTAAAGATCCTTGAGATACGAACATTACAAGAAAAGGAGATTATCTTACGGGAAATTTTTCGACTTATTCAGGAGGGGATCGTCTATGTTCCACAGGGTTTAGCTAAATTAGTTGATGAAGGAACTCTTTACAATATCAATGACCCTGAGAAGATCAGAAACATTGATTTATACCTTCTTTGTCCTTATGATCAACTTATTAAAGAAATTCAAGATGAGATCATCAAACTGAGAGCAAAATCAGGCTCATAGAAGTGATTTTTTTTATTTTTTCATATTCATTTGACCGATCGATACTGCACAAATCACATTGATTCTGCTTAGTTCCCTTTTTTCTGAATGAAAAAATGCTTTAAGAAGAAGATATTTTAATATATAAAAAGAGGTTAAACGATGTTTTTCCCTTTCTCTCTTCAATCTGCCTCGAATTGGTTAGATTCTGTTCCTAATTATCTTCTAACTCTTCCAGAAGACTCAAAATATATTAATCATAAAGAATTTCATCATTATCTTGCTTCAACCTTGGAGGCTTTTTTTTCAGAATCACCCTCAGAATTTCTTTCAACTATTCTTACAATTTTGAAAAAAGCCACGGAGGCCGGAAAGTATGTTATTCTGGAAACATTACATTTGGCAAGTGTTATTTGGGAGAAACTGGCCCAATATGAAAAAATTCAACCAGTTTTAACTGAATTAGCATTATCTACTGATAAGCTTTACTCTAAAAGCGCAACTACTCTTTCAAGTAAACTGGAAGACATTCCCTTAACTCATGAAGAAGAAGAAACAGTTGAAGAAGCAATGTCTAAAAGAGAGGAAGTAGCAGCTTTTGATGAAGTAGTTCTTGATGACATCCTTGAAGGTGCTTTGGAAGAGCTTACATCAGAAAAACTAAAATTAGAAGTAACTCCTGAAATTGCAGAATCGACACCTTCATCAACCCCTCCCCCTAAACCTGCTTTGAAGGCACCACCTGGCCCTCCTGGCGGAGTTCCGCATCCATCTCGCCCTGTCGCTAGGGCTGCTCCCCCAATTCTCCAACCTGCTCCATCAACTCCCCCTACAGAAGCACCTCCACCAGTAACAACAGCGGCTCCTACTAAAGCAGCTGAAAATCTTGATATTCGTGGTGAGGAGATATCAAAAAAACGAAAAAAAGCAATAAAAGAAGAATTCAAGACTGAAATCGAAGAACCCACAGTCACTCCCAAAATATCTAAACCTGAAACTATTCATACTCATGTTCACTATTATTCTAGAATGAATCCCCGAAAAACCTATCCATTTACAGTAACTTTGTCGCAGATAGCGAAAAAGATTGCTGCTGATAAAAAACATTTCCTATCGGGTGAGGAAGAAAAAGAAACTCGGGGAGAGTTTGAACTGCTTGATATTACTAAACGATTAGTTGTTGAACCATTACTGAGTGGATGTTTAGTACAACCCACTTCTCAAATTATTGATCCAAGACCACAAAACCTCCCAAGAGTGCTAACATTCTTTATTACTCCGTTAGTAGAAGCAGGCTTCCGAACCACATCTCTCGAAGGATCCCTCTTTGTGAAAGATGAGAGAGGAATAGTTTTACTACGATTAGATCTCCCAGAATTAGCTGTTGCCAGTCATCGTGTCAGTCAAGTAGCAGCTTTGATAGGAACAATCGGAGGTGGGGCTATGCCAGCTGTCGACTCATTATTCGGTGTTAACCTTCAAGTAACAATGGCTGGTCAATTAGCATACCTTCTTCCACAACTTGCTAGATCTTTCGATATGATGTGGATGATAACTATTGCTCAAGTCCTTCTTTTTGTTGGCGCCATAGGTTGTGCAATTCTTTGGTGGTGGAAAAAAGGCCGAGCAAAAATAGTGAAAGTTGCTCCCGAACGTACTATGACCCTCCAGCTCAGTCAATGATCCAGTCCATGATTTATGCATAATCTTTCTACTCAACGCTTAACTATATCCTTATGGAGATTTTTGAATGCTCTCAACAGTGATTCGCTCATATCCTAATCAACGTACAATATCCTTGGGAATTGTTACTCATAGAGGGGCAGCTCATGATACACTTCCGGGTACCACCCAAGTTCTGTTACAAACCATGGCTAGGGGAACAATACAACATAATGAAATCGAAATCGCTAGATTGATTGATGGCACAGGTGGCTCACTGTTTTCTTCTACAGAAAAAGATTTCTCTATTATTGGTGCTCAAATACAACCAAAATATGCAATCCGAACTTTGGATCTTCTGTTCGAGATGATTTCGCACCCCACCTTAGAGGAAACACATTTCCTTATTGAAAAACAGAATTTAGTCCAGATTTTCCACCAGGTTCAATCAAATCCAATACGAAGGATGATGATTTTTGATGCGGATAAAGCCACTTTTGGAGAGAATCATCCCCTCGGCCGCTCTCAAATTGGAACACCTGAATCCTTAGAAAAACTCACGAAAGACGATCTGCAAAAAACTCATCATGAATTACTGATTAATCCGTGGGGATTTGCCGTGGGAGCGATTTCAGAAAGTCTCCATAAACAAATAGACCAGAAAATAACTAAATTTCTTTCTACCCAAAGCATAAAAGCTCAAAAACTTCAATCATTTCCTCAAAGAGACGTTCCACCAAATAATCTTTTGGCTTCATCTGCAAAGGAAGAGGGTAGTGTATATCTTTGTGTTAACATAATAACTGATGTAAGTCCGAGTACAATTGGCCTAGCACGTTTTACCAGTGCTCTCCTTGGAGAATCTTTTGGCTCCAGAATGTTCTCAATTCTGAGAGATCAAAAATCATTTGGTTACATTGCTGGATCGACTTTGAAGCTTTTAGATAAATCGTTAGTACTACGTTGCTATATGGAAACATCTCCAAAGAGGACAGAAGAAGCAATAAATTCGTTAGTGGAATTGCTTACCGATCTAAGTAGAGAGATTATGTCACAAGAAGAGTATAATACAACTCGTGATTTTATTTTAGGACAACTTGATTTATCTTTTGATGATTCCCGTTCAACAGCTTCTCGAATCATAAATAGGGGAGCCCACGGTCTTCCACCGAACATTGAATCAGGATATAAGGAAATTAAAGCAGTTTCTTCTGAGGGTATCAACTCTTGGTGGAAAAAGAATCTTCTTCGTCCTGAAAATGTTAGCTTAGCTATTGTTGGCGATATAAATCCCGCTCGGATTCAAGAAAGTTGGAAAAGAAATACTTATTCCGAATAATGAGAGAATATCAATGCTGAATGATCAATCTGAAATCGTAACCTTGGATAATAATCTTAGATTACAACTAGTATCGATTCCGGGTGGGAAAACGACTTTATTCGTGGTAGGTTTCCATGCAGGAGCAATGTATGAGGAAGGATTTGGCCCTGGATCAAATGATGGGATCAGTCATTTTATAGAACACATGTTCTTCAAAGGAACCCCTACAAGAACCACGAAGCAAGTAAACGAGGCGTTCACACGCTTGGGGGCTGATTTAAACGCAGGTACATCCTTTGATCATACAGCGTATTATGCAAAAGTCCCCAGTCGGAACTTACATAAAGCTGCAGAAATTTGGAAGGAATTGTTAGTTGATAAGACCATTGACCCAATAGAATTTAAAGCAGAGAAAGAAGTTATTTTACAAGAGATACAATTTCGTGCGGATATGCCAGAATTTGATACAAACCTTACAGTATGGAAAAAACATCTCATGGGTACAGCACTCGAACACAATATCCTTGGAACACTTGATTCTGTAGCGGGTATTACCCCTGAAATGATGCTTGATTACATTGGGCGTCTGTATGCTTTTGATAATGCAATTGTAATTCTGGTCGGAGGTTTCGATTTAGAAGCAGAAAAACAATATTTAAGCTCTATTTTCAGTGACCCAATCGCTCAACCACGAAAGCACCCAATTTACCCACCAAATGTCGATTATCCTACTCCAAAAAATGGTATGAGTAATATTTCCTTTTACAAAAAAGAACTCTCAAAACCCCTTTCTTATGTTGCTTTAGCTTGGACCTCTCCTGGCATTCGATCAACAGATTTTTTCCCATTACTGTTACTAAATACATTCATTGGAAATTCACGCACTTCATTATTGTACAGGGAAGTAATTAGCAAAGGAATAGCCAGTGTTTGTCATTATGGATTTGAAGCTCTCTATGATGTTTCAATAGGTAATATTCTCTTTGTAACTCCTCCTGACAAGACAGAAGAAGTCTTTCAAAAGGTTATTGACCTAATGGTTACTGTTCGTGATCTCAAAATTTCCCCTCAAATCGCTACCGCGCTGAAAGAGGAAGTTTGGGGGTCCTATCTTTCTGAAATCGAGGATCCTAGTAATTATGGCATTGATCTTCTCCAAAAGTACATTAAATTCCACCAACCCCTCTCTGCAAATGAATTTCAGAAGAATATCTTTCAAATCAGCCCAGAAGATATTCAGAATGCAAAAGATAACTTACTAGAGAACTTCAACATAACAGTTTATGCTACTGGTACGGTTCCACAAAATTGGGAACCTCATTTCCCAAAACATGGGCCCTGGTAACAATAACGAACGATATAAGGACAGAAGATGAGTAGATGACTTTTACAACAGGCTTGACTATCCAAAAAATAAATGATATCCTTCCATCGAAGTGGGTGGAAATAGCTTCAGCTATAGGACTACAGCACATTGAATTTGATCAGACAGTTTTTGAAGACATAGAGAACGTGATTCGTGTGTTGAAAGCACCTCAAACTGTAATTCATGCGCCTTATGTGGAAGACTACGGGATTGATCTTTCCTCAAACGATCAGATAGTCGATCAGTTTGTTAAAAACGTTATTGATACTCAAGATGATTTACATACAATTGGAGTAGTAGTGCATCCCCCTACTGATGCTGGTGGTTCTTGGGAAATATTTTACAACAGGCTAGAGAAAATACCATTCCCTTTACTTGAAAATATGCCATACCAATCGTGGGAGGATTTTCAGGAGTTTATAGAAAACACCAAAGCCAATGTTAGCAAGAAAATAGGAATGTGTTTCGACATTCCTCATTCATGGATTACAAATGGGGAAAAATATTTAGAACTTCCTGAACCATGTTTGGAGTACTTACGAGCATCCTCAGGCTATATTCACATCTCTGGAGGAACACGAGATGAAGATACACATTATCCGTTGTTAACAGAAGGGGATATGCCACTCAATCCAGTTAAAAACTTCTTAAATGACATTTCATTTTCTGGTACTGTCACAATGGAATTGGCTCCTCGATCTATTGACGATCTAGACAAAATCTTTAAGTCTTATATGCTTATGCTAAAGATTGCCCGAAAAAATAAGCATAACTTCCAAGTGAAAATTAAGCGTCCTTTTATAATGCGAAAAGTTCGTAAATTAGCCAAGAAGAGTGGTTTAGGAAGTTTTAGCAAGAAATAAAATAGTACATAATGGCAAAGTAGTTTAATTTATTTATTCTTTTTCTTATATGAAAATAACTCCGATTTTAGACAGGATCTATATCCTCCATTATTTCTTATATATTCAAGATGAAGATCTATGAAAAATAAAAAATGGTGGCAAAAAGCAGTATTTTATCAGATATACCCCCGTTCATTCGCGGACAGCTCAAACAATGGGATCGGTGATCTTCAAGGAATTATTAAACAATTAGACTATTTACAGGAGCTTGGGATTGATGCAATCTGGCTTTCACCTATTTTCCCCTCACCACAAGAAGATTATGGGTATGACGTCTCTGATTATGGAACGATTAACTCTGAATATGGTACAATGGCGGATTTTGATGAATTATTAGAGAAAACTCATTCTTTAGGGATTAAAATAATATTAGACATGGTATTGAACCATACTTCTGATCAGCATCCTTGGTTCCTTGAGGCACGAACAGATAGAGATAATCCTAAGCGTGAGTGGTATATCTGGAAAAATGGTAGAAATAAGAGAAAAAAGCCACCTAACAATTGGAAGTCTATTATTGGAGGATCAGCATGGGAATGGGACAAGAAAACACAACAATTCTATCTACATCAATTTTTACCTTGTCAACCTGATCTTAATTGGCGTAACAACGAAGTTCAAGAAACCATGTTCAATTACTTACGCTTTTGGTTGGATAAAGGCATAGATGGCTTTCGGTTAGATATTATCCATACTCTTTTCGAAGATAGTGGCTTTCGTGACAATCCACGAAGCTGGCGCCTCTTACCGTCAGCTAATTCCACCGCTTACCTATTTCAGAAACCAAAGTATACAAGTTTTCTCGGTGAAACAATTAATATGTGTACTCGCATTCGAAAACTTATTGATTCCTATACACCTGAAAGAATGCTTGTAGGGGAAGCGACAGGAGGCCCACGAATATTTCATTCTCTTTATGGTAAGGATAATGACGGTCTAAACCTTGTGTTCAATTATAAATTTAGAGATCAACCATTTTCAGCTAAAAAGTTTAAAGAGACAATTCAAGAAACAGAAAACATCCTGAGCGAACCTTTATGGCCCTGTTATTTTTTTTCAAACCATGATAAAGCTCGTATGATCTCTCGATACAGGAATGATGAGAAAAAGTCAAAACTACTGTTATTCCTTCTCTTAACCTTACGAGGTACTCCTTTTATTTATTATGGAGAGGAACTTGGGATGCACCAAGTGAAAATTCCTAAGCAATCATTAAGAGATCCTATTGCAAATCTTCAAGTAATGCGTATTCCAATAGGTAAGTTTTTCGGACGTGATGGGTGTCGTACTCCGATGCAATGGACAAGCTCCACTCGAAACGCTGGTTTTTCGTCAGATCCTAACACAGACCCTTGGTTACCAGTAGCAAAAAATTCACCAATTATCAATGTGGAAAAACAAAAAAACGACGGAAAGTCGATGTTGACCTTTTTTAAACGATTGATACAATTTCGTAAGACAAAGAGAGCTCTTACACAAGGTTCCCTTAAGTTTTTTCCTGTATCTAACAGGAATTGTCTTATTTTTGAACGTCGAGTAGAGACCGAGAGAATTCTAGTATTACTCAACTTTAATAAAAAGGGAATACAAATTTCCAATCCTTATCCCTCAGCTACCAAAGTATTTTCTACTTTAAATTTAGATATCTCATTAAAAACAGATAGATTGGTCTCACTTCATCCATTTGAAGGATTATTGCTAAGTTATAAAGGGAAAAACAATATATATGCGCAATAGAAAAGAATGGAAGGCTTAATTACATTTTAAAAGGATAATAAGTTGTCATAACAAAAGCTGTTCTAAATATCAAAGTTTCTGTTAATACCTGTAGTAAAAACAAACTATTTTTCGTTGAGGTTTAAATATCCACCATATTTTGCATGTATTGCACAGGTACCCTCATTACCTACCATGCAAGGACCCACGGGAGATTCAGGAGTACAAGCTTTGTTAAAAAGTGTACAATTTTCAGGATAAATTTTCCCTAGCATAACATCAGCACATCTGCATCCTTTTGGTATGTCTCTAGAACTAGTTATTGGAATCTCCTCTTTTTCTCGAATATTGTATTGAGAAAATATGGGTGCTATTTCGAATCCTGATGATGGAATGACACCAATCCCTCTCCATTTTGCATCAATAATGGAATATGCTTTTTCCATTGCTGCTAAAGCAGTTTTATTTCCTTCTCGTGTAACTACTCGGGAGTAGAGGTTCTCTGTTTTAGAACGTGAGTGAATTAACTGTTGGAGAATTGCTAAGATACCAAGCATCACATCAGCTGGTTCAAATCCTGCTACAACGATTGGAACATGATGTTCATCGCTTATAGGTTCATAAATACCGAAACCTGTTATAGCAGATACATGTCCAGGTGCAATAAATCCGTCTACAGAAATATCGGGTTGTTCGATTAATACACTCATCGCAGGAGGTACAAGTCTATGAGAACTTAGAATGAAAAGATTAGAGGGAACCCGCTGATTTACAAGTTCAATAGCCACCGTTGGGGCTGTTGTTTCAAATCCAATAGCGAAAAAAGTTATTTTCTGCTGAGGATTATTCGTTGCTAGCTTAATCGAATCAAGAAAACTATAAACTACTCGAATATCAGCCCCTTCTGCTCTAGCAGAGAGAAGAGATCCCTGATTACTAGGAACTCGTGACATATCACCAAAAGTCGTTAAAGTGTACCCATTTTTCGCAAGCCAAATACTCTGTTCTATATCCTCATTAGGACAGACGCACACTGGGCAACCTGGGCCTGCGATTACCTCAATATTTGAAGGTAAAAGAGACCTAATACCCCAATGAGAGATGGTGTATTCATGAGTCCCGCAAACATGGCAAATCCGTATTTTACGATCAGCCAATTTATCTGCTAGTTTGTGAATTTTAGCTTTAATCTCCTCTATTATTCCAGGATCCTGAAATGATTTACTCAATTGATTTACTCCAATGAAAAAGGATAATAATGACAGGATCTACTTCTAATGGTTTATTTAAATTAATTTTCAGAAGAAAATAACAAACCGATATAGTTTCTAGAATTGTTCCAAATACTCTTGAAATTTAGTGTCTAGCTCTTCAACGGAGAATTGTGTGATTATTAGATCCTCATCTTTTTCATATTCAGGAAAACAACCTATAAGAACTATCTCATCGTATTTTTCCGTAGTAATTATCGATTTTAAACTATTTTCATAAGAATCATGAAAGGCTTTATCCATAATCTCCAAAGGAGGAACAGTAACTAATAGTCTTTTCTTGGATGATGATAATGATATAAATGCGCCATGATTCTTTTGTAGAATACCTGTACTGAAATCCTTCTTTTTGTCAGCAAGAGCTTTAATTGTTTTACCAGTAAGAGTTAAATGATTTTGATTTTTCTTCAAATTTTCTAATAATGGCCCCTTCCGTTCCTCTATACATCCTGCAAGCCACTTAATTGCTTCTCGAGGATTTCCGTGAGAATAGGCATAAGCTGATTCAATATCTGCTTTTTCTAAGGGCCATAAAGTATTCTGATCTGGTGGGAGTATCTCAAACTTTTGATGAAAATCATGCAACATTTGATTACAATAGTTTCGAATATCTTTTTTCAAAAAACGCTTCAAAACAACTGGGGGTTCAATCCGACTTTGAACTGCTGTACTTGAAAGATCAAGGATTTTATCCCAGAGAGTAGCAAGACAGGCTAAGCATAAGATAAAATTTGAAGCCTCATTATGCATTTTTTTTAGAGTCTCAAGGAATTGAAGTTCTGATTCAGGGCCTAAGGCTATAAACAGAGATTCAAGTTCATCCACAAAAAAGATAATGGGCTTATCAATAATTTTTAAAATTACTTTGAGCGCAGCGAATGCTAATTCTTCATCATCCATTATTGTCCGTTTAAAGTTCGTTGTTTCTGCATCAATATCGAAACCTGTTAACCATTTCAAAGCCATTTTTGATTGTTTAGGATCTTTTAATGCAAAGAAGCCCTCAATCACAATATTACCCATGCCAGAATAATCAACAGCAGCATGTTCAACTTTTTGATACTTCTGTGTTAAGGCGTCAGATATGTACTCAAGAAGAGGTACTCCTCCTGCTTTAATTGTCTCAAAATAAAAGTGGGAATAAACTCGATTTGGATTAGTAGGAACAGGAATGTAGACTACATATGCATCTGTAATTGTTTCACGTAAGACCCAGTAGAAATGTGTCTTACCATAACCGGCTTCAGCTATTATGGGGAGGAGTACTGATTTCCTTTTCTTTTTTCGAATAATTTCAAGAAATCGGATAACTTGTTTTAGGGCCTCTTTATTCGGACGATTCAGATTGAAAAACTCTGGAGTATCAGAACGAGCTGTAAAATTATGGAATGGATTCTCTATAACTAATGAAGCCACATGAGTCATAATTAATTACGCCTCAAACATCATGAAATAGAATACACCTGTACCTGAGTTTGAATCAATGCCACCATGGACAGCGTGCGTTTTAGATAAAGCAGTTTGTAAGGTAATGACTCCTTTGTCATGTAAATCAAGCACTTTTTGATTAAATAATGAATCAGGAATTCTTTTATCACTTAATATCCTACGAACATCAGGAATTCTCACAAGGGGTTTCATTGGGTTTGCAAGCTCACTATAGGCTTTTTTCAGGCAATTTAGAAATTCTTGATCTCCAATTGAAGTATTAGGATTCATCTCACGAGAAAGGTTTTTCTCACCATCAGAAGTAATCTGAAATACATTCTTGGTTCCACGCTTTATACGAACATACCCTTTATCGGCCAGTTCATGCAGCAAGGCTCTTTCAGCCTCAGTTCGTGCATAATATCCTGATTCACCAAGGAATTGGAGAATTTGAAGGTAGGAAGTTTCCATAATAATCGTCTTCTTGGCTTTAGCTTGTCAGTTTAAACATTGGTTTAAGAAATAGCTTTAGTTCAATTCAATTCAGGATGAAATCCTAATTTATCCAGTATTAGTCATCATTGAAGTTAAAAATATAGGTTGCTAACATCAGGGTATTATCAAGGATTCAATGAGGATATAATTTAGGTCATTTTACAGGCAAATAAACGAAGAAAATTACGAAGAGGGGATTCTAAATTTCATAGAATCTCAGATGGAAATGTACCATTTCTTAACGGAATGGGACAGAAAGAAATTAAAGGATAGGGAAGATTTGTAAATATAATCTCTTTTTAATAGTAAACATCCTGTAATTCAAGAAACAAAGGGTGATTCCGCAATGATTCTTGATGATTTAACTAAAATAACTGAACTAGATACACAGAATATGTTTCAGATGGTATATAGTTGGGCTGAACTTGTTGAAGAGATACTTCAATATTCCTTTGAGGTTCCAACTAAAGCAGAAGTGGGGAGATATACAATTTCATATGAAAGGATCAATCTTATTTCACAAATAGTGATCTGTGGGATGGGCGGATCCGCAATTAGTGGAGAATACTTATCTGTTTATCTAAAAAACCAGTTAAAAATACCTGTAATAGTTCATAGAAATTATGATATCCCAGCATTTATATCAGAGAATACATTAATCATACTTGTTTCTTATTCTGGAAATACTGAAGAAACAATTTCTTGTCTGATCACAGCCTTGGAAAATTCAGCCAAAATAATTGGGATTGGGTCAGGAGGAACTCTAGAGACATTTTGCAGGAAATACAAATTACCTTTCTTCCCAATTCCATCAGGTTATCAACCAAGGGCATCGTTTCCACTCTTATTTTTCCCATTATTAAAGATCCTTGATAGAATGGAATTGTTCTCACTAGACCAGTCTGCAATCGATGAAACACTATCCCTATTTCGTCAGATGAGACAAGAATTTCGCCCTGAAGAACCCACAACATCTAATCAGGCTAAGAAAATTGCTGAAACCCTCCATGGCCGTATTCCAGTCATTTGGTCTCCTTTTAATTGTATTGCCAATCGGATGAAATGTCAACTTAATGAAAATTCAAAGATCCTAGCTTTAGCTGAGGAAATTCCAGAGTTAAATCACAACCACATCGTTGGATGGGAGTCTTGGGAAAAAGAAAATCCGTTCATTCTACTCACGTATCGTTTTCAGGAAGAACATCCTAATGTGAAGTTACGTTTTGATATAACTAAAGAAATTATTAAAGACAAAGTTGAAATTATCGAGATAGTCGCACAAGGAACACATTTATTAAGCCAGTTATTCTCTGCTACTTATTTCGGAGATTATATTTCAATGTACTTAGCCATTTTAAATAATCAAGATCCAAATACTGTAGATAGTATCGTTTATCTTAAAAATCAATTAGAACAGCGTAAACAAACCCAAACTAAATTGATAACTGCTTTACACTCTCTTCCAGAAGCTCAATAATTCGTTTTTTAAGACTGGATTTCGATCAGAAAATAGATTAGGACCCTTTCAAAATGCAAGTTATCTTGTTTTCTCGTTTGGAAGCAATTAATCCAAACTCTAGGTGAAATTGATGGCTATTTATGACGTCATTGTGGTTGGAGCTGGTACTGGTGGTTCAATGACTGCAGCTGCACTTGCTAATAAAGGATTAAAAGTAGCCCTCCTTGATAGACAACCCAAAGAAAAGATTGGAGTCAAAATATGTGGAGATGCTACGAGTGGGGAACATTTTAAACGGATTCAAAAGATTACCAAGATTGAGCCTCCTAGGGGTGATGAAATCAGACAAAAAATCAAAGGGGCATGGCTTTTCTCCCCAGATAGGGAAATAAAACTCGAATTAGTCGAAGAAGGAGGAACAGGAATCATCATTGACCGCTTTAAACTTGGGATGAGGATTTTAAATGATGCAATTGATTTTGGAGCTGAACTTCACGATTCAACGTATGTTAAAGAGCCAATCGTTCACCAAGATCAAGTTACAGGTATTAAATATCGGGGAAAAGATAAGAATATTCAGGAAATGTCTGCAAATGTTGTAGTTGATGCATCAGGCATTGGGGCAATACTTCGTCGAAAACTAGATCCTGAAAAGACTTATATGAACCTTGAACTAGCCCCCAAGGATGTATGTAATTGTTATCGAGAAGTGCGTGATGTGGAAAATGAGATTGAATCACCTGAATTCATTCGTATCTGTTTTGATCAAGAATTATGTCCTGGCGGGTATTTATGGGAATTTCCAAGAGGAACAAATTCAATGAATGCAGGATTAGGCGTGATGTCCTATAACAAAGTCAATGCTCATGTTCAATTCAACAAATATTTAGAAAGAGAAAAAATGTTTTACAATAATTCAAAGCTAATTCACGCGGGTGCTTGGAGAGTACCATTACGGCGGCCCCAGGATAATCTCGTTTGGAACAGTTTTCTTCTTGTTGGTGATGCGGGAACCCAAGTAAAACCCACGGACGGGGGTGGAATAGGTATCTCTGTTAATGCTGCAGCATTGGCTGCTAAAGTAATTGTTAAGGCTTTAGAAATTAATAATGTCTCTATGACTGGTCTTTGGGAATATAATGTCAATTTTATGACAACTATTGCTCCTATAAACGCCCCATTAGCAATTATGAAAGATTTTATAATTCCCTTACCAAGTTCGATCATCAATACTGTTTTTCACAATAAAATCGTAGAAGGAGGAGACTTATTATATGGTAACGCCACTGGAGAAATTTCAGGTGGATTTATCAAAACCCTTCTACGAGCTTATCGTGGGAAGAGAATTCTTCGCACTCTTCTGAAATTCAGATCTGTTTTAAAAAAAATGGATAAAGCAAGAGAACTCTATGTAAATTATCCAAAAACACCTGAGTCGTTTTTAAAATGGCGTGAGAAGATTTTTAAACTGTATGGGGAAGCGAATTAAAAAATCATTTGAAAAAAGATCTTTATCTTGTCACATAAAAAGATCATCTACCACCTTGAGGGCTGGAGGACAAACTCTCATATTACCAATTGCAGTTGAATAAAAATAACCAGCGAAATTCCCGAGAATTTTTGTCGCCCTTTTGTAGATCTGCGCATTTTCAAGTGCGGTTGACGAAATAAGTAATTTAAAAAGATCATTTCCTTTTCCCTCCAATGATTGAAGGTGAAAGCCCATTTTAACTTGGGTATCATTCATTAGAAAGATGAAATACTTATTTCCAAAGAAAGATTCTGGAGGTTTTTCAGTAAACCAATCTTTAGGGATATTAAGTAAATTTAAATATTTAGGATTCCTTGAACTTTCTTCATCGATGAATACTACAGGATTTTCTTTGATATAAGATTCTTTTAATAGGGAGATTCCGATTGCAAGCAGCCCAGAAATCATAGTCTCAGAATAAGGCACAAGGAGCGACCTAACAGCATCTAAACCTTCATTATAGCGTTTTTCTTGAAGGAATTTAATTTCTTTGACTTTTTGATGCTTTGCGGGCGTTTCTAGTAATTTAACTAATCTAGAGGGAACCCGTTCATAAAAATAATGAGCAATAATATTTTCAAAGGCAAAATGAATCCCCCCTGCCTGTTCAAAAATATCAATGGCTTTCTGAAGGGATTGTGCTTTTTTCCGAGATTGTGACGCATTTTTGAAAGTTAAATGTGTATTAAGTCTGTCTATTACATCCTTTGATGACTCAAATTCCCATTTGGACCCTTTTTTATTATATTTAAACCATGGGGGTTCTTTAGAGAGTAATTTACTAACATTTTTTATAAAATCTTGG
>Ga0209636_10001208_pt1 | contig 25849 bp, 15 predicted proteins | sample DeeMarSWOR152_54_FD_187464 | JGI IMG/M metagenome (GOLD analysis project Ga0209636, IMG submission 187464) | Marine sediment microbial communities from White Oak River estuary, North Carolina - WOR-1-52-54 (SPAdes) (version 2) | ecosystem: Environmental > Aquatic > Marine > Intertidal zone >...
TGCATTAGTTGATTGTACTGAAAATGAAGAAGGAATAGAGAAGAGAATTGCATTTTTTACGAAAGGACTGCATACTGCAGGTGCTCGCTCAGTGGTGATTTGTGATACAAAAGGGCAGAGCTATCCAGGTCCATTAAAAAAGCTTTTTGAAACAATTAGAAAATACGATGGAGGAGAAATTGAATTTCATCCTCATAATGATAATGGAAAAGGATTTGAAAATGTTAAATTAGCAATAGAATATGGTATAACGACAATAGGCACGGCATTGTTCAATGCAGGCGAACGTTTCTCCATGCTCGATCCTCGTGGTTTTGTTGCAAATGGTATTTCAATACATTATGAACCTCAACACTTAAAAAATATTGAAGAATTATATGAAGCAAAAGTAGGGAAAACACCAGCAGATATACGAAAAATTTTCAGAGAGAATGTATTTATAACTGGAACTCAATATCGTTTATTTGGAAGAAATGAAAAAGCAAAATTATTTTTTGGAGTTACTTCAGATAAATACATCATATCTAAGTTGTTAGATGATAAGAATAAATTGGTTACTCTAAAGGTATTATCAAATATTAAAGATGAATTATATAAAAAACGTATAATATTCTATTCTAAAGAAGATCTAAAAATTGAAGTAACAAAAATTATTTGATTTTAATTTTTAATAAACATTTTACTAATTCTTATCATTAATTTTTGATCCAATCGAAATATTCTTAGGAATATCGAACAACGGTCATTTACTAATATTTAGAAAACAAATGAATTAAATAAAAAGTGTGTCTTATATCCAATTAAGCAATCAATCTGCTATTTTTTATTGGATTAGAATTGGCAACTAAATTGCGTTCAAAGCAATCTTTAAAGTTATTAACTAAATTACTACTAAAATCATCAAAGAATAACCCTCCAGTTAAAATATGATTAAAAAATTCATGTTCATATTCTGGTTTAATTTTTAGAAATAGAAATCGTTCGTCTATTAACAAAATTGAAACACCCCGAGGACCATTTTCAAATTCAAGTAATGAAGATTCCCTATATCTATTTAGACATTTAAAGTGTTCAATGTAAGTCGGGCTCTCATTTATTAATTCGTTAATCCAGTTGTTCTCTTGCAATGGAGGTACTATAATTCTAATTATATTGAAATCTTTTTTATTTTTATTTATTTCTATACATTCATTCAACGTCTCTAAGTATGATTTATGTGATGGTTTTTGCGTTACTTCAGAAGGAGCTAATTCGCTAAAAATATATATGCATTTTTTAGCATTTTTGATACATTCAATCATTGTTTTATGTCGTTCTTGTTGATCCTGCATAAAAATACAACGAAAATTATTTATAAATGCTTTTTTGACTTCTAATTTCACAGTGTCAATATTCTCATCAAATTTGTTATCCATTTGTAATAAAAAATTTTCTATTTTATTATTTATTAATTTATTATTTTCTTTAATCCTCTGGCTATATATAACGATTATCAACGATGAAAATAATGCTAAAATAATAATGATATATAACGTGAAACCAGGTAAAACAAGTTGCACAGATTTTTCGAATAATTGCCCCGCCAAAATACCAATTAAAATACCGATAGTACTTATTATCCAATTGTCTTTAAAACCTCTTATTATTCTACCTTTGAGATTTTTAATTTTTTCGTTTTGCATGTCAGCTCCCGCAATTTTAATTAAATTTTAAAATGAAACATTAAGAAGAAAATAGTTATTTATCTTCTATATTAAAAAACTACTCATTTTATCTAAAATAAAATATTCTACTAATTTGAAATGGCTTATCTATCCAATAACGATTCGATCCTTTCTAGCCTCAAAAAATTTCGTAAATCGTACTGTTAATTTCTTACCAATATCCTCAAAAAATAATCCCCCTTCTAAAATATTAGCTAAAACTGGATGTTTATATTTCTTTTCAATAATGATGAACAAATATCGCTCATCTATCATCATGATTGAAATACCTTGTTCACCATTTTTATCAACAATCAGTGTCTCTTCGCTTGTACGAAGTTCAAAAATCTTTTTAAAATGTTCTTTATATGCTGGCAATTTTTTTATTTCTTCTTTAATATCTTGATCTTTCATTTCTGATATGTTAAAATCTGGAACAATGATACGCAAAAATTTTATTTCTTTGTCTTTCAATTTTTGATTTAAAGCATCCAAATAGTCTTGATGCTCCTTTAAATCAGTTTCTTTCTTGTCCGAGAGATTGCTGAAAATAAGTATTTGTTTTTTTGCTATATTTATATAGTTAGTTATTTTTTGTAAACGTTCCTCCTGATCACCAAGAAATGAACACGGTATCTCATCGACAAATGGCTTGATTAATATTGATAAAGTATTTTCGACTTTTCTCTCCATTCGTTGAAGATACACAACAATAACTATCAAGAAAATTATAAAAACCGAACAAATAATTAGTATTTGCCGTGGTAAAGTGTTCAAATTGAATACACGACTCCAAAATTGTTCAATTATTTGTCCACCAATACCTCCTATGATCATTAATAGTGCAGCTAAAAACCAATGTGAAAATTTTTTGAGTTCCATTTTCCCTCCTAAAATTCATGAACTAAAAATAAAGGTTTTGTTATCTATTTAGTACATTATCAAATCTAATTTCTTTGGTAAATAACCTGACTATTATGAGCGTCGAAAATGATAAAATCACCATCTTGAAAGAGATCAATATTTACATCTGAGATATAAGGAATATTGTTTTCTCTGGCAATTGTCGCAGCATGGGCAAGCAAGCCGCCATGTTTGGTAATGAATCCTTTTAATTCTCTCAAATTGAAATAGGCAGGTTCTACACCGCTAAAAACACCAATAATATCTTTTATTCCTTCCTTGCGATATTTAATAAGTTTTTCAAAATATTCATCTGGATTTTTTGCAACTAAGCATATCCCTTCCGCTTCACCATGATGAATAGCTGTTCCAACCACTCTTCTAAATTCACCATTTACTTTTTCGGGTGCTAGCCTTTTAATCTTCATGTTTGATGGTTTGTCTTCTATAATTACTTTATCAACTTCGATGTTACGACAGGCGTTAAAATAAGCTTTTCGTTGAATGGTTAAAAGTCTATATCGGGAGGGTTCTTTTTGGCAATACTCTAATTCATCATGATTCAAATAATAAATTAAATCTCCTAAATTAAGTTGAGAAGATATCTCTTTTATTAGAATTTTTATTAGATAAATTATTTTTAATAATTCAAAATTAAATGTTTGGCGAAGAGTTAAAAAAATGCCAGCGTAACGAACCCATAAATGAAAATTTTCAAATTCCTTAGATGAATTCAGTTTTAACTTTTCGAATTCTCTCTTAAAAACGACTAACCAATCCGCACCACAATCGGCTTCTTTTTCAATAGAATTATTCTGTTTTCTTAAGAGATCTTTAAGTATTTCATCTTTAAGTTCACCTAATCTTGGCTGGCTAATTTCCATGGAACCGATATGACCATATATTTGACGAAACTTATTCAAATTTATTGAATCAGGATCACCATTATTCAGAGCTTCTATATAGCTCGGACATTTAAATTCATCTGGACACTTTTCATTTGTTAACAAAATATCGAAATATTTATTAATTTTATCAGATGGTTCTCTAAGATTATCTCCATTATGACAATTAAAGAGTTTTTCATGATATTTTTCAAACAGCGCTTGCATCATTTTTTTTACAATAAATGAGTTTAGAAAGGCAATACGAGCAATGATTACATATTTTACGCCTAAATAGGTATTTAAAAATTCTAAATATTGATAGAATTTGTCAATAAGCTTTGATAAATTGACTTCCTTGGAAACCTTTAAAAATCCATTTTCATCTCTTATTATTAATCTATCATATTTATAGCTCTTTTCTAATTCAGTGTGATCATATATTTCATTATTATAAAAATTATCATTTCGTTTTAAAGTTTCTGGAATTGATTTAATTATTGACAGTGTTTTACGATGCAATATTTCATTAGTGAATTGGGAATATCCAGTATGAATAGCTCCACCTTTCTCTTTAAATATTAAAACACTTTCCTCTAAAGTAGGATATTGAATATATGTACCAAACTCTGGATAATTTGCTTTTTCTTTATCATCATTTATTAATTTTATATAATGGTTAATAAAATGATCTATATAAAAATTTTTTTCAATTTTATCCAGACGAAACGTTAATGCATCAATAAGTAAATTGACCCGAGCCTGGTCTCCAATGGTCACAAACAATTTTTCTTGTTCCTCTTTCGTTATTGTAGCATACCCCAACTCTTTGCGTCCTCTATTGATCGCTCCAATTTTATTTTTTTCTCCTGCAAAAATAGCCTTAAAAATAGAGTATCCTAAAGGTACAGCGGTTGGAAATAATTCAGATATATTCGTATGAGATAAAATTGGAACTTTACCATAAAGTAACTTTTCATTTTTAAATAACGTTTCTAATTTATCCTTTTCTTTTTCAATAATATATTCAGGAGTGTAACTGAATGCAGTGATAGGACGAGATTGTAATAAAAAAATCTCAGCATCTTTGGAAATCACAAACTCAAAATCTTGAGGTGAATTAAAAAACTCTTCAAGTTTAGTCGATGTTTTTCCTAATTGTTTAATAAACATATCTGAAAGTAATAACTTGCCTGTTTTCTCAACAATATTACCTGATTCTTTATCAATTGTCAGTGAATAACCCGTAGCCCTTGATCCCGTTAAACTTTTACCTGATCCAACCTGATATTGAATTTGACAGCTTTTTCCATCTGGATTTATGGGGGAGGAAGTAAAAACTATCCCTGAAAATTTCGGTTCAATCATCTTTTGAATAATAACACCCATAGATATATTATTTTCACATATCCCGTTCAGCCTAATATCATTTTCTATACTATTCTGGGCAATAACAGAATGATAACATTTAATAATAGCATTTTTTATTCCGTCTTCTTTATTGACAACATTTAAAGACGTTTCAAATAAACCTGCATAACTGTCTGTTAAAGAATCCTCAATATTGCTTGAGCTTCTTATTGCCAACCTTTTCCCTAAACAATCATTTAATATGTTATCAATTAATTCTACAGGAATGTCATTAGTTTGTCGATAATGATGAAAAATACTATAATCAAGAAATATGGAATTTGGTATATCAAATTCTAAATGATCAAGTTTCAAAAGGCTTTGCGCTTTATTGCCAATTTCAAATTTATTTTTATCAATAGGATTTAGACCATATATCTTTAAGATACTTTTTGATTTAACATCAATGTTGTAAATTTTCATTAAAACTTTCTCTTAGTTAAGGAAATTGCTTTCAATTTGTTCAATTAGGATAGATATAAATTTTAGTTAATTCTTATGATAAATTTCCAATTACATGTATAATTTAAATAATTGTATCCAATTTGTCAATAAATAATTTTATTTAAGGCTAAAAGGAGTCAGAGTTAAAAAGTTAAAGGCTGATGTAAATTTTTATTGACATTTTTCTTATTTTTTCATAATATAAGTTTAAAATTTCTGATAGATTTTTCATATTTAAATTTGAGCTTAAGTTTTTTAGTTGATATTACTATTCCATTTTATCTCTCAGATTTTTGAAAAATATAAACTCTTTTTATGCAAGTAGATAGACGGGATTGTATTTTCTTATAAAAGCTAACATAACATGAATATGAAATCTCATTCAATAAAATAATTATAAGTAAAGGGAATCTCAATAATGAAAGGAAATAATAATACAAAGCATAAAAGAATCATTTTCATGAGGCATGGACGTGCATTAGCAAAGACTGATGACTATGAAAAATTTGATTATGATGAATTTATGAATTTTATGTTAAAAAGAAAAGATCCACCATTAAATGGTTTTAAAGAAATAAATAAAGTTCTTAAAGACATTGATATTATTTATCATTCAGATAGTTTAAGAGCTAAACAAACAGCAGAATTTATTCAAAAAGAACTTAATGAAAAGCCAATAGTGGATGAAAGTTTAAAAAATTTATTATCTGAAATTAAATTTTCAAAAAACATCATCTCAAAAGAAGAATTTTCAAATAACAGAAAGTTTAATATAATTAGTCGTAAAATTATTTTAGAAAGATGGCGTAAGGGAGAAAATGAGGAATCATTTGAAGAATCTTATAATAGGGTACTTAAATTAGATAAAATTCTTAGGGAGAGTCAATATAAAAATATCCTTTTAATTACTCATGCATGGTATTTAAGATTAATATTTTTATATTATAAAAGAAAAGAGTTATCACTTGAAAATTTGTTAAATGCACCAATAATCAGCTATGGAGAATATTTAGAATATTTTATTTGAATTGAATTGAATGAAGAAACAGAGATTGGAAAACAATCAAATTATAAAAAACAAAAACTGTATTATCATTCTAATTTAACGAAGCAATCAATTTTCTGATAACATTATTAAGTAAATATTTTTATTAAAGAATAAATAAAATTATCAGTTATAAAGCAAACTTAAAATTTTTACTCATATTTTCAATAAAAAAGTGACCTCCTGATACGGCAGTGTGTTACTAAATTCTATAATTTTCCAGGCTTCAAAATATTGCTTTTTTTTCATAGATAAGAATTTACTTATTATTTCTTAACTCTTTTAAAATATTTATCTTGAATTTTTATTATTATTTTATATTGGTATAGAATTTGCAATTTTATTATGGTATATGAATAATTTGAATTACTGAAAAAATATTGTTAAGGGAAAAAATTTTTCTATTGATCTAAAATACCCCTTTTTACTGTTCTATAAACTGCTTTAAAAATTTTGGTATAGTAAATAGAATAAAATTAAATTTTAGTAAATTATTTTTATCTGCATATTGGTTAGATTATTGGTATTTAATATTAAAGTTAATAAATTATGCCTAAATTAAATATATTAAAAGGTAATATAATCTTAATTATGATAAGGGGGAGGAACAGGGAAAAAGTAATGGAAAATAAAAAAAGAATATTTTTCATGCGACATGGTAACTTAAAAAAGGCTAATGATCTTGAAAAAATGACGAATTATGAATTTATGGAATTTATTCTTAATAGAATGAAACCATCATTAGCTGAATATTGCAACATAAAAAGAATACCCCCAAAAATAGATATAATTTACCATTCTGATAACCTTGGAGCAAAACAAACAGCTGCATTAATTCGAAACAGATTAAATAATAAACCTATCGTTGATGATAGCTTAAAACATTTATTGTCAGAGGTAAAATTCTCAACAAACATACTTCCAACAGAAGAATTCAGGAAAATTGGAGACATAGAAAAGTTACGCAATACAATATTAGAAAAATGGATTTACGACGATGAAGGAGAAAATTTTATAGATTCTATTAATAGAGTAATCGAACTAGATAAATTTCTTAGAAAGGTACCTTTTAAAAATATTCTTTTAATTACCCATGGTTTGTATTTAACATAGATTTTCACGGAAATAATTAGCTGTAATTTTCTGAAAGCATGTTATTAAGTTTCCCTTTAGTACCGTGCTTTTCAGAGTGTTTTATTTGAAAAACTACGGTATTTTTACGGTCAATTATTGCCGTTAAGCAAAATATATATTTCGTAAAACATTAGTGAATAAGAAGCAGGGCGTTAAAACGCCCTGAATAGAGGCAGTTCTAACGTTGCCGATTATTTCATAAAAAATTAATATTATCGAAAAATATTTTCATGGTAATATTGTACCGTAGTATATGATACAATCAGCCTGCTTTATGACAAATCTTATTCAATAAACACGGTTCATTAATTTCCATGAAAATCTATGTTTAAGATTAATCTATTTATTTTATAAAAAAGAAATTAAGTTGCAAAATAAAAAGAGACTTATGGAAGATATTAAGAAGGTTCCAATCTTAAAAGAGGGTGAGACTTTATTCTTTCAAATAGACATTTTAAATGAACCAGAAATTGTACATATTCAGGATATATCAAATTTTCCTCAAGGAATTTATGAAAAATTTTTTATGGTTATTTTTAAATGGACTAAACCATTGATAACGCCCAAAATTTTCTTAAGTTATGTTCAAGAAGATAAACAACACATTATAGATCTATATAGAAAATTATCAAATCTAGGGTACAAACCTTGGATGGATTCAGAAGATATAAATATAGGAGAAGATTGGCAACTAAGTATCCGTAATGCAATAAAAAAATCTGATTTCTTTTTGGTATGCCTCTCATCAAATTCTAATAATAAAAGAAGTTATTTTCAAAAAGAACTTAAAATTGCTTTGGAAATTCATCAAGAAAATTTAGCAAATGACATTTATATAATTCCTGTGAGGTTGGTAAAATGTGAAGTCCCAGAATGTCTACACCGTTTTCAATATGTTGACATCTTTGAAGATGATGGTTGGCCAAAATTATTAAAATCTTTACAAATAGGGATGAATCGAAAACAGTACAAGTTATTTGAAAATAATACAAACGTAGAAATACCCATAGGACTTAACTGAATGCTAAATATTAAAAATTATAATAATTTGTTTTTATTTGTGGTTAGCATAAATACGTCACTGGTATTAATTTTGAAATATTAATTAAATCTATATTATTCTATGACGATACCACTTAATTTCATCGTCTTAAAACATTCCTTAAAACGCTGAGCTAAATTTTTGCTTAGATTGTCAAAGAAGAAACCGCCTGTTAATAAGTCTGAAAGAATTTTTTCTTTGTAATCTTTAGTAATTATTAAGAATAAAAACCGATCATCAATAAATAATATTGAAATACCTCTTGGTCCATCAGGCATGGCAATTAATGATTTCTCTCTAAATTTGTTTATCATATTAAAATGATCTTCATAAGGTTCAAGTTCTTTTATACGATTAATCAACTCTTCTTCATTTTTTAATGCGTTACTTAAGCTCTGGGGAGGGACAATTATACGAAGAAAGTCCACGTTACTTTTCTTTTCCAAAATTTCATTCAAAGCAAACAAGTAATTTTTATGCTGTATAGTTTGAGTCGTTTTTGTCCTTGACGATGAACTAAGAATATATATTCGTTTTTCAGCTTTGCTAATGCATTCTATAATTCTTTTAATTCTTTCATCTGCACTTTGTATGAAATAACAATTCACAATATCTTTATTTGATATAGAAGAATTATCATTATATTTTTCTAATTTTGAGCCAATTGAATTTTCCATTTTCCCTCCGATCAATTCAAAAATTCATTTTTGAGATTTATTCATATTATCTCAAATCATTGCCTGTAAATGATTTGATTATTCAAGGTGTCAAAAACAATATATTGTCCATCTTGAAATTTTTCAATATTTATATTGGTAATATATGGAATATTATTTTCTCTTGCGATCGTAGCAGCATGAGCCAGATATCCACCATGTTCGGTAATAATCCCTTTAAATTCTTTCAAATTAAAATAGGCAGGTTCCATGCCGCTAAAAACCCCAATAATATTTGTAATTCCATCTTCTCGATATTTTATTAGTTTGTGATAATATTCATAAGTATTTCGTACTGTTAAACAAATTCCCTCAGCTTCACCGTGATAAATTGTTGTTCCAAGGACTGGTTTATAGATACCATCACTTCTATCAATTGTTAAATTTTTAATTCTAATATTTGATGCCTTGTCATTCATGATAACTTTATCGACTTCAACATTACGACACCCATTAAAATATGCTTTTCTTTTCATTGCCAGCAGCCGAAATTTATTGGTGTGGCTAATACAATGCTCTATTTCGTCATATTCCAGGAAATATATTAAATCACCTAAATTTTTTCGATCAGCTATTTCTTTGACAATAATTTTTATTAAATATATAATTTTTAATAACTCAAACTTCATGGTTTCACGGAGGGTCATAAAAACCTTGGCATAATGAACCCAGGAGAAAAAATCTTTAAACTCCTCAGATGAATTCAATCCCAATTTCTTAAACTGTTTTTTGAATCGTGACAGCCAATTTGCTCCCAAATTTAAATTTTCATTGGGATCTATTTTTTTATCTTTTATTAGCTTAAGAAGTATTTCGTCTTCAAGTTCAGCAAGTCGAGGCTGGCTAATTTCTAAAGAACCCAGATGTCCAAAAATTTGTCGCAACTCCTTCAAATCCAATGGATCAGTTTTAATATTATTTAAATAATTTATCTCATTTGGACATTCAAATTCTTTTGGGCAATTTTCATTTGCTAATAAAATATTGAAATATTGATTGATTTGAAACATTGAGTTATCAATATGAATTTTATCTTTAATATTAAAAAGTTTGTCAGGAAATGTTCTAAATAATTTTACTAATTTATCTTTAACTATGTATGAACTCAAGAAAGCAATACGAGCAATGATTACATACTTAACTCCCAGGAAATTTCTTAAGTAAGTTAGTAACTCATAATATTTGTCTATCAATTGTGTTAAATCAAGTTCTTTTGATATTAACAAAAATCCATTTTTATCTTTTATAAAGAATTCGTTATTATTTTTATTGATCTTATTATTATAATCGGTAATATCATTTTTATAATAATTATCATTTTTCCTCAAAACTTCAGGGATCGATTTAATTATTGAAGGTATTTTATAATCTAAGATATTTTTAATAAATTTAGAATAGACTCTATAAATTTCTAAACCATCTTTCTTAAATTTGGAGTTGCAATCTTCTTTACTTGGATTTTGGATATAAACTACAAACTGTGGATAATTCCCTTTAGTTGGATCATTATTAATTGATTTTAAATAATCATTAACAAAATTTTTCAGATAAAATTCTTTAACAATTCCTTGCAAACAATAGACAAGAGAATGTATTTGCAAATTTGTTCGTGCTTTATCCCCAATAGTTAAAAAGAGTTGTGTTTGTTCTTCACTCGTAATAGTTTTATATCCTAATTCACTTCGACCTATATTATATGCACCTATTTCCGAGTTTGTGCCTGTAAAAATATATTTGAAAATTGAATATCCTAACGGAACTGCAATGGAAAAGAATTCTGAAATATTACTGGCAGATAATATTGGTGAGATACCATAGCTATTTATGCCTTTTACAAAAATTTTTTTTAATTTTTCATTTTCTTTTTTAATAATGTATTCTGGAGTATAATTGAAAGCAGTAATAGGACGGGATTGTATGAAAAAAATTTTGTTATCTTCATTTGAAATAACAAATTCGGCATCCTGCGGAAAGTCAAATTGTCCTTCTAGTTTTTTTGAAAGTTTCCACAAGCAATCTTTATCTTTTTCTGATATAGATATGTTGCCTCTCTGTTGAACGAGTTTGCCTGTTTTTTTGTCTAAAGTTATTGAATTGCCTGAAAGATAGCTTCCTGTTAGTTGATCACCATAGCCAAAGCAATATTCAACTTGATAATGATTTTCATCAGGATTTACAGATGGGCAGGTGAATAGAATTCCAGAGATTTTGGGAGTTATCATCGATTGAATAATAATTCCCATACATGCATGTGAATTCTGATGATGTGCTCGTTCATTTGATCTTTTATTCATTTGAAAATCTAAAAGAGATTGATAGCATTGCTCAATCGCTTTTTCTACTTCAGAATATTTGTTAGAAACGTTTAATTGTGTTTTAAAAGATCCCGCATAACTTTCATTGTAACTATCTTCCAAACTACATGAACTTCGAACTGCTAATTTGTTAGTTAAATTTTCTTTCAGGATTTTATATATTAATTCAGAAGGAATTTTATTGGATTTTTTGAAATATGTAAAAAATGCGAAATCTAAAATTAATGAATCAGGAATATCAAAGCCATATCTAAATAGTTTTAACAAACTATTTGCCTTGTTACCAATAAGATGATTTTGATTCTTAGTGAATGGCTTTAAGCTATAAATTTTTATAGTCTTATTTGTTGAGTAAGATTTGGAAAAAATCTTTATCATAACTTTATGAATTTAAAGTTAGAAATCTGTTAGTATTGCAAATCATTTTTTGCTTTTTTGTATAAAAAACTAAAAACACAAATCATAAATTTCAAATAATTTTCAAATTGCAAGTTCCAAAATTGCAAACCCAATTGATTGATAAGTTTTTTATTATTATGAGCTTGAATACCATTTGTGATTTTAAATTTGAAGTCTGAAATTTATTTGTAATTTAATCATTTTAGAATTTGAGATTTATGTCTTTGATGTCCTATTATTTAGAGCTTTATCAATTAATCTCATTTTGCAATCAGTTTTATGATTTTGTCTGAATTTCCTCTATCTCTTTTTCCAGTTTTATGACTTCTGGGTGTTTTTTTCCATATATCTCATTTTTGATCTTCAAGGACTCTTTTAAATTATCAGAAGCTTTTTTATAAAGTCCAGTTTTATCGTACAGAATACCCAAAGAATATAAATTATCAGCTAATTCAGGATTATTTTGACGGGGATCTTTTATAAATATTTCAAGAGAGGCTTCTAAATAGTCTAAGGCAGCATCATAGTTATTTTCTTGGATAAATAATTTACCAATCTCCATATTTATCTTTGCCAGATATGGGTGTCTTTCATCGAAAAATTGATAATCAATATTCATTGCCCTTTCTAAGGCTTCTAATGCTATATCTGCGTTTCCTAATCCGACATAAGCAATTCCAATATCCATGAATAATTTCCCAATTTCAGGATGCGATTCTCCAAATATTTGTGTCGTAATTCTATAGGAATCCTCAAAATTCTTAATGGCGTTATCATATTTTTGTTGATAATAATACAAGCACCCTAATTCATGAATTGTCCTCGACACTTCTGGATGATTATTCCCGAAGGCTTTTTTCTTTATCCGAAGTGATTCCTTGAGAGACTGATCTGATTCTTTAAATTTATGAGACTGGGTTTCTAATTTTGCTAATGCGTCCAAAGCTACTGCTACAGAGGGATGGTTAGTCCCGTAGATAGCTTTTTTCATGTCCAATGACTGATTGACATAGTTCAAGGCTTTGTCAAATTCACCCTTTCTCCGATACACATGGCTGAACTCTAACAGCATTCTAGCAATATCAGGATGATTGGCTTCGCCATAAACATCCTTTGCGATCTGTTGCGTCTGTTCTAAAATTTCTAATGCTCGACCATATTCCCCTTTTTCTCGATAGGTAGCAGCTAAGTTAATCAACCTTTCTACCACATCAGGATGTCTTTCGCCAAATACAGCTTTGGTTATTTCAAACGCTTGTTGAAAATATTTAATCGCTTCATCAAACTCACCTTTCCTGAGATGATATGAACCAAAATCATGTAACGTAACTCCAACTACTGGATGTTTCTCTCCATAAGCTTCTTTTCGAATTGCTAAAGTCTGTTTTAAAACTGGCAACGATTTATCAAACTCACAACGATGATAATAAATCCTGACCAATACTTCCAACGCACTCGCCACCGACGGATGGTTCGCTCCGTAGATAGCTTTTTTCATGTCCAAGGATTGATTGACATAGTTCAATGCTTTGTCAAATTCTCCTTTTCCCCGATACACATGGCTGAACTCTAATAGCATTCGGGCAACATCAGGATGGTTGGCTTCGTCATAAACATCTTTGGAAATCTGTTGCGCCTGCTCTAAAATTTCCAATGCTCGATCATATTCCCCTTTTTCACGATAAGCAGAGGCTAAGTAAATCATCCTCTCAATTACATCAGGATGTCGCTCGCCAAATACCACTTTACTGATTTCAAGTGCCTGTTGAAAATAACTGATCGCTTCATCATACTCACCTTTCCTGAGATGATAGGAACCAAAATCATGTAATGTCACTCCAACAACTGGATGCTTTTCTCCATAAGCCGCTTGTCGAATCGCTAAGGTCTGTTTTAAAACTGGTAACGATTTATCAAACTCACAACGATGATAATAAATCCTGACCAATACTTCTAACGCACTCGCCATAGCAGGATGGTTCGTCCCATAGATAGCTTTTTTCATGTCCAATGACTGATTGACATAGTTCAAGGCTTTGTCAAATTCACCTTTTCTTCGATAGACATGGCTGAACTCTAATAACATTCGGGCAACATCAGGATGGTTGGCTTCGCAATAAACATCTTTGGAAATCTGTTGCGCCTGCTCTAAAGTTTCCAATGCTTGATCATATTCCCCTTTTTCTCGATAGGCAGCAGCTAAGTTAATCAACCTTTCTACCACATCAGGATGTCTCTCGCCAAATACAGCTTTCGTTATTTCAAGCGCCTGTTGAAAATATTTAATCGCTTCATCAAACTCACCTTTCCTGAGATGATAGGAACCAAAATCATGTAACGTCACTCCAACAACTGGATGCTTTTCTCCATAAGCCGCTTGTCGAATCGCTAATATCTGTTTTAAAACTGGTAACGATTTATCAAACTCACAACGATGATAATAAATCCTGACCAATACTTCTAACGCACTTGCCACAGCAGGATGGTTCACTCCGTAGATAGCTTTTTTCATGTCCAATGACTGATTGACATATTTCAATGCTTTGTCAAATTCACCTTTTCTTCGATATACATGGCTGAACTCTAACAACATTCGGGCAACATCAGGATGATTGGCTTCGCCATAAATATCTTTTGCTATCTGCTGGGTCTGTTCTAAAATTTCCAATGCTTGATCATATTCCCCTTTTTCGCGATAAGCAGAGGCTAAGTAAATCATCCTTTCAATCACATCAGGATGTCTCTCGCCAAATACAGCTTTGGTTATCTCAAACGCCTGTTGGAAATAATTGATGGCTTCATCATATTCACCTTTCCTGAGATGATAAGATCCAAAATCATGTAAGGTAATTCCAACTACTGGGTGTTTCTCTCCATAAGCTTGCTTGCGAATAGCTAATGTCTGTTTCAAAACAGGCAACGATTTATCAAACTCACAACGATGATAGTAAATCCTTACTAATACCTCTAACGCACTCGCCACCGACGGATGGTTCGCTCCATAGATGGCTTTTTTCATGTCCAATGACTGATTGACATATTTCAATGCTTTATCAAATTCACCTTTTCTTCGATACACATGGCTGAACTCTAATAACATTCGAGCAACATCAGGATGATTGGCTTCACCATAAACATCTTTTGCTATCTGCTGCGTCTGTTCTAAAATTTCCAATGCTCGATCATATTCCCCTGTTTCCCGATAGACAATGGCTATCTGTATCAGCCTTTCCACGACCTGAGAATGCTTTTCACCAAATACTGTCTTACTGATTTCAAACGCCTGTTGAAAATATTTAATGGCTTCATCAAATTCACCTTTCCTGAGATGATATATACCAAAATCGTGTAAAATCAGGCTGACGTCTGGATGTATTTCTTTATAAGCTTCTTTAAAAATAGCCAATGTCTTATTTATAACAGGTAAAGATTTGTCAAATTCTCCCCTGTGATGGTAAACTCTCACTAAGACTTCATACGCTTCTGCTACAGCAGGATGGTTGGAACCATAAATAGTTTTTAATATATCAATTGATTGATTTATATAATTTAAAGCTTCTTCAAATCGTGCTTGACTACGATAAACATAGCTAAAATCTAACAATAATCTGGCAACTTCTGGTCGATTTATTTCTCCATAGCGCTCTAATAATACATTTTGGATTTGTTGTAAATATTCAAGCGCTTTATCATAATTACCTTTTTTTAATTCTAAGTTAGCATAAGCTTGTATGATTCTAGTAACATTCGGATTTTCTTCTGTGTATAGTTTGTTGTTTATTTCATAAGCTTCTTTAAAAGATTTTGAAGCGTCTTCATAGCTGCCCAATTCAAGATATGAGCTACCCATATTATAAAGAATATTTGCAATTTCACCTTCACTAACTTCTTTTAATTCGTTTATCAATTTTAAGGCATCTTTAAAATATTTTAATGCGTCATTGTAACGCGCTTTTGCTTGATAAGCTGTACCCATTTCAGTTAGTATAATAGACTTTTGCAAATTATTATTTGGATCATTGATTTGAAGTTGATTCAAACTTTTTTCTAAATAATCTAACTTTTTGTTGAATTCATAGCGGTAGCCGAGATATTTAGCATAATTAATATACAGTATATTAATCTGAGGCCAATAATTATTTTTCTCAGCAAGTTGTATTGCATTTTCAATATGGGTGGATTCAACAGGAACATCTTCAATATGTTGTTCTTCATTATGAACACGTATGAAGTCCGCCATCAACGATACAAATTTTCTCTGGTACTTTCCATTTCTTTTATGTTGCAAATATTGAGCAAAATTTTTTATAAGAGGATGAACAATAATTCTATTATCGATATCTATAGAAATGAGCGATCGATTATTTAATTCTTGAATTACTTTTTCCCCTCTGGATGGATTGTTAAATGCTTCCTTAATTAGATTATGGTTAATACTATCTGGAGAAAAGTGAGCCATCAGAAAGAAATAATCATCGGTTTCCTCTCGATTAAGTTGTTCATAAGACATATTTAAGCTGGTTAATATATTTTTTCTTTCTTCTGATAATATATCGAATTCATCAGGTTTAAACGTAAGGAATGGTTCCTCCTTTAAATACTTAAGGTAAGTTTGAGCGGATAAATCATTTCTGACCTGTAAAAGGCAAGCGCAGATTTCAATGGCAAGGGGATGATAACCTAATAATTTACAAATTTCCTTGGCAGCTTTTATTTCAGTATTATTCTTTTGAATATCCTCTCTTCTTGATATCAACAACGTTACGGCAGAATTTTCATCTAATTCTTTTAACACCATTACCTGGATATTACCGAATAATAATTGACGCGTTGTTATAAGTACCGCACAAGATTGAGCGCCTTTTGGTGTCCAATTTTTAAGTGTCTCACGTTCCGTAACATTATCCATGATTAACAAACTATCTGGAAAATTACCGAGGTATTTTAAAGTTCTTTGCGCTAAGGATTCATCTGATTCATTTCTAAATCGTTTAAATCCCAAAGTATTAGCCAAATCTACATATTCTGCTGTTAAATCTATACCATGCGCATCAATCCAATATATACCTTTTGGAAATAGTATGCTAATACGATATGCAAATTCAATAGCTAAATGAGTTTTCCCAATACCTGGTAGCCCTTTAATAACAAAAGGAATATTTTTCGTTTTTCTGCCCAGCGGCCCATATAAATCCATAAATAATCTTGCAAGTTCAATTTCTCTACCGACGAAATAAGAATTTCTGTTATGAGGAATGTCAAGATTTTTGGATTCTATGGGATATGTTATTTTCTCTAAGTCTTCATCTAATCGATGATTTAATTCGTTAAATAACTCATTATATTCTGAATGCGTAATAACCTGTAAAAATTCAATCTCTTTGGGTAATCTTTGGACTTCTTGTTCATCTGGAACTTTGATAGGTATTATCGGTTTCAATAAAGCTCTTGCCATCGTGATTTCTTGATGAACAGTCACAGAACTTTTGGCATGTGAAGACCATAAAAGAACAACACAATCAGCATTGATAATTCCTTCAGTGATATCCTGATTCCACAATATCGCATGTTTTAAATTTTTATGATTTCGCCAAATTTCATGATCAATTTTATCTAAATCATGATGAATTTTATCAGCGAAATCTTTATCTTGTTTTGCATAGCTGATGAATATTTTTTGAGCCATTGTATTTTGTACTCCTCAATTATTTTTTAATTGGATAATCTAAGATGTAATAACAGGAAGATATTTTAAATATTAGAATTGAAATCTATAACTAAAGTGTCATAAAAAATCAAATTCTTACACAGAAATTTTAATATAGTGAATGGAATCGTTCTAACGGATGTGGAGTATTTCAATTTCAGGCCAGAATCATGATATCAAGATGTAGTAGTCACAGATTAAAAAGCAAGCAAGTGATCACAGTCACTATATTTAATGAATTATATTTGGAAATAATTTTCTATTAATTGAGTAATTTTAAGTTGTTAAAGCTTAATATAAAATCTAATCTCTATAAGGTTTTTAATCAATCAAATCCTTACTATTAAATATAATCGAAAAATTGAAAAAGTCAAGCGATAAAACCGTAATTAACCGTTTTATTTTTTAATAATGATTGCTCTTTTGATAAATTCATTTTAGATGAATATAAACTTCTACACACACTCTTTATTAGTTGAATTATATTATCAAAATTATTGTTTATAATTTACATCACAATCGCTAATTTTCCCTTTTTAGAATCATTGTTGCTAAAAATATAATAAATATAGATCCCCGCCGCCACCATCTCCCCCTGCTCATTCCGCAAATCCCAGCTTACACCGCCATTGCCATCTTTCTCTTTCAGCGTTCGAACCACCTGTCCCGAAAGCGTCAAAATTTTGATTGTCGCTTCTTTAGTCAGGTTGGCAAACATAATGGAATTTTTGCCTTCACCCGCTCGGCACGGATTGGGATAAGTAAAAACCTGGGATAGATCATTCTGGTAAAATATCAGCGAAGCCTGGCTGCCCTGTCCCTCTTGAATGGGAACTCTTAATTTACTGAGGAGATTTTGACAAGTAATAATATGACTGTCAGAACGGCTATCTTTTGTTACTTATGAACCTACTCAAATAACAGATAAGTTAAAGAAAATATTGCTTGAATAATTTCTCAAAAATTTTTAAATTAAGATAAAAAATTGATAATCATTTGAATATACTTGATACGGGTTAATTTTTCATAATCCAGTCATTACGAGCGAAACAAAGTGGAGCTAAGTAATCTTATAATTTACAATGATTAAAGAGATTGCTTCACTTCGTTCGCAATGACAAGCAACACTGAAATTCTTAACCGTCACGAGTATAGTAAATTCTGACTGTGGTGATTTGTGATACGATACGATATATTTGACGACCAAAAGCCAAAGCGAGAAGTTGTTCACTACAACATACATCGAAACAGGATTTCTCAAACCTTAATGCTCTATTTCAAAACTCCTTGTAGGGTTTAAAAACATTTGATTATCAAAAACAAAGCTCCTTGTAAATACATCCGTTGCTGAATACAGCTATTGTGCTCGTGAATATGCAAAGGCCTTAATACATCTTGATCCGCACTGTGCAATACCAGTACTAGATCGATATGCTCGACAGTTTAGCCACGAGTCCTGGGTAGAACAATTTCGAGGACATGCTTTATGGAGACTCCATGACACAGATTCGGCTCTCATTCAGTTACATAGAGCAATAGAGAAAGAATATGATACTTCGAATCTATTAGCTTTAGCCCACTTTTTCTTGGAGCAAAATGATTTACAACAATCAGAGGAGTTTGTTCATCGAGCATTAAAAATACGTAAAAGAAATGCCAGTTGTTTGCTAAGTCATTCTGTGCTTCTCTGGATCAAAGGAGAAACCGCTACAAGCTTAGAAAAGCTATCCCAAGCTCAACGGAGGTATCCGAGAATCACTCGTGTAAAAGATTTAGAATATGATGATTTTTGGGGTTCAGTAGCCATTGTTGCATTAGAAGAAATGTTTGTGAAACAAAGATCAGCCAGAAACAAATAAAATATCTAACAGAAATTTAAAGGTTAATTAATATTTAACTGTATAGAGGGCTAACCCGACCAGCAGCAAAGCTTTTTCGGAAATTCGAGGTATCGAGAAAAAATCAACATGTTCTTGAAATTTTTACTAGTTTTTTGTTGGATGGCTGATGCTGGTCACATCCTACCGATTATCCCCATCCAATAAATCCCCAAATCTCCCCAGAACGGAGCCTTCACCTTTTCTGCTACCACCAGCGGATGGTGCATTCCGCAGGATCCGATCTGCCATCCGTGAGAACGGTAGACTTTGGAGAAAAACTGTCCCAATGCCACTTAAAGTTGCCAGGAATAATCCCTCTCCGCCAAAGAACATTGATTTCAAGCTTCCGACTCGTTCAATGTTATAATCAATTCCTGAAGTAAACGCCACAATACAACCGGTATCCACCCGGATGACTTCATTATAGAGTTCTTTCTTTATGACCGTACCACCAGCGTGGACAAATGCCATACCATCGCCACGAAGACGTTGGAGGATGAAACCTTCGCCGCCAAATAAACCAGTTCCGAAACGCTTGGTAAAAGCAATGCTCACATTGGTACCCAGCGCAGCACAGAGAAAAGCATCCTTCTGGCATAAAATTTCTTGATTATATTGACTCATGTCGACTGGAATTATTTTACCGGGATAAGGCGCGCCAAAAGCCACACGTCGTTTAACATTGCTGATGTTGGTAAAATGAGTCATAAAAATGGATTCACCGGTAATTGTACGCATCGCAGCGCCCATCAACTTATCAAACAATCCTTGACTGGGCTTAGAACCATCACCCATCCTGGCTTCAAACTGGATGCCATCCTCCATCCAGTTCATGGCACCAGCTTCGGCAATCACAGTTTCTTCCGGATCAAGCTCGACTTCCACCACTTGCATATCATCGCCATAGATCTCATAATCGACTTCGTGACATCGCATCTTTATTACTTCCCTTATTTTTAATTTATATTTTTAAATTGTTACGGATTTAGTTTGGAACTCTTGATTTGGATTTGGGCATTTATATTGAATCTTACCATTAGTTCAGGATATTGTTTCATCTTTTCTATTAAATTTTTCTAATCGGTTTCCGACATAAATTTGTTGCTTATTTGATTGGAAAAATGTATCTTGTAAGGATTTTGATATTTGGAGTTTTTCGATTTTCCAGTGGAATGAAACAGTACCATTTAATCCAAAACGAGTATACTATGTTCACTAAGTTTTTTTGAAGATATTGGAGATTTATAAAAATGAAGGCTTTCAAGTTGTTATATTTAATTCCTGGTTTGATTTCTTTATTCGCTTCAACCTTATTTAGCCAACAGCCGAGATTTAGCCAGGCAATCTACCTGTACACCATGGTTGGTGACAGCACTTCAGTGATTCAACTAAAGCAGGCAAAAGCCCTGTCAGTGGATTTAGCCGGATCAATTTATGTTGCGGATACCGGAAACAATCGAATTTTGAAGTTCAACAAAGATGGTAAATTGATCAAAACCGTCGGCGGCTTTGGATGGGAGAAGGAGCAGTTTTATTCACCTTATGATATTCATGCCAGTTCAGCGCTGGATATATTTGTGGCGGATTACAATAATCATCGCATTGAGCGATACGATAAAGATTTGAATTATATTTCATCGCTCTATTCAAACGAAAGCTGGGAAGAGCAATTTCAGTTCGGCTATCCTAAAAGTGTTGCCAGCTCGATTCATGGCGAATTATTTATCATCGACGGAGAGAATGTTCGTCTGTTAAAACTCAACTCGTTTGGTGAGCCGGAGATGAGTTTTGGTGATTTTGCCGAAGGGAAAGGACGATTGTTACATCCAGTTCAAGTATCAATTAGTCCCGATGATCGAATTTATGTATCTGACAGTCAAGCAAATAAAATTATTGTTTTCGATTATTTCGGGAACTATCTGACAGAAATTGGTTCTAATTTCTTAAAAGACCCGCAGGGAATTTTTTATAGTCCGTTGAAGTCATTATTTGTTGTTGACCAGGGAAATAAACGGGTGGTTGCGTTTAAACCTGATGGAGAATTGGTAATTGCCTGGTCAAAAATATCGGATGCGCTCGGTTCTTTTCAAAACCCTGTTGATGTTGTAACATTTCAGCAGAGGGTTTTTATTTTGGATAATGATCGAATATTTGTGTTTGGGTTGAAATGAATTATTGGAACACGGATCGAACTGATTGAACGGATTAGAACGGATTTTGAACCGCGAATTTTGCGAATTACGCTAATTTAGCTCGAACGAAAACCTGCAGAATTTGTCATTCCGAGCGGAGTCAAGGAATCCGTATATCCTTACAAATTAGTGGATTAACCAGATTTCTTTCTTCTGTCGAAATGACAAAAATGTGAGTTTTCGTTCACGCACTAATTAGAACCCGTGAAAATCCGTTTAATCCGCGTCATCCGCGTTCTATAAAATAAAGTTAATAACATCTATGAAAAGCTTCTGGTTAACATTCATTATTTTGATATTGGTTATAAATATTGGACACTCCCAATTCCAGGAAAGGTACAGCCTGTTTGAGCGGACGATTACGCTGGAAATTGATTCTACAATTACGACTTATAACCTGCCAGATAGCTTTTTAATAAAAGACTCCGAATACGTTTGGCTGGATAGTCTGCAATTAACATCCAGAATTGAATATGTTATGGAATATACCCAGGGGCGAATTAAATTCTTAAAGATATTGACAACTGGTCAACAGCTTCGGATTTATTATCGATTTCTTCCGCTTCAAATCCAGCGAAATTATTTTCATCGAGAATTACTCATTTACCAACCTCCAGATTCAGGTAAACCAATCAAAAGAAAGTTACCTTTAACCAAACGGAGGGCTGCTGAGTCTGCTTCTTCGCTAAAACAAAATGGGAGCATTGTCAGAGGAATTAGCATCGGCACCAATCAGGAATTGAAGCTGGAATCGGGGCTGCGCATGCAAATTTCTGGGAAGATTGCCGATAAATTAGAAGTAGTTGCCGCTTTGACCGATCAGAATACACCCATTCAGCCCGAGGGAAACACCCAAACATTGCAGGAAATTGATAAAGTGTTTATTCAATTGAAAAGTGATCAATTTCAGGCAACTCTTGGTGACTATTATCTATCATTCGAAGGCACGGAGTTCAGCGCTTATAACCGTAAATTACAGGGTGTTATGGGTACGGCTGAGTTAGGAAAAACGAAAGTTACGCTGTCTGGAGCTGTGTCCAGAGGTAAATTTACCACTAATTATTTTTCAGATCCCGAACAGGAAGGCAATCAAGGTCCCTATCAACTCAAAGGCGATCGCGGCCAGATTGATATTATCGTTTTGGCGGGAACTGAAAAAGTGTGGATCGATGGTCAGTTGATGACTCGCGGAGAAAACAACGATTACATTATCGAATACAGCAATGGACAAATCACTTTTACCAGACATCGGCTCATCACGGCAGATTCGAGAATTACTGTGGATTTTCAATATTCAGATCAAAAATTTCAGCGCAGCCTTTACGGGGTAGACCTTTCCACACAAACAAAAAACGAGAAATTGAAACTGGGTATGCGTTTGCTCCGCGAATCGGATAATAAGAACAATCCACTGGATTACAGTATGACCGATGAAAATCGCTCTCAACTACAACTTGCTGGTGATAATCCCGATTCAGCTTATATTTCCGGAGAAAATTATCTAGGTCCTGGCAAAGGTAACTATGTTAAGGTGGATTCCGCAGGCATTACATTTTATCGTTATGTTGGACCAGATAGTGGCTATTATAATATTGCTTTTAGTTATGTTGGAAAAGGAAATGGATCATACAATCTGATTGAGTATGGCAAATATGAATATAAAGGTCAGGGAAATGGTTATTACAATCCAGTCCCAGTTATATTTCTTACCCCACCAGAAAGTCACGATCTGGTTGATATGGAACTGGCTTATCATCCCTGGCAAAATTTTCAAATTAATAGCGAACTGGCATTAAGTCGTTTGGATAAAAATTTATTTTCATCAAAAGATGATGGGGATAATTCAGGTCTGGCAATGAGCACCAGATTCGGATTAAAGCAACAGCCAATTAAACTTTTCGGAAGTTACTTCGGTAAATTCAACTTAAATGGAAAATATCGACGTATCCAGCAGCAGTTTCAATACATTGATCGTTCAGAGGAAGTGGAGAAAAACCGAAAATGGGATTTAACTACCAGCGTTCCTCAGAGAGAAGAAATCGTTGAGTTCCAGGGAGGATATTCTCCAGTTGAGCAATTGAATATAACAGGAAGCCTGGGTGAGAATCGCCGTGGCGAGAACTTTTTCTCCCGTCGCTGGGAATTGGGTTCGGAAATCTCATTCAAAAAAATTCCCCAATTACGCTATCGAATTGAGTCTATCGATAGAAAAGAGAAGTTATCAAATCGTACTGGAAATTGGGTACGACAGTATGGAAATGGTCAATATCAGTTCTGGAAATTGTGGTCAACAGTCGATTTTCAAGCGGAAGAAAAGCAAGTTCAGGATACGCTTGATCTGGGATTTCGATTCTATGAAGTTAGCCCATCGCTTAAATTAGCCGATTGGAAAAAAATGTCGATTACGCTTAGAATCACCCGTCGTCAACAGGATAAATTTGAAAAAGGAGAATTCAGGAAAGAATCTGAGGCGTTAACTCAAACGGTGGGCTGGCAATTAAAGGACTGGAAAAGTTTATCACTTTCACTGGAATACACGCATCGGAAACGGAGTTATGCTGATACAACTATTGGAGCCAAGCTGACTGATCTCGCCGATTTTCGGGCAGACTATTCTCCACTGAATCGAGCTATTATAACCAACTGGCACTATCAACTTTCGAATACGCAGGTGGTTAAACAGGAGCGGATTTATATCAAGGTTGAGCGTGGCCAGGGAAATTATCGCTTTGATGAAGGATCAAACGATTATGTTTATGATCCTTCACTCGGTGATTATATTTTGCGGATCAGGGCTACGGACGAATTTATTCCAGTCATTGAATTGCGCGCCAGCAGCACCATTAAGTTTCGTCCTGAACTTATCTGGAAATCTAATAGCCGTTCAAAATCTTTTCCAGGATGGAAAAAATGGCTTTCTTCAATTTCAACAGAGACTTTTATTCAATTGGAAGAAAAAACAAAAGAACCCGATGTCTGGTCAATCTATCGATTAGAACTATCCCAATTCCAACAAGATTCAACAATGTATGGGACGAAAAACTTTCGGCAGGATTTATATTGGGGTCGAAATGATAGGAAATTCTCTCTCCGTTTGCGATATAATGAACGAATTAGCCTGAATAACCAATATCTGGAGGGCAAACAAGGCTTCACTCTATTAGAACGTGAGGTAAGAATTAAAAGCCAGTTGTCTCAAAAAGTGAGTTCCCAACTAAACTTCCGTAATCGACATGAGAGCAAAAGGTACACGATCTCTAATCGGGACAAAAATATATTTTTCAGAGAAGCTGATCTGGATATATCCTATCGTCCACGTCAGCCGCTAGAATTGGCAGTCAAAAGCCGTTGGGCTTATGTTAAAAATCGTATTGCTACCAATCCCATCGAACTTAATTTTATCGCATTGACTCCCCGAATCAATTATTCTTTTCGGGGTAAAGGTCGGTTGCGAGCGGAACTGGAATTTAACCAGGTGGCTGTCACGCCTAAAAATGCCATTGTGCCCTATGAAATGGCTTCAGGGAATAGAGATGGCACCAATCTAAGGTGGATTGCTTCATTTGATTATAATGTATCGCGCTATCTTAGAGCATCATTTAGCTGGAACGGACATTATTATGATTATCTCAATAGACCGATTTATACAGTTCGAGCGGAGATGAGGGCATATTTTTAAGTATATTTTAAATGTCAATTGTGAATGGTCGAATAGAATTCTACAAAACTAAAAAAGTATTTGGATTTAGTCTTCTGTATGCATCAACTCGATTTTTTTTAACGCAAAGGACACAAAGCAGACGCAGAGAGCGCTGAGTTTTTAAAATCTTAATTAATTGCTCTGAGATCTTTGCGTCTTCTTAGCGATCTCTGCGTTTAAGTTTAAGCTAATGGAGTGCGATGCCTTTATGTATCGCTCAGGTACATTCCATAAAGGGAATGCACTCCCGTATCATTAATTGTCAATTGTGAATAATTAATACGACTTTCGCACCGATAAAATACGAATTAAAAAACAATGACTTAGAAAAATAAAATAAAAAAACATTTGACAAATGACGTCTCTCTGATTATA
>Ga0209636_10001211_pt1 | contig 25802 bp, 19 predicted proteins | sample DeeMarSWOR152_54_FD_187464 | JGI IMG/M metagenome (GOLD analysis project Ga0209636, IMG submission 187464) | Marine sediment microbial communities from White Oak River estuary, North Carolina - WOR-1-52-54 (SPAdes) (version 2) | ecosystem: Environmental > Aquatic > Marine > Intertidal zone >...
AAACTACAGGACGATTGCCAACAATGAACTTCAGAAGAAGCCTCTTTCCCGAATACGAAGCGGTCAGTGCCGAAACCTTGGCCGAATCTGGCTACGTGGTGAGACACAACACTTGCCCGTACTGCAGTGTAGCCTGTAACCGGGCCACTAAAACTGTCCAGCCTTATGAAACAGATCCTGAGTATGCTACACCGGAATACGAAAGTGTAGCCGCTCTCAGCTCCCTTTGCATGAACAGCAATATGCCGTCGGTGTTGAAAGCGATTGAACTATGCAACAAGTATGGTATGGATACAATCTCCACAGGTGTCATCATAGCGTTTGCCATGGAATGTTACGAGAAGGGGCTCCTGACGAAAGAAGACACCGAAGGACTGGACCTTGCTTGGGGCAATCATGAATCGATAGTTCAGATGGTTGAGAGAATTGCAAGACGCCAAGGATTGGGCGATTCGTTGGCAGAGGGCGTTAGAAGAGCATCAGAGAAAATTGGTAGAGGAGCTGGTGAATTCGCGATGCACACGAAGGGCTTGGAGTTACCACTGCACGAATTCAGAGGAATGAAAGCACATGCTCTCGCAGTCGCGACTTCAAATCGAGGAGGCTGCCATCTCCAAGTAGAAACCGACGACCTATTTGAGACAAATCTGTGCCCAGAGATCGGTATCGACGAAGAAGCTCTGCCAAAGATTACGCGAGACCGACTTTATGCGGGTGTAGAGAAAGCCAAACTAAACAAGATTGTAGGCGACCTGTTTGCTCTTTTCGATTCTCTTGTAGTTTGCAAATGGACAGTGTACCCGTGCGGAGGCACAAAAATAACAACATTAAATGATGTTGTTGCCCTGGCAACAGGGTGGGACGTTACAATAGGCGAGTTGATGAAAACTGGTGAGAGGATTGTCAACCTGTGCAGAGCATTCAATGTTCGAGAGGGAATAACGAGAAAAGACGACACTTTGCCCAAGAGGTTTGCTGAACCATTAACCGAAGGCCCGTACAAAGGCGAGACCATTTCAGAATCTGTGTTGTCGAATATGTTGAACCACTATTACGACTTCCGCGGATGGAATAGAGAGAAAGGCGTTCCCACGAAGGACAAGCTAGAAGAGTTGGAGCTAAGCTATGTGGCACGAGAGCTAGAGAACCGAGGAGTGCTTCCTTAGCTGTCGAGCCATGAATAGATCGCTAGAATAAATAGCCGTTAAATATTTTAGGACAGATCAACATTCTTGTAGTTTCCACTTCGAAAAGATAGGAGGAGATATTGTGACGATTCTAGATGAACCGATAAAAGAGGTTCTCACCGTCAAGAACTACGTTGGCGGAGAATGGGTTGGTTCAGAAGGAAAAATGGTAGACGTTGTGAATCCGGCCAATTGCAGAGTCATAGCCAAGGTTCCTGTCTCAACAACTGACGAGATAGATGCAGCAGTGAAAACTGCTGAAGAGGCCTTCCCAGAATGGAGGAGAACTCCTCCACTTGCTAGGGCAAGATGCCTTTTGAGGCTGAGAGAACTCATGGAAGAACACTTTGAAGAGTTAAGCCGGATTCAGACTATGGAGCACGGTAAGACTATTGACGAGTCAAGAGGGGAGACAAGACGTGGAATTGAAAACGTTGAGGTTGCAGCTGGGATTCCTTCTTTGATGATGGGTTACAACCTAGAGGATATTGCAGCAGGTATAGACGAGTACTTAATCAGGCAGCCACTCGGAGTTTTCGGGATAATAGGGCCTTTCAACTTTCCCTTCATGGTGCCTCTCTGGTTTGCACCGTACGCGGTGGCAACAGGCAACTGTATCATCGTAAAACCATCAAGCGAGGACCCAATCAGCCAATCGAAAATCGCGGAATTGACTGAAGAAGCCGGTTTTCCTTCAGGAGTATGGAACTTAGTCAACGGAGGAAGAACCGTTGTGTCTGGCATGCTCAACCATCCGGAAATCAAAGGCATATGCTTTGTAGGATCCACCCCTGTTGCAAAGGACGTTATCTACAAAAAGTGTGGCGAAACGGGCAAAAGAGTTGTCGCGCAAGCAGGCGCTAAGAACTTCCTCCTGGTGATGCCTGATGCAAACCTAGAAAGCACCACAGCGGCTTGCATGACATCGTTCTACGGCAATACAGGGCAAAGATGCCTATCAGGCGCTAATCTTCTCGTTGTGGGCGAAGGCCTCGATGACCGTGAATATGAGGCATTCTACGAGAAGATGTTGAATGCATTTACTGTTGCGGCTTCAAAGATAAGGGTGGGCTACGGTCTGGATGAATCAGTTCAGATGGGCCCTCTCCGCGACGAAGGCAAGAAAGAACGGGTTCTAGGCTTCATTGAAAAAGGAATAGAAGAAAAAGCGAAGCTGAAGCTTGATGGCAGAAAAGTCAAACTTGTCAGCGATTTGCCCCACACGTGCTTCCTTAATCCAACGGTCTTCGAAGACGTTACACCTGACATGACCATTGCCAAAGAGGAAATCTTCGGGCCTGTCGCAGCAATTATGAAAGCTAGAAACCTTGATGAAGCAGTAGATATTATTCATGCAAGTCCCTTCGGCAACGCTGCCTCGGTTTTCACTTCAAGCGGAAAAATAGCCAGAGAGTTCCAGTACAGAGTTCAGTGCGGTAACATCGGCATAAATATAGGAATAGTGGCTCCCATGGCGTTTTTCCCATTTAGCGGAATGAAAGATTCTTTCTTTGGAACTCTGCACGGTCAAGGGCAAGAAGCAGTCCGCTTCTTCACTGAAAGCAAAGTTGTGATCCAAAGGTGGTTTTGATGGAGGAGCCGAAAGCCACCGCCTCCATCATAATCAATTTGGCAGAAAAGTTTGAAAACGAATCCTCTGATTTTTATGAGAAGCTTGCAAAGAGATTCGAGGAAAATAAGGCGGCTTTCCTCTCTTTTGCCCATGAAAGCAAGAAGTACGGAGTGCTTATAGTCAGAACCTATCGTGAAACAATCACCGACGCACTCGAGGCATGTTTCTCGTTTGAAGGTCTAGACCTGAGTAAATACGAAGTCGAAACAAACCTGAGTGAAGATGCCAGTTTCTCCGAAGCATTAAGCATGGCTATAGCCCTTGAAGACAAAACCAGCAAGTTCTACACCGACGTGGCAGAGCTGTCAAAAAGCCTGCTTGCTACTATACCAGCAGCATTCCGAAGAGTGGCTAAAGGAAGAAACAGCCGCAAGAAGGTTCTTGAATCGCTTCTGAATAAAACTCCAAGACCCTGAGGCTATTTTGCGAGATCTCTGTAACAATGTGATTGCGCGCGGCTTTCTCGTCTGGTACGTTTCATTTGTGATTGATAAAAAATCTTAAGTTCTCCATTTCTAAAAGTGGTGCAGATGTGAATCAAATGCAGGTGTACCCATGAAGATATCTGTTATAGGGGCGGGAGTTCAAGGCTCAGCGATCGCCTTGTTTCTGGCCAAGAGTGCTGAGGTCTCTGAGATTGTGTGTTCGGACATAAGTCTCGACAGGACTGAGCGCCTAGCGAAGAATCTTGGAAGCCCTAAGATCTCTGCACGCAAAGCAGACGCTTCCAGCGTCTCTAATCTGATTGACGTAATAAAGGGATCTGACGTGGTGATTAACGCAACTCTGCCAAAATTCAACCTGAAGATAATGGACGCTGCTTTGAAAAGCAAAGCTCACTACGTAGATCTTGCGAGTCACACACCAGTCAGAACCAACATTCAGAAAGAACTGAGGCTCAACTCCAAATGGAGAAAAGCCAAATTGACCGCAGTGATAAATCAGGGAGGACCTTTCGTTATGGACGTACTGGCACGATACGCCGCTGATAAACTTGACAGAGTGGACTCGATACGTCTACGATTTGGATGGAAACCAGCAGCAAAAGGGAAGGAGCTTATACCAACATGGACGCCTACGTGGTCTCCAGAGGTTGCCATAACGGAGTGGTCTACAAACCCAGTCATCTACGAAAATGGAAAGCTCAAAGAAGTGCCTCAATTCTCTGGAGTTGAAGAATATTCTTTTCCGAATCCTGTTGGCCCAGTAACCTTGTGTTTCATAGAATATGAGCCTGTGTTCACTCTACCACGTTTCATAGGCAAGGGAGTCAAATACGTAGACTGTAAGATAACTCTTGAACCAAAAGTTGCAGCTCTTCACAAGATGGGTTTGGCCAGCGACAAGCCAATAGACGTAAAAGGCACGAAAATAGCTCCGCTTGACGTTCTCCTTGCCGTATTGACTCCTCCTGTGGAATCTAAAGATCTAGTGCGCGAGCGTGCGCGCATAGCGGCAGGCGAGCTCGATTTTGTGGGTAGCTATGTAGCAGAAGTGACGGGAAGAGAGTCAGGCGAAAAGGTAACTTACACAATGTCGAGAACATACAGTATTCGTGAAGTCTATAAGAAGACAGGAGCTATGTGGGCCGGGGTCGCTATCCCAGCTACAATTACAGCAATAATGCTAGCCAAAAAGGAGATTAAGATAACTGGGGTTGTCCCACCAGAAGCCTTGGAGCCAAAGCCCTTTCTCAGAAGGTTAGCTCAGATGGGAATCACATTCAAAGAAAACATCACACGAGAAGTAGAGCCAACCTGAGACTGTGACCGAGGGTCACGAAATCCTAGAAAGAGAGCCCTTTTTTCTCACAAACATAATGCAGATGTCTACGATGTGCCTTGGGCTCTTTAATCATTACTCTTATATAGACTAGAATTCGGTAACTAGTCCGAGGGAGAAAATGCGAAAATCAACCGCAGATATCATGGGGAAATATAAGAAGTATATAATGACGAGTTGTGTGAAAAAACTCGAGCCGGTCGTAATTGTTGAAGGCATCGGAGCAACAGTCAAAGACACAGAAGGAAAAGAATACATAGACTGCTGGTCAGGAATTTCGGTCGTAAATGCAGGGCACAGCAACCCGAAAATCGTCGAAGCGGCAGTGAAACAAGCCAAGAAACTAGTTCATGTCTGCAACTACGTTTACCATACAATTCCACCAGCGGAACTTGCGGCCAGACTCGCAAAAATAGTTCCTGGAGGACTTCAGAAGACCTTCTTCAGCAACAGTGGTGCGGAAGCTGTGGAATGCGCGGCGAAAATTGCGAGAAAATACACCAGGAAGCATGAGCTACTAGGTCTCATGTGCTCTTTTCACGGCAGAACGCTGGGGACACTTAGCTTGACCGGACAGGCTAGCCGCAAACACTATTCTATGGGACCGTATTTGAGTGGCGTGGCCTTTGCCCCCCCTCCTTACTGCTACAGGTGTTTTCTGGGTCAAGAGTACCCGGACTGTGATCTGCAATGTGCCAAAATGATCGAGGACATAATAAACTACTCAACATCAAACTGTGTTGCGGCTTTCATAGCAGAACCGATTCTAGGGGAGGGGGGAATAATTGTTCCGCCTGCCGGTTATTTCAAGGAAGTCAAACGAATCCTCAGCAAATACGAAATACTCTTCATAGATGATGAAGTGCAAACTGGTTTTGCCAGAACAGGGAAAATGTTTGGAATCGAGCACTTCGGAGTCGACCCAGACATCGTCACGATGGCCAAGGGGATAGCTGACGGATTCCCCTTAGGAGCTTGCACGGCTAGGGAGGATATCGGAGATTCCTTTGAGCCTGGAGATCACTTGTCAACGTTCGGAGGAAACCCTGTTTCATGTGTGGCTGCTATCGCCAACATAGAGTATATTGTGAAAGAAAGACTATCGCAGCAGGCTGCTGCTAAGGGCAGATACTTGATGAAGCGACTGAATGAAATGAAAGAAGACCACAAGATCATAGGAGAAGTTCGCGGAAAAGGCCTAATCATAGGAGTTGAGCTTGTAAAGGAACAGAAGAAAAAGACTCCAGCCGCCAGCGAAGCAGCGAAAACGAGGGATCTATGTCGCGAGAAAGGCGTCCTAATTGGTCACGGCGGCGTGAAAGGCAACGTCCTAAGAATTCAACCACCCTTAGTCATCGACAAGCGACAAATGAACAAAGTACTCGAGACGCTCGAAGAATCGCTAAAAAAAGTGAAATAACCGTCTAAATGTAAGCCATAACTTGTTGTGATAATCTTGCGTTTTCTATTAATAGGTGTTGGTGCCGTCGGAACTGTCATTGCCACCCATCTTGTCAAGAACCCCGAAGTGTCGAAAGTTGTTCTCAGCGACATAAACGTGGATGTAGCCGAGAAACTTGCAAAGAGGCTAAACAGCGAAAAAGCATCTGCATTGAGAATCGATGCGGGCGACCGAAATGACTTGGCTAATGCAATGAGAAAGATCGATGTAGTGATAAACGCCACCTTGCCGAGATACAATTTGCTTATTATGGATGAAACTCTGAAAAGCAATGCACATTACCTAGATCTTGCCAGCGACATACCTCCCGATTCAGTTCGCAAACAGCTAGATCTGAACGATGCATGGAAAGACGCGAATCTGACGGCGATAATGGGTCTGGGAGCAGATCCTGGCATGTCTAACCTATTTGCTCGATATCTAGCCGACAAAATGGATCGCGTTGATGAAATTCGAGTAAGAGACGGCGACACCGGAATCACCAAGGAAACTGCCTTTCCGTGCTTGTTCTCACCCGAAGTACTAATCGACGAAGTCTTAGCCGAGCCTGAGATATACAAGGATGGAGCTCGTGTCAAGATACCTCCTCTAAGCGGAGAAGAAACCTACTCCTTTCCCCAACCAGTTGGTCCACTAACCGTTTATTTCGTGGATCACGAAGAACCTGAAACACTGTCACGATTTATCAACAAAGGCTTGCGCTATGCAGACTTCAAGCTCGCGCTTTCACCAGAAGCTGTCCAAATAGTGAACGTTCTGAGATGGCTTAACCTTACGAGCAAGACACCTATTGAAGTCAAAGGCGTCAAAATAGCGCCAAAGGATCTATTGCTTTCGCTTATTCCAAAACCTGCTGACTTGGCGGGAAAGGTTGAAGGATATTCCTGTATTACCGTAGAGGTCAAAGGACAGATGGGCGGCAAGCGTGTACAAGCTAAAGCCTACAGTTACATGAGCCATCAAGAAGCCTACAGAAAATACGGAGTCACCGCGACAGCTTATTTGACGGGCACCCCGCCGGCCATTGGTGCTGTGATGCTGGCGAAAGGAGACATCAAAGTTGGAGGAGTCATTGCTCCTGAATGCCTTGAGCCACAACCGCTTCTTGCAGAGATCGAGAAAAAAGGGATCAAAAGAAACGAAGTGATAAATGAAATCTAGTGCTACAATCGCCCTTTGCCGAGAGCTGCTTCACGCAGCTTCTTACGAGCTCTCGAGGTCAACTCTTTTACCAGTTGAGAGCGAGAGGTCAGTTTCTCAAGCGCTGCAATCCAAGCTCCTGAACTGACATCGGTGTGCAAAATTCTTGTTCTGTTGAGGAAAATTGCCTTTTCAGGACAGACTTCCTGGCAAGCGCCACAATAAATGCAGAATCGTTCGTCGATCGCAGGCTTACCATTTGTGTCCAGTGAAACAGTCTTGCTTGGGCAGACGTCAACGCAAGCCTGGCAGCCCTCCGGACAGGATTTTGCTTTGAGTTCAACAGACCCGATGAAAGGTCGAGTAACACTGACAGCATGTTGAGGGCAGGCAGGCTCGCACTTTTTGCAGAAGATGCATAATTTCCCATTTATGTTAATATCTTGAATTTCACATGTTCTGCCTTGCTCGGTTTTTTTCGTAACGACTTCAATGGCTCCTCTTGGGCAAGCGTCTTGGCAAACGCAGTTGCACTCAACACGACATTTTCCAATATCGATTTCGATCTCTTTCAGCAGATAAGGGAAGGCTTTTGATTCAACAACCATGACGGATTGATTTCCGTTGGTTTCAATCTCAATTGCATTCGCAGGACATAGAACAACGCATATCCCACAAAACGTACACCTTTGCGCATCGAAGTCTACAAGCATTCTTTTAACCAGTCTACCCCTCTTTATAGTCGGAGGACAAAGCTTCGGAACCTCTTGTGGGCACACAGTCACACAGACGCCACAGCCAATACACAACTCGCGTGTTAGCCTGAGGACTTGATTTGTTCCTAACATTCCCCTTTCTAGAAACAGGTCTCCATTGACTTCCTTCTTTGAGACGATGCCCAGCTTCATGACATCCCTGCGATATCGCCTAGCTAAATTAAACCAATTGCCTGCCGACCAGTTCTTTCCGTACTGACCTGAAACATTGTGCTGGCAAGTATAAATAAAACAATGATATATGTATATTCTCTTCCATGCTAAACCGGAGAGGAGAGGCCCTTCTTCAATGCTTGGCTACGCTGGCAGAATTCTCTTCGTTGACTTAGCCCAAAAGAAATCAAGAACAAAGAACCTGAAGGAAAACTTCTGCACGAAATACGTAGGCGGCAACGGCTTTGCCATACAATTGCTTCACGAGAACACTAAGCCTAAGATAGACCCGTTGGGACCAGAAAACGTACTAGTGTTTGCTGTTGGTCCTTTCGCTGGAACAATGGTTCCGACAAGCGGCAAGTACATTGTGCAAGCCAAGTCTCCCCTTACAAATCTCATGGGCGAATCTGTCTCATCCGGCATGTGGGGACAGAACCTGAAAAGAGCAGGCTACGACGCAACCGTAATACTCGGCAGGGCTGAATCACCCATCTACCTGTTTATCGATGATGAGACAATCCAATTCAGAGAAGCAAAGGATCTATGGGGTGAAGACGCTTTACAAACAGGTCAACTTATACAAGAGCAAATAGGCGATGAAAACGTGAGCGTAGCCAGCATAGGCCCAGCTGGCGAGCAGCTTGTCAAGTTCGCCAACATCACCAATGACACGTACAGACAAGCGGGCAGGACTGGTATGGGCGCTGTTATGGGTTCAAAAAATCTCAAAGCCGTAGCCGTAAGAGGTTCGAAGAAAATTGAGGTTCACGACCTTGATCGACTCATGGAAGTCTGCGGCCATCTTTACAAAGAGTGCCAAGAAAAAGCTACTGAAGGCTACCGAACCTTTGGGACGCCACAGAGCATTTCGGTGCACAACTACTTGGCAGCACTTCCAACCAGAAACTGGCAGCAAGCGACATTTGAACTGGCGGAAAATCTAAGCGGCGAGTTCTTGAAGTCTCACTATTATGTAAAGACAATTGCGTGTTCAGGTTGCCCGATCGCGTGCGACCATCTTTCAATGGTTAAAGGCCAACCTGATGAGAAGGTTGCCAGCGTTGAGTTCGAGACGATCTATGCCCTCGGCACCGAATGTGGGATTGGACACTTCCCGGTGATTATGGACGCCGCCATCCTTTGCGACAAACTCGGCATAGACACAATCAGCGCTGGCGTTGTAGTTGGCTGGGCAATGGAATGCTATGAGAAAGGGCTACTCAGCAAGAATGACACTGACGGGATTGAACTAAACTTCGGTAACTCAGAAGCCCTCCTGCAGATCATCAGAAAGATAGCTTACCGCGAAGGCTTAGGAAACTTGCTGGCTGAAGGTGTGAAAAACGCCTCTAGGAAACTAGGCAAAGGCTCTGAGCACTTTGCCATGCACAACAAAGGACTGGAACTCCCAGGCTACGACGTAAGAGGCTTGAAGGCGTGTGCACTAGGATTCATGACGTCAACGAGGGGTGGATGCCATTTAAGATCAAGCATGTACGACTTCGATGCCAAGGGCAAGGTTGACAGGTTCCGAGCTGACAAAGAGCTAGGCAAAATAGTGAAAGAAAGAGAAGATCTGTGGTCTGTAATGGATTCTTTGATCTTGTGCAAATTCATTCGAAGCGTATTCGGAACCTACGATAAGTTTGCTGAATTATACACATTAGTGACGGGAATCGAGACAAAACCCGAAGACATGCAAATGGCAGGAGAACGCATATACAATCTTGAAAAAGCCTACAATGTCCAGGAAGGATGGACTAAGAAGGACGATTACCCACCTCCACGAGTCATGGAAGATCCAATACCAGATGGTGCAGCCAAAGGTTCTCTCGTTACACAAGATGAGTTCGAAACAATGCTTGATGCCTATTATGAGGCACGCGGCTGGAGCAAGAATGGAATTCCAACGAGACAGAAGCTGTTAGATCTCGGGTTGGGCGACTTTGCTAAAGGCAGAGGATCACCCTAGGAGCGAAAACGCCATGGAACGAAAATTCATAGTTTCGAATCCTGAAAAGTGCACTGGATGCAGAATATGTGAACTCGTGTGTTCAGCAGTGAAGGAAAAGGGGTTCAACCCACTGCTTTCAAGAATAAGAACAGTGCGCATAAATTCGCTACTGAACACATCTGTTGCTTGTCGCCTCTGCAAGGAACCCACATGCGTAAAGAGTTGCCCAAGAAAGGCTCTAACAAGAAATGATTCGGATGGCGTGATTCTTGTTGACGAAAGCCGTTGCAGCGGCTGCTGCTGGTGTGTTGAAGCGTGCGAGTTTGGAGCCATGATTTCTCTTCTCGATAAGAAGACGGTTGTAGCATGCGATTTGTGCAACGGTAATCCAAAATGCGTCGAGCTTTGCCCAAAAGAAGCGTTAAGTCTCAAAACTGCCGAAGAGGTTGGGCAGAGTCTGAGAAGAGAAGCAGTAAAGAAACTACTTGAGGAAAACCTCGAAAGCGGCAGACCGTGAAATCGATGAAAACTCCGCGTATAGGCGTCTACGTCTGTCGCTGTGGACTCAACATAGCAAGCTCTGTTGACTGTCAGGAAGTCGTTGGATTTGCCTCAGCACTCCCTCAGGTTGCAATTGCGAGAGAACATCGTTACATGTGCTCAGATCAAGGACAAGAACTCATCAGGAAATCCATCAAAGAGCACAGACTAAGCCGTATCGTTGTGGCGTCTTGTTCCCCCGGGCTTCACGAGTCCACATTTCGAAGAGCGTGCCATGAAGCAGGATTGAACAGGCACCTGCTAGAAATGGCAAACATACGTGAACAATGCAGCTGGGTTCACCTTCACGACAAAGAGGCAGCTACAGAGAAGGCAAAAGACCTGGTCCGCATGGCTGTGGCGAGAGCTGTGCTACTGAAGCCAGAAAGAGACATTGAGATACCCGTGCTTCAGAAAGCTGCGGTAATAGGCGGAGGTGTTGCTGGTATTCAGGCTGCCTTGGATCTAGCCGACACTGGATACAAGGTGTATCTCATCGAAAAGGAGCCTAGTATCGGAGGCAGAATGGCTCAGATTGACAAGACCTTTCCAACAATGGATTGTTCCATCTGTATTCTAGCGCCTAAGATGTCAGACGCCGGTCGTCACAAGAATATCGAATTGCTGGTTAGTAGCCAAATCTCAGAGGTAGCTGGAAGCGTAGGGAACTTCAGACTGAAAGTTCAATCAAAACCTCGGTTTGTTATCGAAAAACTCTGCAATGCGTGTGGGGAATGCGCTAAAGTCTGTCCGATCGAGGTTCCTAACGAGTTTGACGCCAACCTTATTCCTCGCAAGGCAATCTATATCCCATTCACACAAGCAGTTCCATCCGCCTTCAGCGTTGACATGGACCACTGCATTCAATGCTATAAATGCGTAGAAGCATGCCAGCCAAGCGCCATTGATTTTGCGCAGACGCCTCAGGAAACTGACATCGATGTAGGCACGATTGTTGTTGCAACTGGCGCTAATGTATGCGATGCATCTTATCTAGCGAACTACAGGTACGCAAGTTCTCCTAACGTGATAACTTCACTTGAATTTGAACGACTCATAAATGCAGGTGGACCCTCAGGTGGACGCCTCGTCCGACCTAGCGACATGCGGGTTCCGAAGTCCGTGGTGTTTATTCAGTGCGTTGGTTCAAGATCGTATAGGAGCCAACATCAATACTGTAGCGCTGTCTGCTGCATGAACACCGTGAAGGACAGCCTTCTGATTAAGGAACACTGTCCGGATACCAAGATCTATGTTTTTTATGTCGACATGAGAGCATATGGCAAAGGTTTCGAGGATCTATACAAGAGGGCAGCAAGGGAAGGAGTATCGTTCATTCGTGGGTTGCCTTCGGAAGTAGTGGAGAACAAAAAGACAAGGAATCTTCTTGTGAGAGGAGAAGACACTTTATCGAACATAGTTTACAACGTCGAAGCTGAAATGGTAGTTCTGTCTGTGGGAATTGAACCTCGCCGGGACAGCGACGTCATCATGGACCTCCTGCACCTATCTAAGACTTCAGACGGGTTTCTTATGGAGGCTCATCCAAAACTGAAACCAGTCGACACGCCGGCAGCAGGTATCTTTGTTGCTGGATGCGCTGAATCGCCCAAGGACATCAAGGACAGTGTTACGCAAGCAAGTGCGGCGGCTGCTCGAGCGGGTATGCTGATGGCGAAAGGCAGAGTGGCAATTGACGCATTGCTTTGTGATGCACAGTGTCCTTCTGAAGGCTTGCGGACGGAGAACTTCACCGACAAGCAGATTAATGCCCAGATTGATGCAGCAACGGAGGATAGGGCTCATGAGAAAATTGTCGCATTTTGTTGCAATTGGTGCTCTTACACGGCTGCAGATTTTGCGGGGATGAACAGACTGCAGTATCCTGCAAGTGTTCGTGTGATTCGAACGGATTGTTCACGTCGGGTTGTGCCGAAGTTTGTGAGACGAGCATTTGGAAGAGGAGTAGCAGCAGTGCTGGTCGCTAGTTGCAATCTTGTGGGGCGTCACTACGCTAATGTCAGGTCTGAAACGCAGAAGAGGGTTGAAAGGTTGTGGAGGAAAATGGAAGCGGTAGGAGTGGACAAACATCGTCTGCAACTATTCAGCGTAGGTGCTTCTGATGGAGAATTGTTTGCGTCTAAAGTGAAAGAGATACAGGAAGTTGTGGACCGAACAAAGATAGAAGAGATTGAGAAATCCATTGAACTGTTCAAAGAGCATACAACGCGATAGGCAGAAGTTCACCGAACATGCGAAGCAAGTGGCCCGTGCTTATTCTCTAAGCCAACGTATTAGGGCTCGAATGGCGAAAAACAGGCCGATGTTGAAAAATGCCAGCAGTATGACCGCTACCCCGTCTGCAAGGGCTCTCGTGTAATAGAATTGAATTGTGTGCTGTATGTTGATGTATATTGTAACGGCAAGAATGAACAATAGAACTGGAATTGAAATATAGGAAAGCGTCACAATGATCAGTGCGATTATTTTCCTAACATCTTCAGAAACCATGTTCTTCATCCATAATTTATGCGTGCACTCGTTATCTACATGCTTCTTAACCATTTTTGTCTTGTGTTTGTTCTTCCCGAGCACGTGCATGTCCCCTTGAGTCTTCGGAGTTGCTGTCTGCAAGAAGCCTCTTAAGTCAGACTGAAGCCAGACATAATGCGTGGAAATCACGTTTGATACATGCTATCCCTCCTTCGGAATTCAAGGAAGAAGAGGTTCAGAAACTAGTGGATGGGATGATCGAAAGGAAGGGGGGATTGTTAAGGGAGCCTTTGGAATATGTTGCAAGTAAGAACTTAGTGTGGATGCCATATTATAGAATTGAATTGGAATACAAACGCTCTCGGGTCGATCAGACTATGAAACTCGAGGAGACAGCTCGGGGCGAAACAGCGTTAAATGCGATGTTCTGCGATTGTGCCGAAAGCGAAAGTGAGCTTTTGATGTTGTTTAGACCGAATTATCTGAAATACGACGCAGTGTCTCATGATCCCAAAGCGGATGACGCTATCGGTCAAGTTTATCAGGTCGATCTTGATCGAGTTCTTACGGGGTTAGTGAATAGGCGGAATGAGGTTGAAGACGAGGTCTACAAGCTCAGGTCTGATTTGAAGAAACGCTATGTGCGAAAAAGAAGGTTATCCATAATCTTTCCTATGCTTGGGCATCTTAAAGAGGAGAGAGAGCTTTCTGAGAAAATCGCAGGGCTTAGCGCTCTGAGAAACATTATAGGATTGTGTTTGAATCTGAACGATGATGATGTAGTATCAGTTAGGGTTCAAGGTTACAACACTTTCTATTATCCAACGTTGGTCTCTGCATTGAAGCATCGAGAGAACGGAGCCGAGAGATTTCTGGTAGTGAACCTTGTCAAAACGGGGTCAATACGTAGGGGTCTTAATTGCGATGTTAGTCTCTCTCGACTATGCAGCAAGAATGATGAATGTAGAAAGGTCATGAAGGCAACAGTCGATAACTCGTCATTGTCTGTGAAGAGATGACCCTCAAAGCCCTGTAGAGCTGGCGCAAAAGCGTCGCGCAGATTCCGTGCGTGTAATTGTCTCTGTTTCTAGTCTATTTTCGTCGCGGAGCTCCGCAGTGAGGGCATATAACTGATGCTGCTTCCATGAGGCTTTGGCAATATTTGCACTTTATCATCTGCACTTCTTAGGTGGCAACCTCTTTTTCGGGCTCGCCGAAGCATGCAACGAAGTGATCTTTTTCAACCTCGATTAATTGGGGTTCATCCTTTGCGCATTCAGGTTTGGCTTCATAGCATCTTGGGTGGAATCTGCATCCTGCGGGAGGGTTGATCGGGGTTGGTACACTTCCTTTGAGTATGATTCGATCTTCGCGTCTTTGGCCGGGAACGGGGATGGCGGATATCAATGCTCTTGTGTATGAGTGTCTCGGGTCGTTGAAGATGTCTTTGACTCGGGCTAGTTCCACCAGTTTCCCCAAGTACATGACTGCGACTCGGTCGCTCATGTGTTTGACTGTGCTCAGGTCGTGTGAGATGTATAAGCAGCTGAAGCCGTATTCTTGCTGCAAATCTTTCAGCAGATTGAGTATTTGTGCCCTCACTGACACGTCCAGCGATGAGACTGGTTCATCAGCTACTAGAAGTGCGGGATTGCCGGCTAATGCTCTGGCGATTCCGATTCTCTGTTTTTGTCCTCCGCTGAATTCGTGTGGATACCTGTAGAGATGGTAGGGAGTCAGTCCGACTCTCTCCATTAGCTCCATGATTCTCCTTTCCTTTTCCGACCCTTTGGCTAGGTTGTGAATGTCTAGAGGTTCGCCGATGATGTCTGCAATTGTCATTCTTGGGTTTAGTGACGCGTATGGATCTTGGAATACCATTGCCATTTCAAGTCGGAGTCTTCGCATTTCTCTCCTGCCTAGTTTGAAGATGTCGCGCCCCATGTAAAGGGCTGCGCCTGATGTTGGTTCAATGAGGCGCAGAATTGTTCTTCCGAGGGTTGTTTTTCCGCAACCGCTTTCTCCAACGAGTCCTATGGTTTCTGCTTTCTTTATGTTGAAGCTTACTCCGTCGACAGCGTGTACTGCTGCTACTTGTCTTCGAAGCACTCCTCCGTATATTGGGAAGTGTTTCTTTAGGTTTTCAACTTCAAGGATTGTTTCTGACATTCTTGACTACCCTATTGACTGTATAGAAAGCAGGCTACCTCGTGTCCTTTTTTGATTTCTTTGATCGTTGGTTCTTCTTTGCTGCAAATGCCCATGGCTTGTTCGCATCTTGGGTGGAATCTGCATCCTGGAGGCGGCTTGATAAGCTCTGGCACGTCTCCGGGAATTACGTGAAGTCTTTCTTTTTCTATGTTGATTCGAGGTATTGATTCGAGCAGAGCCTTGGTGTAAGGATGCTGGGGTTCCTTGAAAATCGTTGCCAGATCGGCGCTTTCCACAACCTTTCCGGAATACATGACGACGATTCTGTCACAGAGTTCACTCATGACGCCGAAGTCATGGCCGATTAGAAGGATGGAGGCGCTGAACTCTTTTCTTAGCGCTCTTATCAAATCTAGGATTTGCGCCTGTATGGTCACATCTAGGTTTGTGGTGGGCTCATCAGCAATTAGTAGTTTGGGGTTGCAAGAGAGAGCCATGGCCATCATGGCTCGTTGACACATGCCTCCGCTGTACTCGTGTGGATAATCTTTCATTCTCTCTTTGGGACTTGGGATGCCGACCTTGCCTAGCATATCAATTACTTTTTCTTTTATTCCCTGTTTTTCCACATTTTGATGTAGTTTGATTGCCTCGCCAATCTGAGACCCTACGGTGAAGACGGGGTTTAAGGAAGACGTTGGGTTTTGGAAGACCATCGCTATTCTGCCGCCTCTTATTGTCCTCATCTCGCTCTCGCTTTTACGCAGTAGATTCTGGCCTTCAAACACGATTTCGCCCCCAACTATTTTACCTGGTTGTCGAATCAGCCTTAGAATTGAGTGGGCTACTGTGCTTTTTCCACACCCGGATTCGCCGACGACTCCAAGGGCTTCTTCCTCGTTTATTTTCATGCTGACTCTATCGACAGCTTTCACTACGCCCTCTGCTATGTAGTAGTACGTTTTTAGGCCGTTTATTTTCAAAAGAGGCTCGGTCGTCGCTGATCTCCTCTGTTACTCTCTCACTTTTATGTCCAAGGCGTCTCTCAAGCCGTCTCCGAGTAGGTTGAAACCCAATGAGGTGATGAGTAAAGCCATGCCTGGAAAAGCCATGATCCACCAAGCAGACTGCATATGTGGGTACCCCCTTTGAAGGAGTACGCCCCACGAGGATGACATGGGGTCGCCGAATCCTAGGTAGGTTAGAGTTGCCTCGTAAAGGATGGCCCAAGGTATGTCCATCGTCGCAAGGACAATAATTACAGACAGTATATTGGGGAGGATATGGCGTACCATAATACGCCAGCTAGTAGCCCCCATTGATTTTGCAGCTTCAACGTAGGTTTCCTCTCTTAATGACAAGTACTCGCTTCGCACTACTCTAGCTAGAAAAGGCCAGCCTAACGCTCCAATCATCAACACAATTATGTGTATACCTCGAACTTCGAACATTGAGATGGCTAGTAGTAACATCATAAGTGTGGGTAGAGTGAAGATCACATCCGTGATCCTCATCAATATCTCATCGATTATTCCTCCGAAATATCCCGCAGCCATTCCGATGCTCACGCCAATTGCAACCTCGATGAGGACGCTGGCTACTCCAACATAGACAGAGATTCTCGCTCCATGCATGACCAAGCTTAACATATCCCTACCTAGATTGTCAGTTCCGAGAACATGCTCCATAGATGGAGCTTGCCTTGCGGTTCCCCTCCATTCAGGGTCATATGGAGCAATTATCGGGGATAGGAGTGCGACCATTGACATAAACAAGACTATGCTGAGCCCAACAATGGCCAATTCACTCTTTCTGAGTTTCCTCCAAACGATGAAAAGCCTAGTGGCTCTTGAGGGTCTATGAACTTTTTCATTTTTCTTCTCCGAGTTCTTGCGAAAGCGACGGTGCATCATGCATTACTCCTTTAATCATATCTTATTCGCGGATCCACAACAGCGTATGCTATGTCTGAACAGAGGTTGGCGATCAGAACCATAATGGCGATAACTATGGAGAGACCCATGAGTGCAGGGTAATCTCTGACTGTTGTTCTTTCAACCATTAATGCCCCTAGACCTGGCCACGCAAATATCGTCTCGATTACAGCTGCGCCACTGAGCAAGAATCCTACGGAGTTGCCTACATATGTAATAATGGGAAGTAAGGCGTTTCTAAGCGCGTGTTTGTATATCACAATCCATTCTTTCAAGCCTTTAGCTCTGGCGGTTGTGATGTAGTCCTGTGTTAGAACTTCGAGCATAGCCGATCTTACCATTCGGAAAAGATAAGCTGTCCACACTGTGACGAGGCTCACCGCAGGAAGAAAAAGATGCTTTACATGGTCAAGGAATGCATCGAAGGGCGTAGCAAATGTTACGCCAATACTTGAGGGCAAGGAACTGGGAAACACTTTGAACCACAATGAAAGAACCAAAATGAGCAACAATGCTAGCCAAAAGTCAGGTGTCGAATAACCAACTAATGCTCCTACTGAACATACTGCATCAGTTAGCGAGTAGTGTTTAACAGCTGCAATCACCCCAAGGATAACCGCAACAACTATTGAGATGATCTCTGCGGTTAGCATAAGTTCTAGCGTGAGCGGAATCCGCAGACTTATCATATCCAACACCGGCTGGTACGTGAGGTAGGAATACCCGAGATCGCCGCGGAACAGTTTGCCTAACCAGATGAAATATTGCGTATATAGAGGTTGATCAAGTCCGAACTCTATTCTTATCGCTTCCCTAAGCTCCTGAGACAAGCCTCCGTGAGGACCCATCATGACGTTTGTCGGGTCGCCTGGCGCTAGATGTATAAGAACAAATATAATTACGGTGATTAGGAAAAATGTGGGGACGATTATTATTATTCTTCTTATTGCATAATCTCTCAGAGTCATGAGAACGACCAGGCAATCAGCTTTTCAACGATGAGGAGGCAGTTGTACGCTGAAAGTTGATTTCTCTTGTTGTCTTGTGCGAACATGCGAACTTCCTCTGTCTTCGTAATTACATCCGTTCTATAGACCGTAGCCAACATTTGAGAGGCTGGCGGTGCATAGGTTGTCGCTCTAATTCGAGTTGTTCTTCTTCTCCTCTCCGTTGAAGGAAAAAAAATAAGATAAACAGCAAATTTAAACTTTGTCTAAACATTATATCTACGGATTTCTGTTCCGTGTCATATTGGACTGTACCCTTTGTGCTTTGTCTTTCTGCTCAGCGAGAATAAAAAATCGCGACTTTCTATGCGCCTGACGGGAAAGTTTCATGAAAAGGATTGTTTGTTAATGTCATTCAGGCAATGGTTGCTTTCTTCGTCTGCGAAGGATCGCTATCACAGTGATGGCTGCAATTACTACGACGATTCCGATTATTATCTCAGTAATGGGCAGGGGCTGTACTTCTCTTGCCTTTACCGTGACCATTTCGTCACTCTGTAATATATTGTTGGTCTTATCCGTTTCTCCGGGGATTTCGGGTACTACCGCTGTTAGCCTGTAACTTTTCTCCTTCACATTTGTTGTATTCCAGGTGAAGCTTAGGGTCTTGTCTGCGTTTACCGCCAGATCCGAGACTGTTTGGGGCGCTCCAATAATATCGGTAGTTAGCGGTGGGTTGTAGTCAGAGTAGAGCCTGACGTCAAAGTTTTCAGCTACTGTTCCTTTGTTTTCCACGGTTACATTGATGTTTACAAGCTCGCCTATGGTGACTGATGTTGGGGATGGCGCGATGCTGATGACGGCTATGTCGTGGATTACTTGAATTTCAGTGTTGCTGAAGTAACCGTGGAGGATGTGGTCAAAAGAGGGCCGATAATCATTTATGATTTCTGCCGCATTGGGTCCAAAGAGTCTAGTTTCTGTTTCAATAAGCGCTATGGTTGATTCTCCTGTATCCTTCACTTTAAAGATTAAGTGGGCCAGTGTTCCGGGTCCTGATGTCGTGGGAACTGGTAGAGTTTCGTAGGCGATGTAAGCTACTGTCAGTGACAGTCGGCCCACGGTGTTGTCGAACTTCCCTGCTTGGAATGTTGCATTTTCATGCTTCATTGTTGTGATGAGATCGCCGTTGCGGACCTCAATGCCTTCCAGTAAGAGTGGGTTGTAGGATAGGCTGAATTGCCAGCTCCAGATGTCAGTGCCATTGTAATCGGTGTAGATTGAAACCGTGTAATTCATGCCTGGCGTTATGGATGTATCCACAGTGCGCTGAGGGAGAACTGAAATATAACGCATTAGGATCCTGACAGGGTGAGTTGAGTTGGTGAGTTGGTTGTTCTGTGTCTCCGTTTCGCCAGGTACGGCTGTTGCCATGGCTTTTATCGTGTAGCTTTTTTCCTTATCAGGTATTGCATAAATTGCCTCTCTTAGATCCGTTGTATTCCAAGTGAAGACTAAGTTTGTGCTAAGGTCAGGTTGCAGGTTCGTTACGGGTTTTGTTTCTAAGGTGGTGGTGTCATAGTATACAGCCACGGTGAAGTTTTCAGTAACTGTTCCTTGGTTTTCTACGATAACGGAAATATTTACAAGGTTGCCTACCCTTGCAGAGGTTACGGATGGTGCGACGCTACTTACAGCTATGTCGTGAATATCCTGTGCTAATGTGATCGGCATCATGCGCACGTTTGTGCTGAAAAGACTGATCGTGAGCAAGATTAGGAGAAGGATGGGAAGCATGCTTTTTCTCATGTATTTCCACCTTTTGAAGTGGTGTCGTATATTGTCTGAAATGTTTAAGTCTTTCTCTTTCATGATTCTATCGAATCTTTTGACCTAACGGTGACTCGAGGACGCACAACAGACTGTGAGAAGCGTCGCATGCGAAAAGAGTCTTACTTTTGAGCTACATGAGAGGCGGTGCTTTTTTGTTGCTATTTTGCCTTTCTCATTTTGCGAAGGAGAAGGGCAATTCCTGCTATAGCAATTATGACCGCGACAACGATTAACACGTACATGAAAATGTCTGAGGTTTGCTTCGGTGTAAGCTCAAAGTCCACAGTGGTTGTCTGTCCGGCTATTACCACAACGTCAGCAATAGAAGAGTTTTCATATCCATCCTTGAAGGCTGTTGCAATGTAGGTTCCGGCAAGCACATTTGTGATATTGTAGTGTCCGTCTGCGTCGGTAATGCCGGAATGTCCGTTGACAGTTATTTGAACGCCTTCAATCGGATTCCCAGTTGAAGCATCCTTGACTATTCCAGCGACATTACCTATTGGTGCTGCAATGTCAACTCGTCCGAGCCTTTGGTTGTTTGTTGGATTTGTGTCTCCATTCAACAGTGCTTCGGCTTCCACGTTGTATATTCTTGGGGCAACGCCCGTCGTGTTCCACGTGAACGAGAGGGCTGTTGAATCTCCTACAGGCAGTGATGGCACCTGTTGACTTCCAATTATACTTGAATCGAAGGTGACTTTCACTTCAACCAAGGTTTCGTTGAAGCCACCGACATTTTTGACAGTAGCGTCAATGGCTATAGTTTCTCCAACGAAAACTTCGGAAGGAGTTACTGAGAGCGCCGTAAGGGCTATATCATGACCTAACCTGAGGTCGACATAATCGAATCGCGTGTTGTCAGAGGGCTCTTCATCTTGGTCAATGGTTACTGTGGCTGTTACGTTGTACCCGCCCTTAGCTAATCCGCTGGTGTTCCAGTTCACCGAAACGGTTTCGGATGCTGGAAGCTTGACCAATGAGAAGAATATTGTGTCGCTGGGTACCGGTTTTGGTTGTGGGGTGGTTGGATCATAAGTAATCGTTAGATTGACATATTCTTCGAAGCTGCCTTGGTTTGCAACAGTTACATTGATTGCCACAATGTTTCCAACAAATGCTTGGCTTGGAATTTGGAGGCTGTTGATTGCTATATCATGAACGGCTTTGATTTCGATTGCTGCAGCTCTACTGTTGTCGCTCATGTCATCGTCTGTGAGCAAAGCGGTTGCGTTTATCGTGTAGCTACCTGCGGTTATGCCTGTCGTGCTCCAAATGAAAGTTAGCGTTGAGCTGTCTGCGGTTGCCAGGTTGGTGACTGTTTGTGTTCCGATTTGAGTGGTGTTGGCGTGGACAGTTACGTCGAAAGTCTCTGTGAAGTTGCCTTCATTCGCAACGGTTACGTCGATTGTCACGTTCTCGCCGAGAATTGCTGTAGCCGATGCGACTATGCCTCTAACGGCTATGTCATGAACTGGGGGTATGTTGTTGAAGTATCCATGGCCTATGTGATCCGAACCATAAGGAGGCTCTGTTCTCCCAGGCGGTTGTGATTGGTCAATGATGCTAGATAGGTCGGTTCGTTGAAGTAGGGTCTCTCCTAAAGTTATGTTTGAGATTCCCGTGCCGACAGTCGTAAAAGTCACGTTGGCCAATGTGCCTGGTCCATTTGTAGTGGGGGGCGGAAATGGACTTGGATAGAAGAAGCCTACGGTAATGCCCAATTTGCCCGCGGCGTTGTCGAAAGCTCCAGGATAGAACCTGGCTCTAGGATTTTTGGCTGTTGTGATGAGATCGCCGTTGACAACTCCATTGCCTAGGTATATTGCTTTTACTTCTGTTGCTGAGCTAGGTGCACTGGCGAAGGATATCCTGCCTGTCGCGTAGTCTATTGTGTAGTTCAAATTTTTGGTCACTAGGGTCTGATTCAAATAGACCTTTTCTGAATTTGCAGCAACAGGCTTTCTGGTTGCATTGAATAATGTTATCACGCCATCGCCAGTCCAATTGTCCGTTGTATTTATGCCTCCGTGCAAGACATCTTTGTTGTAGGTTAGCTCGAACTGCCATCCCCAAATGTCGTCTCCAGTGTAGTCAGTGTATATTGATATAGTGTAATTCATGCCTGCCGTAATTGTATGATTCACAGTTTGTTCAGGAATAATCATGATGTAGGGAGAAACTGGGACAGCTGAGACATCCATGATTTCCAGATTCAAGGTAATACTCAGCACAGTGCCCATAAGTATCATGAGCAAGAAAAACACTAAAAACTTCTTTGTTGTCACTGCCATCTCACCCATCCTGTAATATTCATCCGTGGGTCCTCTCCGTGTTAACTACCTGTATGACTGTATTTGAACTTTTTTGAGAGATTGTTATAGAAGAAACCAGCCTGTGGTAATCTGCCTTAACCCTTCGCTCAAAAGTTCTAAACGCTCCAGTCCTTGATACCAGTTGATAGAAAGAAGAAAGTTTATGGACTATATGCTTTCGCCGTAGTTGCTGCTCAAGCCTGACAGATCAGTACTGTTGACGTTGAAGTCACAGTCACTGTTGTAGTTGGGTTGTGCGGGCGCAAAGACTGTGAAGGCTTTTCAAAGGGAAATATAGAAACTGAAGTAAATGATCGTTAAGATAAAAAAGTAGGGTGGACGTTGATGTGTTCTTAGACTGAGTCTCCCCAGTTGGCTTTGACGATGAGTATGTCGAAGACGTTGATTGAGCCGTCGTCGTCGCAGTCTACGTCTCGGTCGTAGCCGCCTGCTCCTGCAGGTGGACCTGGATACCAGTGGTACTTAACTTTCAAGATGTCAAAGACGTTCACAGTGCCATCACCGTCAGCATCGCCGGTAAGCTTGTTCTTGAAGTAGCCGTGTCCTATGTTGTCAGGGTCCATGTAGCCGTCTATGATAGGGACTACTGGATCCATGAGTTTGGGCCCACTTTCTTCGACAAGCGTTAAGTCGGTGGATCCATAGCCTATGACAGTGAACTCTACATAGGCTAGGGTTCCCGGTCCTGAGGTTGTAGGAGCCGGTGGGGTTGAGTAATCGAAGAAGGCGTACGTAAGTGACAGTTGGCCTAACGTGTTGTCGAAGGTCCCAGACACGAACACGGCGCTGGGATCTTTGATTGTGGTGATGAGGTCGCCGTTCGTAACTGTAACTCCCTGCAGAACAGCTGGATTAAAGGTTAATTCGAACTGCCACGACCAAATATCGCTTCCAGTGTAATCAGTGTATATTGAAACTATATAGGTATTGCCTGGCGTTAGCGTTGGATCCAGAGTTTTTTCAGGCACAATCATGATGTAGGGAGATATTGGCACAGCGGAGACTCCAATTAAACTGGCGGTTAGCAAAGTGAGCACAAACAGTGGAAGCGCCGTGGTTGACGAAATTCCTTTCTTGTCCATCTATTTTCTCATCTCCTTCTCTCCTGCGCTGCTACCATGCTCCTGAATATGGGTAGCGGTCTCCTACGTGCATTCCCCAGTATGTGATGTCAGGTAGTAGTGCTCGGCCGCTGTTGTCGTTGTCTGGGTCGATGTTGTTACTTGGCCACCACGGAAATTCGTATGTGTATTTTCCTAAGTTGTTGACCCAGATTGGATAGTCGGGCATCTCAACGAAGCCGCTGAAATCGTGATCGCCCAAAGGACCTAAGCTAGGGGTCGCTCCTACTTGCGAGTTTCGCCACATGTCCATGTACTGCTGTGCTTTAGTGATGTTGTACTCGTAGTTGCCAAGTGTTGGGTGGAAGCTTTCGTGATTTGGAAGCACCATCATGGTTTTTCCACGATACGCATTTAGGACACCCCAGCCTGGCAGTATGTTGTTGAATATTGTATCGTAGGGAATGGCATAGGCTAGGGCTAGTCTCACGTACCTGTTGCTGAGAATTGTGTTTGTGTGTTGTATCCATAAGCTATGGGCTGCGGGATAGAAGTAACTGTAGACTCTGTGGGTTGCCCAACCTTGCATGTTTTGCCAATCAGCCAAAGGCGCGGTGGGATATTCGATGAAGTCAGCTTCAAGATTTTGAAGCGCTATGAATCTAGTCTCTGCTGTTGGGATGAACTTCATAATGAATCTGTTGGGTATTGTGTCGGACCAGCCCAGGGCGTCTACGTACTCCGTCCTCTTCTCGAATTCGACGGCGACTTCTGATGTGAATGCAGTGGGCACGTAAGGCCCAAGAACTTCTAGTCCGTCTCCGCCTCTGCTCACTGGAACTGGATCAAAATTGTAAGGTTGGCTCTTCCAATTGGTGACATAATCTGGTCCAATCTGATGCCAAGGCAGCATGCTTAGGGCCCAGCCGTGGGCTTGATAACCCGCAAAGTCGTAGTCTGGTCCCATTCCTAGGGCATAGATGAAGTCAACAGTGTATCGATCGACCACTTGAACAGTGTCTAGCAGGAAGCTGTAGTCTCCATACGCTTGGCTTTTGCAGGCTGGATTGAGGACACTATTGTAGCTGTACGCTACGTCTGTGGCGTTGAACTCTACGCCGTCGCTCCATGTAATGCCAGAGCGTATGGGAACCCTTGCAACCCATCTTCCGTCAGGGTCAGGCAGCTGATACCACGATGGAAAGTCAGCAGCCAAGGTTGGTATAACCGTGAAATCCCCGCTTGGGGGAAAAGCCATGTTCTCGCGCGATGTGCGGTACAACATGCCTCCCTTCAAAACGTTCAACGTTTCCTCGGAGTAAGTCAACGTTCCTAACGGGTACATAACCCAAACTGGCTCAGCTGCAGCCCATATGACTGTGTCGCTTCCCACGCTTTTACGGTCATATGGCGTAGTTGGCGCTACTTCATTAAACTTAGTTTCGTTGATATCAAGCTGGCTTAGATCATACAGCCATGCGACGTCATCCCAACCGTCGAGGTAGGAAGCTCGAGCCGTCATCTGTTCAGCGTAATAGATCGGTATGGTAGGTGGATTGTGCATGGCCTCTTCCTGCCATTTCCACATCCATTTGTTATGCGTTGTTGTGTCAAGTGTTGTAGCAGCCATCTGCCAGAAGTAGTCGGCTTTTGTGTCATTCCAAGACATTATATTCCAACCTGTAGGAGGTGTTCCCCAAGAATACACCAATTCATCTCCCCAGATGTAGCTTGTTGGATTCTCCCACCATTCAAAGAGCGCTAGGTCCCATCCATCCTCTCCATAAGTGTGCGAGCTTGGGTCACCATCGTAAGTTCCATTTCTATCCCATGTTATATCCCAAACAACATCCTCCCAAGTGAATGCATCATACGAGTTTTCCCATCTCAAGTCAATGCCAATCTTCTCGAACTCTGTCTGGAGCAAGGGGACAATATCATGGTAGCCGCCATAATATCCCGGACCAGGATCATTAGTAGAAACTAGCCAAAGTATGACATCCGTTGGCGCCTTAACAGGTGCAATAGGTGCAATTAGACCCGCCGCAAACACACCGACAAGCAGCAATGAAATCAAAGCTGTTGAACGACACATCAAACGAGTTAGCACTGATTTACGAACAATCAATACTCTACTCTCTCCTTTTCTCCTTTTTCAACTCATAACGTCAGTATTAAAGGGGCTAAAACGTGATTTAAGGATTTCCCCAAGTGTCAACTAGAAAAAACTTCTATACTCCGACCCAAAACGCACAGACTCTCCTATGTTTGACCAGTAGCTCAAGCCTTTGTTCTTCTCCAAGCCTCTTTAATGATCCTTCTAAGCTGCTCTTTGACCTCTTTATCTAAAGGTTCGGGTTTGTGAGTGGCAAGTATCCGCTTTGCGTTCTCCTTTGCAGCCCGCACCATATCAGATA
>Ga0209636_10001212_pt1 | contig 25799 bp, 16 predicted proteins | sample DeeMarSWOR152_54_FD_187464 | JGI IMG/M metagenome (GOLD analysis project Ga0209636, IMG submission 187464) | Marine sediment microbial communities from White Oak River estuary, North Carolina - WOR-1-52-54 (SPAdes) (version 2) | ecosystem: Environmental > Aquatic > Marine > Intertidal zone >...
AGTGAACTCTCCTTTCTTGTCGGTTGTGGCAGACACGTCATCGCGTTCGCCATCTTTGCCGAAAGACACAAGGACCTCCATGCTGGGAAGCCCAGGGTAGAACTGTTCACCAGTATACTCGTTAGTCCGCGGGACAAGCAGTTTGCCGGTAACAGTCACAGAATCACCCTCGTCAATCGTAGTCTTGCTCAAGGAAGCCATAATAGACGGTTCTTCCACTGTGGCGTCACCGAAGCAATACAGGTTCCAGTCAACCCATCCAAGGTATATTTTGCGTTCCCAGAGGGCTGGAGAACCTGGCACAGTTCCTGGAGTTGCGTATACAGAGAGGGGTTTTCCTTCTGAGGCGTTACTTATGTCGATGCAGTGGACGGCGCCGACCTCGTCACCAACGTAGAGTTTTGGACCATCAATGCCGTCAGCTATAAACGGTGAAGAGAAGGTTTGGTGGCCCATATACACCTGCCAAAGCCGTTCTCCCGACGAAGCGTTCCAACACTGTACCCGCCAGTATCCAACTGTGTAGAGTAGACCCTCGTACCACACTGGAGTGCTAGATGCAGGGGTAGACCCACTCAGAACTAGTTCAAGTGGTTCGGTAGAATTCCAAAAGGTGCATGCTGTTCCATTCGATATGTGGTAGGCCAATACACGGGGGCTGTAACCGCTACTGCTTTGAATGAATATCTTGCCTTCGGACGGTACTACCAAGGGAGTCCCGGTGATTCCTAATCCGGTATACGAGGAAAAGCCGCGTGCAACCATAGTTTGCCACACTAGATTTCCATTTGCTGCGTCCAAAGCATACAAGGCTCCGTCTACGGACCCTATGTAGATTACACCATCATAATATGCTGCAGAGCCGCCTATTGACGCGTTGGTTTGATGAGTCCATTCGATGTCTCCGTTTGCTGTGTTGAGGCAGTAGACTTTGCCGTCCAAGGCTCCCACGTAGAGCCTATTGCCAACGATGATGGGTGAAGAACGCATCATCCACTGTCCGGAAAACGGGAACTCTAATTCGCCATTGTAGGTTCCGTCAATATCTCTTTTCCATATTTGTGTGCCAGTATCTGCGTTTATACAGTATACGTTGCCGTCGTCGGCACCAGTGTAGACTCTGCCCCCAACCACGGCAGGAGTAGACCTGACTTTATATTCGGTTGGGAATTTCCAGATGAGACTACCATTCCTAGCGTTGAGGCAGTAAATGTTTTCGTCTTGAGATCCGAAGTATACTTTGGCATCCGCAATTACCGGTGAACCAGTTATGGGGCCCTCCGTCTCATACTTCCATATGTAGTTGGAAATGTCTGATGGACCCGACTGGCCCACAGCTACTCCAGACTGTTCAGTGTTTCCGCGCCACATTGAAAACGGCGGAGCAGTCGTTACATCACTGACGCATACCAGAGTGGTAGGGTTAGTATCGCGATACCAAACGCAACCATACGCGATTTTGATATATCCTGAAAAGCCACTCATACCCATAGCGTGTGGAACTGTCCATATTATTTCACCAGTGAACGCATCAAGACATGCCGCGAACTGATCTGGAAGATCTTGTGATTGGCTAACCCCTCGTCCGTCACTCATAAGTGTATAGATTTTGCCGTCAGCTACCGACGGACTGAAGTATCCAATGTTATACCATGCGGGGGTTTTCCACACGAGTTCTCCTGTATCAGCGTCCCAGGCGCCAAAGTAGCCCCATGGAATGTCCATGCAGTGTTGATAGATCATTCCGTAGGCTGCGCAGCCGGTATTAGCGAAGTAACCTCTGACGCCAGCATTGTAATCCCACAGCAATTCGCCTGTGGCTCCCTTGTAAGCCCTTAATCTTGTCCCAACTCCGGAGGTGATCAGCTTGCCGTCGTAGTAAATGGAATCTCTTAGATTCGTCTTTCCCATCACATTCCATGCAGTCGTTCCATCTGTAACATTGATAGCTACGATATAATAGTCGCCCCAAGAGGAATAGAACGTTAATCCATCGCCAGCACATAGATGGCTAGGGTTGGCACCCCAATTTGAGGAGATGTTCCAAATCACTGGAACCCCTTGTTGAGGATTAGAGATGTCGTAGCCAACGAGCCGCCATTGCGCTTCGTTTCCGCTCCCTACGGTTTCAGTTCTATAGAGCACTTTTTCTTCAATGTAAATGTAGCCGCTGGTAGGTGGGCCACCAGTTACATTAAACGCGAATGTCCCATCGGCTATATTGTGAACAATCCATTTTGCTGAAGCTCCGCTTCCCTCGTCAACTTTGAAGTGTGTGTCATCAATGATTTCTGGTGCTCCACTGCTGGGATGGGGAATTTGCCATTTGAGGTCACCAGTCAGAGGATCAAGCGCGCTGATATACCATTCTCCAGCTATTCTTGAACGGAGGATGACGTACCCGCCAACAAAGGCAGGTTCACTTTTGCCCCACGAACTCCAAGTACCGATATCTTCTCTTTCACTCAAAGTCCACAATACGTCAGGGCGGCCTGGCGCAGGTCCAGCACTGTACTTCTGCGATTCAGGGCCATCTCCGCCACTCCAAGTCGAACCGTCTCCAATCCATTCGTATTGATATAGGTCACCGTAAGGTTCTCCGGTTATCGGGTCAACCCGGTCGGTCACAGGCCCAGCTTGAGCAACAACTGCAGGAACCGATGAGCTTGAGAAAACTGTGAAAGTGGAAGAAACCATTAGTAAGGCTAAGACCACCGTAATCGCTGCAAAGACAATTTTAGAACTTTTCAATTTTTTCACCTATGCAGGCTTCATTATTTCTTATAACCTCTGTAGATTAAATATTTTTCCGATATAAGGTTTCTCCTAGCTGTTTCTAGTTTTTAGAGAAAAAAAGGGAGGTGGTGGTTTATTTGCGTCTTTTCATGTATAGGTATCCGACTGCTGCGATTATCACTATGGCTATGACAGCCACTATGGCGTAGACGTATTCCATGGGTATGCCTTCCTCAGGTTCTTCTCCATTGCCATTTCCATTGCCGTCGGTTGGTTCTTCCCCTTTTACTTTTAGAGACATTTCGTCGCTGTAGGCGTAGTTGTAGGAGTAAGTAACCATGTCTTTGCCTTCATACCAGGCCATAACCGAGTAGGTTCCGGCTTCAGTAGGCGTGTAGGTTACAGTGAACTCGCCTTTATTGTCGGTTGTGGCAGACTCGTCATGGCGGTCGCCATCTTTGCCGAAAGACACAAGGACCGGCATGTTGGGAAGTCCAGGCGTAAACTGTTCACCAGTATACTCGTTGGTCTGTGGGCTGAACAGTTGGCCGGTAACAGTTACAGAATCACCCTCGTCAATCGTATCCGCGCTCAAGCAAGCATTAATAGCCGCATCTATCGCTGGAGAATCGTCAAAGCAATAGACATTCATGTCAGCCGATCCAACGTATAGTTTGCCTTCCCAGATAGCTGGAGAGGACTGAACTTGTCCCTTGGTTGTGTATACAGACATGGGCTCTCCGCTTGTGGCATCAATGCAGGTGATGCTGTAGACGTCGTCACCAATGTAGGCTTTTGGGCCGCGCGGATCGTCAGCGTAGGCAACCGAAGAGAATGATTCATGGCCCAGCCACTGCTGCCAGATTAGGTTTCCGTCCGTAGCGTTATAAGCGGACATATACATTTTTTCTGGAACATACACTACTCCATAGGCGTATGTTGGGGTGAATACCGGGTATTCACTTCCCAACATGATGGCTTCCCAGACGATTGTGCCATTATTTGCATCAAGAGCTAGGAGAATTGGGCCAGGATTGAACCCGGTCGTATGCCAGCCGGCTCCAATGAAGACTTTTCCCTCCGCTACTGTTGGGCTGCTAATTAAATTCAACGTCGCTGGACCTGTCATAACAATTGAAGGCGTCTCAGTTTTCCATTTGAGGGTTCCATTGCTCGCGTGTAAGGCATATATGTACCTATCCGTGGACATTATGTAGACAAAGCCGTTAGAATATGCTGGAGATCCACCAATCGGGTCTCCAGTTTGATACTCCCATACTATATCTCCGTTTGCGGTATTGAGGCAGTAGACTTTGCCGTCCAAAGCCCCCACGTAGAGCCTATCGCCAACGACGATGGGAGAAGACCGCGGTTGCCATATTGGCGTGAAGACTATTGGTTTCCATCCGCCAGCAAATTTTTTCCATATTTGGTTGCCAGTATCTGCGTCTATACAGTATATGTTGCCGTCGTCAGCACCTGTGTAGACTCTGCCCCCAACCACAGCTGGCGAAGACATCACTGAATAATTGATCGGGAATTTCCAAATGAGACTACCATTGTAGGCATCGAGGCAGTAAATGTTTTGGTCATGAGATCCAATGTAAACTCTGCCATCCACAATTGCCGGTGAAGAAGTTACAGCCCCTTCGGTCTCATACTTCCATTTGTAATGGGAAATGTCATTTGGAGCCGATCCTACCACTACTCCAGGATTGTCAAGGCTTCCACGCCACATAGACCACGGGGTTGCGGGCTTCAGAGAACCAATGCAGTATACAGTACCACCAGAAACGCCGTAAAGGTTACCATATGCAATAGATGGAAGACCCAAATTCATATCGGGAATCGTCCACAATACGGCACCACTGAACGCATCAAAACATGTGAAAGCCGCTGGCACCAACGGTTGCCCTGCAACTGCCCTTCCATCACTTGTAGTTATATAGACTTTGCCATCAGCCACCGCGGGACAGAGATATCCAATCCAGTAATATGCGGATTGTTTCCAAATCACGTCTCCATTTTCGGTGTCCCAGGCGGCGACGAAACCAGATGGTGAAGGCAGAATGTTATGCTGGTAATATTTGCCATAGGCTACTGCGCCGTCATAAGCGAAGAACGCCCGGCCACCAGCATCGTAGTCCCATAAGATTGCACCGTCGTTTCCATCATAGCAAGTGAGCCTGGTGCTGGTTGAGCCATGATACAGGTTTCCATTGTAATAGGTGCCAAGATATTCTGCGAGTCCAATTTTCGGCGACTTCCATATGAGTTTCCCAGTTGTACCGTTTAAGACATATACACCATATCGACAGGATCCCACAAACAGTTTTCCATCGCCGAAACAAAGGATTTCTCCACCTTCATCCATTGTATAGCGCCAAGCTATTGGCGGTAGCTTCGAAGGATCCGACAGGTCGAAAGCAAGAATCTCGGCGTATCTTGTGGTTTGATTGAACGCAACTACATACTTCATTTTTGATTCAGTAGAATATACACCACAAAAATAATAGCCGGAGCCGGGAGTCTGTCCTATGATATAGCCTGTGAAGTACCACACTATTTCGCCATTTTGTATCTTGAGACACGCCAAACCGCCGCTGATGTCTACGAAGAGGTATTCATCGTCAATCTTGGTTATCCCTGTCGTGCCCCCTGTTCTAGTTATCGCAGCTGGAAGAGTTGAGTTCCATGCCTGTTGCCCCGTGATGGCATCAAGTGCATAAAGAGTTGAACCAGCGGGGACGAAGGCTTTCCCGTCAAAAACTGTTACCGCCCCACTAACGCGAGATGCAGTGTATGTCCATAGCACGTCAGGTTGGTCAGGCGCTGGTCCAGGAGAGAACCTCGTATTCGACTGGTCATAACCACCCGTTGGCCATTCATATTGCAATAGGTCACCGTAAGGTTCCCCGGTTACTGGGTCAACATGCTCGCTCGCAGAGCCAACTTGAGCAACAACTGCAGGAACCGATGAGCTTGAGAAAACTGTGAAAGTCGAAGAAATCAACAGCAAAGCTAAAGCTAGCGCAACCAATGCAACAACACGTTCTGATTTATCCATTTGATTTTTCTCCAAGATTTTCTAGACAGCCTCACGTGGTACATTTTTCGCTTAAATGTTTTTTTTAGTAAATCTAGGCCTTTTTTTCTTCTGAGAATGAATATGCGCACTAGCAAAAAAAGATTCGACGCAAAACAACAGCAAAAACTACATGCATGCACACATGTCGCTCATTGAAAGCGTAAGAAGAACAACGGAGTACGCCAGCGACATCACAGAGATTGTACTTAACCTAACCACAGAATCTGCAACAGGATGATGCGCGTGCAAAATCGGATAGAACTTATATAATCGAAAATAATCAAAATAGCAGGCATATATATGAAAAAGATTGTTTTGTTAGCTTTTGTATTGGGATTATTGCCAACAGCAATATTTGTAGTGTTCGTAAGACCAACAGTGGCAGAGTGGGCTATCTTCATTAGATCTGATGGCTCTGTTGATCCGGTAACAGCACCCATTCAACGTATTGGAAACATCTACACCCTTACTGAGAATGTTTACGACGAGATTGTTGTGGAGAGGGACAACATTGTTGTTGATGGAGCAGGCTACACGCTTCAGGGAACAGGAAGCGTAAGAGGAATAGACCTGTCACACAGAAGCAACGTAACAATCAAGAGTATGCAAATAGGAGGCGGGTTCGGCTGCGGAATCTACCTCCAGAACTCATCAAACAACAACATTATTGAAAACAACATAGCAAACAACATAGATGGCATCTGTCTTCAATTATCTTCAAACAACACAATATCAGCAAACTACCTCACAAACAACCTACGAGGCGGCATTCTGATTCAAGATTCATCAAACAACAACATTATTTCTGCAAACAACGTAATAAATAACGGCGGCGGCATTTCGATCTATTCATCTTCAAACAATAGATTCATAAACAACAACATGGAAAACGATTACAATTTCGAGGTTTATGGCACAGAGCTTTCACACTTTGTCAGCGATGTTGATAGTTCAAACACAATCAACGGCAAAAAAGTCTACTATTTTGTTAACGAAAGCGATTTGATCATAAGTCCATCTACCTTCCCAGATTTAGGATTTCTCGCCCTCGTAAACTGCACAAGCATAATCGTCCAGAATTTAAACCTAGCCAACAATGGGCAAGGCGTTCTACTGGCTTTCACAACAAACTCAACAATAACCAAAAACCACATAACACATAACAGCTATGGCATAGGACTCTATTCGTCTTCCAAAAACATCATTTCTGGAAATCACATAACAAACAATCATAGATGCATCCACCTCTTCAAGTCCTCAAACAACATTATTTACCATAACAGTTTCATCGATAACACGAGACAAGTTGATGATCTTGCTTTGGGCAGCAATTCCGCGCGTCTTTCAGTAAACGTTTGGGATGATGGCTACCCTTCTGGCGGCAACTACTGGGATGATTATTTGACGCGGTGTCCTGACGCTAAGGAAATAGACGGCTCAGGAATAGGAGACACTCCATATGTCCTCTACGAAAGAAATAAAGACAACTATCCACTTTTGCCCTACTGGTTTCCTCCCACTATTTCCGTAGTTTCACCTGAAAACAAGACGTATACTGTAAGCAATATTTCCTTAACTCTTACTTTCAGTGAACCAGTTTCTTGGATCGGCTATAGCCTAGATGGACAAGCAAATGTAACCATCACTGAAAACACAGGTTTGACGGGATTGTCTGACGGTTCGCATAGCCTAATCGTCTATGCTAAGGATACCGCAGGAAACACTGGAACTTCTGAGACAATCTACTTCAGTATAGCTCAAAAAAAAGAGACGCGCGCGCACATGATTCTTTTTAGAGAAGCACTAATTGTTGGTTTTACGATAGCTATAGCGGTTATCATCATGATAATTAGAAAAGAAATTCAAAGAAAAAATACAAATGGGAAAAAGAGAGCAAATAAACTCCACCTAGCGCATGCATGCAGGATTCTCGCAACTGTTTCTAGCTTCTGGAAGAAACATTGGTCTTAATTGTTAGTTGGTTGGTGTTTTGGAGTCTTCGTTTGTGGATGGCTACAGCAATTACGAGTGTAAAGAATACAACTATTGATAGCAGTGAGGAAAATTCTGTTATCACGCGCGCGCCTTTTTGCGATAATGTGGGTAGCCATTGGGATAGTGACAATTTGTCTGTGGTTAATATAATTACTCAACCAACATGCGTCAACCATTCTTTAGCACAATGTTAGACTTCTACTTCTAAGAACATTTTTTCAACTGCTTTCCTCTCTCTTGAAAATCTTTCTTCTATATTACTTCCACATTGAAAGACTAGTATCACCTATCAAAGTTTGGATTAAGAACTAACAGAACATGGAAGAAATGCCAGCCTTGGATATTGACTAGTTGTCTAGTGTATTGGTTTTTTGAAAAGTCTTCGTTTGTAGATGGTTACAACAACAGCAAGCATGATGAGTATGAGTAACATTGATGTCCATGTTGGAAACTCTGGTATTATCTCAGTCCAATGAATAGTAAGTTCTGGGACATGAAGCTCCATCTCCGTAGAATGTAAGGAAACACTCGAAAAATCGCCTCGGAGTGTTGTCTCCAAAAGCACTATTGTCACTACATCAGGACCACCATGTATACCATCTACACCTTTTCTAACAGCATCGGTTACAGTCCAATTGTATGCTTGCGAGGCTGTCGAGACCACTGTCAAATCCATTGAGGTAGCATTGAAAGTTGGCATATTTGAATATGTTAACGTTGACTCCGTCCAAGAATTGTTAGAGCATGAATGAGCATACACATTGTATGTCTCAGTAACATAGGTGCAATAAAGCTGAAGTGTTGCAACATCAACCACAGCACCATCAGGGACGTCAGACAAATCAAATTTTAGCCATACATCTTGCTCATAAGTTGCCCCAGCCCAATCGTATTTTGAAACTGCCAAGAGAGTTTGACCTCCGTAGTTCGAATTTGGGTTATAGGAATCGGTGTAAGTATCATCAGTCGGATTAAGAGTGACTTCACCTTCTTGAGCATTGACCAATAAAATAAAAGTGATTGGTGCAACCAAGACTCCTAGAAGTATTGACATTGCAAAAGCTCTTTTCAACAATTTCATTTTTCACCATTCCTTCTTTTGTGTCTCAAATTTTTATAAGATTTTCTACCATGAATCTGAGGAAGCATAGGTAGGGCAACATCCGTGATTCTCGTCTACTAGGAGTGCCTTAAATCTTTAGTACAATATTTCATCTATTCATTAACACTTTACAGAGACCACAACTCAAATGTCAAAAGAGATAATTAGAGTTGGAGATCAGAAAATATCTGGACAAATTGAGAGGAGGTAATATCTATGGCTGAGAAACCGTTTAGAGACCGGGAAGAAGTAGAGAAAGAGATTAGAGTCTGGTTCAATATTAGTCTCTTTTGTGAGTGTCTCGGCTTACTATTGGCTCTGATAGGAATCATTGCGGATGCATTAGACAGAACTCTTGGCTTGGAAACAATGTCTTGGTTCCTGCTGGCAATTTTTTTCAGCGTGTCTGCTGCAGCTCCTCTTGTAAAATCAGCGGTTGCTAAGTCTTTGTATGGTATAGAGTCTGAAAGTAAAAATAAATAGCGAGTTAAAATCTCTTCCTTTTTTTATTCTCTTAAACTAACAATCAGAAAACAGTTAGATGCATGTAGAGTCACTTGTTGAAAAAAGTGGGTGACGGGGGGATATCCGCTTCAACATAGGTTTTGGAGAAAAAACAAGAGGGGGAATTATTTGCGTCTTTTCATGTATAAGTATCCGACTGCTGCAATTATCACTATGGCTATGACAGCCACTATGGCATAGACGTATTCCATGGGTATGCCAGTGGTTGCAGGGGGCGTTGAATGTTGCTGCTCAACGACTTCTAGATGCATATCTTCACTGTAAGCAGAGCTGTAGTATCCTTTGTCTGACTTCCAACACGCAGTGACAGCCCACTTACCGACAATGTCAGGCGTGTAGGTGAAGTTGAAAGCACCGTTATCAAGGGCTGTAACTTGTATGTCGTCCATGGTGCCGCTGGGTTTGACGAAAGTCACTGTTATTGGCGCATAAGCAATTCCGGGAGCAAGTTGACCACAACCAGTCACCGATTCGCCCAAGTCAACTTCGGTCTTCTCTAATTCAATAGTGATGTTGCTAGTTACTGGAGGATAGTCAGCTAAGCAGTAGACGCGCCAGTCGTGGTTTCCTATGTATACCCTTCCCTCATAGATTGTTGGAGAGGACCAGCTGTTGGAGCCAGTTCCGAACCACGAGAGCTTGTCTCCAGTTGTGGCATTAAGGACGTAGACAGAACGTTGGTCAGTGGAGACATAGAGCTTGCCGTCAGCGTAGGTCGGTGAGACGTACAGCTCGGCTCCCAGCCATGACTTCCAGATGGGACTGCCGTTCGTTGCGTTGACGCAGACTATGAAGAACTGGTCAATGATGAAGAGTTTGCCTTTGTGATAGAGTGGAGAGCAAACTATAAACTCGTCCGCAGTGTTTCTGTATGTCCATTTGATTTCACCAGTAGTCGCGTTTACCCCATAGTACTCCAACCTATTGGCCGACGTGAAGACCATTCCGTCTGCGACTGTTGGGGATGCATGCATGTCGGTACCTCTCTTAGCCGTCAATTGATACGGAATGTTGATCTTCCAGATGAGACTGCCGTTTTTGGCGTCCAGCTTGTAAAGGGCGCCGAAGTTGGGTTCTTGCGAAGTGATATAAACTGCACCGTCGACGACAGCTGGCGAGGAGGTTATAGGCCCTGAAGTCGGAAAGAACCATATGTCGCTGCCATTTTTGGCGGCGAAGCAGTAAGTCATGTTGGCTAGTGAGCCGACGTACACCCTGCCCCCGACTACAGTTGGTGAGGAACTCAGTCTTGCCACAGAAGCAAAGGGGAAGGAGACGTACCCGCCAGCGGAGTTCTTCCAGATGAGACTGCCGTTTTTGGCGTCGAGGCAATAGACGTACCCGTCGTCTGGTCCGATGTAGACCTTGCCGTCAACTACGGCTGGTGAAGACTTGATTCGGAAGCCAGTCTTGAACGTCCATATGAGACTGCCGCTCCTGGCGTCTAGGCAGTAGACGTTTTTGTCCTGCGAACCCACGTAGACCTTGCAATCCACCACGCCTGGCGAAGAGACTACTCCTCCGCCTGTAGTGAACATCCACCTGAGAGTTAGATTCGTTGGACCTGACTGCCCAGTAGCGGTGTGCGCTGGGTCACGGCGCCACATAGGCCACGGCTTGGTACCGAATGCCCATACCTCGTTTGGAATTATGTAGCTATCCATTTCGTTTTCTTCTATGTAACCCGGTATAAGGTATAGATTGCCGTAGGCGATCGCGACGGACTCTCTTGGAGCATAAGCTTGTATGGGGAGCTTCCACACGAGCTTCCCCGTATAAGCGTCCAAGCATACAAACTCAGATCGACTATACTCACCAGTAAAAGGGTCCTTCGATACCGCCTGACCTGTTGTGGCGTAGACCTTGCCGCCGGCAACAACCGGCCATCCTGGAAAGAAGAGAAAACATGGGCCCTTGTACTTCCACACTAGCTTTCCAGTGTTCACATTTAAGGCGTACAGGTGCCCATCCTTGTTGAGCTGATAGACCTTGCCATATGCGGCGGCGCAGCCGCTGGCCCAGTATCCGAACTGAGTACCTGGATTGAACATCCATAAGATTTTGCCTGTGTGGGAGTCGAAGCAGTAGAACGTATTGTCGTGTCCGCCGCCCCTGAAGAACTTGCCGTGATAATAGGAACCAGAAAAGATCATCGCTCCTTTTGTTTCCGTGTCCCAGATGACTTTCCCTGTCTTAGCGTCTAAGGCCATTTGGTGAGGCTCAAACGATCCAGGGAACACCTTTCCATCACCATATTGTATACCAGAACCAACCGATCCGCTGCCAGGGATGGGGACCTCCCAAGCCAGTATGGGCGGTTTCGATGGATCAGAGAAATTCCAAGCTTGAACAGACGACTTACCCTGAGTGTAGAAGACTTTTTCCTCTGAACTGTAAACACCCTCAGCATAAAAGGCTGTACTGGCAGAAAAATTGTCGCTGCTCCATAAAACTTCCCCGGTTTCTGTTTCAAGACAGCTTTTTCCTACGACAAGACGGTTGTCATCGATCTTGTACGCTGCTGGCCATCGCACAGGGGCAGAGACGGGGGATCTCCAAATGATGCTTCCCGTGTCCTTGTCAAGGGCGATTACATCCGTGTTTGTTGTGACGAACACTTTGCCGTTGAAGGCTGCGACATAACTTTGTATGCCCGTTATTGTTGTTTTCCATAGTATGTCTGGTGCTTCTGGGGCGGGTCCCGCGGAGAAACGCGTAAAAGTTGAGTTGCCATGAATCTGTGGCCACTCGTACTGGAGTAAATCACCGTGATCAGCTGCTGAATTAACATTCGCAAACGCACTTGAATCAACTGTGCTGCACATAAAATTTGAGAACACAATGAAAGCCAAAAAGATCAATAACAAAGCCAAGACGATTGCAACCATTCCATAGGTACGTTTTGAATTTCCCATTCTTTCACTTCAAAGGGTTTACTTGTGGTGGGGCAAAACTGCATTTCCTTGTGAAAGCCGTAGGCAGCTCAACTCCACTCAAGAAATTTTCAATACTGTATATGAGTCTTTACTTTAATTCTGATTTTAAGATTTCTGAAATATCAAAAGCACGACGGAAATACATCTAGGTAGACTATTTTGCTCGATTGTTACTTCTGCTCAAAAACCCGTCCCAGTATATCACAAAGGCATGTTAAGTTGTCGAGTTGCGCGCGCGCACGCACAAAGACCAATCTAAGCACACACCTGGGTGAACACAAAAACGTCCATAAAGGATTTGGCACTTGATTCAACTAGCAATGCGCGCGCCAAGGATATCCATTTCTTGAAGAAAAAAATATTCCGACCACATATGCGCGTGCCAGAACAAGTACATACCCATTTGACTAATGTTAAACAAGACATTTAATAGATAGTTGAAAAAATATTCTAATTGAATGTTTACAAAAATAAAACGTGGAAAAGAATTATGAAACTCAGTAAACGTAGAGCCATCTTTTTGGCTTTTTGCATAACCGCGTTGTGCATTCTATTGGCAGCAGCTCTACTGCTGCACCCTTCGTCGGACTTGCCTGCCCAGCCAGACTATTCGCCCTCAATCGCGAAGGCGATCAAATTCTTCGAGGGGTCGCGCGAGCCTTACGCCCTCCTTTTTCTCGATGTGATTTACCGCCGCTTCGGAATCGTGGAGTTCGCCGATGCCTTGCAGCGCTACGACCAAGTGCTATCGGAGCGTCCAGTTAATGCGCCTACTCTGTCCGCGCTTCGTCGCATCGCCGATCATGACAACCTCCCGACCTCTTCGGATCTTTTTACTGCGAAGATGCAAGGCGAAGGCAACTATCTCACCATCCCAGCCCTCTATTGTGATCAACTGGGGCTACCTGCCGGTTACGAAGCAATGTTCGAAGAGGCGGTATACTCGGGGGGGTACCTGCTGACTCACGTGCTACTGGCATGGATCTGGATTCAGGAAAACGGTTGTGAAGTGGCACTGCCCGACGCCTTTATTGAGTTCATGTACCTTTCCAACGCTGCGCTGATCGATTTTGATCCCCTTGTGTACGACATCGAGCTCGAAGCTGCGGCTTTTCTATACCTAGCGGGGCAGGGCGCGCTGGTCAATGATACCTTTGTCGAGCGCGTCATCACGGCCCAGAATGCCGACGGGAGCTGGAATACCCCCGACAACCCTGATAGGTGGCACGCCACAGTCTTAGGGCTCTTGTTATTGCTACACGTGGAATTTCCCGCCGACTCCTATCCGCCGATGCTCGTTCCCGCGTAGCGGGCGCAGCTAAAATTATTATTTAAGAGGTTTATCAAGTTTACAGAACATTGAGTCCACAATAGGATCAGAGGAGAGAGCTGTACGTGATTTTATTGATGACCACCGCTCCGCCCATAAAGTCACCTTGGGGTCTTGGTAGGAGACTTCCCCCGCTAGGATTAGCTTATGTTGCTGCGACTCTCGAAAAAGCGGGTTTTGAGGTAGAAATCCTTGACAATTATCTGCTTAAGAAGCCAATCGATTATGTCAAACGCGAAATTGAAAGACTAACGCCAGAGATAGTAGGCATAACATGTAGCTCCGCAACCTATCGCCGATGCGTTGAAACAGCCAAGGCTGTTAAAGAGGTACTTCCTTCCTGCAAAGTAGTAGTCGGAGGACCCCACCCATCGTACGTGCCTGACAGCATGTTGCAACATTCAGAGATAGACTACGTTGTCTTAGGAGAAGGTGAAGCCACAATCGTGGAACTTGCAACCCAAATTACGAAAGACGAAATAGACCCGGCTATTGCCACAATTCCAGGCATCGCCTACAGACACGAAGGAAAAATGATAGAAAATGCTCCGAGATTTATTAGTGATATGGATCAGATTCCTTATCCAGCTAGGCATTTACTGCCGATGCACCTCTATGACAGAACGATGGAATTTTTGAGCGTTAGACCTGTAGATACCATGAACGTAATACGGGGTTGCCCATATAATTGTGCATTTTGCGAGATTAGAAAGTTATGGGGACCAAAAGTCCGGGCCTTCAGTCCACTTAGAGTTGTAGAAGAAATCGATCATCTTGTTAACAAATATGGTTCAAAAGGAATTTATTTTGTCGGTGACAATTTCACGATTCAGAAAAGGAGAACAGCAGAAATATGCAAACTGATAAAAAACTATAAACTAGATATCGAATGGGTTTGTGACACTAGAGTCGACCTGATTTCACGAGAGCTACTGAAGAAAATGAAAGGCGCTGGATGCCGAACTATATGGTTTGGAGTGGAATCAGGTTCTCCCCGCATTCTAAAAAAGCTCAATAGGGGTATTATCCTCGAGCAAGCTGTCGACGCATTTAAGCTTTGTAGGGAAGAAGGAATTCAGATTGCCTGTTCATTCATGTTGGGAATACCTGGAGAAACAGCCAAAGACATGAAGGCCACGTTGAAGTTTGCAAAGAAATTGAATCCTGACTGGTGTCAGTTTAACATCTTTATCGCATATCCTGTTAGTAGCCTGTACCAGGAAGTACTGCAGAAGGGTCTTCATGATCCCGTGGAAGATTTTGTAGTCTACGTCAAAACGGAACATTTCGATTATGAAACGTTGTTAGAGGTTCAGAGGCGATTTCACAGAGAGTTCAATAGATCGCCAAAGAGGATACTTCGAAAAATCAGACGAGAAGGTTTTTTGAGCATCTTAAGAAAGAGCCTCAGACTTCCGTCCTCAAGCGATAGTATGAGCTTTAGATAAAGACACCTGCTATTACTAATTTTTGGTTATCATTGGTTTACGTAATAGCATGACAATTGTAGGTGTGGGAACTCCTATGGGCGTTAAGCGTTTGACTTCGCATACAGTAAATCTTTCACTGACCATCTGCTTCAAGCCTTTCACTGTGAAGTAGTTTTTGTGAGCGTCCCAACGCAAGCTTTCTCTCCCTTCAGGGACTTCTATTATCAAATGACCATTAGCTCTGAGAACTCTATAAGCCTCGTCCAAGAAGCTGTGCGGATTCCATAAATGCTCTATTACTTCAGAGGCTAAAATTACGTCGAAACTGTTCGGGGCAAAAGCTAATTTCTCTGCGTCCCCAGCCACAACTAAAAGAGCTCGACGTCTGTGAGCTAGATTAGCAATCGTTGGCAAGTCTACGGAAGTTACGTAATTCCCCATTTTCCTTATGTGCTCACCAATAAATCCATCTCCACACCCAACATCTAAGATCCTTAATCCATTGCCTAAACCACTAACCATATCAAAAATGGTTTGGATTCTCTCCACATTTAGCGGGCGAACGCGCGCCTCAGCTGAACTGTGAATCAAATGCGCCGCATATTGATCAAATTTCTGCCACTCCACCCAACTTCGCTTACTCCGATTCCTCTGCCCATACCGACTCTCTCTTATTATTATTCGCTTCAACTGGAGAGGATGCGATAATAGATATATAAACCCTTGAACCTGTCTTTTGAACATCGTCAACATGGACTCGTGCGCGCGGAAGGACCCCATCAAAAACGCGATTAGCCTTCTCATATTTTCACTTTGTTCTTAATAGGTTAAAGTTTAGTATTAGGTTTGCGCCTTTTGCTTCAGCCATACACTTTAGTTTCCTCCCTTCCTCATACTCGACCCAACACGCCTATTCGACGCCGGGTCTCGCGCGCGCAAAGCGTTTTATTGGATTCTCTTTCTGCCAGCTGTAGCGCCTTTTACGGGTCTTCGTGTTAGCATAAATATGGTAGGACATACACATGCAGCTCCGTCGTCACTTTTCCATTCGTATCATGCACGCCTTTCAAGAAAGTGGCCGACTGTAAGAATGCGAAGCGCTTCAACCCCAACACTGTTAAACTAATATTAGGAAAAACGCCTCCGGATACGATTGTAAAAGCGAGTAATTGACTGGAAGATCTCTGGCTTACCTAAGAAATCGACGCTGATTGCATCGTAGTCACATACAGCATAGCACTCTAAGCATTTAGTACATTGAGCAAGCGAACCATGATCAACCAAACTAATGTCTACGGGGCACACTTTTTCGCACTTTCTGTCATCCATTATACGACACCAACCGCAATAATCTACATGATAATCCTCGCAATCTTCGGGACACCCCTTCATAACGCATCTCTCTTGCTTTACCCGCGGTTTGATGAACGGATTTAAGGCAGCGACTATGCCTAGAAACGCTCCCACGGGACATATTCGTTTGCACCAGTATCTCTTTTCTCTCAGGCTTAGAAGGGTCGCCACTATTGGCACTGAAAGCAGCTCAAGCCACCATACCATCCACATTCGGGTAATTGCCATCATGCTCTTGAAATGTATCATGCCTCTGGACACTATTCCTATAGGGCAAACAGCACAGAATACAGGGAACTTGAGAACAGCAGAGCCAACAAGCGCTGATGCCAAAATCCCTTTTGCCAAAACTCCGTTTACTTTGCGCAGTGGACATAACAGACATCCCAGATGCCCCTCCTCTCCCTTATGTTTACCCTGTCTTCTCTCTAGCGCTCTCTTGTTCCGTTTAGCCTCAACTTTTGGAAAAAATTTCTCGACACTTCTATCAAAGCTATCTATGATTGTACCGACCGGGCAAACCCAACTGCAGAAAACGTTTCCCAACAGAACTGTCAGAATTACGAAGAAAAGAATAGCAGCTATAGTAGGAATAAGAAGCAAATGCTCAACCTGACCCGTCAGCAGAACCTGTAGCCCGCCGAATGGATCCATAATCCAAAAGCTTGGATTTACGCTACCATAATAACTCAAAAATGTGCTGCAAGGTGCCTGATTAATTGGCACCATAAAGAATGGTTGAATGGAAGTGAATCCAGATATTTGACCAGTTGGCTTTACAAAAAAGAAGCTGCTTGCGAATAATAGCTTGCCCCTAGGCAAGTATGCTACTGGCAACATAAAGAGGAGCAAGAACGCGGCTTTAACAGCCCATCTTAGGTATCGTATACTCTTTTTGCGAAATCTCTTGTTCGGTCTCAAGTTCCTCATCTTGCTCAAATTCAAGAGATAATTATTCCATTGAATTGCTTACTAGAAATGTGGGAGGGATGCATCGTGCATTAGCTTCAAAAAGCTAGATTATATTTTAACCTTTCCATTTTAGGCAAAAAATGTGCTAGTCTAACGCATTAGACGACGGTTTTAATGACCGCGCCAATACAACTGGTTTATCCTCAAACGGATCTATTTGAGTTGTTTTCGGTTTCTTTCTCACGTAGAAGTACGCTCCAGCGAATGCTAATACGATGGCAACAGTGGCTACAATCACGTATAATCCATAGAGAGGGAACGCAGGCGATCTCGAAATAGACCAGATTCTTAGGTGTCCACTACATTTGATGCCAGCAAACATGCATCCAACCGTGACCATCTCCGTGACTCCATCTTTGTCTACGTCGCCCGAATCAACGTTCCAAGGACAAGTACCGTCTCCGGAGCACCAAATCTGGCTACTTTTCAGCGCTAACGTTTTCCCATCCCAATCCCAGACACTGAGCTCAGCCAAACTAGTGCCGTTCCAAACAAATTCGCTGGTAACTATTTCCTGCTTTCCGTCTCCGTCAACGTCTTCAATAGAAACGGATTTAATCTCAGTAAGGTTGAAATTGTACCATTCATGGCTCTTCTCAAGCGTCAAAGTTTCTCAGTCCCAGCTCCAGACCCTGAGCTGAGCGTTGGCCCTCGTACCATCATAAGTGAAGCCCCCGGTAACAATCTCAGGAAATCCGTCCCCATCGACATCGCTAGTCCTAGCGGCGGCAGCAATGGTGTTTCCCATCACGTGCCCGACTATGTTTAAAGCAGTTCCCTCTACCATCTGCCACTCTTGGCTCTTCTCGAGAGTCAACTTCTCTCCATTCCAGTTCCAGATTCGAAGCTGACCGCTACTGTTTTCAAGGTCATGATCGAAGCCACTAGTAATTATCTCAATGACACTGTCACCATCTACATCATTAGCGCTAACAGAGTTGACGATGGCTTCCTCTGCGGCGCACCACTCCTGACTATTCTCTAAAACCAAAGTCTCACCATCCCAACACCAAATTCGAAGCTGAGCGAAACTTACTGTGCCATTGAAGTCGACTCCTGCCGTGATTATCTCGGTGTCACCATCACCATCGACATCACTGGCGTAGACGCCTAGAACTCTGGTTCTGTTTATCGTGCTCCATTTGTGCCCCTTTTCCAGCGTTAGATTTTCTCCGTCCCAGTTCCAGATATTAAGCATACCACCTCCATGCGTGAGGCCCCCAGTGATTATCTCAAGAACGTCATCGTCATCAACATCTTTAACAAACACGTTGTGACCACCGGGGATGCAACCTGTCCAATTTTGCTCTTTTTCCAGCGTTAAGGAACCTTCTTCTTGGGCGTAGGCCCCAAGACTCGGTAGCAGAGAGAACGACAACAATAATGCAAGAAAAACAAAGAGAATACTTTCGTATATTTGATGCTTCAAGGCTGAACACCTACTCCCATACCTTTATAAAATGCCATAAAAAGGTGGCGCTAAAGTTCTTGAGATATGTCTCTGCGGCGTAGTTGAGAAAATGGGCCTCAATCAAAACAGATCTTATTTCGAAGGCCCAATTCAGCAAGTAATAGTCCAGATTGTCTTTCAGGTTGCATAGAGTTAAACTTTCTGAAGCGTGAAGGTTAATTATGTGTTGGTAACGGTCCTCAGTTGACATGTTACTAGTCAATATTTGCTGAAGTAATAGCTTCTCATCTACCATTTCGTCCTCTGCAATGTCCATAATATCAATTAGCTCTTCCAATTTTAGCAGCGAGTGATAAACGCTAGGAATTCTTTTTTGCAAGCTTTCTATGGAAAGCAATAAGTCACTACGAATCAACGATGGAATGGCGTGAAGTGGCTGACGATTTTTCAAGAGAACTTTGATACTTTCAAGACCTTCATAAAAATCAATCAACTCATCTAATTGAACAAGCAACCCTGAGCTTCGAGAATTGACATCATCCAAAAAAAGCGTTAGATACTCTCCTGACACACCCACAATGTGACAATTTGTTTCTTCTAATCCAGTTAATACTCCTCGAGCATTGGAAGATCTCTCCTTAAGCGTGGACATCAAGCCACGAACTTGAGAGCACAGCGTATTATTTAGCATGCCCAAACGTTCGTGGTGCAAATCTGGTTTCGGTGTTTTCATGACATATGGATGGGCTGTTTTCAACAAAATTTCTTCACCACTAGATAGATAGAAAATGGAGTTGATAAACAACCTTTGAGAACTCGGCAAAATTTCTGGATGCACTGTTGAGAGAACAACTTTTCCGGCCCCGTATTTTCCAGCAATAATGGATGGGGACCCCCAAAAGTCATTTATGACTTCTGTCTGAGCCGAGAAATTGTAAGCCTTCGTAATTTCTGGAAAGTATAAGGAGAGATTCTCTGTCGAAGAATAGTATGAACAAATTGTTTCCATGTCACTTCCAACTCTGCTAATGAATGGTCCCATAAAATAAGTGCTTTCGAGAAACTTCGAGTAACCGAAAACTACTGGACTCGAAGATTGTGTCACGTTCAATAAGACTGGCCCCCGTAAATTCGCGTAGGCTCCATATTGCCCTGCAATTGCAACTTCCGCGTCCAACAGTCCCAGTTCAATTCCTAACACCATTCCTCCACAAGTTCCGAGAAAACCTCCTCCTAGCCGAACAAAGTCCCTGATACTTTCCATGTCCTCTTCGCTAAGGTAGTTCTCATATGGGCCACCTCCGGGAAAAGTAATAACGTCATATTCAGACAATTCTCCTCGGCGCAAATTTTCTTCGCGTACTATTCCTAGGCTGAAAACAGCTTCTTCAAGCGGGTATATGTGTTCAAGGGAACCTCCGGTTACGCCACCGCCGTAGAATACTGCCACCTTAGCTTGCTTCAACGGATAAGCACGCACCTCTATGTTCCTACGAGTCTTCAGAACAGAAACATTAAACGCTGCAGAAAGCTTCTCAACGTATTGTGGAGAAACAGTTGAACACAGAATGTTACCACATGACAACCCCGGATAAGAAGGAATGATGAAGTCTCCACTATCAAAGGCATACTCAACTCCGTCAACCAATATATCCAGCGGCTCTGCTAGCCAATATGCACTCGCATTAAGATGTAGAAGCGTATTAACAAGCTTAGCCGCATTCATCTGATTAGCCCGCAAATCGGGTTTCATCGAAATAACATAGGCCCATGGCTTTTGATTCTCAACCATAATTAAATAGACTGAGGAAAAAAGAGCCGTAAATATAAGCAGCAAGACTACAATCCCAAAGGCAGGCGAAGCAAGTTTCCTTAACTTTTTCATGAGCAAATATCTGTAGCTCCATTTATGAAAAATTATCGCATAAGAATATTTAAGATGTCACTTGTCTCGCAGATCGCATCTGTCATCTGTTTGTAGAAGTATTGTGTAGAGAAGTTTTATATCTATACAAAAGAACTTTGAAATGCAATAGAAAATGCTAAACATGTATGCCTGCGCCCGATGAACCACCAAGTCTGGAGGACGCAACCCTTATTATTTCAATTGTTACTCTTTCAAACGGGAGTCTGAGGAGAGCCCAACATGAAAAAGATTGCTCCGGAAACGAAAAAATTGGACATTTATGTTTCAAGAGAAAATTGGCCGCCCTACACTTACAGAGATTACCCGGACATCAAGCCTGAAACATACCACTCCTTTATGAAGTTTCTATCAACCGAAAACACCAGCGACAAGGTAATGGAGCTACAAGCATGGATATCCTTTTGCACCTCAAAATGCACCTTCTGCTTCTATCCGACAACGCCATATTCCGAAAACAAAATTGAACCTTATCTTAGGGCCTTAAAAAAAGAACTTAAGATGTACGCAGAAACAAGATACGTAAAAACTAGCGAGTTCGACGAAATAGTTTTGGGCGGAGGAACTCCAAGCGTCCTAGCCGCAGAACAAATGATCGACCTCATATCATACTGCGAAAAGAACTTCAACACAAGCAAACACTACTTTGTCAAAATTTCAGGCTCAACCAGAAGCTTCGACGAGAAGAAGCTAGCCGCAGTAGCCGAATACGGTGTTTACCAAGTAGACATCGGAGCGCAAACTTTTGACAACAAAATTAGAAAGATGCTCAATCTAGCAGACAGCGCAGAGATAGCTGAACGAAAAATCAGAGCGGCACGAAAGTTGGGACTTTGCGTTTGCATAGACACCATGTATAATCTTCCAGGGCAGACGATGGAAAGCTGGATTGACACCGTGAAAAAGGCAATTGAGCTGGATGTGGAAGTTGATTGTTACCTTCTTGAAGCATATCCAGGAACAATTCTTGACAAACAATTAAAATCTGGCCAAGTGCCGCCTCTGGGCGATTCCGAAACGCAGACAAAAATGTATATGGCGGCATACGACCTTTTCACCCAAGCTGGTTACAAGCCGGTTGGTCACGACCGTTTTTCCAGAGTTGAATGGCACATCAAGGAGTCCTGTCTAAACGGATGGCCTTGGGCAGGCATCCTAACAACTGGAGCCGGATGCATTATGGGCTATCTCCAAAGATACTCTTACACTAATGTCGAGTCGGTGAAGGCATATATTGAAGCTATTAGTAACAAGAGATTTCCAATCTCTAGGCTCTCAAAATCCACAGACGAGGACATGATGAGAAAAGTAATGACAAAACTGTACCTACGCCTACCAGTAGACAAATTGGAATTCCTAGAACGATTCGGAAAACTGCCAGAAGCAGTGTTCCCTGACCAACTAAAAAGACTAAAAGAGAAAGGCCTAATCGAAATAGACGAGAAGGAAATCAGAATAACAAGGCTTGGCGACGTCTGGAAAGCAAATATCGCATGGGAATTCGCTGCACGCCCATGAGCTGGTTGTGCTAGTTTTCACGTTTCACGTAATCTTTTTGGAATGTAGGCACATGCCGGATCAGATTCAAAGATGTCTCCAGTATAGATTTCCGCTCTAGTTCTGCATCCGCCGCAAATCTCACGATATTCACACACGCCACACTTACCCTTCAAATTGCTCCTATCCCTAAGCTTGAGATAAAACTCAGATGATTGTAGTTCATCCCAGATTTCCTTCAACGTCTTATCCCTAATGTTCCCCAATCTATAACCATCATTGAAGCTGCAAGGTATAACATCTCCGTTTTCAATCACGCTCATAAACCTTCCAGCGAAGAAGCATCTGCCAAGGAAAACATTCTCAAACCAGTCTTCGAAATCAGGCATGCCTCTCTCTTTCGCAACACGAGCAAAAAAAGGACAATACACATTAACCTCAGGTTTTCCCTTATACTTTTGGCGCAGATCGTAGAGTTCATTCCAAACCCACTCATACTGCTCTGGAGAAGGTGCCAAATCAAGATGCTTCTTAGCTCCAGTGAAGGGAATGAAGGGGTGAAAGATTACCCATCTAGCACCATATTTTTCTGCCAGATGAATCACATGCTCAATATCCTTGGAGGTAACATTCGTAAGCGTTGGATTAACATTAGCAAAGGTTGCCACAAGGCAATCTAACAAGCCTCCCTTCGACAATTTCTCTATAGCTGAAACAGCCTTTGCATAAGCACCTTTTCCCCTCAAAGCATCATTCGTTTCTTTGGTTCCATCAACGCTTACCGACACGCGAACCTCGTTCCTAACCAAATCATTGAAAATTTTGCCTCCAACAAGATCACCGCTAGTTATGAGGCTTATATTCAAACCGATTTCCCGGGCATGGCCAATTATACCAAAAAGATCTTTACGCAAAAGCGGTTCCCCACCGCTTATCCCAAACCAACTCGCCCCAAAATCATAGATTTCGTCAACAATACGCATACCGCCTTCGGTGCTGATCTCATCTGAGCTACCAGAATTCGACGCAAAACCACAGTATAAACAATCACGGCTACACGCCCGAGTGCATCGCCAAGTCACAATATACAAAGGCCCTCTACCTCTTCTCAATGAACCCACCCGAAAACAGTGACTGCTAGAGATCTTACTAGACCTAAATTCATATTTAATCTTCCCCTCACAAGCGCGTAAAGGGTCATCAGGTACCATACATTCGAAAAGACGAGTATGCGTACATCACTTTTCGCGTAAGATCTTTGGAATGTAGGCACATGCCGGATCAGATTCAAAGATGTCTCCAGTATAGATTTCCGCTCTAGTTCTGCATCCGCCGCAAATCTCACGATATTCACACACGCCACACTTACCCTTCAAGTTGCTTCTATCCCTAATCTTGAGGGATAATTCGGATGTTTGTAATTCACTCCAGAATTCCTTCAGTGTTTTGTCTCTAATGTTTCCCAGTCTATACCCCTCATTAAAGCCGCACCGTCTAACATCTCCATTTTCAAGTATCCCCACGTATCCGCCGGCGAAGAAACATCTGCCAAGGAAAACATTCTCAAACCAGTCTTCGAAATCAGGCATGCCTCTCTCTTTCGCAACACGAGCAAAAAAAGGACAATACACATTAACTCTAGGCTTATCTTTATATTTCTGCATCAAATCGTAAAGTTCATTCCAAACCCATTCATATTGCTCTGGCGATGGAGCCAGCTCAAGGTGCTCCTTCGCTCTGCCCACTGGAATGAGATTATGAAAAACCGCCATTCTAGCGCCATACTTTTCTGCCAGATCGACTACGTGCCCAACATCTTTGTAGTTAACATTGGTAAGCGTTGTCACAAAACAATCTAACAAGCCTTCTTTCGACAATTTCTCTATAGCTGAAACAGCCTTTGCATAAGCACCTTTTCCCCTCAAAGCATCATTCGTTTCTTTGGTTCCATCAACGCTTATCGCCGTGTGAACCTCGTTTCTAACCAAATTATCGAAGATTTTGCCTTCAACAAGGTTACCGTTAGTTATGAGACTCACATCTAAACCGATTTCCCGGGCATGACCTATTATATCAAAAAGATCTTTACGCAAAAGCGGTTCCCCACCGCTTATCCCAAACCAACTCGCCCCAAAATCATAGATTTCGTCAACAATACGCATGCCACCTTCGGTGCTGATTTCACCCGAGACATGAGGGGTCGACGCAAAACTACAGTATGAGCAACTATAGGTGCACGCTCTAGTGCATCTCCAAACCACCATGTATACAGGTCCTTTCCTACTCATGGAACTCGCCCACAACACATTTACTCGAATCAGCTTAAAAAGTTAGATCATATTTTAACTTTTCCATTTTACGCAAAAACCGTATTAGTCTAGTCTAAAGCCACTGGATGCATGCCAAAGCGCGCGCGAGAAGTTTTATATTCATACAGAAGAATCTAGAAATGCAATAAAAATGAGAACCCTCTACAAAGTGATTCCTCTAGTGCTTATAGCATCAGCCTTGGTAATCGGTGGCATCTGGAAATTTCCCACGTACCTAAAAAGCATACATAACCCTGTCGAAGAATATGATTACATAATCTTTCAAGACGGCACAAGAGTCAAAGCTAAAAACGGGAAAAATGGAGCAATAGATCTAAGCTCAAACAACGCATCTAGCGTAATCAACCAAGCAATAGCCCAAGGAAATAATATCTACATAAAGCTCGGCGAATACACACTAAGCCAAGATATTCTCTTACACAACAAGAAAAACGCGAGGATAATTGGTGATGGAGCCATCATAAGAGGTAACGCCACGAAAATCATCATCAAAGGTGACAATTATACAAGCTCTCAAAATAACATTCTTTCAGGCTTAGAAATAATAAATGGCATTGTTAGAATTGAAAACTCGTTCAAAACAACCGTCAGCGATATGGTCTTTAGGAACTGCACCACAGCAATCGAACTTGTCAACACGAAAACTTGGAGCGAAGCTACAAAGATAGAAAATTGCTATTTCATCGATTCCCTAATAAGCATAGTTTTCAGAACACCCATCGACAACGGAACAGGATCCTATGCAAACACCGAAATCAGCCGTTGCTACTTTGAGCTCTCCCGCGATAATTCAGTGGGCATATGGGTCGAACCGGACGCAGAATTCACAGGCGGTCTGATACAAAATGTTAGAATATGGATGGGGGAGTTCGACCGAAGGAACCAAACTGGAATTTCAGCAGATGGACCAATGCTTCAAACGTTGCTGCAAAACGTGGTTTTCGAATCGTTTGCTGAGTCGCCAATCAACATCTATGGCATAAAACTGGGTGAGGACACTGAACCTCCGATTCTTGGGAGAGGAATAACCTTCGAGCCCTCGCATGCATACAATTTTACAGCCAAAATTAGTAATCCTTCTGGTAAGTGGATATACGGGTCAGGCGGATCATTCAAAAGAGAAGACGCCAGCATTCCAGTTGGTCTAAACAACAAATATGGCCCCAACCA
>Ga0209636_10001214_pt1 | contig 25789 bp, 24 predicted proteins | sample DeeMarSWOR152_54_FD_187464 | JGI IMG/M metagenome (GOLD analysis project Ga0209636, IMG submission 187464) | Marine sediment microbial communities from White Oak River estuary, North Carolina - WOR-1-52-54 (SPAdes) (version 2) | ecosystem: Environmental > Aquatic > Marine > Intertidal zone >...
CGAGGGCTGAAAACTTCCGTTTTGAACCCATAATTCGTATGCGCAACACGTTCATGGAACCGAAAGATTATTCCTTCGAAGAATTAGTGGAAGACATAAGATTCGGCTACTACCTTAAAACCGTTAGGGGAGGACAAGCAAACTTGAACGGCACCTTCCAAGTGGGCATTCAAGAAGCCTCCGAAATAGTTAACGGTGAGGTAGGTGCACCTGTTCGTAACGCTTCGATAAGCGGTAGTACGCTTGAAACATTACTCAAGGTTGATGCCGTTGGAAAGGACTTTGCACTGTGGCCGGGAAGATGTGGAAAGGGACAAACAGCCTTCATAAGCGATGGTGGTCCCCACATCAGAGTAGGAGAGGTGTTGGTTGGCGGTAGCGCTTGACCAAGAGGAAATGCTAAGATTCGGCGAAAAAGCTGTTAATCTTGCTGTAAAAAAAGGTGCTGGGGAAGCCGAAGCTTTTGTGTATCAGGGCGTCACCACTACTGTCATTATTGAACGGGGACAGATTGCCCGAAGTTCCCGAATAATTGACAGAGGCCTAGGAATCAGAGCAATAGTTAACAAGGCGATAGGCTTTTCGTACACAAACATATTAGAGAGTGAAGGCGCCATTGAAGAAACAGTTCTCAAGGCTTTAGGTCTTGCTGGGGCAAGTAAACCGGACAAAGACTGGCATAGTCTTCCAACCAAGAAACCTTTTGCGTCTGTGGAAAGCACGTATGACGACAACATTGTTGAGCTTAATTCTGAAGACCTAGTCAAAGTCGCTTCTGCAATGCTGGATGCTGCTGAAAAAACCGACAAGCGTGTCTTTCCAATAGAAGGAGGAGCAGGGACTTCGTACTTGTCTATGGCAATAGCCAACTCAAATTATATTGAAGGTTTTGATCATGGAACAGTTGTTGAATGCAGTTTGGCAACAATAGCTCAAGAAGGGGGCGAAGTAACGCCTGTGTGCTTTGAATTTAATGTCGAAAGAAAATACAAAGTGAATCCGGCGCGGGTTGGCAACGAAGCCGCGAGACTCGCCGTTTCGGCATTAAAAGCCAAAAAAATGAAGACAAAAAATACCAGCGTGATATTCACCCAGTTTGCCCTTCAGCAACTTCTCTACTATACTCTCATCAACGCGGTTAAAGCGGACTACATGCAGAGGAATCAATCAGCCTTCAAGGACAAAATAGGGGAGAAGGTTGCCTCTGAAAAAGTGACAATTTACGACGACGGCGTACTTAACGGTGGTCTCCGAACATGGAAATTTGATGGAGAAGGAGTTCCCCAACAAAAAACGCTTATAATAGAGAACGGCATCCTACGCAATTTCATATATGACAACTACACCGCAAAGAAAGAAGGAAAAGAAAGCACAGGAAACGCTTCAAGAGCCGGATATCTATCCACGCCAATTGTAGAAGCCACAAACTTTCATTTCACGCCAGGAAACAAAACACCTGAAGAGCTTCTCGGCGAAGTGGATGAAGGTCTTCTTGTGTACTTTCTCCAAGGTGCGGCCAGTAGCAATCCAGCCAGCGGCGAATTCTCTGTTGTTGCAAACCCAGCTTGGAAAATCGAGAGTGGAAAAATCGCCCACGCAACCAAAAGCGCTATGTTAGCGGGCAACATTTTTCAAGTGTTAACAAACATTTCCGGTTTGGCTAACAACGAAAGAAAGGTCGGACAACTGGTCGCACCTTGGGTTCTTGTAGAAAACGTTAAAGTTATAGGAAAATAAATAACCTAAAATTCGTTAACAACTTAGAGAGGCTGGAGATTGAAGAGCAAAATTAAAGAAGACATATTCAAGTTTAACACGCTTCGCAGAATAGTTCAGTTCGTTTCCTTCATATTATTCAGCGCAATAATCTTTAATCTGGGTGCATTATCACTCTTGCTCCCTGTTCTGTGGACTTGGGGACTTGAGCCCAATATTGTGGGCGACGCTTTTACAGCTATACAATTAACAGTCAGTGGATGGAAAGACACCAGTGTGGCCTTTCCATGGCTTGCGGTATCCTCATTTCTAATAACAGGTATACTGCTGGGAAAGTCTTTGTGTGGTTGGATTTGTCCCTTCGGTTTCGTTCAAGATCTGATAAGCTTCATTAAGCGTAAAAAGATGGAACTTTCGCCGAGAACTCATAAGAGCATGATCTACGTGAAATACGCTATCTTAAGTATCGTTTTGTTTGTCAGTGCAACTTTTTCCGCTGCAAAAATTATGGGAATCAGTAGAAGCTACGAGAGCGCTTTAGGCATTTTTGCAAATGCCCCGTTCACCACATTAAGCCCTGCTGAAACGTTGTTTGCAACTTTGCCTAAGATGGTTGTAGACTTCCGCAACGCAACGCTGGAAAAACCGATTTTGGATGTTCTGCCCGGAATTGGAACACTGCCTCCGCTTTTCTGGATTCAACTCTTCATTATGGGGAGTGTTCTTGTCTTTGCGGCTTACGTTCCACGGGGCTGGTGCAAATACTTCTGTCCTCACGGAGCAATTATGGCTATCTTGAACCAGTTCAGTTTTCTTGGTTTGCGTAGGGACTTGGTTAAATGTGCTAAGGGCGAATGCCGTCTCTGCGTTGAGGCCTGTCCGATGAATGTTCGCATCTTGGATTTGCCTTGGGAGAAGTTCAGTGACCCAGAATGCATTTACTGTCTCAGATGTGTCGACGCTTGTCCAGATAAAGCCATAAGGATCAAATATCCGTAGTTATACCTAAGCTTTTAAGCCCAAAAGCTTTTTGAGTACTCGTCTAAAACTTCTTTGTAAACAGTTTTTGTTTGCTGACTTATTTTATCCCAGTCATACGTTTCTTGCACTTTTTTGTGTGCGTTCTTTCTAAGCTGATTCGCATATGTTTCGTCAAGCAATACTTTGGTTATTCCCCATGCAAGGGAATTTGGGTTGTCCGGATAAACTTTGACACCAGTTATATCATGTTCCACGATTTCTGATAAGCCGCCTGTATCTGAAACTACGACTGCGCTTTTTGCAGCCATTGCCTCAAGGGCGACTATTCCGAAGGGTTCGAAGAGTGATGGCACAACGCATACGTCTGCACATCTCTGTAAATTCTTTAAGATTTCATCGTCCACAAAGCCTGTGAACGTGAATTTGTGGGCTAGACCCATGCCCTTAACAAGGTTTGAAAGGGGGTCTTTCATGTAGCCGTTGCCAACTATCACAAATTTGGCGTTGACTTTTTCCAAAACCTTTGGAGCGGCATTGACAAAAACGTGGATACCTTTCTCGTAAACTAGTCTTCCAACAAATAACACAATTCTTTCTTCAGGCAAGGCGAATTTTCTTCTAAATTGGCTTAAATCCGTGCTTTTGTTTTTGGTGTCTTGTTGAACGTTTACGCCGTTTGGGATCATGACTAGTTTATCTTCTGGAAGCCCGAAAGCCCATCGGACGTGTGAAACCATGTAATCGCTGCAGCAGATCACCTTCCACGCTTCATATGTAAGCCAAGCTTCCGTTTCATGAATCATCCTTTCATAGTCGGAATGAATCCCGTTTCGCCGCCCGATCTCGGTTGAGTGAATAGTGGCTAAGAGCGGTTTTCTAAAAACATGTTTCAGCCCTATTCCCACATTTGCAACAAGCCAGTCATGAGAATGAAAAACATCAACGTTTTCGCCTAAACTTTTGACAAGAGCAGCGGCTTCTTTTTGCATATTTATATTCATCAGATAAACCCATGTTGCAAAATTTGGGGCAGGGTTCTTGTAAGAGTCTATCCGAAAAACTTCAACTTCATCCAAGACTTCGTGTTGAGGTGCTCCGGGAAAATCACACGTAACCACGTAAACTTTTGCGCCGCTCTTTGCTAGGCTTCTCGATAAATGGTAAACGTGCGGGGATATTCCACCAATAATTCTTGGCGGAAACTCCCATGTAAACATCATGACGGTTAATTCTTGGGTCACTTGGAGATCGCGCCTCCTGCAAGGCTCTTGTAGGTTTTTAAGATGGCTTTTATCCATGCGGTGGATTTTGGTTGAATCACTTTTATCTTGTCTGTTGGAACCTTATACACTCTAACTACTTCATCCCGCATCCATTTGGATTTCACAATTACTTTCTTTGCTTCGTACAAGCCTAACCACTCTATACTTTTGATAGCCATGTTGAAGGGGGAGTTTGCTCCGTGCGAACGATGCTCTTCTAGGCTTTCCACAGAATAAATGAAGGGCAGGTTAAACGCTTTTTTTAAAGTAACCGCGGCATGTATGAAATGCCAGTCGTGTGCGTCTATCAGACCTGTCTGTTTTTTCGCGTTGTAGTAGATGTTGGCTGCTGTTCTTTCAACTTCTTGGTTTAATGTGAGAACCCACGTTAGGACTCCGATGTGTGTTCGAACGGGATTTGTAACTCTATGGGTTTTGATGCCTTCCGGTTCCTCGCGTGGTCCTGTTAAGTAATCATGATAGGTAACTACATGGGTTTTCACGTTGTTTTTGACAAGTTGCAAAGCAAGCGACTTTACGTAGTTCGCAAGTTCTCCAACTATCCTCGGCGGGAATTCCCAAGAGAAAATTATGACCTGCATTAGTTTCCCACTAAGTGAAGAGAGCACAGACCTTTATTATTCCCCTGCCTGTCAAATAGTACCTTTTTTTGCCTTCGTTGTCCTCGAAGCTTTCTACGTGTCCTTCCACACCGTAATTGTCGAGAATTCTTTCTACTTCAGTTAGGTCAAGCTGCATAACACGTGCGAGTTCTTCGCTTCTCCTAGCTAGATCCGGGGCTGTTGCACACAGGTTGTGCAAGGTTTGTAAAATTTTTTCTGAGATTGGAAGTTCTTCTCTCAATGTTTTCACCTTGAAGCCTACACAGTTTATACAGTTTTCTTATAAAGTCAGTGTAAGCTGTTTTAAAAGTATTTGCGGGCTATTACTTCTTCTAATGTAAGAAATCTCTTATAAATCTTGAAAGATGATACCAACCGTAGAACCAAGGATTTTCTAATCGTAATAGGCTTTCATGTTCTGAATTTCCATTTGAGAATACTAAAATAGGCTCAATAATCCATGGCTCTAGCCAGTATATCCCTAGCAAAGTTTAAATTAATGCACACAAGATCATGAGGGATGAATGATGAAGGCTGTGATCCGTACAGACAAGCTGTCCAAGTATTACGGCAAGGGGGGCGAGATCAAGGCTGTTGATGAGCTTGACCTTGAGGTCTATGAGGGAGAAACTCTTGGTCTGCTTGGGCCTAACGGGGCTGGGAAGACAACGACCGTTCGCTTGTTGAACTGCATCATAAAGCCCACTAGTGGGACGGCCACTGTAAACGGTTATGATATTCTCAAGAATGAAACTGAGGTGAAACGGGTTACGGGTTTGCTGGCTGAGTCTCCCGGGTTGTATGAGAAGCTCAGCGCCTATGAGTTTCTGGATTTTATGGGAGCCCTCTATGATGTCCCAAATGATATTCTATCTGAAAGGATAGACGATCTACTGAAGCTGTTTGGTCTTCATGACAGACGAGACTATCTGCTGGAGGGTTACAGCCGAGGTATGAAACAGAAGGTTTTGATTGCATCAGCCTTGATCCATGATCCTCCAATTCTGTTCTTTGACGAACCCACGTCTATGTTAGATCCACGTGCCGCTCTGATGGTGAAAGATTTGATAAAGAAGTTAGCTGATAGTGCAGGAAAAACTATTTTCATTTGCAGCCACATTCTTCCAATCGTGGAGGAGCTGTGTGACCGCATAGGCATTATAAATCAGGGCAGACTGGTCGCAGTTGGCACAGTGGACGAAATAATCGCTGAAACAGGAACGAAGACCCTGGAAGAAGCTTTCATTGCCATAACAGGCGGTGTTGAAGAGAAGGAGCTTTTGGCGTGGAGGGAACAGAAAGGTGCCGGTTCCTAAGTGGCTGGTGGTTGCGAGGAACGAATACCGCATCCGCATAAACAGAATACGTAGTATAAGACCCTACTTTCCGTATCTCGTCATTGGACTGTTAGCGGTTTACGTGGCGTTCATTGCGCCGGCATTCGTTAGCTTTTTCATCGATGATTTTGTTGCTTTTTTCCTGTCCCAAGTTGCTGTAGCGATGGTCCCGATCATAATGTTCATGCTCTTTTTCTACCTTATAATACTTCCAATCACATACACATTGCAGGGAATGCAGACTGGGCAGGTGGAGATCTTTCTTGCAGCTCCCATAAAGCCAAGCGACGTTTTGCTGGGCGAATTTCTAGGCGTAATGCCTTTCTACGCTATTGCTTTCACGGTGATGGCTGGCTTTTTCACGGCTGCTCTGAATCCGCTGGGGCTGGACATGCTTCAGATAGCGGTAACCGTCATAATTTTCGTAGTCACATTTCTTTCTGCTCTCTGGATCGGCACAGTGATTGCTGCCCTAGTACGTACGAAGTTTGCAAAAACTGCACGGGGAAAGGATATTGGAAGGGCCTTGTCACTTGTTCTTGCTTTGCCCATGATAGCAGTGATGTACGCAATTATGGGTGGAGGTTTGTTTGAAGCCTTTGCCGATCCCGGTACAAGCGGAATGGTTAGAACTATTCTAAGTCTGTTGCCTAGTTCTTGGGGAGCTGAAATTATCGTCGGCTTTGCATCCAACCCCGGCAACATCGGTGCGGTTGGTTTTGAGACACTGACCCGATTCGGAGGTCTTGTCTTCTTCTTCGTAGCAGTGCTCTGGCTTGGCACAAAAGCGGCTAATCGCGCCTTCAGCATTGAACCTACCACCTTCGCAGCCTCTAGAGCTAAGCCGGAAGGTTTCTTCTATAGAACCGTTAGATATCTGGGAGGAGGCGGATCTTTCGGCACTCTCCTAGCATCCGTCTTCAAGAATTATGGTCGAAGACTTGAAAATCTGTCGAGAATCGCTTACATCGTAGGTCTAATCGCTATGGTGAAAATCTTTTTTGGAGGAGGCAATGAGGATCCAGAAGGTGCCCTTTTGATGGGCCTATTTCTGTTTCCTTTCCTTGCCGTGTTGGTGGTTGGTCAAGTGACGGCGGGAGGTAAGGAAAGCCTCTTCATATTTAAAAAGACTCCTTTTGGCGTGGGGAGGTTTGTCAAGGCGAGGTTGCTGCAAGGTTGGCTGGTGGCAGTTCCGATTGGCGCGGTGGTCACAGCTGTCTCAATGATCCCAGTTCCTCAAACCACACTTATTTCTCTATTGACTTACACTGGATTCATGGGGCAACTCGTTGCAGCTAACGTGGCTTTAGCTCTCGGTCTCTCCCTCATGAATCCAGAATTCTCGGAAAATACTCGTGCACAGATGGTCGGGTTAATCGTGAATGCGCAAGTAGCCATGTTTGCTTCGATCGGAGTTTTTATTGGGTCCATGGTTGTTCTTAACCTGAGCTTTCTTAACACCTTAGGGTTACTAACTGCGGTGGTTTGGCTGCTGGGGATTGTATTCCTCTACCTTGGAAAAAGAAAATTGAACAGGATAGAATAACTGAAAAAATGAAGATAGAGAAGCTTTCTAGATGATCATTTCGGCTTTTTTTATGGCTTTATTTTCTTTTTTGGTGATTCTGCCTTTTGGGCAGGCTATTCCACCATTTACGGCTCAAATGACTTCGTGGGAAAATTTGGAATTCAAGCTTTCCGGTGCACTAGACGAGAAGAACCGCCTTGTACGTGTCCAGGGATCTATGTAGACTTGCATGTTGTGTGTAGTTTGTCGAACACAGAAGTTTGTTGTTGAACGGCCTCTTCTTCTATAGAGGTGTTAGCTGTTATTGGTTTTTTCTGTATGTGTTTGTATCCGCAGTCGCATTTGAAGCCAATCACTCTGTCTTTGCGTCTGATTTTATGCCACGTTTTAGAGTCGCATTGAGTTTTACGTTTATGTATTTCCCATAGAATTCTGGCTTCTTTGTAAGTTAGAGGTGCATATTGTTTAGCAGATGCAAAATACCATGCGGCGTAAGCTGTGAAACACGCCCACGAAGCGGGCATTAATATCTCCAAGTTTGAGAAGAGTATTTCTAGGTTTGAGGCGAATACTTCGAAGATGTGATTTAATATGTCCAACATGCGTTTCACCTTGTGTATTCATGTTCTGCAGGTATACAATATGTCCTTTTTAAGACATATTTATTCTAGTAATATTATTTCTTACGATATAAAGGTTACTGAAAACTTCAACACTCGTATGTATCAACTCTATTGTTTGAGGAATCATAATTTAAGTCCAGTAGTTCTTTCAAATTAAAAGAGTGAAATAGAAATTTGATTCAAAAGCATTTCTCATGTTCAAAATCTTCAAAGAATAAAATCTAAATTGATGTTCAACGCATAGACACGTCCAAGTCATTTTTTGCTTGATTTTCCGTATTTAATTTTGCAACGATAAATTTGATTGTTTTGGAATTAGCAATATATAATTCATAGTTGTTTTACACGTAGACACAAAGTTTAAATTCTTGATGTTCCTATGTTAAGGTGGAGAGTCTGGCATATCGTGCGAAATAATACACGTGAGATAGATGCAGAAATCCGCTGGAAAGTCTTAAAAGCTATGCTAGACGATTTTCCAAGGCTTAGACAACGGGCAAGAGCATATCTAAAAGTTGTAAAGGAAGCTGGTTAGAGGTTTACTTTCTGGAGCAATTAATGTTCAATCGTTTTTGTCAAAAAGTGATGAAGCTGGTGGATGAAGAGCCCAGTTAAAATAGGGGCGTGTGTAGACTCTAGTCAATGTTCTTGGAAAAGTGCTCAGTTGGCTTGTCAAAGTCGCCGTAGTACACGCTAAAAGTATTTGGTTGCTTGCATTTGTTTGCTAAGTTTTTTGTGTCTTTCCTTGGCAATTTCAGTTACTGACTTTCTGAGTTTTTCTCCTTTCAGTTTTGCAAGTCTTATTTTCTTCAGTTGTTTCGCGAATTCGTTGTCGAGGAGTGATTTTTCTGCCCATTTCTCGAAGTCTCGGCGATGATTGTGAAACTCTATGGATTTTACACTAGCCTTTTGCAGAGCTTTTACGAATCCTTTTAGGCTCCACACCATTGATCCGGTAAAATGTTCTTTTCCTGTGCCATTATAGAAAAGAAATGGTTCGTTCGCGGTTATTGACGCTAGCCTCACCCTGTTTTCGAAGTCCAGTATTGCTGATTGTGCTGTTATAGAGGCGTCTGCCGGGGAGCCGAACGGACTGAAGTAGGAGTGAACCTCGCCTGGTCCCCCGCCTGCGGTGAACATGTAATAGAGGTGGTCGCTTGCTTGGAAGTATCTCCATATCCTCAAAAGGTGTTTGTCCTCCGTTTCTTTGACGAGGGGTTCAAGCCTTCTCAGAGACGTGTAGTATGCCCACTGCATTGTGTTTCCAAGCCAACAACTTGCGTCTCTTTCCAAGTCAGCCCAGGAAACGGTGCCGCCGAGTTCGGGAACATCGATCTCTCCAGCAGAGGTATGCTTTTCTGTAACTTCAGAGGGTGTAGCCATATAGAGGTGTCGCCATTTCAAAATCTCCTCTGGCAAGTGTCTTAAGAAGTCGTGTATGCCGGTTTCGGGCCAGTGGTGTTCGCCGAAGGTTTCGTAGTCTGGGAAGATGTTGACGCATTGGCCGTGTGTTGCTGCAAGCCAACTTGCGTATTTGTCTGCTGTTAGGGGCCACTCGCTCCACCATCTTGCTGAGAACCTGAATCCTATGTCGTCTGTTAGCTTATAATTGCGCAGTAATACTTTGATTTCCTTGCAGCCCTTTGGAGTGTAGAGATAGTTTGGTGACTTCTCGTGCAGTATTCTTTCCACACCTTCTGTGAAGATTCCTTGGTAGTTCATGTTTTCAATGGTTTTTGCTATGGCATTGTTGTAAAGCAACTCGGTGTTCTCGAAAACCTTCGGATTGTAGTTCAGTAAGTCCTTCATTGTTTGTTGGTGCATTTTCACCTGTTCGATGAATTCTTCTCTTTCGGGATAGAGGCTTGCTAGCGAATGATAGTAGGTTTGACTTAGAAACTCCACGCAGCCGGTTCCTGCGAGTTGTTTGAAGGATTCCAGAAGGTCTTTGTTGAACAATTCGCACTGTTCCAGAAAGACTCCGGAGATGCTGAATGATACTTTAACCTTTTTTTTCTCCCCTTTTTGTTTGTCGATTAAGTCAAGCAGTATCTGATTTGATGGGAAATAACACTTTTTACATGTCCTGTCAAAAACCTGCTTGTTTACCTCATGATCGAAATAGTAGCGGAAGAGTTCTTTCTTCTCCACTCGTTTAAAAAATCTGCTTTCCCAAAACAAATTTCGTCTTAACCTGTATGGTTGGTGAACCTCAAACACGAACACTATGCTTGTCAAAGTGTTGACCTCTATTCATGTTATCAACTCACGCGGTTATTTCTAATTTGCTGTACGAGATGCGGTGACAAGAGGATGAAGAAGAATAACTGAACTTAATTGAAAATAACTAACGGTTATTTTTCAAACTCTCTTTGATCCCGTCTCTTCTAATCCGGTATTCTTAGAAATATCACAATTAGAAAGTCCGGCTCGCCAAACTTGGTTTGCGCGCCATGCACATAAAGCTTTTCTGTATGGAGCCCTCTTAGGCGTACTGGTTCATTGGTATGTTTCCAGAAGAAAATGAAGATACGGTCCTGAAAGAAGCTAAGAAATTTGAGAAGAAATATCGTTGGGCAGAGGCTTTAGAGCTCTATAAGGAAGCTTTAGGTTCAGTTGGAAAGGATGGCCTTTTGAGGAAAGGCGAGATTCAAGAGAAAATTGGTCACTGCTTTCAACGTGTTGCTTTTCAAGCGGAAACCCCGAAAGAGTTCAAGCGGGGGATTCGGCGTGCAATTGAAGCCTATCAGAAAGCAAAGGAATTTTACGAAAAACTCACGGAAAGGCGGGAGGATGCGAGAATCTATCGGTGTGATGCTCTAGTCTCATACGTAGACTATTGGCTTACATCTGAAGCACCCGAAAAAAGGAAGCTACTTGGCAAATGCTGGAGTCTCACAAAGGAGGCGTTAAAAGCCTTCAGAGAAGCAGGCGACGCTTGGGAATACGGCAGGACGTTCAACCAACTCTCATCAAGCGTTCTTTTCAGATTTTGTCTCGAGTGGAATTTCCAAGCTCGTGAAGAAACGATTGGAGAAGCAATAGAACATGGAGAGCAAGCAATCAAGATCCTTTCCACTTTTGGAGACACACATGAACTTGCAAGAGCCTATGCAAGAAATGCTTTCTGTCTAGGAGTGTTCGATTATTATTTTTTGGACATCGGCGAAAAGGGAAGGGAGAATCAAAAAGCGCAAAGCTATTGGCTGAAGGCCAGTGAACTTTCCGAAGAGATAGCGTTACTTGAATTACTATATCCAGTTTTCGGCGGCAAACTTTCTATAGGTTGGGGAGAAGGTACGAATGAGACACTGCTGAAGCTCGAGAAAGCGCTGAAGTATGCTAGAAGAACAAAAGACAAACTTCTCATCGGATTGGCCCTAGACTGGCTGACATACCATACTGCATGGAGTGGCGCCGCCATTGAAAGCAAGGATGAAATTGAGAAGCTTAGAAAAACAGTTTTGAAATACATCGAAGATGCTAGAAATCAGTATTCCGTCATTTCTTTCACGAGCCCACGTGCCGATAACGCCTGGATAGAAAAGGATGTCGATTTTTCGATTTTTTTTGGGTTGGATTTTGAAACAGATGTCAACAAAAAACGTGATTTATTAGAAAAAGCCTTGCGATGTATGTCAGACAGTTCAAGAGTAGCTGATGCTTCGGGATACCCAGAAGTCACGCTATACGTTAATCACATATTAGTGGATGTACTCAAATCATTAGCCAAGATCGAACCAAACTCAAAGAAGAAAAAAGAATTTTTAGAAAAAGCTCTGGAAAATGGAAACGAGGCAATTCGGCTCACCGAGCAATTTCAACCCTTCCTGTACTGGAATCGCGGCATAATACAGCTGCATCTGGCCGAAACAAAACATGAACTCGTAGAGTTAGCCGCGAAGCTTGAGATCAAAAGAAAACTCCTCCAAGAAGCTCTATCAGACCTGAAGAATTGTTTGAAGTTGCTCCTTAAGGGTATAACACTATATCGGAAGAGCTCAGTTATGCCTTTCACTAGCCTAGGAAACGTTCAATATCAATACGGAAATTGGCTAGGCAGTCTTTATGAATATACCAACAACAGAAAGCATTTGAAAGAGGCTATAGAGACTTTTGAGGATGCCGCTGAATCATTTCAAAAGACCAACCTGAAAACTCGTGTGGCGGAGTGCAATTGGAAAACAGCTCATGCATATGATACGCTGACCGAGTATCTGAAGGCGGCTGAAAACTTCGACCGTGCTTCTCACAACTATGAAAACGCCGCAGAGAAGATTCCCCAGCTTAGACTTTTCTATCAAGACCATGCACTTTACATGCGTAGTTGGTGTGAAATTGAGAAAGCGAGACATCATCATGCAGAGAAAAACTTTGACAGGGCAAAGGAGCACTATGAGAAGGCTACGGGTCTACATGAATCGACGGAGAGATGGAGCTACCTCAGCCAGAACTATTTGGCATGGGCTCGATTGGAAGAAGCAGAAGATCTAAGTCGGAGAGAGAAAACCGAAGAAGCTAAAGACCTCTTTCAGCAAGCTGTTAGCCTATTTGCAGACGCGAAGATGGCTATCAAAGCTAAACTGGACCAAATTGAAGCTAAAGACGAGAAGCAGATGTGCATAAGGCTGATTAAAGCTTCCGACATGAGACGTGACTACTGTCTCGGAAGAGCCGCTTTGGAAGAAGCCAAAACTCTTGATCGACAGGGCAACTATACTGTGAGTTCAAGGAAATACAGATCAGCAGCGGAAATGTTCGAAAAAATTGCCGGAACTGAGTCAGAGCAACGTCGTGAAGAGATGCAACTATTAATTCGGCTCTGCCAAGCTTGGGAGAAGATGATAATAGCTGAAGCAAAGACCTCGCCGGCCATGTATGGAGAGGCTGCAGACCTCTTTAAAGAAGCCAAGGAATATGCTCTTGACCAAAGAACTAGTCTACTTGCCTTAGCCAACAGCAGTTTCTGCAAAGCGCTTGAAGCTGGCACGAAATTTGAAGAAACCAAGGATAGAACTTTGCACATGGCTGCAACTCGGCATTTAGAAACCGCAGCCAATTACTATGTCAAGGCAGGCTTTGAGACTGCCTCAGAATATTCGAGAGCTACACAATGTCTCTTCGACGCTTATCTCTATATGGACAACGCTAAGAAGGAAACAGATCTGGAAAAGAAGGCCAGATACTACATAATGGCTGAAAAAGTCCTGCAAACCTCAGCTGGATCATTTCTGAAAGCGAGACATCCAGAAAAAAGGGAGCAAGTTCAGCGGCTTCTGAAAAAGGTCAAGGAAGAACGAGAGCTAGCCGTGTCCCTCAGTGAGGTGTTGCATGCACCCAGTGTTACTTCAACAACATCGAGTTTTGTCACGCCAACTTCTAGCGAGGAAAAAGCAGTGGGTTTAGAACGATTTGAGCATGCAGACATACAAGCAAACCTGAGTGCCAGAAGAAAAGAGGTAAAGGTTGGCGAAGACGTGGACTTGGAAATAGAACTGGCCAACGTTGGAAAAGCCCCCGCCTTGTTGATGAAAGTTGAAGAAATCATTCCAAAAGACTTTGACATTAAAGGAGTACCTAATGTTTATAGGGTTGAAGGCTCTCGTCTCAACTTGAAGGGCAAAAAGCTGGATCCAATGAAGACGGAAGAAATAAAAATTGTCGCCCGACCACGGTCCAGAGGGACGTTCAAAATGACACCTCAAGTCTTCTACACGGACGAAACCGGCAAATACAAGTTGCACAGGCCTGCCCCACTCACAATAACAGTCAAGGAACTGGGGATCAAAGGTTGGATCAAAGGATAGTGATAATCAAACGCGCGGGAGCATCGTTGGCATACACTGCAAGCTAGTTGCCGGTTTCACTGTTTTCTTCGCTTTCGCTTTTTTGTTTGAGAGTTTTTGTGGATATCTCTCGGATTAGTGGTTTGCCTCCTTCTATCTCTATTTTTGCGTTTGGGTATTGTTCCTGAAGCTGTTTTCTCATTGCGTTTGCGTCTGTGTTTTTTCCGACTTTTGCTTTCACTTTTGTTCCTTCAGGTGTTTGAACTACACTTATTGAGTATCCAGTTTCAGGAGACTTGTCGAACAGTGATTCTGTGTCGTTGAATATGGAGCCTCCGAACAATTCGTCTATTATGCCGCGTTTTTTCTTGCGAGGCATTGTGTTTACCGAGTATTTAAAGTGAAGTTGTTTCTTAAAAACTTATCAAATCCGCAGGTGTTTAGAGTCTAACTACGTCAGCTAGTTGTGGGGTGGATACTTCGAACAGGATTGAGTTCTTTTTTCCGATGATTCTATGAACTGTTTTTGGGGGTAGAGTTATTTCATCTCCTTCTTTTAGGGGAACTATTCTGTCTTTTAAGATTATGTCGACTTCGCCTTTAAAGCAGTAGATCGTTTCTTTCTTGTCTTTGTGATAGTGCTGAGAAGTGTGATGGTTTTCCTTTATGATGAGGATTTTTCCGCCATATTCTTGTTCTTGGGCTATCCACAGTTCCTTACCCCAGTTTTTCAATATCTCCTTCACCATCAAGACCTCTTTTTTTTGGCTTTCTTAACTGTAAGTATTTATTGTCTTGTATCTTAAAAGGGACAAGGTGCACGTGCGCTTGTGTAGGCTTAATACTTAACCTAGCGCGCGCGGATTTAAGTCCTGAGTTTTTCTTAGATGGTTCTATGCGCAAAGGCACCTATTACCGCGAGAAGCTTTCAGCTGACAAACTCTTTAGATGTTACGAGATAGCTCCTCCAAGAATTAAACAATATCTTGACACGGAAATCCAATTCGTCATTTCTAACCTTCATGCCACGGATTTGGTTCTTGAACTTGGTTGTGGCTATGGTAGGGTTATGAAAGCGGTGTCACGGTTTGTTTCATGGATTGTTGGAAATGATATTTCAAGGGAGAGTTTGGAGCTTGCGCGGTCATACATGGAGAGTTGCCGGAACTATGCTGTATTTCTGATGGATGCATGTAAATTGTCGTTTCGTTCTTGTGTTTTTGATGTTGTATTCTGTGTTCAAAACGGCATATCTGCATTTGGGGTTGACAAGAAACGGCTCATCACCGAGTCCATTAGGGTAACAAGAGACAACGGAATTATTCTTTTTTCTAGCTATTCTCCGAGAATATGGGCGGCTCGTCTGGAATGGTTTAGAAAGCAGTCGCGGTTTGGTTTCACAGGAGAGATAGATGAGGAGAAGACCCGTGATGGAATGATTGTGTGTAAGGACGGTTTTGAAGCCACTACTGTCAGCGGTGACGAATTCGTTGAGTTGTTCGATGAGTTCGGATTGAATGCTTTCATCATTGAAGTGGACAAATCCAGCATTTTCTGCAAAGCGGTCAAGAAGCGAGTTCAAGCGTAGGTTAAGTAGACTTTGCATGTTTGTTTGTCATGTGCGAGACTTTTCTAACGAGTATTTGAGCGCTTTTCTAGCGAGAAGGTGCTTCTGTGCGCGATTTCTCATGCAATATTCTCTTTTCGATTTCTGTGAAGATCCCTTGGTAATCCATGCTTTCGTTGGTTTGTCATTTCGATGAGGAAACGGCACAAAAGTTTACGCCGGATTCAAATGTTGAATTCATAATCTATTTATCTGCTTATCTATGCTTATCTCTTTACAACGAGTTTGAGAAAATGTTCACAGCAATGTTAGGAAGTATTTAATTTGAGAATTGGTTTCTTTGTTTGGGAGTATCCGCCCGCGCTTGTCGGAGGATTAGGTACATACGCAGATTATATGACACGTGAATTCGTTTCTATGGGTAACGATGTAACAGTTTTCACACTTAACCCTGGAAACTTGAAAACAAGACAAATAATCAAAGGCGTAGAGGTTCATAGACCTTTAATCGCGGATGCAAGCAATGTTTTCCCCATGTTTGTTATTGATGACTTGAAAAAGTGGGGAACGAACATTCGTTTCTTCAATGATCTGTTCATCTACAACATATTGAGCGCAACGAAATTCGTAAACAGCATGCTTAAGAAAGAAGGATGTGACTTTGATGTTGTCTGTGTGCATGACTGGTTGAGCAGCATAGCTGGTATCATAGTTAAAAACGAGACAGAAGTCCCAGTAGTCTTTCATGTTCACAGCACGGAATGGGGGAGAAGTGGAGGGCAAGGTTCAGGAGTCGTTTCACACGTTGAATGGGCCACGGCTCAAAGAGCGAATAGGATAATAACTGTAAGCCATGCCATGCAGGAAGATTTGATAAGGCATGGGTGGCCGAAATCAAAAATAAGCGTTGTCTGGAATGGAGTAGATCCCAAGCGTTATAGTCCGGAAAACTGCAAATCTGAAGATGTGGAGGCAATCCGCAAAAAGTATAATTTAAAGCCTGACGAGAAAATGCTTCTATTCCTTGGGAGGCTGACATGGGTGAAAGGCGTCAGAAACCTTGTTCAAGCAATGCCTATGGTTTTGGAAGAATATCCAAACACAAAGCTTGTGATTTTAGGAAAAGGTGAACAACAAAACGACATAGTTGAAACTGCAAGCAGGCTTGGAATAAGCGATGAAGTGGCTTGCAGATTTGAGTTTGTGCCAGAAAAGGAACGTATTCTGCATTATGCAGCCGCGGATGTTTGCATCTTTCCATCAACTTATGAGCCTTTCGGCATAGTAAGCTTAGAAGCAATGGCCATGGCGAAGCCGATAGTTGTGGGCGCGCAAGGCGTGGTAGGCTTTAGGGAGCAGGTCGTGCCGTTTGGACCGGACAAAAACGGTGTACACGTAAATGGAGAGAATTCAGCAGACATTGCTTGGGGCATAAAAGAGATATTAGTTGACCCTGAAGTGGCTAAGAGATGGGGAGAAAATGGTAGAAAACGAGTGTTGCAGTACTTTACTTGGAGGAAGGCGGCGGAACAGACATTGCAGATTTACGAGACGGTTCAACACCCCGAAGAACAGGAAGAAAGCAGGGTAGTTGACTTGGTTGAAAAACTGACGCATGAATAATCTTTTTAGAATTTGCAATGCTTTGGGGATTATCATTTTATTTTGGAGTGCCTTGCTGGGTTGGACGAAGCGGGCGCTTCCAGTATATGCTACAAAAGTTTTTTAGTGCGGATCAAAAGCATTTCAGAAGGTAACCGCCTTGCTTAAGCTTGTCAGTTTTGATGTATGGAATACGCTTCTTTCTATAGATGTCTTCTATAGAGGTATTTCGGAGGAACTGTCAAGAATTAGCGGAAAAGAACAGATTGTTCTTGAAAACACGCTTCATGAAGGTTATCGGGAGTTGAAGGCCTTTAGAAGAACTGGCGGTTTCGAAGAGTCGAAAATTGTTCCAGTGACGCTGAAAGCGATTTCCAAGATTCTGAAAGTTGACTCTGAAATTATGAGAAAGGCAACGAAGAGAGCAGTGATGAATATTTCTCCTAAGGAATATGTAATAGACGGTGCAAGAGAAGTTGTGGAATTTGCTAAAAATCAAAGTTTAAAAGTAGCCATTGTCGGTAACGTTCTGTTTTGGCCTGGAAGCTACAATAGGATATTATTGGAAAAAACCGGCATCTCAAAACCTGTTGTTCAATTCTATGCTGACGAAATAGGTTTTTCGAAGCCTAAACCTGAAATATTTGTCAAAGTGCTCTCCGAGTTTAGCGTAAAACCTGAAGAAGTTTTGCATGTCGGTGATTCGCTTTTCGAGGATTTCGCTGGCTCTATACTTTCATATATGCATGCCGTCTTGATAGATAGTAACGTTAACAGTGTGATAAGGCTTTCAGGTGGAAAAGGTCATATAATTCCAAGCATAAAATGGTTGGAGAATGTAATAAAGGAGTTAGTTCCAGGGGAAAAAGCTTTGTAACCCATGTTTGAGACTTTCAAATCAAGCAGGAATACATGGGTCCTATACTTAACCCGCTGTTGTTCGGGCTTATGTTGGAGAGACTTACATGTTCACTTTTGACGTGAAGGATTTTCTAATGAGTGTTCGAATGCTCTTCTGGCGAGAAGGCGTGTTGAATCAATGACGGGTAAAGGTGAATTTTTTGAATTTACAACGAGTGGGATTTCAGTGCATCCTAAAATGACAGCGTCACAGCCTGAGGCTTTAAGCTTATGAATAGCTTCTATAATGCCTTTACCCGAAGATCCTGTTATTTTTCCTGGAACCAGTCCTTCAAATATGATTGAATTGATTTTTTCTTGATCATTTTTATCTGGGACAATCATCTCGATATTAAGCTTTGATAAGGCGTCTCTGTAGATCGGTCCTTGCATGGTGTATTTAGTGCCGAGAACTCCCACTTTCTTGTATCTTTTCAATTGACATTGTTTAGCAACTGTTTCTGTTATGCTTATTACTGGTATTGGAGACTGGCTACTTGCTTTTTCAAAGGCTCTGTGAACTGTGTTGTCTGGGCATATCGCGAAGTCTGCACCTGCGGAAGCCAGTTTTTTGGCTGATGATACCATTAGAGCTGCCACATTATCCCAGTCGTCTTTTTCGATGTAATCCATGTAGTCACTTAAGGGGTGGGTGTGCATAGTTATTTCTGGGTGACCGAATTTGCCCATGATGGCGGGAGCCTCTTGGCATATTGTGCGGTAACAAAGAGCAGCGCCTTCAGAACTGACGGCGATTATTCCTATGTGTTTGACCATGCTGAGTCCTTCACCATTGTCTGCTGCTTGGTTTTTTAAGAGTTTTTCTGTAGGTCATTGCCTATCCGTTATTTGTTGTTTTTCTGCTCTTCTTATTAGATCGTCGCGCTTTGTCAGGAGTTTGTCGAATTGGTGCGCGTTTAGAGGAGCGAATCTGTTATATAATGAGGCGTACGGAGTTGTAGGATGCTGCGGCTGAGGAGAGAACTGATGTATGGATTTCAGTTTTTTGCTTAGGGGTCTTGCTATTGGTTTCTCGATTGCGGCGCCTGTTGGACCGATTGGTGTATTATGTATAAGGCGAACATTGTCTGAGGGTTGGATTCATGGGTTGGTTTCTGGTTTGGGAGCTGCAAGTGCTGATGCTATTTATGGCTGTGTCGCTGGTTTTGGAATTACATTCATTTCGGTTTTCTTGGTAGAGCAGCAGTTGTGGCTTCGTCTTGTTGGTGGCGTTTTTCTTTGTTTTCTGGGCGTTAGGATTTTTCTGTCCAAAGCTAGTGAACAAGCGGCTCCGGCAAAAACTATGGGGCTCTTTAGTGTTTTTGCTTCCACGTTTTTCCTTACTCTTTCAAATCCTGTGACAATTCTTTCTTTTGCGGCGATATTTGCGGGTTTGGGGTTAGGAAGCACAGGTGGGAGTTATGTCCCTGCGGCGATACTGGTGTTTGGTGTATTTGTTGGCTCGGCTTTATGGTGGCTTGTCTTGAGTGGAAGTGTCAGCCTGTTTCGGACAAGTTTTACGCCTGTTGCATTGCGGTGGGTGAACAGAATTTCAGGTATAGTCATTGTAGGATTTGGAGTGGTAGCCCTCCTCAGTCTGATACTGTGAAAACGTAGAATCGTGCAACCGTGCGAAACTCCGGTCTTATGAGAAGCTAGAAGTCATCATATACGGGTGGCCCTAGTTTTTGATGGAAATCTTGGGGGTTGAGGTCTTTCGTGATTTGGTCATCGAGAAAAAGATTTTTCGACCACGTATGCGCGTAATAGTCAAATACTAACAGTTCTTACACAAAAGCGTCAGTTTTCTTGGCTGGTGTTTTCGTTTTTGGATGAAAGAATTGGTGTCTTTTTTTGTTTTGTGGCTTCATTAGGCTTTCGATTATTTCGAATTGCCGTTGGTATATGTGGCAGTTTTTGGAGTGGAAGACGAGTTTGCCGGTTTTTATGTTCAAGTTTCCTCGTTGGTTGATTTCTGATGCTATCGCTTCGTTTAGTATTTGTATTCCGGCTATGTTGGCTGGGAGTCCAGCGTATGCGTCCCACGATCTGAAGTAGCAGGTTAGATGCAGTTTTCGGGCGTATATTTCGGTGTCTATCAGGCTTAGGCATGGGGGTTCGTGTTTTTGGCCTTCCAATTTTTTCTTGATGTCATCGGGTATTCTGACTGCGAGGGTTACTTGTCTGTCGTTTTGTTCTTCTAGATATCTTTTGACTAGTTCTTCTATTTGATCTACTGGCTTTCTAAGCCTACTGCCGTAAGTGTATGTTTCGTCTTCTATTGTTCCAGACCAGAGGTATCTCAGTGCGTACCATTGAACATATCTCATGTCGCAGGGAGCCTTGTCATCTAGTAGCGGTCTGGTTTCTGGATGCAAGATTTCTATGCTGATGTTAAGTTTCTTTGTAAGAGTGCATTCCGACCCGTATTTGACTTCGAATAAATCTCCGTTTTTCCATATTTCGATCAATGTTTTGTACCAAGCGTCGGGACAATCGAATGCTTGAATCGTGACGTATTTCATCCTCAACAGACTCTAAATTTTGCATGTGCGTTTCGGTATTTAATTCTTTTATTTGGTTTGCTGAAGTTGAAAGAAAGGATATTACACAGGGCTTGGGCGGAACTTTGATCTTCTGAGACGTCAGAGGCGCGTGATGGAGTGTGTGCACTAATTGGTTGTGGTTACATTATTACGTTCGGGATTGTTAACAAACATGTTGACGACCTATCATCGGTCGCGCGCGCTAGTAACAGCGTTCTTGGATTCTGTCCTAGCCAAGAACACTTGGAAAACCTACATCAGAGCTTTGGAAATCTTTGAAAACTACAGAAGCCAGACTGTCTCAGATATTGTTAGACGAAGAAGAGAGATTTCAGAAGTTGCAATGCTCAGGAATGCTGATCCATTTATGGTTGAATATAAGATTCTTCCAAAAATAATAAAAGATTGGAGCATAAGAGATTATGAATGAGAAGATATGAGTGGAAGACTGGACATTTTTCTATGTCTATTCGTCTTGTATTCTTTATCGGCGTATGTCGCGCGCGCTTTCGGAGAAATGAAAGTGTCCAAGTCGGTTGATTGGAAACGAATTCTGAAGAAGATAGGGCGGGCGGTCAAAGCGGTCGTGTCAAACATGAACGGCATGGTCTACCAAGCAAATGGAATCAGCGCAGGAAAGGTTTCTGCTATTGCGTCGCTGGTTCTGTTGGTTTTTGTCTCGTACTTCAGCATCTTCTTTCTAAGCTTACTTTTCACCTCGTACAGGACGGTCTCCCAGGTCGTCGCCTACTCGATAACAGCAGGAATTGTACTGGTGACATACGCTTTGAGGAGAAGGTGGAAAGGAGAACGTGTCCAAGTTTAAGCTGGCTTTCATTGTACTCCTGTTAAGCATGTCGTCAGCATTCAACGTTCAACCTGTGAGAGCGAGTGGAACTATTTACATTAGGGCTGACGGAAGCGTTGACCCTCCAACAGCATCCATTTCAACTGTTGACAATCTCACCTATACGCTCACTGGTGACATACTTTTTGAATCAATTGCAGTGGAAAGGGACAATATTGTCGTTGATGGAGCAGGCTATAAGGTTCTGGGCACAAATCAGAAGGACACAAGTGGAATATCCCTGTCTCGTAGGCGTAACGTGACAATAAAAAATATGGAAATCAAATGGTTTTGCCATGGTATCTTGCTCTACAAGTCCTCCAACAGTAGAATCTGTGGAAACAACATAACAGCAAACTATGAGGATGGCATTAGATTCAATGATTCCTATAATAGTAGTTTGACTGGAAACAGCGTGGAAGATAACGGATGTGGCATTTGCCTCGATCTTTCCTCAAACAACACAATTCGTGAAAATTACATAGCAGGTAATGGCGACGGCATCTGGCTCAGGGATTTTGCCGACGATAACAACGTATATGGAAACAACATAACAGCAAACAGCGTAAGCGGCATCCATCTTGATTCTTCTTCAAACCGTATCTCTTGTAACAACATAGCAAATAATAGCGTTGGCGTTGAGCTGATGTTTGCGGAGATCCCTACCGGTCTCAACCAGATACATCGAAATAACATAACAGATAATTGGGAGGGCATCTATCTCCATGAACTAACAGGCAACAACAGCATCCATGAGAACAACGTATCGAACAACCGTTGTGGTATTCAACTCTGCGCCTCATCAAATAACACCATTTCTGGAAATCAGATAGAACACAACGAGGAGGAGGGTATCTTCTTCGAATTGTCTTCTCGGAATGTGCTTAGAAATAACACGATAGCTGGCAGCAATTATAACTTGAAGATTTGGGGTGAAACCTTTTCAGACTGTGTAAACGATGTTGACGCTTCAAACACGGTGAACGGCAAACCGATCTATTACTGGATTAACAAGCAGGACATGACTGTTCCGCTTGACGCTGGCTTTGTGGCTCTCATAAACTGCACAAATATAACGGTCCAAAACCTCAGCCTCACCAAAAATTGGCATGGTGTACTACTGCTCAGCACTACCAACTCGACAATCACCAGGACCAACGTGACAGACAATAGGTTCGGCATTTGGGTTACCATGTCTTCACACAACAACATAACCTCAAACAACATAGCAGACAATGGATGTGGCATTCATATCAGAGTATCTTCAAGCAACTCAATACATCATAACAACTTCATCGACAATACACAACAAGTGTCCAGCATATACTCGGTGAATGTCTGGGATGATGGCGTGGAAGGAAACTACTGGAGTAACTACGAGCAAAAATATCCAAATGCGACAGAGATAGACGATTCAGGTATATGGGATACACCGTACGTTATTGATGAAATCAACCAAGACCACTATCCAATAGTCACAGAGTTTCCATCATTACTTATTCTACCAATATTCATAATGACAACACTACTAGCAGTCACAGTCTACAAAAGAAAACAGTCTAGGTAACTATTAGAAGGAAATCCAGTCTCGTTTTGTAAACTGATGTTAGAAAAAAGAAGAATTGGAGTATAACCGCGCGTATTTGAGGTTGAATTGATGATGTTTAGAACGCGGGCTGCTTTTTGTTTAGTTTAGAAGATAATTCATGTATAAAAATAGGAGTAAGGTTATGGTTTTCTGGCTGCTGCTTCTTCTAGTGCGATTACACCTGGCAGTTTCTTGCCCATCAGAAATTCTATCAATGCTCCACCCGCGGTGCTGATATAAGAGATTTTGTCGGATAGCCCAAGTTCTTGCAATGCTGCCACCGTATGTCCTCCACCCGCTAGGGAGAATCCCTGCGAATCTGCAACTTCGCCGAAAATTCTTTTTGTTCCGAAGATGAATTCGCTATTTTCATAGACTCCCATAGGTCCGCTGACCACAATTGACTTCGCACTCTTTATGATTCTGGCATAGGATTCAACTGTTATTGCTCCAATGTCAAATATCGGGTAATCCGTTGGCAGTTCATCAACGGAAATCTCTTTTCGCTTGTCGCCTACTTCCACAGCTATGTCCAAGGGAACTTTGACTTCGTCCGGATACTTTTGCAGAAGCTCTTGTATGCCGGGTACAAAACCCAAAAGCTCTTTCTGCTCCAAGAAATCCATGTTTGACTTACCAAGATCGAAGCCTCTAGCCACTAGGAAAACGTGACCGGCGACGCCGCCCGTGAGCACAAAATCCGCTATGCCATTGTCCAACACATACCTTGAAATTTCAAGCGCGTCGTCTCCTTTAGCTCCTCCGAGAATGAACACGCACGGTTTTTCCGGGCTTTCCAAAACCCTGCTTAGAGATTTGAGTTCTCTTTCCATAATCCGTCCAGCGACACTCGGCAAAACTGCTGTAAACCCAACAATCGAAACGTGAGCCCTGTGTGCCGCTGCAAAAGCATCATTGACGAACAAGTCAGTCAAAGGCGCAAGTTTCTCCACCATCTCTGTCTTTGCATGTTCCTCCGGCGTCCCTTTCTTCTGCTCATCCGCAAACATTCGAACATTCTCCAAAACCAGCACATCGCCATTCTCCAACTTCTTAATAGCATCTAGAACCTTCTCATCGAAAATACTGTTAGTGTACTTAATGCGCTTGCCAAGAACCTTGCTCAAAGCTTCAGCATGTTGCTCCAGCGGTATGAAATCGGGTTCGCCGGGTCTACCTTGATGTGCCAAGACTACAACTTTTGCACCTTTCTCAACAAGCTCTTTAATGGTTGTTTCACCATGTGTCTTAATCCTTGTCTCATCTAGAAGCTTCTTCGTTTCCACGTCAATAGGAGAGTTAAAATCCACCCTGACCAGAACTGTCTTTCCTTCTAACTCTACGTCATCCAACGTTAACAGCTTAGGCATATTAACACCATGTTAAAAATTAAGGGGGGGTGGCGAAATTTTTTTTGGCTTTTCAGTTGTATCATGCCATTCTGCAGATTTTCTCTATCATTCGCACCATCTTGACAGAGTAGCCCCACTCGTTGTCGTACCATGCCAGCACTTTGACCAAGTTTCCAATGACCATTGTGGAGAGGCCATCCACGATGGCAGAGTAAGGATTATGAATTAAGTCCGATGACACCAACGGCTCTTCACTGTAGTCCAGGATTCCTTTCAGTTGCTTTTTTGCAGCTTCCTTGAAGGCTCCGTTGACTTCCTCCTTAGTAACATTTCTTTCCAGCGTAGCTACAAAGTCAACTATGGACACGTCAGGGGTGGGAATACGTAAGGCTAATCCATTCATCCTTCCCTCAAGCTCCGGCAGCGTTAGAGTAGCAGCAACTGCTGCTCCAGTGGTTGTCGGTATCATGTTGAAAGCTCCTGATCTAGCTCGACGCATGTCTTTATGCTGCATATCAAGAAGCCTCTGGTCGTTAGTGACGGAGTGGACAGTGGTCATGAGTCCTGCTTTGATGCCGAACTTGTCGTTGAGCACCTTAGCAACAGGTGATACACAGTTCGTTGTGCATGAAGCCAAAGAGACTATGTGATGTTTTTTCGGGTCATACTTGTCGTCGTTTACACCGTAGACCACGGTTAGATCCGCGCTGGGAGCTGGGCTCATTGGTGCAGAAACCAACACTTTTTTGGCTCCCGCTTGTAGATGTTTTGAGGCATCGTCCTTTTTTCTGAACCTTCCTGTGGACTCTACAGCCAAGTACACGCCCATCTCGCTCCATGGCAGCTTCGCTGGATCTGGCTGAGCCAGAACCTTCAACTTCTGCTTTACAACACCATTTTTCTTGATGACGATGATGTCTCCTTTAGCTTCTGTATCAAAGGGTAAAGGTCCATGCACTGTGTCATGTTTTAGGAGGTGTGCCAAAGTTTTGGCGTCTGTCAGGTCGTTTACAACTGCAAAATCAATTTCGGTTCCAGTTTCTAAGGCTGCTCTGTATAAAAGTCGCCCTATTCTTCCAAACCCGTTAATAGCCACTTTCGTTTCCATTTTTAACCACCATATTTGTTCAACTTATTCTGACATTGCATTAATTAATGTTATCCGCGCTTTAAGATTAACGCAATTTTCTTAATGCTATTTCGGCCGCGAGCACCATGGGTTCCCAAGTCTCATTCAAGGGCGGCGCATAAGCAGTATCCGCTTTAGCTAGCTCCCGCACAGTCATCTGCTTTTGCATTGCAAACGATAAAGCATTTATGCGTTGAGTGACCTCTTCGCCTCCGATTATCTGAGCGCCAACGATTCTCTGACTTTCTTTCTCCACAACAAGCTTGATTTTAATCGGCAGGCCACCGGGGTAATATTCTGGCTTGGTTTTTGAACTGATTGTTCCAACAACTATGTCAAGCCCAGCTCTCTTTGCAAAGAATTCTGTCAATCCTGTAACGCCTATTTCGGTGTCGAAGAACT
>Ga0209636_10001219_pt1 | contig 25727 bp, 15 predicted proteins | sample DeeMarSWOR152_54_FD_187464 | JGI IMG/M metagenome (GOLD analysis project Ga0209636, IMG submission 187464) | Marine sediment microbial communities from White Oak River estuary, North Carolina - WOR-1-52-54 (SPAdes) (version 2) | ecosystem: Environmental > Aquatic > Marine > Intertidal zone >...
TGCAACAGGAAAAACACTCTCATGCGATCTCGACATAAGGGACGTGATTATGGTGGATCCGTCTACTACCCCGCCCACTGGATATCCTGAAGATTATTATGAAGTACAGAGCGGAATCTACCAATATTCAGGTCCTCCACCACCTCACTATCTAAAAGTCGAGCCTGCAATAGTTACAGCGAGCGAAGTAGGAGACGAAGTAAGCATAACAGTTATGATCTACGACGTAGAAGAAGACCAGCAAATAATAGGAGCCGAATTCAAAGTATTCTTTGAACCATCTATATTGTCAATCATCGATGTCACCGAAGGAGAGTTTTTCAAAGCATTTGGACCAACGTTCTCCGTAAACTACACTGAGATTGACTACGGTATCGTTGGTATTCTACTATTACCGAACAGTGATGGAGACTGGCCACCGGATGATACCATAGGCTTTCCACAAGGAAGCGGATCACTAGCACACATAACTTTTGAAGCAATTGATTTACCAGAGGAGTTAATGGAGTTCCCGCTAGACTTAGACGAGGTCAAGATAATTGATGCAGACCTGAATGAGCTGCCGCCTCGCCGTATAGAAGACGCTGTACTTATGGCTCCAACAAGACGTGAGGATCTGAACCAGGATGGAGTAGTGAACGTATTAGACATGGCGACTTTCGCTAAAGCTTTCGGATCTACTCCAGACATTAGGCCAGATGATTGGAATCCTAGTGCAGACATCGACGGAAATGGCGTAGTGAACATTCTCGACGGAGTCTCAGTAGCCAGAGCTTTCGGAAGCTAGGTCAACAGAAACGAACGCTAAAACCAAAATCTACTAACTTTTTTTTTACAAAGAAACTTCTAACAGTCATCGTTTTCACAACGGAAAAATTAAAATAGTTTTACCGTAAAATCATTGTCTGTGATGAACAAATGTACACAGCGAAAAGAAATATTGTAGCTACGGTAGTCATATTGCTTATATGCCTCAATGTATCTGTCCGAACAGTATTCGCGCAAAAAGCGTCACTTGATGTGGAGCCAGCAACAGCAATTATAGATATTGACGACGAATTGACAGTGAACATAACTATCAACGACCTGCCAGACCCCCCCGCCCTCTTTAGTTACGAATTAGTTCTCCACTTTGATAAAAATTATTTAGAGGCAATTAGTGCTGAGGCTGAACCGGAAGGCCACTTCTTAACTCCCACTTCAGGTGTTCCTCCAGGTATATTCGTTGTTTACCCAGGAAATATAGACAACGAGCTGGGTACCGTCGAATTTGCTGTTACTTTGCTGGCGCCGGAAGAAGGCAGATCGGGAAGCGGAGTGCTTTGCAGCGTCACATTTCGGGGAAAAGCTGAGGGCCTTGCCTTATTAACCTTAGAGGACGTTATACTTGCGGATCCTCTGGCTCAAGCAATTCCCGAAGAAGACTATGATATTAACGACAGCGAAATAACAGTCATACCCGAATTCTCAGCTATGGCAATGATGCTTTTCTTGCTGGCAGCCACTGGCGTGATTCTTTTCCTCAGAAAAAAGTCACTACTGAAAATCAAGATCTAAGTACACATTGAAGATCTATATCCATAACCCCTTTTTATTCTATTACATCTTAATCATTTTCTAAGTCTTCCAAGGTTCAGAAAGTAAATTTATAGTACTTATTCCAAAGCAGTAAATTTTTAATACTAATTAGTAGCAATTAGTTGTCGACCTGAAATGGATAAATATTCTATAACTAAAATACAAAAGAAAGTTCTACTCTGGCTGATTATCGCGATAATCTTAGCTTCTACTAACGCAGTTATAATAGGCGTAGTCATGTCCCAACCGGAAGAAACGCCAACTGTTTACGTGGACCCCTCAACATACATAGCTGAACAAAAAGGAGAAATCTTCAACATTACTGTGAATATCAAGGATGTTACCTCTGATTTGCATCTGGTTGGTGCAGAGTTCAAACTTCGTTACAACACCTCCATACTCAAAACCAAAGAAGAATGGGTCACTGAAGGAGACTTTCTCGAAAGCTTTGCTGAACCTGCGGGAACAAGCACATGGTTTACAGTGTACGTAGAAGATACATACGGACTAATCGGCATCTTAATACTTCCCAACGCAACAGGGGTATGGAATCCACCATTCCCAGAGGGAAGCGGAACCCTAGCCACCATAACCTTCCAAGCTACGTTCCGTCCTACAGAGTTGGAGCCCCCGGTTGCATGTGACCTAGAACTAAACGATACAATACTCATCAACGATGTTCTAGAGGAAATCTCCCACGAAATAAGCCATGGTCACTACGAGATCCTCGCGATGCCGTTTCCCAAGCTTGAAGTTGTACCTGAAAGCTACGAAATAGCTGGTGAAGGCGAGTTCGATGTAAACGTAGATATCAAGGGCTTGGACTCCGATTGGATGCTTATGGGCGCAGAGTTTAGGCTACATTACAATACTACGGTTCTGGAGACTAAGGGGGAGTGGATTAGTGAAGGTCCATTTCTACAACAATTTGCCCCATACGGAACATTCTTTACTACTTACGTTGAAGATGACTATGGATTAGTAGGCATCTTGATACTTCCCAATGCAACTGGAGTGCCTCCTGAACCATATCCAGAAGGCACCGGTACATTAGCCACCATAACCTTCAATGTCAAATTCCTACCGTGGGAGCCGAACCCTTCGTATACTCTCCAACTGAATGACACAAAACTGATCGACATCAAAATTAACTTGATCCCCCACACAGTAAGCCATGGCTCCCTCGAGGTTGCCCCCTACTTCACTTTGGTACCAGACACGGGATTCGCCGCAACAACTATAGTAGGCGGTAGGTTCGCGGCTAACTCTAGAATAACCATCAGCTGGGACGGACAACCTATCCCCACTGTTCCAAGCCCCATAACCACAGACTCGAGCGGCAACTTCACAGCTATAATTAGTGTACCGACACCAACTGATCCTGGATTATACACGATCATGTCAACTGACGAGATGGGAACTAGCGCAGAGGCAACGTTTACAGTGGTTGACATGACAGGGCCACAGGGTCCGCAGGGACCGCAGGGTGAGCAAGGCGAGGAAGGTCCGCAGGGTGAGCAAGGCGAGGAAGGTCCGCAGGGACCGCAGGGTGAGCAAGGCGAGGAAGGTCCGCAGGGACCGCAGGGTGAGCAAGGCGAGCAAGGTGAACAAGGCAGCGCGGCTCCAACAGAAGTGGTGTGGGCGTCCATCATTATAGCCATAATCGCAATTGCGATCGCAGCTTACCTGTTGCTAACGAAAAAGACTTGATCTTCCTCCTTCCATCTTTTTTAAGTCTTCAATGTCTTCAGTCAATTATCACTGGAAAGAATTGATTCAAAACATGTTTGCTGAAGTAAAAAGCTGACTCATGATTGCTTTTATTAAGCTGACTGTATCTAGGGCGCGAATAGTTGGTGAAGTCGGATTCAGCAGAACCTTGGCGTTTGTTCAAAGTGCAAAATCTGCTATCTATCCCATGTTGTCCAAATATTCCTATCCAGTTTAAAATAAAACCACAGGTAATTAGCAATCGGAGGATAGAGCTGTCTGAATATACAAAAAGCGAAAGCCTCTTTTTATGTGGGAACTTGAAGGGCCACTCGTTTAACTCCGTAATTAGCTTTAAAACTAGAAGATATTTCCTTAATGTTTAAATCCTTTCTATTCGAATATTAAAACTGGTTGAAAATATTGGTTCTTTCCATGCGAGATTGTGCACTTATATGCGGAGTTGGCATTCTGATTCTAGTCATCTTACCGCAGCGTAGCATACAGATATGTGTCAATATTCCCCCGGTGGCTAAATTCACGTATCTGCCATCAGATCCTAAAGTCTGCGAATTTGTGACTTTTGATGCTTCTGAAAGCTACGATTCTGATGGGTTCATTTTTAGCTACAATTGGAGTTTTGGAGACGGAAACATAACATCGCTGCAGGGTCCAATCATCACTCACCATTTTAACACAAAAGGAAACTACGATGTTAACCTCACAGTCTTGGACAACCGTGGGGCAACTAGTTCAACTTTAAAGACAATTACTGTTAGCGGACTGGCTCCTCCTGTAGCTGCTTTCACATGGATACCGCAAAGACCACATGCAGGCGAATCTGTTCTATTTGACTCCTCCAATTCAACCCCAAACGGTGGAGAAATCGTGTTATATATCTGGGATTTCGGTGACGGCAACACCAGAGTTGAGTCAGAACCGCATGTAATGCATACGTTCCAAACTTTCGGAAATTACACCGTGGTTCTAAATGTTGCCGACAGCGAAGGAGAAAACGGCACTACTATGAACGTGATTTGGGTAACAGAGTCACCTGTCGCTGACTTTTTTTTCAAACCGACAGAACCAAGGGTATGCACCCTCGTGACTTTTAATGCTTCAGCCTCAGTTCCCAAAGGGGGCTCCATAGTAAGTTACGAATGGGATTTTGGAGATGAGTCGCCTGTAGAGGTTGGCATGCTATTGACTCATCGTTTCATAAACATGAGAGAATACAACGTTTCTTTGAACGTGACTGACAGTGAGGGTCATTGGGACATGAAGACGACTAAGTTGAAAATTTTTCCTCACATTGCTGATTTGAACGAGGATGGAACAGTAAACATAATAGATATTAGTATTTTTGCAAGTGCTTTCGGCTCTTGCCCTGGCGAAGACAGATGGAATACAAAAGCAGACCTCACCAGCGATGAAAAGATCAACATTCTGGACGGTGTCATAATAGCTAGATCCTTCAACCAATGCATCGACCCCTTTGACTGCTGAAAACATATCCAACCTGCTGATCTGTTCATTGCTTCTCCCATTCTGAAGTGGCAATTGAGTGTTTTCGTTCACGCACGACCCTCTGATATGCCGATGGTTGACATAGAAGTTAACTACAGAAAGGATAAAAAGGCCCTATAGTCCTCATATAATATGATCATGGAGAAATGGAGCATATGAAGAACAAGATAGTAGTAGGTATTATGATTACAGCGTTGTTTCTGGCTTTGTTTGGAATCACCTTTAAGATTCCAATAATGCCTGTGGTCTTTAGCGATCCATCTGTAAGCCGTAGAGAGGTATGGAAACTGCTCAATGTAACCGTCCCTGACACTATGGATATAGACATTGATGTTACTGTGACTCCTGGCGGCGGGGCGGTCTACATCGCTTGTTCACCTAACGTGACTCAGTACTTTGAAGATGACGTCGCGCAGGCAGAATACGGTGACTGGATGGAATGGTTAAACCGTTCAACTGCCGATCATCATTGGGAAGGTATGGATTGGTATGTTTCAGCCGGTAGCCTTACAACAACAACCTATGACGACATTCAACAGTGGGGAGTTATGTACATGGACACTGGAAATGTGCCATACTCAACTTTTATGGGGAACACCTACATGGCAGACTCGAACCTGACGCGCAACGAAGAGGATCCCGACATAATATCAACCGCAAACTGGGTCGGAAACACGATAAAAATTGTCAACGACCTACCAATTAACTACAGCATCAGAGATACGGTGAACGTCGCGTTCAAAATAGTTCTAACTGCACCCGGAGTGTTTACCTTCAATATTTCGGCTCCAGCATATGTGGAACTTTCAGAGACGAGCTGGGTAATGGGAGGCGTCAGAACCTTGACTGTGCCTGATGATTATCCGATGATTCAGGATGCCATAGACGCTGCAGCCTCAGAATATACCGTCTTTGTGGCGTCGGGCATATACAATCAAAGACTAGTAATTGATAAACAACTCAATCTTATTGGTTCCGGCGCGGCTACCATCGTTAGGCCAACCAATACTCCCGCTGCTGGGGTTTATGATGTAGAGATAGATGCCAACGGTACTATTATTCAAAACTTCCTGTTCGATTTCAATGGTCTTGATGACACACGCCACGGAACAGGTATCGTGGTTGGCGACATGAATGAGCCACCAGTTATAAACGTACAGATACTTGACAACATTATATATACGGGTGATGGAGGTACTGATGATTTCATATGTGGGCAAGGGGTTCAAACTGGTAAGTATTGTGATGTCAGTGGTCTTTTGATCCAAGGAAATATATTCTATGGCGATGCTACTGGAATGGGAGAAGGAGTTTATGTAAATCCTTATGATGGCGCTGGTGATGTAGTAATCTACAACAATGAGTTTTACGGCTATCTGTATTCTGGGGTGAGCGTCGAAGCAAGCAATGTTGATGTCTCTGGTAACGTAATCCGTAGCAACGCCACTAAAGGAGTTTATGGTATAAGATTTATTGATCTAACTGGAGCTCAGACTTACAGTGGCGTTACGATCTCTGATAATGTCATCCAAAATTTCACATATGGCATTCGCATTGGTACCAGTGCTGATGTTGGCTCCAATTTGACTGCAACAATTCAATTTAATAACGTAACTGGAAATGATGTTGGCATTTGGGTGAGATATGGGGCTTATCTGACCGGCAGTGTTCGTTACAACAGCATCACGGGTAACACGAATTATGGTATCAACAATGCCGCAGGTGAACGATCCGTTAATGCCGCCTACAACTGGTGGGGGGACAAGACTGGTCCATATCACCTAACGCTTAATCCAACCGGTCTGGGAGACAGTGTGAGCGAATACGTGCTTTTTGAACCATGGCTTATAAAGCCTTACCCCCCATTAGCTCCCATCAGTGTTCTGTACGTAAATCCGCAATTGATAAATTTGACTGCGCCGGCGCTCGGTACAGAATTCACTGTAGAAGTTGACATCGCCAACGTGACCATGATGGATGGGTTCGAATTCACACTTGAGTGGGACAGCACCCTTCTAAACTTAACTTTCTACAACGCGTATACTCCCCTTCCGTGGATAGGTCTGAGCCTTTCGATCATCGAAACAACCACAACAAACAGTTATACACTAGGCATGACACCCATCGGCCCTGGGACGCCCACATTTACAGGAGATACAACATTTGTATCTCTCACTTTCCAAGTAGTTTCCGATCCTGTCTATCCAATCGAAGAAAAGGTCACTTGCAGTCTCGCTCTCAAAGACGTTGAAATAGCCGATGCTTCAGCAAACCTTATTCCCCACATAGCCTATGACGGCAACTATACATGCTACTCTACAACACCAAACCTCATGATAATGCCGGAGCTTTCCAAAGCCAGTAAGGTTCCAACAGAGTTCGCTGTGAATGTAACCGTCACAAACTTCGTTAACCTCTACAGCTTCGAGTTCAATCTTACATATAATCAAACAATGTTGGATGTGATAGATGTGGATACTCCTGCTTACATTCCGCTTCCATATCAGGAGCCTGGTGACGGTAGCATCTACATAAGAGTCAAAGGGATAAACCCTGCCATAACCGGAAGCATGACTCTAGTCACGATCACCTTCAAGGTGATGCAAGGCTTCGCCTGGAGCGTACAAGCAACTTCGATCAATTGCACTCTTGGGTTTGACCCTACAAATCACACTCTCAACCTGGCAGAGCCGATCGACCACGTGGCAGTCAACGGGACATACAGCTACATGCCTTTACAAGGGGACGTCTATTACATGGATGGTCTTGTCAACATATATGACTTGGTGTTTGTTGCCAACAAATTTGGGACAGAACCTGGTGGTCCACCATTTGACAAGGCAGATCTGAATCGTGACGGAAAAATAAGCATTCTTGACATAATATTGGTAGCTCGGAACTTTGGAGCGAAAGTGTAAAGGAGAAAAACTATGAGTATCCAAGGGAACGAATGCGTAAATTGCCACTTGAAACTATCAATGACGCTTATTGCAGCCTTACTTCTTGCTCTTCTAACCTCCTTGGTCATTCCCTACAAGGTTGACGCAGAGAACACAACATTGTTGATTGAGCCACAGTCAACAAAGGTTTGGGGAACCGGCAAATCTTTCAGTATAAACGTAAAAGTGGCAGAGGTGAACGGCCTTTATGGCTGGCAGATATACCTTTTTTACAATCCGACAGTGCTGAACGGAACCGAGATCACTGAAGGCCCTTTCCTGAAAACTCATAGCGAAACCTTCTTCGAATTTACATTTGATGATAAATACAATAGCACCCACGGTCGAGCCACAGCTTTCAGCACTTTTACCGGAGACGTATCTGGAGTCAATGGAACTGGTGTCTTACTAATACTGACCTTCAAAGCCAAAAATATTGGAAATTCCATGCTTGATCTTGAAAAAACGGTTCTAGGCGACAGAGATGGCAATCCTATGAGCCATACAGTGATCGACGGCGTCGTTCAAGTCGTCAACCTAATTCATGACGTTGCAGTGGAGAGCTTAATTGCAGTTCCCAAAAAAGTTGTTGATGGGCAAACTGTTGACATTCACGTGATAGCTGCAAACAGAGGAAACACAACAGAAACCTTCAGCGTAAAGGTCTATTGTAACGAGACAGTTATTGACGCCCGAACGGTAAAGGATCTTCCTCCCAAAACGACAGCAGCCCTTACTTTTGCTTGGAACACAACAGGCGTGATACCCAATGCAACTTACATAATCAAAGCTGAAGCTTCACGGGTCCCATTAGAGACGATTCTGCACAACAACGTCTACGAAGACGGCGCCGTTGAGGTTATCCAGGGGCTCCATGACATTGCCGTCACCGGCGTTTTCTGCTCATCTCAATCCATCCCTAAAGGCATGACAGTCAATATATACGTAATGGCCGAAAACAAAGGCAACTACACTGAAACATTTAACTTAACAGTCTATAGAAACGAGACAACAATTGAAACAAGAACTGTCAGACTCCAATACGGTGCAACAGAATTCATAGTAATTGCTTGGAATACTACAGACACCGAAACAAATGCGACTTATCTACTGGGAGCAGCTGCCAGCTTGGTTCAAGGCGAAGAAAATTCAGGCAATAACGTATTTACAGATGGCTTCGTTACCATCTACCCTCCTAGTCCCCTAAATATTGAAATAGTTGAGCTGACTCCATGTGACGAGTCTGGATCCACCGTAAACGGTTTCGCCGCTGGAACGACCGCATACTTCAAAATAACTGTGCAAAGCACATCACTCGAAGCTGAAAAAATTCTCCTGACCGTGAACGTGTATGATTCCAGTGGAACCGCCATTGGTGTGCTGTCCTTCAGCGGTCCAATAGGATCGGGAACAACAACCCTCAGACCTGGGTTTCCAATACCTTTGACCGCCAGTGTAGGCACAGCCACGGTCTATGTCAATGTATTAACTGATTGGCCCCATTTAGGCGGAGTACCACATTGTCCAGAAGAATCCACAACTTTCGAGGTTTTTAGTTCATGAAGATCTTGAAATCTTTCCTGTCGTTACTTCTCGTCTCATGTCTTCTCCTCTTCCCTTCAGCATTATCATCTCCACAGCTTGAAATCACCGTTAACACAGACAAGCCTTCCTATAACACTGGTGAAGAAGTTGAAATCTATGGCCAGGTTACCTTAAACACCGATCCAGTTGAAAATGCAATGGTGGCCCTAGAGGTTCAAGACCCGTCGGCGACCCCTATTCTAATGAGAACCGCTGAGACGAACAGTTCAGGAATGTACAGTATATCCTTCACATTGACGACTGAAAATCAGCTTGGAACATACACGGTGCACGTCAGCTGCATCCACAATGGAGAAGAGGCCACAAACTCGTCCTCCTTCAATCTTGAGCACATTCCCCTATTAGAGTTATCACTGGAAACAGACGACGATGAATACGAACCAGATGAGACAGTGATTATCTCTGGATTTGTCATGTACGACAATTCACCTGTCCAAGGAGTTTTGGTTGCGCTTGAAGTCCAAGATCCTGAGGGCACTGCAATCGCAGTGAGGGTCTTGGAAACGGGAGAGCAGGGAGAGTATCTGCTGACCCTTCAGCTAAGTTCTGAATTTGAGAGAGGGATATACAATGTATATGCAAGTGCAAGCTTTGAAGACCAAAAGGCTGTAGAGTGCACAAGATTTGAGCTTGCAGGCGCACAATATTTGACGGACATTAATGGAGATGGAAAAGTCGACATCCTAGACTTAGCTTCTGTGGCTATAGCTTGGGGTACACGTCAGGGTGATCCCGGATGGAATCCAAAATGCGATATTGACGGAAACGGTATCGTTAACATCATAGATGTCGCTCTTGTCGCTATAGATTTTGGAAAACACGTTTAGACAGGCGCATGACTGTCAACTTCGGTTTTTTGCATAACAACAGCCAAATTAGAAGAAAAAAAGGAACGGGGTTACGTATTACTTCTTGATCAAGTAAACCATCGGCCCCTTCTTGACTATTAACGGTTTATCGCCTTTCTCACACTCTACATCGTTAGAGCACACGTTAAGCATTTCTACAGTTTCACTAAATCTCTGTAAGAGAAGCTTCCCTTTTCTAGTTGTTTTATAAATGGTCTTTCCTAGACGTACTATTCTTCCGATTAACTGTGCCTCCATAAGATACTCCAAATAATAGTTGAATTGAACGAAGTTGACGTTTGCATTGTACATGATTCTGGTTTTAACAGATCCGTCGACAGCTGATTCCAAGATTTCTGCGATGATATCTAGCCTGCCTCGACGTTTCGTCGAAACGCCACCATTGTCAATATCTTGAGCCCCTTCCATTTCTTCACCCACACGTCTATTTAAAGAAGAGCTAAAAACGTGTTGCTTCTCAAAGAAGCATATTTCACCTATAGGAATATTATAGAACTGAAATTCAGATTACGGAGAGCGAGGTTTCTGTTATAGAAAAGGATTATAGAACACCACTTTCGAAATCAATAAAAGCAAGTTTCCTCAGAATTACTATGGCGCGTGAGTAATGTCTCCATCGATAAAAAAACGGTGCATAAGCTCTTTTCTATGGATAGTTCTTATAGTGACCTTAATGCAGATTCGTAGCTTCAGAATTGCGGAAGCTTCGCGCGTAATCTATGTTCCTGAGGAATTTTCTTCTATTCAATCTGCCATAAACAACGCAACTTCAGGTGATACAATTTTCGTAGGTCAGGGCATATACTACGAAAACATCGTGGTGAACAAGTCCATCTCCCTTATAGGCGAGAATAGAAGCACAACAATAATTGATGGAAGCGGCTTAAGATCCGTGATTAAAATTAGTGGGAATCGTGTAGAAATATCTGGCTTTACCTTGCGTAATAGTGGAGTCGGATGGCCCAAGAGTGGAATTCAAATTGTGAACTCGTATCTGAACAAATTGTCAGACAACATAATCCAGAATAACCACATAGGAATTCTAGCAGACTCCTCGCTTAACAACTATATATCCGGAAACAACATTACTGCCAATCACTATGGTATTTATCTTTTCAAGTCACATCAAAACCAGATCCGTAGTAATTTCATTCTCTACAGTACACCCACCGGCGGCGGAGCCGGCGTAGCTTTCAGTTTTTCCGATGACAACCTGTTTGAAGGGAATCTGGTCAAGGACAGCAATAATGTTGGAGTCACTGTCAGCGCCTCCCGTGACAACAACTTCTACTACAACAATTTCGTCAACAACAGATTTCAGGTTTCTGTTTTTCCCGAAGATTATGTCAACATATGGAATTCAGAATATCCTCAAGGAGGTAACTTCTGGAGTGATTATGCTGGCCCAGACGTATATTCTGGACCCGGCCAAAATGAAACGGGAAGCGATGGCATTATAGATTTCCCGTACGTAATCAACTTATACAACAAGGATAGATACCCACATTTAACGGAAGTAGTAGCTTTTCACGATGTGACAGTAGAGAGTGTCACTCCTTCAGAGTCGGGAGTTTATGAAGGCCATCTCTTGGAAATATACGTAACAGTCGCAAACCCAGGTAACTACACAGAAACTTTCAGCGTAACTGTTTATTACGATACAACGGCCATTGAGACCAAAATCATAAGCAGTCTTCCCCCCGGGTCTATATTGTCCCTAACGTTTGTGTGGAACACAACTGGTGTAGAGGATGGAATATATGCTGTTAAGGCCGAGGCCAGCGAGGTACTAAGGGAAAAGGACAAGGGTAACAACCTCTTAGTTGTGGGGCCTGTGATGGTGCGGTCTTATGCATTATCACTCGTAAGATTAACTGGCGTTACTCCATGTAACCAATCAGGTTACCCAGTTACTTTCTTCAAAGTTGGCATAATAGGATACTTCAAGGCAGTCTTGAACAACACGTCTCTTGAACCTGAAATGGCGTTGATCACCGTGAATGCCTTTGACGTTTCAAGGGCCACTTTAGGTGTAGTTTCATTCAAAAGCATGGTTATGCCCGGAGAATCCACTTTCATCTTAGGCTTGCCAATTCCTTCAACAAGCACCGCTGGAACCGCCACTGTATACGCCAACGCCTTCACAGATTGGCCCCATCTTGGGGGACTCCCATACTGTCCAGAAGTCTCCGCCACCTTCCAGCTGACTGGATCTTGAAATAATTCTCTAGGGAAACATCTCTCGCGCGCCAAAGGTTACCCGAAGAAATTTGCTGCATAATGACCCAAGGAATTTGCCGTTAAGCCTTATAACGCTGTTTTCAGATCTCAGCTCTCTCCCGTACGATTTCATTAGTAAGGAGATAGCCGTAGCTGTTCTAACCATCGTTGATGCTAGTAAGAGACCCATAAGGCCTTGGCGTTTTGTAGCTCATTCATGTCGACATTATGTTTCGATTTTAGATTTTCATATATACTCAGGAGATTATAACATTATTGAGTTTAATGAGTCATAAGCGTTTGACAGGTAGTTGAAGTCTATCTGAAGTGAATCCAGCTCATCCTGTACCGCGCGCGTTGGGAGAAATACCAGTGCGGGCGAAGTGCGGTCTTATGTACCAGAGACCTATCAAGATAGGAAGTTTGAGAAAAAGATAAAAAGAACTTTGTTAAAACTTCATTGTGGTTTACGTGCGTAAAGGATTTGCGTACCTGTTTCTTTTACTATTATTTTTGTCTTTGTTCTCTACCTTAAGGTTTAATTTTTTGGCAAGGGCGACAGCTATTATCGTTCCAACGGATTTTTCCACAATCCAGGCTGCTGTGAACAACGCTGCTCCGGGCGACACCATTTTCGTTAGTGAAGGCGTATACTATGAAAACGTCGTTGTGAACAAGTCCATCTGCCTCATAGGTGAAAACAAGAACACAACTATAATCGACGGAAAAGGTTCTGGAGTAGTCGTTAGAGTTGTAGTTGACAACGTGAGTCTTTCAGATTTTACAATCCAGAATTCAGGTATGGAAGCCGATGAAGGTGGAGTTTCTCTCGAATCGAGTTTTAATCGTATTTCTGGAAATATTGTCGCCAGAAATGGCTTAACAGGCGTTTATTTAAGCGACTCTTTTGGTTCTCAAATATTCGAGAACATCATAATGGATAATGGCGGCGACGGAATCCTTCTGATTCGTTCCTCAAATAACCTATTATTCAATAATACGGTTACAGGAAACAAAGGTGGCGTTGGCTTATACTCTTCAAACGAAAACAACATTTCAAGAAACATTATAACTTACGATCAGCTGGGTGGAATCTACCTTTTTTACTCATCCAACAATAGTTTACTTGACAACGTTATCCTTTGCAACGAAGAATACGGCTTGCACTTAGACTACTCATCTGACTTCAACAGGATAATTGGCAACGTCATTGTGGGCAACCTCAAGCATGGACTTGTCTTAGGCTCTGTGTATGGCAACGTTCTCAGAAACAATAACATGACAGGCAACCAGTTCAATTTCCACGCGGTTCTTGACCGCCCGAATCTCCAAGATTATTTAAACGATGTTGATTCTTCCAACACTGCCGATGGCAAAGAAATACATTATATAATAAATGGAAAAAATCTGACAGTAAACTTCACATCTTATCCAAACATAGGATATCTAGCCTTAGTGAATTCAACCTGTGTGCATGTTAAAGGACTCAACTTCACAGGCAACGGTCAAGCCCTACTCTTAGCGTTTACCTCAAACTCGACCATAGAGAACCTGAAGGCATCCAACAACAATTATGGTGTTCAACTCTGTTCATCAAGCTACATCACTATAGCAAACTGCACAATAACCAACAACATTGTTGACGGCGTAACAGTTGACCACTCCTCTTTGAATAACACTGTAGCTAGCAACGTCATAGCCGGTAGCCAGCAGGGCATAAGAGTGGTGCACTCCTGCAAAAACAACACAATCTCCATGAACAACATAACAGACAATGACAAAGGCGTGTGGATCTACTCACACTGCAACGACAACGTGATTACAAAGAATCTGATAGTGAGCAACCGTATAGGCATATCGCTGCAGAGATCATCCCCAAGCAAAATTGTTGGTAACACGATCACAAACAACCATCAGGGTCTCTTTCTAGCCACATCCGGAAACCTCATCTTTCATAACAACTTCGTAAGCAATACAGTTCAGGTAGAAACATCCAACTTCTCCAGTATTTGGGATCTGGGCTACTCCAATGGAGGTAATTACTGGACCGATTATGAGGGTGAAGACGCAAACGGTGATGATTTAGGAGACGTGCCCTACACTATTGACGAAAGTAATGTTGACCGGTATCCTCTAGTGAGCTTCCGTTTGGAAGAAGATGAAGAGCCTCCAGCTATAGGGTTTCCAACATGTTTCCCTAGCGGTGACGTCCAACCCTACAAAGAAGTGACCGTCTATGTAGCTGTCACTGATGTGGGAAGCGGTCTGAAGAATGTAACGTTGTTTTATACAAGTGACAACGGTAGCTCTTGGATCCCGCTAAATATGACCTACAATTCTACGGTTGAGCTGTTCACGGCTGTGGTACCAGGCCAACCTCGTGAAACATTAGTGAAGTATAACATAGTGGCCTTTGACAATGCTGGAAACATGACTATAAAAGACAACTCTGGCCAATTTTTCACCTATCACGTAATTCCCGAATTCAATTCACTATATTTGCTGCTTTCACTTTTAGCCACAACCCTAATTGTCTTGTATATTGCCAAAAATTCCAAGTCAAAAGAATAGGAGGAAAGAAATTCCAGCAAGCTTAGCTTTTGAACGGGTTAGGTTTTTGCGTTTTTTTGAATATTGGTCACCGTTGTCGTGGGCGAGTTTCGAAAGTTTTAGAATGCGCATTCTGCGCCGAAGTTCTTGCTGACAACTATCATATCGAAGATGTCGATTACGCCGTCCTTGTTAAGGTCGTAATAATAGGCTCCATACCATTCATGAAATGGACTGCAACAACTCCACGTTAGGCCGTATTTGCTTGCGATCAAAGTTAGGTCCTTTATGTCCACTTCACCGTCGCCTGTGAGGTCGCCTGGAACCGGCATGAAAGTGAACTTAGCCTCATTGTACGACGCAAGCCAATGACATTGCGGATCCTCTCCAAACCATATCTCCCTATAATTTGGGCAGTACACGTCTATGTAGCCCCATTCAAACCATATTGGTGTTGAGGCGTTATCGGGCACCATCGAGTGGGGTGGAACTAGAGTGTAGTTGGGTTGTCTTCCGCACCACCATGGATCCTTCTTCTTGAAGATCAGGTCGACAGCTTTGACGGTTCCGTTGATCAGCGGATAAGTACAGTCCATCACTATGTCAACTACCACCCTGAAAGTCTTGTTTTGACCACAAATGTTTTCAATTAAAACCGAGCTTGTGCGGTTTGCCTCTGGGAACACGTCCTCGTTTATCACTACTTCTGTGAGGTTGAGTATTTGAAGCCAGAGGTCTTCTTTGCAGTTTATAATGTGGTTGCCCTTCCATCTGAGGTCGAAGTGTAGGCTTTTCATCTTGGTTATGTTGTGAACCCACACTTCGTACGTGACCGTTTCCCCGACGACGCAGTTTATGTCTTCCTTGGGCTGTATGTAGACTTCAGGTTCCTTGGCGATGAATTTCCAGTATGCGGGCATCGAATCGCAGAGTGGGATCGGCTGTGTGCAGGAGTCGCTTGCCTTTAGGTCAACAATTTCAAACTCGCCACAAACGCTGCCTTGGGGCCAGCATACGTCGTTGTAGATGTGGAACGTCAAAGTAACAATCAAAATGTTGTCGTTGACTCCTGGTGACGGGGCTATAGCCACGACAGCAAGCTTGAATTGGCTTAGATAGTCTGTCGAATTTGCCACTATGAATTGGGTGGACCACACTTCTTCTATAACCCAGCTTTCAAGTTTGAAGTAGCCTGTTGTCCATTTCAGCTTGAACTCGTAGCCGTACAAATCTGTCATGTTTAAGGCCCAAACTTCCACGGTGAAATCTGTGCAGAAATGGTCTTCTGGTTCTTTGAATTCGTGTGGCTCACTTATATTGTAGGCCCATTGACCGTTTATCTTTACGCCGAAAGTTGGACAAGGGAGTTCAGGTTCTTCGTCTGGTGGCGGATGAGTGAAAGCGAAGACAGGTGTTATAAGTATTGTTGCAAGTAGGATCATACTTAATGCTTTGTATTTCATTCTTTCTCCTTTCTCCAAGTAATTTTAACCTATTAGTTAATATTTAAACCTTGATGAAAGTGTCTTCTATAAGAACTTTAGGGCTTAGACTGAAATGTAGCAAAAAATATGATTGACGAATCAATTACTCGTACCATTGTACGCGCACGCTAGCAAAAGAAAATTGAACAAGATATGCGCCCTCTAGATTTTCCACTATTTTTGATGCTTCGTTTAATGTTTCGAAAGAAGCGCGCGCTATTGGAACCCGAACTCCTCCAACCAGGTTTCATCATAGAAACAGTTGTTTTCGTCTTAATCCACTGCTAGGCTGTCTTTCCGTAATCTGCAGCTACGGTCGCTAAGTCGATAATGTTAATGACTTCGTCTTTGTTTAAGTCACATGCGTCATTCCATCTATCACCTTCAGGATGACTGCCATATGAATAGGCAACTAGAGAAAGGTCAAGTATGTTTACTATGCCGTCACCATTTAGGTCAGCATATTGAGGAGCAGCTTCAGTTATGGCTCTGTTTGTGATATAAGTGAGGACGGATAGCCATCTTAAAATGACTGTTTTGATGTTGTTGGGTTCTGGGTTGAAGAATTGAAAGACTCCTTTCTCCCACCATGAGTCTGGGTATGGTCCGGGTTCATATTGCCATGCGTCATTGTTTCCGTAGATTTCGCATGTGAAAGCGAGTGTGCTTCTATTGCCGTACATCCAGTCGTCCCAAAGGCCAGAAGCTGTATATAAATCGCCGCCACTTTGACCATAATTCGCATTGACGAGACCTGAAAGGTTTGCTGCGATTTCTTTGAATATGGAGTCGTGGGGTGTAGGGGTGTTTGTGTATCCCCAAGGGTATATGATCAAATTAGTGCCTGAGTGGAAGCTTATTGCATACTTGAAATCGTGTTGTAGTGCTAAGTTTCTGATTGCTTGATTTTCTGGCTCTGAGAAAGGCGTTGGACCTTTATAGACTTCACTTTGTGGGTCTGTGCTTCCACTTTGTGCTGAAGTGTTCCAAGCAAAACCATAGTTTCTGTTCAAGTCGACGCCGCCAATCCAATCTTCATTAAGTAAACTGTCTCCGTCTTCATCTATACCTTCCCATCTAATGAAATTCCACACGGAGCCATTCCTTTGCCAGAGAGCTTCTATATGGCCGTCTCCGTCTTGGTCGTCAGGCGGGTCCTCGTCAAGCAAACCGTCTCCATCCTCGTCAAATGGATGAACGTTTTTTCGTTGCCACTCGTTTGCTTTCGCAGCGTCAAAACCGTCCACATTTAATGCTGCAACAATGAAGATTTCGCTATTATCTAGCATGCGGGTTATTGTCGTGTTTGAGTCATAGTTTGTTGCGGCTTCGACAGCGAAGTATAGTGGAAGTTCTGCGCTGATAAGCTCGCGGGCATGATAGTATCCAACAAAGAACACTTTCGGCTTTCGACGCGTTACGTTTTCGTTTGTTAACCTAATGCAAAGGATGTCTCGGTTTTGCCAACTTTTGCCGATGGAAAAGACATCCACAATGTTTGGATGCGTATCGTTCAGGTAGAGAAGAGTGTTAACAACTTCCGTGTAGTTGTGATAATGCCTCCAGTCTCCCCAAGGTTTTACTCCTTCAACCTTGACCAACCAAGGATCATGACTCACATAGAATTGAGAAAACTGAAGGGGGGCTAGGAGCAATATCAGTAAAACGCAGCAACGATGCATACTTAACAGCAAATTTCCTTAGATTATTTAAACCTTGGTCTGTTGCGGGTTTCGGTTGCGTGGCGAGGAATAAACGATATTACATGCTTTTTCATTCAATCTTGCTCTACGATCTTAAGTGGAATTGCGATTTTCGTTTTTTCCTCAGTTTCAGATTTAACGGAATCAAGAAGAAAAGCTTACTAAGTGGTTAACCATTGAATTGTTAAATAGGTTCCTTGGACAATTCTATAATGGTGTAAGTTATGAAATTTATCCAAAAGGCTGTTGTGTCCGTTTTGCTGTTAACGTTAGGGTCTTCTTGCGTCTTTGGTGTGGGGCAAGCTCTTAGCCAAGCGGGAGCAGTGACTACAGTTTGTGTTCATCCTGATGAGATGATGGTGAAGGTTGAGAATGTGTTCGAGGTTTATGTAAACGTGTGTGATGTTTTAGGGCTTCAAGGGTTTGATTTTATGTTGACCTATGACACTGACGTGTTGGATTGTCTAGGTCTGGAAGAGGGCACTTTTCTGTCCAGTTTCGGAGATACTTTCATTGCTATGAATGAGGTCGATGACAAGTTTAGTTCTGAGCTTGGGCGTGTCTGGCTTGCCATTGCGATCTTGGGGAAGGGCTACGCGGATGGCAGTGGAGTCCTTGCGGTTGTAAGGTTTAATGCAACTGCAGTTGGGGAATCAGTTTTGAACCTTTTTTCCGAGTATCCTCATAAACCTGATGAGGTTAAGCTTACAACATGTGGTTCACAAGCTATTCCAAACATTGCTGTGGACGGTTACGTTGTTGTGGAGTCTTGTTCTAACGGTTGTGATCCCCCAGATCCGCCGGACCCTCCAGCTAATGGCGTTGATCCACCAAACCCACCAAGCCCAGATGTTAACAATGATGGATTCGTCAATGTCTTGGATTTAGCTATGATCGCTGGAGCTTATGGAGCTTCTGCTGGAAGCGGGCTTTACGATGCTAAGGTTGATTTGGATGAAAATGGTTCTGTAGACATCTGTGACGTGGCTATTTGTGCACTAGCGTTTGGCCAAAATGGTTGATAACGTTGCAGTAAGTCTTGCGCGATGACGCTTATGATCGGTGACTAATGCCAATTAGAGGTTACCACTTTGCGCTCGCGTCATTGCCAATTATACCAAAACATGAAGAGCGCGCGCGTGTATAGAACATTCTTTCATAAAATTTAATTGCAACTTAACGAAAGTTCTAGAACAGACAGTTGTTAGAGATAAAGATGAGAAGGCCGTGTTTCTTGTTCGCTTCTATGAGAGAGGAACTGAGTAGAGGTTATCAGAATCACAGAATCATTCTAGTTCTTGCTTCTATTAGAGAGCGAAATCCTCTAAAGAGGACGCATCACAAATGCGTGAAAAAAAAAGAAGGAGGAAAAATTGAAAAGAAGCAGATACTTAACGACAGCCATATTCGCAATCATTCTGATTCTTAGTGTAATGATTCAATCTGATATAGTCTCGATGGTATCATCTGACATCCCGTACCACCTCAAGCTTCTGTGACTATAATCGATCCATTAGAAGACTTGATCTACATATACAGTGGATTACCAGCCGAAGAGTATTTTGACTTCGTGGACGTAGAGCTTGTTAGTTTGGAATTGTCATCATTCGAACCAGCTTTGGATTGTACGATTACGATGAAGGCAGCACCGCCAGTTGACTTGGAAAACACTGTTTGGTATACTTTGATGTTGGATGAAAATAACGATCTCAGCGATAACAGCATGGATTATCCGGTTAATGACGTAGACACGATGTACACAGTTATCTACACTGAAACTGGAGGATGGACAATCGAAAGGGCAAAGTACCAAGCACTCGGAGGTTGGTTTGTTGAGGATACGGAAGCAGGCTTTGGATTGGCCTCTTCATGGCCTGGAGGCTTTAGCATAGACATATCGATACCTTTGACAGAGCTGCCAGGATTGACTGAGATATTGCCTTGGAAGGTACAAACACAAACCTTCACTTATCCATCGACCTTTCCCGACACAGGCGACTTTGCTCCGGATGAGGGATTAGTTTATCTGACGCCAGAGTTTGTTGAAATAGTCTTTGATGACAATCTAGCGTTTAATAAGGATGAAATAGTCTATGAACAAGGACAAACTTTCGAAATAACTGTTTTCCACGACCTTGATACCACTGTGTCGATGATCGTCACCGATCCAAACCAAACATACGGAGTAAGCCAATTGACTTGGAACGAGTTTACGTATCAAACCGATATTAAGACGACGCTTTTCAGAGTTAGCATCCCCCAGAATGCTCCGGTTGGGGACTACATTACGACGTTTGAAGTAATTGATACTGACGGAATTATTGTTTTCCAACAAAGTGAAACCTGGAATAACAGATTCGGACAAAGCATACAGAAACCTACGCAAGGAACAGGACGCGTCGACCCTACTACAGGAAAATCATGGACAGAGAAAGAAACATCATATTGGACTCAAAGTAAAGAAGGAAGGTACTATCCTCATGGAACACTGCCAGGGCTTACAGTTCCTTCTGATTTGGGTAAACAAATAAAGGATATAAGAAAATCCCTAAAGGTTGATGGAGCAACGAAGCCAACTGACGCTGCAAACAAGAAAAGAAAATGGATAAGTGACGATACAGGTTGGGTAACCGACACATTAAATAGGACTACTGGTCGTCCTACGCACCCTTTGCCAGATGGCAGCAGACCTAGAATTGGGAGGGACTATTGCTACGGTGACGCTAAAAAGCTTTTGGACAGGATTCAAAAAGCGAAAAAAGATGGGATTTGGGCTCCGGGCCAATGCATGGATTTTGCCGTGCTCCTAGCAGATATGTTGAAGGTTGAAGGAATACCGGCTAGAGTTGTTACAGGTGTAGACGTAAATAAGTGGAATTTCCATTGCTGGGTAGAGATGTGGGATGGCAATTCTTGGAAAGTATTGGATGCGACTCCCGGATATGAAGAAGATGCTATGAGCAGAAAAGACTATTGGAAAAACCATAACCTCGCGAATGGACATGGCTTTCCAGGCAAAGCCTTTATTTACGATCCAAATACGGGTCAACTAGCGGATATCACTAGATCTTACAAAAATTCAACGGCTTCGGTACCAGAAGAGTTCAACATGAATGTCTTCACATCCACAAGTAAACCAGAATATCTGATAGGCGAAGACATAGAAATCAATATTGAGTTCGAGAACGTCCTCGGCGTAACTCGATCGATAACATACAACGCTCTAGTTAGAAAACTTCCCGAAATAGGAGAAATCAGTAACATTATCATAACAGATCCAGATCTCTTTGTACTGAATGAAACTGGAGTACTTACAATACCGCCTTTAGAGTCTGCGAATGTTTCGTATATCTTGGACAAAACAATGTATGTTGACAATGGCGACTATTGCGTGATTGTTACAACGAACGAGACATCGACATTAACAGGTTTTCGTGTAAACGGTGGTCTGAGACTGTCAGTCTCTCTGCCTACCAGTGTCGATGTATACCAAACGTTCGATCTTGCAGTAAACATAACGAACGATTTAGCTATACCTGTAGACGACATTGACGTTTTTGTGTCATTGTCATACTACTCATCACTTTCAGATATATCCTTCAATATAACAACGCTTGCCCCATCCGAAGTTTGGTCTACGACATTCCCAATGAATATGAGTAGATCTGGCGACCAGACCATTTGGATCTTCGCCTCATCCGCGGAAACTGGTTTTGTTTATGAGGTTGCTCCTTTTACGGTTTTGAGCTATCCATTATTGGAAGTTAGAAACGACTACTCTCGTGATTGGATTAGCCCTGGAAACCAGTTTGTTATTACTTCGTACATCAGCAATCTGGGAGACTATCCGATCAACGACATTAGTGTTAATCTGCAACTGTTCGAGGGAATTTCCACAGACGAGCCGCTAACGAGAAACATAGCCGACCTGTCGGCGGGAGAAACAGAAGTCATCACGTGGACAGTAACTGCTGGAGAAGATACCGGCATCTTCATGTACATGATATCAGCATCAGACCAAACTTGGCAAACCATAGACACAAATTATGCCTTCGTCGAGTTATCTGACAATTGGTTGGTAGACTTGGATAGAAGTAGAGTTATTAACATCCTGGACATATCCATAGCTGCATCAGCCTTCGGGTCTACACCAGGGCATCCTAGATGGATCGCTGTAGCTGACGTAAATATGGATGAAGAGATTAACATACTTGACATAGCAGCAATAGCATTAGAATTCGGAAAAACTTATTAGTATTTCCAAACCTCCAATTCCCTTTTTTGGTTCTTGACATGATTTCTATACGCCAAATGATAGCAACTATCAAGGAATTATAGAGCGCGCGCTAAGAAAAACTTGCAATGGATAAAATGCTCACGGGTGCTTTGTATTGTTCCTAGTAGAAGATGGTTAAACCCACCAATAACGTTGAGGAACTTAGCTGGTGCAAAAAAAAGATTGATTGTAATGTTATCATAATGTTGGATCTGTAACAGATAACGGTGCGCTAGAAAATATTCCCTAGATTTTCTTTCCGAATTCCATTGCTACGATGGCTAAGTCTAAAATGTTTATTATTTCGTCTTGGTTTATGTCGGCTTGGGGGTTCCATTTTTCGCTTTCGGTGGTGCTTCCGTAGGAGTATGCTATGATTGTAATGTCTAGTATGTTGACTGTTCCGTCAAAGTTTAAGTCTCCGAACAGATTGACTGTTATGTTGGCTGTGGTTGTGCTTGACAAGTTTTTGTTGTCTGTGACCTTGAGAGAAACCGAGAAATTTCCCACGGTTTGGTATGTGTGTGTGGTGATGGGGGTGGGTAGGGTGAGGTTGAGATCGTCATCGAAGTTCCATTGGTAGGAAACTATTTCTCTGCCAGGTCCCTGAGCGTATGAATTGGTGGCGTTGAAAGTTATTGTCTGGTTGAAGTATATTCCGGTGGATGGTGTGAACTCGAATTCCACGTGGGGATAGTCGTAGACTTCAACGGTTGTTGAGTTGATCATCCAGCGCGGAACGTGTTGCGTGTCTATGCAGGAGGCGTTGACCACGAGGGTGTACATGCCTGCCTTTTCAAAGATTATGGCCCAGCTGCGTATCCACACCTCAGCGGGTCCTGGCCCCATTTCACCGATGAAGAAAGGGTTCGTTCCAGAAGTGAGACTTACGTTGGGTGGAAGGATGAGTAATGCTTCAACGTCGTGGACGTATTCGACTCGGTTGTATCCAGTTTCTATGACTGTGTGCACGGGGGCTTCTTCTCCAACTTTAACCTGGGAAGGCGCATAAACTCTTACGTTAACTATTTTGGCGTATCCGTAGACTTGATTAACAAAAAAAAGGCTCATCATCAGCCAGAAAACAAAGCAAAACAACCCTGACCTAAGCATACTTAGCATTCACTCGCCACTTCCAATTTATTTGCCTTGACAAGTAAAAGCGTTATGGAACATTTCACTAGAAGAAATGTAGCTGGCTGACAGCAGCACTGCAGAAAAGAGCGGAGCAGCCAATAAAGTCTGTATTTGTTAGATATAGAAGTTATTTCCATTAAGTTTAAATATTAAGAAATAGGTAAATTATTACACGCGAAAGGAAAGGAGAAAGGAGAAAGATGAAATACAAAGCTCTATTTATGATATTGCTTGCAGCAATGCTCGTAACGCCTGTCTTTGCTTTCATTCATCCACCACCACCACCACCACCGCCGGTAGTTCCATGTGAAACTTTCGGTGTAAAGATAGAAGGTGAATGGTGCTACGACTGGGCCCATGCAATAGAGTTCCATGAACCTGAGGACAACTTCTGTGACACGTTCACCGTGCAAGTTCTTGCCATGAACGTGACTGACTTGTACGGCTTCGAGTACAAACTGCATTGGAGTTCCACGTACTTTGCGCTTGAAGAGATTGCCATCGAGCAGGTTTGGGCTGACCAGCTTATCGTGTTAAACCAGACGGATTCAAGCTGGCACAAACTTGTTATGGTTGCTAAGGCGCCGTCACCAGGAGTCAACGACCCCGACGGCGGCATTTTGCTTTGCACATACACGTTCCACATCGTCAACGACGTATGCTGGCCCCAATGCGACGTGAAGGGCAAGTTCTGGATTAACGAAATGAAAATGAGTGACTCATGCACCCAGGACTTAGACCCCTGCGACCCGATAAACGCCTACTGGAAATTCTTCCCAGCAGAACCTGAAGTCTACATAAAACCCGATGAAGACATAAACTGCGTAGTCGGCGAAGAAGTCACCTATACGGTAGAGGTTCACAACATAACCAAAATGAAGAGCCTACACTTCACGATCAAATGGAAGGGCAACAAAGTCACCAACCCGTATGAAACCGTCTGGCTGGCCATACTCAAGCTTAAAGAAGTGATAATAAACGAGGACGTTTTTCCAGAGGCAAACCGCACAGACTCGATTGTCATATTCAACAACCCTGCCAACACAACTTCCCACGTGAAAGTTGACATCGTGATGGACTGCACTTATCCGTTGATCAATACAACGGAGCCCGACTACAAGCTGGATGCTGTCTATTTGGTCTTCGAGAAGAAGGACCCATGGTGGTGCGGACGACAACCCGGATACGACATTGACCTAGAAACACATGAAATGAAACCAGACAACGCAACAACACCCATATGGTTCGACTCCGGCTACATAGACGTCATGTGCCCAGAATATAAAAAAATCTACTTCGGCACACGAAACAGGGAAACCTTTACAACATATGAGCCAGGCTGGGATATCGTAACAGATTATTATCCTGCTGATGTAACTGTTGACGTATATGGCGACTGTAAGACAAAATGGACCTTTGACATGATAGGAGACAAAGTGCTGGTGGGCGATGGTCATTGGGGAGTTGACGTGGCAATTTTCGATTGCACAGGCAACCCATTGTACAAAGTCCACAACAATGATGGATGGACCGCTCTCTTCCCTGTTGGAGCATGGCTATACAGTCCATGGGTTCCAGGCGTTGGCTATGATGAAGCCACAACCGAACTTGTCAGCGATGTTGCAGGGATTTCAGCCACAGGTGATAGGTGGATAGCCGGTAATCCAGAAGGAATCTTCACCGTCACCATTGAGGACCTTGGTCCTAAGTACTGCTACGCTCTATGGATTGGTGTAGGTGGATTCTGGGCTAATCCCGACCCACCCCCAGACCACAATGGATACTCTTCATATCCTGACGGCTTCTATTGGGGTCCATGGGACGGATATTGGGGTCCACTGGGTCCAATTGAATGTGTGGCAAAGTCTTCGTTTAATGAGGCTAAGTTCACTTTCATGCCTGTTCCAGGCGACTTGACCGGCGACGGCTTAGTCGACATCAAAGACTTAACTGCAATCGCAGCCAAATACTGTACCTACTGGGATCCTTGGCCAGGAACATGGGAAAAGTTCTTTGCAGCCTACTACTACGACTTCAACAAGGATGGCCACATCGACATCTTCGACATAATAGTTGTCAGCAAGAACTGGGAACGCAGCTGCCCGTTCTAGACACAACCTAAAACATGC
>Ga0209636_10001220_pt1 | contig 25715 bp, 9 predicted proteins | sample DeeMarSWOR152_54_FD_187464 | JGI IMG/M metagenome (GOLD analysis project Ga0209636, IMG submission 187464) | Marine sediment microbial communities from White Oak River estuary, North Carolina - WOR-1-52-54 (SPAdes) (version 2) | ecosystem: Environmental > Aquatic > Marine > Intertidal zone >...
GAGGAGGGATCATTCGAATAGAGGCGAATGAGATAGTGTTGGATGGAGAGATACATGCCAATGGAGATTTGGTGGGTAAGACAGGAGGAAGCGGGGGAAGCATTCGGATAGATGTTGGTAAATTAAGCGGTTCCGGGAGGATAGAAGCCAATGGAGGTGATTCAGGAAGTACTGCAAGTTCATCTTATGGAGCAGGAGGAGGAGGTAGAATTGCCATCTACTATGATGATATGTCTGAATTCACGAAGACGAATATCACGGCTTTTGGAGGGAAAGCCTATAGGGCAAAAGAAGTGGGTGGCGCCGGCACTGTTTATCTGAAACCTTCATCTCAAGACTACGGAGACCTCATTATTGACAACAACAATACTGTCTCCGAGGGATATTCCACAACTCTTCCTGCTGTTAGCAAGGGATTCAGCACCGCTTTAGAGCCTTATAAACTAACTAACAGTAACGCTTCCTTTATCCCCCGGGCTCTCGTTGGAATCAAACTTAATCCAAAGCCAGACCAGGATAATGTATTTACAATAATCTCCAACGACCAGACCTCACTCAGCACTGACCCTGTTGACGGTGACATGATCGGGACTGCCTCCACGGGTTATGCCTATATCGGCGAACATCATCTCTTCAATCTCACTGTCAAGGGAAATGCCCGGGTCTCCACTCTGGATCGAATAAAATATGCTGGCACCTTAACTGTTGAAGCCGGCTCAACGCTAAAAGCAGACAATATAAATAAATAAATAAAGTGTTTGATATTTGATAGTTTAGTTGCTGTCACTTTAGAGAGACTCGATAAGGAGTCTCAGGGAGTAGCTAAGAAATTGATATGGCCATTAACGATAAAGAGAAGGAGTCTAAAATGATCATAAAAGACTCAATTAAAAAAATAACTTATATGTTCTGCTTACTTATGATTTTCACCACCTTTGCGCACTCTTTTGAAGTAAAGGATGCAAGGATAACCAAGAGAAAAATCTATGTAGAGCTATCCGATCCAGTAAATCAATCTTCCATAACAGAAGACTCCCTCTTCATCCTCAACGATAAAGGAAAAATTAAAAGAGAAATAAAAATATCACGTGACGGAAAAACACTTAATATCTCCATAAAAAAGAATGACTCCCATAGACCTTTTATCCTGGTCATGACCCCTTCTCTCTTGGATACGGATGGAAACGGCCTTTCCAAAGGTTTTATCAAGGTCTTTAATGTTTTGATTCATCCTTTATGGAGTGGGAAAAAGGATTGGCTGATAAAAGTATCGGATGATCCCCATATCGAGATAGAAGATATAAGAAGATGGATATTCTCCGGGAGTGACAGTGATAAACACCCTGGTAAAAAGAAAAAACATAAACAGAAGAGATTCAACGATGAAGATCTTACTAAAATGAAGCTTGAGGAAATTGTTGAACTATGTTTAAAAAAACCGCCTAAGGTAAAGTGGAAAAATGTTTCTCCAGCAATCACTATCTCCGGTATCTCAGACGGCCAACATACCAATAAAGATGTAAGAATCGATATTAAGGTGAAAGATAAAAAGCTTTTTTTCTCCTATAACTTTCTTAATCTCGATCTCTATGAAAGTGGCAGTTTGATAATCAATGAAAATTCCTATTGGCTTTTTGTGATCGCTGTCGATAAAGGCCTCAAATTTTCTTATGAATTCCTGAGATTTGTGATAGATAAAACTCCACCCGAATTTCTTTCACTAACACCATCTGAGGATTTCGAGACCAATAAACCTGAATTGACCATTGCCGGTGAGGTCAAAGGAGCAGACAGACTCACCATAAATGGTCAGGAAATACCATTAGAGAATGGAAAATTCCAGAGTGATAAAATAGCACTTCAGGTCGGTGCGAATCGGCTTACTGTTCTTGCCTCAGATAGAGCAGGAAACACTGCGCAGCGTTCGTTCACTGCCACTTATGTTCCGGACGTTGATCCTCCTGAAATAACGATAAACTCACCTCAAGATGGCAGTTACACCAATATACCGGCAATCGCAGTCTCGGGTACTGTTACTGATGAGAGTGAAATCACCAAAGTGACTGTTAATGGAAACCTAGCCACTCTTCAGGACTCTGAATTCCTATATGAAGACCTCCCTCTCGATGAAGGATCGAATGAGATTGTTGTCGAAGCAGAGGATGAATTTGCCAACAAATCCTCTCTTTCTATCTCTGTCAGCCTGGACACAATCAAGCCCCAGCTTTCAATAGATTCTCCTTCTCCGGATTCATTTCTAAAGGAGAAAAGCGTTCTTATCCAGGGACAAATACAGGACAGCTCTCCGATTGAAGTAAAAGTTAATGATGATGCGGTAGAAGTTGAAGAGGGAGCCTTCAGTATCACTCTTGAATTAGAAGAAGGGAAAAACGAAATCACAGCCCGGGCTACAGACAAAGCTGGCAACAAGAATTCAGTCTCCCTTAATGTCACCATAGATACCATTCCTCCTGTTATTAAGGTCATCTCTCCCCTGGAGAATGAAATACTCCCCACTCCCTCCATTCCCATCAATGGAAAAATTGAGGATGAAAACCCGTACAAAATAAGAATCAATGAAAACGAAGGAGTCGTTTTAGGCACCAGCTTCTACTATGAAGATTTCTTCTTACAAGAAGGACAAAACGAGGTCGTACTTGAGGCTGAAGACAGAGCTGGAAATACTTCTCAAAAAAGCTTTCTTGTTATCATGGACAGCACTCCTCCTGAAATTTCTATCACTTCTCCCCTTCCCAATATGCTCATCACTCAAAAAAGCATCCCGGTCCGAGGGAATGTCTCCGATGCTTCAGGAGTCGAGGTAAAAGTCAATGAAATTCAAGCTGAGGTCGTGGATCAAGAATTCACTGTCCTTGCTCCGTTAACCGAGGGATTAAACATAATAAAAGCAGAAGCCACCGATGGAGCAGGAAACAAAAATCTTACCACCACTACTGTCTCTGTCGATACGATTGCTCCGGTAATAAACATGATATCTCCCGAAAACAACGATATTTTCAATACCTCTCCTGTCCCAGTCACTGGCAGGGTGGTGGAGGAAAATCTCCTCGCCGTCAAAGTCAACGGCCAGGATGTCTCGCTCGAAAGCAAAGAATTCACCTCTTCTGTGGAGCTTACTGAAGGAGAAAACAGGATTGAGATTTCAGCAGAAGACAAGACAGCTCGTCAAACTTCACTTGAGCTCACCGTCTTCCTGGATACCACCGCGCCTGAGATAACATCTGTCATTCCAACCGAGAATGCTTCAAATATTCCCATTCAGGTCTCCATAGAGGCTGAATTTTCAGAAACCATTGATTCATCGACCCTAAATCAGGATACATTCTCCGTCACGAATTCTAATGGAGAGAAAATTGAAGGCATAATCACATTCTCTGAGAAAAAAGCGATCTTCACGCCTTCCTCTCCTTTGCCTGACAGTCAAACTCTTTATATTGACTTAACCTCTGGCATAAAAGACCTGGCCGGAAATGCGCTTTCCAACCCTTATCATGGAGGATTTGCCACTGAAGACACGTCTGCCCCTCAGCCTCCGGTTCTTGATCCCTTACCCGAGAGAACAGGTTTAACAACCATCACTGTCTCAGGCACGACAGATCCTCTTATCCGGATAGAAATTGAAGGAGGCGCAGTTAAAACAGAAGGCAAGGCTGATGAGAACGGTAAATTCTCGATTGAAGTTTCCCTTATCCAAAACACCTTGAACCAGCTCTTTGTCACAGTCACAGACTCATCCGGCAACCAGAGCCTCCCCTCCTCTGCTTCCCTCTATCAGGATGCTTCAGCTTTCGAGGTAGTAACCGCGGAATTCTTCAACAACCAGGTGACGGTCTCCTTTTCTAAACCCGTGGACCCTCAAACATTAACCAATGAGACATTTTACCTATTATCTCAAAGCGGAAAAGAGGAAGGGATAATATCAACTGCATCAGGAGATTATCAGGCTGTATTGAATCCCACCCAGGACTTATCCGAGACTCCCTTTCTCCTGACGGTCACTACCGCCACAAGAGATAAAGAAGGAAATTCTCTCTCCTTTGAATTCAGCAAAATGTTTAATCAGGTGGAAGGAGAAAGCTTTATTCAGGGAGAGGTTTACAGCGACTTCACAGGCCTGCCTCTTCAGGGAGCAGTAGTAAAAATCATAAACGTGAACGGAGAACCGACTTCAGAGCCGGTTCCCACGACCGTAACCTCAAAACAGGGTAAATATGCCCTTGCCTGCCCTTCGGGTAAAATAGTCATCCAAATATCCAGAGAGGGATACACAACCTGTGAGAGAATAATCGTAGTCAGCTCGGGATTCAGCTCCGAGCTCCTCGATTCAAGAATCTCTCCTTTGAACACTCAATCCTTCACTGTTTCGCCTGAGGGAGGGACCGTTTTTATTCCCAATCCTGAAATAAAACTCATCTATCCTGAAGGAGCGGTTGACGATTCAACTCAGGTTAAGATCACTCCTGTCAGCGCTCAAGCACTCAGGGAAAGACTGCCCTATGGCTGGTCTCCACTGGCAGCAGTCGATATCTCTCCTGCAGAAATAATGTTGAAAAGCCCTTGCACCTTAAGGGTAAAAAATGATTACTCTCTCTCTCCGGAGCAGAAACTCGCTTTTGCCAGATGGGATGAGGTGAATTTCAAGTGGATGGCTCTTTCTCCTCCTTCAATCTCTGCTCAATACCTTGATGGCTCCATCGAACAATCAGGTCAATACGTCTTTCTCATTCCCGACTCAGCTCCTGTAGCACCCCCTGACACCATTCCCGGCGAAGCCCTCCCCTCGGTCCAGCCTCCTCCCATCCCGGATATAGAAGAAGCTCAATTGACTTTTATACCCGATGAAATTCACCCTGATGAAAGGTCTCTTGGTTCTCTTATCATCCGGCCAGTAACTCCTATCTCCAGTGGAACGCCGGTTCAGGCTGTTGTCAATGAAAACTATGAACTCTTAACCGGAACTCAAACCACTTTTCCTGCCTACACGGCTGATCTTGCCTCCTATAACTATGCAACCCCGGATTCGAAAGTTGAGTTTTATCTCTCTCCGAACCTGGAAATCTCTGTCTCAAACCTGAAAATAGGATACATCGACACAGACCTGAGGAAATATCTTATCTCTGAGATGGGAGTGCTTATCGGCCCGGAAGGGGGCACTGTCACAGGCGGCGGAGGAGCTGAGATAACTATAGAGGAAGGTTCAGTTGAAAACTATATCCCGGTCTCAATTAAAGCCGGGGATGCGAATTTACTGTCTTTGTCCTCTCCTTCAGGCTTTAAGCTTCTAGGTGTTGTGGAGCTTTCTCTTGGTGGATATTCCCTGGAAAAACAGGCCACCGTCTCTCTGCCTCTTACGCAGGATGTCATTGACTCTCTCGGCTCAGACCCTCAGCTTATAGCTTCGAAGCTTCAAAAGATAGATGAGGATTATTCCTGGCTTATAGTGCAGACCTCAAAAATCGACACAAGTAAAGTCATAACTCACAGCTCTACAGAAGCCTTTTTGCCATTACCGGGAGTCACCCAGGGTGGAACATATGTATTCCTCGCCGCACTCTATCCCGTAGGCTATATGCAAGGAACAGTCTCTGACCAGGGCCAGGCTCTGAAAAACGCCCTATTAACGGTAGATAACCACACGTTAAGATCATTTTCCCAGGCCACGGGCTCCTATGGCCAGCTCAGCTTCCTGGGTTCGTTTGAAATTACTGCCCTCAACCGGGTATCCAAAGATCAAGGCAGCAGCTCAGAGACTATTTCCTCAGAAGGCGAGATAAAAACACTTGACATTACGATATCTCCCGTAGGTCCGGAGATAATCTCCATTACACCTGCTGATGGAGCCGTAGATGTCCCTCTTGAGACAAAAGTGGAAGTGCTTTTTTCAGAACCGATCAAAGCATCAACTTTTCACTCCGACAGTTTCTACCTCGGCCATGGTACGACAAAAGCCGAGGGCGTCTACAAGCTTTCCTCGGATGGCAGGAGAGGAGAGTTCACGCCTTCCTCGGCGCTTCCCTCGGATACTGAAATCGCCGTTGCCTTAACCACGGGAATTCAAGACCTTGCCTCCAACCCGATGGCCTCTGTTTTCTCCTCAACGTTCCACACAAAAGACGTTGTTCCTCCTGAGACAGATCCGGATTTGATCACCGTTGTCATCCCGGAAAATGGATACTCCAAGATTATTGGCCAGGCAGGCTCGGTTGAGCCTGGAGCAACGGTTATCATCATTAATGATGAAACTGGGGAAACGGTCACCGTCTCCGGCTCCACTGACGGAAGCTTCGACACGCAGATCAAGGCATCCATCGGAGATAAAATAATCATAAAGATAATCGACTCCTCGGATAACGAAATTGTAATAGACCCGGGTCCATTCAAAAGCGAGGACAGAAAATCTGCTGTCATGAGCACTGAAGCAGCTGAGTTTATAAATACCGAAGGAATCGGGATAAAAATAGAGGAGGGAACATTCTCCGCTCCGGTTGTGGTCAGGATTGAAGAAGAGACAAACCTCCAGAATTTAGCTCCGGTTCCCCAGAAATTCGAGAGGCTGAAACCGATTAAGGTAGATTTCAGCGGCATAGTGCCCAACAAACCCTTTAAACTCTCAATTCCTGCTCCTCCGAATATAACGCCAGATAATCAAATCTTTATTGCCCGTGAAGTCTTTGTCTTCGGCGAGAGGAAACTCATGGTTGTCGAGACAGCTTCCTTAAAGAATGGAAGACTGGAAGTCAATTCTCCTCCCTGGCCCGGATTAGATAGACCCGGAACCTATACTTATTTGTTTGCAAAAATGCTCCTTGCAATCCTTACCGGAGAGGTTTATATGATCCCCTTCGTACTCACAGCGCAGGATCTGGCTTTTATAGGTGATAGCTATACCGGTTCTCGATTTACCATCCCTGTAGGGGTTGATGAGGAATTCACTCTGACAATAAGAGCTCTGGACACGGGTGAGACCATCTTCGAGGGAACAAAGACCGGTCCTCCCTCTGCCGGGGAGATATACAAACTCCATGAAAACTTAAGCCAGGACATCCAGAGTCCGATGCTCTTAAGCGGAGAACCGTCCGGTGTTTTGTGTTTTGAACTATCCTCTCTTTTCACCCAGACCCAGGGAATCACCATTCAAGCCCCTGACTCAGACGGCGATGGCCTGCCCGACCAAGGGGGAACAGTTAATCTTAAAGGGGATATGTATGCTGCTGATGAGTATGGATTTGTCAGGGTGTACAACTTGACCACAGGCGATTCACAAGAAGAAAAAGCCGGAGAAGATGGAAGCTTCGACATAGATATAACCGCCTCTTTTAAAGATAAAATATTAATCACCGTTCAGAAAGGAAACGTTCCCTTAAATCAGGAAATTCTCTTCGTTTTCTCAGAGCCTCTCTTACCTGAATCCGTATCAGACAAAACGGTTAAACTCAAAGAGATTCAGGGGACCGCTGAATATGAAATAACAGGAGAAGCGACGCGCCTTCCTTCCTCGACTGAAATATCCTTCATGCCACACACCGGACTCAGAGAAGATACAGTTTACACCCTGGAGCTCTCTGGTGTAAAAGACCTGGCTGGAAATTCAATTCCGGAGATAAAAACAAGCTTCAGAACGAAAAAATCAACTTCCCTCGACTTTGTTGAATCAGAGTATGTATCTGACTCCCTGTTAACCGGAAATCTTCTCATCCTCGCCTCGGCTTCAGAAGGAATAAAAATCATAGATGTCTCTGATCCCTCCTACATGAAAACCCTCTCCAATTTTTACCTATCGAGGGCAAGGGGCACGGCCATGGAAGACCTGCCCACACTTCAGATGGATTCCCAGGGAAGGCTCATTGTTGTCGGTGGAGGAAAGCCAGGCGGAGGCTACATAAAAATAATCGACATAAGTGATCCCGTAAACCCGGTCCAGGTAGGCACTCAAAGAATTACCGAAAGAGTGGGATATGCAAGTTCCTATTACGACGTAGGCCTCACTCCTCCTGCAACCACCCTTCCCGAAGGTTACCCCAGAAGAGTGAGAACCCTGTCCAATTATGCCTTTGTGGGAACAATAGCCGCAGGATTCGAGATTATCGATGTGGATAAGATAGAAGAACAAACATCGACCGAGCCAGGAATCATCCTTGCCATCTATCAGGATACACCCAATGTTCCGGATTTACGCGTCTTTCAGGATGAGGATTCACAGCGGGTCTATGCTGTGTGCTGTGTCTACGGCATATGGAAGGGAGTAAAGATGTTTGATGTGACAAATCCCGGTGACATCAAGCAAGTAGGAATTCTTCAACTTTCATCCACCCCCCAAAAAATAGAGATAGCCCTCGATTATCCTATCGACCTCGATAATGACGGCGAAATCTCTCAGAGCGAGAAAAGGGATTTAGCCTTTATTTCCCTGCCAGGCGACGAGAAAATCATGGTTCTCGATATCAGCGATAAATATCCGACTGAGCTGGGTGAGATACAAACTCCAGGTGCTCCGGGTGCAATGGTTACAGACAAAAAAGATGGTGTTCTCTATGCACATGCGGGCGAAAACTTGCTCTTGATAGATATGAGAAAAGTGCCCGGGTTTGAATTACAGGATGAAAACTCAGATGGTATAGACGATAGAATCATGGGTATGGTAAGGACCAAATCCGGCACCTGCCATGCTCTGTCCATCGACCACGACCTTAAAATCGCTTATGTCGGCCAGTTCCAACAGGGTGTGGAATCCGTGAAATTGGGACCTCCCACGATTGAAATTGTTTCTGATATTGACAAGAATGGAATATTCGAGCCGCTTGACCAGGTTGCGCCTTTCGGCATTGAAGCGCAGGATAATCCCATGGGTCTCCCCAATGAGATATATCTTACAGCCTTTATCCCCGGCGGGGCGGGTGACCAGGTTCTGGCTAATGTGTGGAGCGTGAACTACGAGGGAGAGCCCCTGCCTGAATGGGGCGATATAAAGCCTTATCTGGATAATGTCATCCTCTACAGGCAGTCACCTGACCCGAAGAGTAGAAAATACAACTTCTTTGTCTCAGAACCGATTCAGGTCACAATTGATCCTGAATCCACCTATGTTGGCAAGAAGATCCTCTCAGGAGACTATATCCGGGCCTATCTTGCTCCTGAGCTCAGTGAGCTCTTCAAAGATGAAAAATACGTTACAAAACAGGAACTCATCCATAATTATGACTCTGTTAAATCAGTAAGGGTCGAGCTTATTGATTCAGAAAAGCCGCAGCCTGTGAATAATCCATCCACAGGTCTGGGAGAGATTGGAGGCACGGTCTATCTCCATTCCGGCGAGTTTGCCCTGGAAGAGGTGGATTTAAGGATTCCGGGCAGAGGGTTTGACTTTGAATTTAGAAGAAAGCATGAATCTCAATCCATATATTCTGGACCTTTAGGCTGGAACTGGGATCATAATTACAACATGAGGCTGCTTGAGCTCCCCAACAGTGATTTGCTTTTCTTTGATGGTACAGGAAGAAGAGAAAGATATAAAGCCAAGAAGAACAACCAGGGAATCATTCTTGACTATATATCTCCCAGAGGTTATTTCACTGAATGTTTTCGCCGGCAGGATGGTTCGATTACGATCAAGGATGAGAGGGGGACGGTATTTGTCTTTAATGCGTTAGGAAGGCTTGTGCAGATCATGGATAGGAACTTTAACAAGATGCATTTCTATTACGACCTTTCGGGAAAGCTTTCTACTGTTATGGACACCATGGGCAGACTGATATCCTTTGAATATTACCCCTATCAGAAAGGAGATATAAAATCATGCAGGCTAAAGAGTATCACAGACTTCTCGGGTAGAAAGTTTACTTATACTTATGATGATGAAAATGGCGATTTAGAAGAGGTTGATTTTGAGGGAAGGGTGAAAAAATATGGTTATGTTAAGGAGGATGACCTGAAAAAAGGCCATAATCTTCTCTCTATCACTAATCCAAACGATCAGACCTATCTTCAGAACACATATGATGAAGATAAAATCACCTTGCAAAAATATGGTGATGCCTCAATATCTATAAGCGCCGGTCAGACTGCTTCAACCACTGACGGCAAAGGCAACCCTAGACAATACGTCCACAAAGACGACGGCCATCCCACCTCCATCACCGAAGGAGGATACACCACTTCATACGAATACAATGATGATGGGCTTATAAAATCCATCGCTTATCCTATGGGGAACCGTGTCGAATATGAATATGATAGTGGGAATAAACAGCGTCGCTCTCAAGCAAATTTCCTTAATATAATTGAAACCCCGGATGCCATACGCGGTGCAGAAGAGCCACAGAGAGTGACAGAGTTTAAGTATGACAATTACACCAACCAATTGGTCTGGGTTTCTTCACCAAACGGGCTGACTGTTGATCACGTGCTTGACGATAAAGGACAGGGAAATATAAAAGAGGTAATAACAAACATCCCCGGAATAAGCTACAGCTATACCTACAATAAATACGGTCAGATAACCTCTGAAACCGGCCCCTCTGGGACCACAAATTATACTTACTATCCTGAGGTTAGCCCAGGAGGAACAAGCTCAAGCATAGGAGGTAGAGCCTTAGATTCTGATGAAGGAGGTTATCTTAAAGACGTATCAACTCCTCTTACCTTTGAAAATTATCAATATGACAGCATGGGAAACATTACTCAATTAACCAATTCTCAAGGAATAAAAGCTTCCTATATAGTTAATAACTTCAACCTAGTAGCCCAAGAGGAAATCACTGCTCTCGCTTCCTTCTCTCCCTTAGCGATTGTTGCTTCCTATGGCTATGATGACAACGGCAATGTGGAATCGATAAATGAGACCTGGGGCAGTGAAGAAGGGGCCAGCACGAATAGCTATTCCTTCACCTATAATACAAGGAATAATCTCCTCTCTGCCACTGAACTGAATAGAGGGCCGACTTCCTATCAATATGACAAGAATGAAAATCTAACCGTGATCACTAACCAGGAAGGAAGGTCTGTGTCGTTCACATACAATCCACGAAACTTAATCGCTTCTTTTAAAAGAGGCAATATTCCAGAGCACAAACCTTACAACTTCAAATATGATGGAAATAAGAACTTGATTACGCTCATTGATCAAAAAGAGAATACCACAAATCTCACTTATGATGGTTACGACAGTCCAAGAGGAACGATTGATCATTTAGGCAATGAAACTATCATCTCAAGAAGTGAATCTGAGAATATGGTAACAGTAAAGCGATTTGACTCTGCAAAGAAACTGATAAGAGAGGCGGTAACAGTGAATGATCCTATAGGAAGAGTTACTGCCAGAATAGAGAAGCTTCTGGATGATGAGGGGAAAGCAATCGATGAGATAGTCTATCAGTACAAGTATACCGAGGGAGGAAGGGTCACTACCATTGTTGACCCGTTAGGAAGGGAATCGAAGATAATAAAGAACGACTTTGGCTGGGTCATAAAAGATATAGATGCAGCTGGGAATGAGATAGAATATCATTACGAGGACGGCCGGGGGAATATGACTAAAAAAGTGGAAAAGGAGAAGAGGGCGGATGGAGAATTCGATGAGTATGTCACAGAGTATAAGTACAACTCATTCAATAAAGTAGAAAAGGTTAAAGATCCACTGGGAAACACCTGGACATTTACCTATGACCAGAGGGGGAATTTGGCGGGGAGCTTGGATCCTGAGGGAAATAAGATCACTCACACCTATGATGAATTTGGAAGAAGGCTAATAACCGAAAAGCATCTTTTGAATGGAGAAAAGGTCGTAACTGAGTTCAGCTACGACAATGCTAATAACATCACGTCCATAAAAGACGCCAATGGGAATATAACCTCTTACACCTACGATGAACTCAATCGACTGGTGAGAGTGACCTATCCGGATAATACTTCCATTCAGTACAGCTATGATTTTAACTCCAATATAATTACAGAGAAGCAGAGGAATGGGACGCTGGTGATGAATACCTATGACGAGCTAAACAGGCTGGTGGCTCGAAACATTACGAGGGCTTCGGGAGTCACAGGAACTACACAAGAAACTTATGAATATGACGCTCTGTCACGACTAATAAAAGCGGAGGATGATGACTCAATGGTTGAGTTTAAGTATGATTCATTATACAGATTAATTGAAGAAGCCCAGAATGGCAAAGCGATACGTTACACATTTGACAAAGTGAACAACCGTACCTCAATTCAGTATACAAATCAGAGGATCATCGACAGGGAGTTTGATTTACTGAACAGGATAGTTAAGGTAAAACAGGCGAATGATACAATCGCTGACTTCACGTATATTGGAAAGGAGTTCCGCGCCTTAAATAAATTGTATGGCAACGGAGATGCAGCAATGAATCTTTACGATATGGGAAGAAGGCTGACAGAGAGGGAGGTGAAGAATAAAAACGCTGAGGTCATTGCTCACTATGTTTATGGTTACAACAGAGTGAATATGAAGACATTTGAACAGAGGATTCATGATGGAGGCAAAGGTGATGTGTTCGGATATGATGAGATGTATCATTTAAACAATGTGAAATTCAACTCGCCTGAGCCTCAGAACTCGGGAACATCGTTGTTTGAAAAATCAAAGATATATGCCTTCGATAAGGTTGATAACATCTTAAAGATCGTTGAAACTCAAAACGAGCAGGCAAAGCAGGTTTTAACCCAGGTTAATAATTTAAACCAATACGTTAAATTCGAGACCACAAGTTTATCCTACGATTCCAACGGCAATTTAGCCCAGAAAGAAGATCAGAAATTTACCTATGATTATCGAAATCAACTTGTTTCAGCAGAAACAGGTTTCCAGACCATAAATTTCAAGTATGATGCTTTAGGCCGAAGAATCGAGAAGAACATCAATGGCACCAATCCTGTTATTTACTATTATGATGGATTCCAGGTGATTGAGGAGAGAAATGGATTTGACCAAGTCCAGAAGCAGTATACCTACGGCAATGGGTTGGATGAAATCTTGAGGATGGATAATTATGATGGGGCAATTGCAACTCCATACTACTATCATACAAATGCCATTGGTTCTGTCACAGAAATAACAAACAATGAAGGCAAAATTGTTGAAAGGGTTACCTATGATGAGTACGGAAAGCCCACATTCATAGACTGTTTCACTGACCCCCAGAATCCTACTGAGAGCACAAACTCTGTCATCGGTAACTCATATCTCTTTCAGGGCCGCCTCTATGATCCTGAGACAAATCTTTACTACTACCGCGCCCGCTACTTCCATCCCGAGCTCGGTAGATTCCTGCAACCCGACCCCAAGGGCTATGTGGATTCTATGAACCTATACCAATCGTTCGGGCAGAATGGTGTGAACTTTATAGATCCGATGGGAAAGAAACTAATAATAGCGGGAGGAGACAGATATCAACTAGGTGAAATATTGTTTTTGCTGTATGGCATTATTGGAGATATTGGAATTCATAGTATTTTAAGATTAGAAAAATACGAGAAACCGATACATATATCTGATAGTGGTGCAGCTTATACTCTTCCAGGGCCAGACTTATCTGATATTGGAGCTATGGTGGTTTCTCTTGAAACAGATTTGCCCATTGATAAAAATGTTAATATGGGTTTATGGTTGGTTAATGAATTAATAAAAAGTGAGAAAGAGTATTTACTAGGAACAGGAGAAGAATATCCCAGTGCTGAAAGTTTATTTACAGGATTTGGCGAATATAGAAATACAGTTGGACAATTGGTAAATCTAGATTGGAAAAAAGATACACGCTTTAAAGCTGAGAAATCTTTAAAGAATCTGCCTCCGGTAACTGTAGACAGTGTAGTGTGGTTTTTCAGAGACAGTAATCCTATACGATCCCAGAGGAATGACATTTACACACAACAGTTTCAGGGAAGGATATATTATAAGGATAATCGAGAGAAAAGGTTGGAATATTTATACCTGGTAGTGTTCCATGAATTGATGGAAGCATATCTTAAAGTAGATGAGAATAAGCAGTATTCTGATATTGAAATTGTACCAGGTCTTATTGAAATTATGGGGGCTCATAATTTGGCTATAGAGGAATATGAAAGTGAACTGAGATGGCAAAGAAGAAAATATCTGTTACAAGGAGTTAGCGCTGGAAGACTCGTATTAGGTTTACCAAGATGGCAGTCACCATTGCTGAAGAGATAATGAGGAAAGTATTAATACTATTTTTATTAATTACTCTTAATGGTGAAATACATGCTCAAAGTGAAGAACATAAACAAAAGTTATATCACAAAGATGGAACTTATGGATTTATTGATAAAGAGGGAAATTATTTTCTTAAACCCAAAATTCTCCAAGCCGGGAGTTTTTCTGAAGGCTTGGCACGAGTTGAAATTGAAAAAGATGGAAAAAGTTATTATGGATACATTAATAGAGAAGCTGAAATAGTGATTGAACCTAAATATGAACTGGCAGAGGATTTTTCTCAAGGACTTGCCATGGTTGGAAATCGGATCACAACTGAGGATGGGCTTTTAGGAAGAGAAATTGGGTATATAAACAAAAATGGCAGTGTTGTTGTCGAGCTCAAATATTCAGAGGGAAGAAAATTTTGTGAAGGCTTAGCTGCTGTACTTATTACAAGTCAAAGAAGAGGATACAGATGGGGATTCATAAATAAGGAAGGTGAGATTGTAATCGAAACCATGTATGCCACCAGAGTTGGAGATTTTTCTGAAGGATTGGCTCCGGTGAGTGTTGAAGGATGGTGGAAATGGGGATATATCAACAAATCAGGAGAAATGGTTATAAAGCCCAAATTCGATGAGACGTATGGATTTAGTGAAGGTTTAGCTCGAATATCTGTTGGGGGGGAATATTTACGTGCTCATGATGAATATATAGGAGGGAAGCAGGGATTTGTAAACAAGAAAGGAAAGATGGTAATCAAGCCAAAGTATGAGGAGGCTTCTGATTTTTCTGAAGGATTAGCTGCGGTTAACAAGGGTAAGCTTCATGCTTTTATTAACAAGAAAGGAAAGATTGTAAAGAAGATCAAGTGTGACAGCTTGAGGGGATTTTCCGAAGGGTTGGCTCCGATAATGATTAAGGGACGGTGGGGTTTTATAGATAAGAACTGGAATGTGGTTATAAAGTGTCAATTCTCGGCCGTGAAGAGTTTTAAGGAGGGAATTGCACCGGTTATGGTTGGTGATAGGTTGGGATATATTAATAGAGAAGGAGAGTTGATAGTAGTGCCAAAGTTTTATGTGGTTGAACATTTTTCTGAGGGCTTAGGTCTTGTTCGATTAATGTTTTGGGAAGAGAGATAAAGTTGCCGGATATGGGGGGGAAGATTTAACTGCAGCTCGATATAAAAAAGTCGTAATTTAAAGAAATGAAAGATTTGATGACTTAGACAGGGTCTCTACTATAATAACTCAAAATATAAGAATTTCTTTTTTGGACTGGCTCCAGATCTTTCACCATTTTCCTCAATTTCCACCAGCTTACGTCTTGGAAGGATAATATCACACTCAAAACGGCAATATCAATTGCCAACAAATAGAGCCGAGGCGGCATAAACAGTAAAACAGCCAGCAATACGATAGATCTCGCCGTTGAAATTGAGAAGGAGGAACCATACTCTCTTTCGAAGCGGCTCTCATATTCGGCGACAAACTCCTTAAAATAATGAAAGAGCGCCCGGTAAAGAACTGTCTTCTCTGGATGCCTCGGACGATAGATCCCTTCCATCGAAGGAGAGATGCTTCAAGAAACAGGCTAAAGTTTCGAAAAACGCAGAACATAATAACATTGGTTGAGTTAACTGGATTGCCAATTAAAATTAAAAAGGGAAAATGTAACCTGTTGTTTACATCAATGAGCTGATATTGACAACATAGGAAGACAATATAAAAAAATAAAATTTACTTTGATGAGAGGGCCATCGAATGTGGAGCGGACGATCACCTCGCCCACTTCCAGCGGGTTGTGAAATTGCGCTAGTGTAACCGGATCCTTAAACCCGGCAAAAGAGATTTCTCTTAAAGGAAACAAAAATTACTTGAGCGATGCCGGAGTAGCGGAACTCACTGCTCAGGCAGCGGCGAAGGTGCTTATTAAAGAAGTATTATCTTCATGTTTTTATTATTCCCCTTTTTAAGGTCTTATAGGATTTATCCAAGAAATACCGATCGAGAGTTGAAAGTTTTGATAAAAATAGATAAAATTATCCTAAGAAGTTAATAAATTAGGATGTTTTTATCCATGAAAAAAAACAAGAAAAAGACCGCAGATAAGCTTGAGCAAGCGAAGGATATATTTCGAAAGCATGGCGGAATTCTCCGAACAAGTAAGGCAATCGAGTCGGGAATTCATCCTCGAACGATTTATACTATGAGGGATGAGGGAGTTATTGAGCAACTGAACAGAGGTTTGTTCCGCCTAACGGATGCTTCTCCTTTGGGAAATCCTGACCTTGTTACCATTGCCCTGAAGATTCCAAATGCCGTGATCTGTCTTGTGTCTGCGCTGGCTTTTCATAATATGACTACCCAAGTCCCGCATGATGTCTATATCGCAATTCCAAAAGGCTCGATGGAACCCCGTCTTCAATACCCGCCTGTGCAAATTTTTGAGTTCGGCGGTGACGCATTCACATCTGGTATAGAGACTTATGAGCTAGATAAGGTGCCGGTGCGAATCTACTGTCTCGAAAAGACGCTGGCTGATTGTTTTAAGTACCGCAATAAACTTGGTCTTGACACGGCTATCGAGGCGTTGAGGCTTTATGTGGAACGCAGTGACGTAAATGTAGATAAGCTCATGGGCTTTGCCCGTATCTGTCGTGTGGCTAAAATCCTGCGCCCTTATCTGGAGGCGATGATTGGATGAAACGCTCTCTGAAAAATGTTGCTGCTTCGGTACACCAGCGTCTGCTCAATAAGGCCAGGGAAACAGGCAGGCCTTTCAACGAGCTCCTTCAATACTATGTTATGGAAAGGTTTCTCTACCGTTTGTCAAAATCTTCTCATTCTGATCAATTCGTATTGAAAGGAGCATTGATGCTGAATGTATGGAGGGCTCCAGTATTACGTCCCACAAGGGATATTGACTTGCTCGGCCGCATAGAGAACTCAATAGATGCTATTGTTGCAATAACCCAGGAAATCTGCACACAAAGAATTGAGCAGCCTGACGGAGTGAGTTTCGATCCGTTAAGCGTTAGTGGAGAACGGATCACTGAAGATGCTATTTATGAGGGTCTGCGAGTTCGATTTCGAGGATGTGTTGGAAAATCTGAAATCCCCATGCAATTGGATGTAGGATTTGGTGATAAAATTACTCCATTAGCAACAGTTATGGAATATCCTACAATTCTTGGGCATCCTGCTCCGAGACTCAAAGGGTACAGTCGAGAGACCACAATTGCTGAAAAACTCCAGGCAATGGTCAAGCTTGGAGAATTAAACAGTCGAATGCGAGACTTCTTTGATATATGGCTTCTATCACAACAATTTGATTTTGACGGGAAGGTAATGGGAAATGCCATCAAGAAAACTTTTTCTAGCCGCCATACTGACATCTCAGCCAAGCCGGTAGCGTTCACGGAATCATTCGCTGCCGATTCTGAAAGACAAAGGCAGTGGGCAGCGTTTCTTCGAAGATCACGACTTGATGATGCCCCAGGAAATTTCCAACAGGTGATTGAAGCCATCTCTGTATTTCTGCTCCCTATTACTACTGCTTTCTCAGAAGGAAAGCCATTCACGGCCACATGGGTTCCACCAGGACCTTGGCAATATGGAGCAAAAGGGAAGGACAAACAAAAACACACTTTTAAGAAAAAATAGAAGAGATGCCTGAAGTGAAAAAGTGGAAAAAAAGCAGGGAAAGCGGTACATTCTCTGAGTTCATTTTGCTTCTTATGTGGGCGGTTAGCTCAGTTGGGAGAGAAATCTAGGAATTTCGTTTTTGGACTGGCTCCAGATCTTTCACCATTTTCTTCAATTTCCACCCACTGGCATCCTGGATTTGTCTGCTCCATACTCCACAACCAAATCCTGCAATTGGGGAGAATCTGTGGCATGAGCCAGCAGAAACTCCAAAATCATTTCTGGTCTTAAAATCATTAAAGTTATTGATAAGTGCGTTTCTAATTCCGTTGTCAAAACACTAATAGTGCGAATTTTTGGCTATTTCTTTTCTCAAGTTTCTGGAAAAACCATTCTATCGCCTTATAACAAAAACTTTTTCTAATAAATTAAGGTATTTTTCTATGGTAAATCCAAATCTTCTGATAAACGCCAAATTTTTGGAAAATAAATTTTAGATAAAGCAGTACCACCTTTAAAAACAAGAGAATTTATCAGAGAAAAACCAAATAAAAGCCAACCTATTACATAATCCTTTTCAACAATATTCAAATTCAAATTTCTTTCTCGAGCTTTAGCTAAAAGTTCCCTTCTGTCTATCAGTACATCCACCTCTCAGGATTAATCTCAGCATTAATTAACAATTTCCACTTTTCATTATATTTGCCTTTCTTTCTACTAATCGTATCAAATTTAGAATAGCCTTTTGTTAGTTTCACATCTTTAAAAATATCCTTATATTCTTCCAACAATTTTGTTTTTTCTAGAATAAATCCCAGCCTTTTTAATATGGTTATATTCTTCATTCGTAAAGCATATTCTTTTATTTTGTTAAAATTTAAATCTTTATGATTAAAGTAAATAGCTCTTGCTACTTCTTCAATTCCACCAGAATGCTCAGGATGATCCAAGCAATCTGCAATTGTTTTATTAACATTTGAGATATTTATCTTCTTCCCTTCTATCTCAATTTTCTCTATTCCAAAGAATCTATCTTTATTTAGCTTCACAAATACAAATTCTGTATTTAGCACAATTAGAGGCTTTTTTGCTTTTTCTGTGGCAATAAAAACAGACTTAGGAATTTGATCAGATAATCCGTGATAATTTAGTGCAGACCAAAAAGCAATGTAATAAGGCTTCACTAAATGAGAGGCTATTACAAAATCATGCACAATAAAGTCTTCAGCTCCTTTAACTCCAATATCTAGAGGCACTATTGCATATAAACCGCCTTTTAATCCTAAAACCCACTTTTTTTCTTTTAATGAATGTAAAGTTAAATAAGGCGCCTCTTTTAAAATTTTCTTTGCTTCTTTAACTGTAAAAATAACTTTATTCTCTCTAGCTAATTCTGAAAGTAAGAGAGATTCTTTTTTACTTAATCCTCTCCTATATTTATTTGTGTTTTCTTTCATTATTCTTAATAATTTACAACTTTATATAGGTACTATATGTAAATCTTTTGGAAAATCAATATTAAAAAGCATTTAGACACTAAGCCATATGCAGCTCGCTTCATTTATCCACATGGAATTTAAGGTAAGTTAAACATATCCTATTGTATTTTGTCCTTAAACAAAAATATGCAGTGAATATAGAGGCGCTACCATTGTTAAATGATATGATGGATGATATTGACCAACATTTTGAAAAAGAAAAAAATATAATGAAAGATAGAATAAAATTTGCCACAATAGAATTGTCAAAATAAAGATAAATGCAACAACAAAAACCAGATCACAGAATACAATGGCTTGCCAATCACCTGCAACTAGAACGGAAGCCTGAAGAGCTTAATTGACTCCTATTATTATCACGATTCTGACTGATTTTTTTACCTCTGGGCATTGTTTCGTTTCAGCTAAATTCAGATTAAAATCCATATCTTGACATTAACATATCTGCAACCTTTTTGAGCTAGATTGCGTCTATATTATATAACAGTACGATAATATCGTATAATGATACGCAGAGATATAAGGAGATTTGGATTGAAAATTTTATCAGTCAACGAGCAAATCTTTCTATTAGCCATATGGCGGCTCAAAGACGAGGCTTATGGCGTTAGGATCAGGGATAAGATCACTGAAATGACCGGAAGGACGTTCACCTTCGGCACTCTGTACAACACCCTGGATTACCTGGCAAAGAAAGGCTATGTGACTTCCCGCGCCGTGCAAATCCTCAATCAAGCGGGAGGTAATAAGAGAGTCTACTACACAATCACCAAAACAGGGCTTGAAGCCTTGCGTGAGGCCAGGGAACTCCAGGAAGCCCTCTGGAAAGGTATTAAAAAATATGCATTCTGAAAAAAAGAAATGAGATCATCCAAATTCCCTTTACCTCCCCGGCTGGCGGTTTGGTTCGTAAAGCGCCTTGAACGGTATCAGATAAACCATGCCATCATCGATGACCTGCATGAGGTTTTTACGAGGATATGCCGGGAACAGGGCCTTATTGTTGCCTGCCTTTGGTACTGGGGGCAGTGTCTAGATGCTGTTATCAAGGATATACTTTTTAACTTAAGATGGAGATGCATCATGTTTAAAAATTATCTTAAGATCGCCTTTAGAAGCATAAAAAGACAAAAAATCTATTCTTTTATCAACATCGCCGGATTCGCTATCGGCATGGCCTGCTGTCTCCTCATTTTCCTCTACGTGCGCCATGAATTGAGTTATGACAGGTATAATAAGGATGTCGAAAGAGTATGCCGGATTGTGTTGGACAGCCGCACTCAAACCGCAAATCGTGTTTTTGTTCCTGTTTCACCCATGATCGCTCCAACATTGAAATCCGATTATCCTCAGGTGGAATACGCTGCCCGGGCATTTACTTTTACAGGTTCCCGGCTGGTCAGGAAGAAAGACACATTCTTTTATGAAAACCGTTTCATGTATGCGGACCAGGAACTGTTTGATGTTTTAACTTTTCAGTTTATCCATGGAAGTCAGCAGGAAGCCCTGACCAGGCCGAATACACTGGTGGTGTCACAGAGCATGGCGAATAAGTATTTCGGCAACGCCAATCCCCTGGGAGAAACTCTGGAGATCAATCAGCAGGAATACGAGATAACAGGAGTGGTGAAGGATTGCCCGGAAAATACGCATTTGAAGTATGATCTGATCGCTTCTTTAGAGACGCTTAAAGACTGGAATGAGATGTCCAACTGGTATTCGACCATGTTTTATACTTATCTCAAGCTAAAGCCTGGTGTAAATGTAGAAGAATTTTCCTCTCAAATCAGCCGTCTTACCGATAAATATATCGGGGAACAGCTGAAGAGCTGGGGATCGATTGATCATTACTTCCTGCAGCCGGTAGCCAGTATTCACCTTCATTCTCATCTCCGGTATGAGACCGAGCCTCCGGGAAATCCTGTATATATCACTATTTTTTCCTTTGTGGGCCTTTTCATCCTCATCATCGCCTGTTTGAACTTCATGAATCTCTCCACCGCACGCTCAGCAAAAAGGGCGAAAGAAGTCGGCTTGCGCAAGGTTGTGGGCGCTCAAAAGCTTCAGCTCATCGGCCAGTTTTTGGGCGAATCGCTGCTGGTGGCGTTTCTGTCGTTAGGCGTGGCGATGGTCATTGCCCGGTTTGCGGTTCCCCTGTTGAAAGATTTGACCGGAATATCCCTGAGCTTTGATGCGCTTTTGATGCCGGGCGTGTTGCTCTCCCTCATCGGTGGTGCATTCCTCGTGGGGATGGCCGCAGGCCTGTATCCCGCGTTTGTGCTTTCGGCTTTCAGACCGGCTGTAACTCTTAAGGGAGTTCAGCGGGCTGGCTCTCGCAGTTTAGACTTGCGGACGGTTCTTGTGGTCGTCCAGTTTGCGATTTCTGTCCTGCTGATTATCGGGACTCTGACCATGTACAAGCAGTTCTTCTTCATGAAAAACCAGTACTTGGGGTTTGAAAAAGAGCAGAAACTCATTCTCCCTCTCCGGGGCGGGATCGATATCCAGGAAAATTTCGCATCGGTAAAAGACATATTTTCCAGGCATTCTTCTGTCACCGGAGTCACTGTATCTTCCACTGTTCCGGGGCGAGGAGTGTCTAATTTTGCCGTCAGTCTGGTCGGAGAAGATGACACTAAAAATCAATCGATGTTCCATATGTATTTTGATGATGATTTCATCCCTGATTATGGAATCGATATGGTGGCTGGACGAGCTTTTCAAAAAGAGATGAAGACAGACTTCATGGGAGCTTTTCTCATTAATGAGGCGTCCGTTAAAGCCTTTGGCTGGAGCCGTCCCGAAGATGCACTCGGAAAGCGGGTGAGAACAGGGCATGGGGGACGGGTGAATCCGGTAATCGGTGTCACCAAGAACTTTCATTATCGCGGACTCCAATCTGAGGTGGAGCCGCTGGTCATGGAATTTTTGCCCTGGACTTTCAGGTACATCACACTCTCCATAGATATCTCTGACCTGAATGAGACTCTGGCCTTTGTCAAGTCTCAGTGGAAGTCTTTGTGGCCGGGCCATCCTTTGGAGCACTTTTTTCTGGATACAGACTTTGACCGTCAGTACCGTGCGGATGAGCAGATAGGGAATGTATTCGGGATCTTTACTCTCCTGGGATTATTCATCGCCTGCCTGGGGCTCTTAGGATTGGCTTCGTTTACAGCAGAGAGCCGGACCAAAGAAATAGGAATACGAAAAGTTCTTGGAGCCTCGGTGGGAGGCATTGTCCTCATGCTCTCCAGGCAGTTCACAAAATGGGTTCTTCTAGCAAACTGCATTGCCTGGCCTGCCGCTTATTATTTAATGGACAGATGGTTGAAAAATTTCGCCTACCGCGTCGATATAGGAGTATGGACATTTGTGCTGTCGGGCGCACTTGCCCTGGTGATTGCCTTCTTGACTGTCAGCTACCAGTCCATCAAAGCGGCCGCGGCCAATCCTGTGGATTCGCTCCGGTATGAATGATTATTTATAGCTGAAACTTGAAACTCCAATCAGGATTTAATAGTGTAACCATGATTCGCCCGCTCCTTTCCCTGGAACGCCTCTCCCTCAATGAACGAAAAGGAAAGGTCTGCTACCGGTATTGGAAAGATGCCGCAGAGGCCCCGGCCGATTATTTTTCATGATTTTTTCCTTTGCCCGGAAGCAGTCCTCTATGCGATTTTGGGCGCTTTTAAGTGCCTCTGCGGCGTTTGGCCCACCAGGATTGACTTCCCATTGTCCTTGATATCCTTTTTGCCGCGATTTATACTTCCGTACGATGGTTGGACAGGAAAATAACGACAAAGATGCTCGCCCAACCGGCGCAGCTGAAAAGAATAAACAATAAGAAAAATTGTTGTTCAATTGATGCTTTGACTTTTAATCCACCAATCTTTTTTTAAGAATCTTTTATATTTCTGAGCATTTAGATAATCTATCAATATATCATCAGAAATAAAACTCTCATAATCTAATCCTAATTCTTCCATACATCTACTTGTTTTTATGGCTTCCATTGCATCTTTAAAAAGTCTTAAAGCTTTTTTCTTTTTCCCTGAGCAGTAATTTGCATCAGCAAGTTTAGAAATTGCTAATCCTTAAAAATTTACAAGATTTCCCAAGAGCTTTTTCTCCAGCTTTTCTCTTCCTCCCGTCTGTCGCTTCGTCTTGTGGGTGTCAAAGCTTCTGACCTGGTGAGAGCCAGGCCTCTTTCTCTTTTCGAGCCCTACTCCGAACGCCCAGAGAAACCGTCACGGGAAACGGGCCTCCGTTATTCCTGGGAGGATGTTTGACAACGATGGTTGACTGGATACCTTCCTCAATGTCATCATCTGTTGACACTTTCAGGAAGAGAGGCTGGCTCGTAGCTTACGAATTCCAGGGAGTACTGTGTCTGAGAGGTATGCTTCTATATTTGCAAAAGTCAAGGGATTTTCCCTCTATGTTGGAAAGTAGATTTCCCTTCTTGTTGGAAAACAGGAATCCCTTTTTTTAAGTCATTCAGGAAGCTGGAAATGATCATTCCTCCTTGTTTTGATTTTTTATTCTGTAAGATTCTCCATCCAGTGTGAAAACGCGAGCATGATTTGACAACCTGTCCAGCATTGCGGTAGTCGATCGCATCATCAACCACCTCAAGCTGACATTTGTGAGGCAGAGACCTCCTCCCCCTCGGGTTACTTCGTAAGAGTTTCTGATAAAGCACCCAATTGTTTTCATTGACAATGAACAAAATAAGTGTTATTCTTTCATTCGTAATGAATAATTAATGAGGAAAGCAAAATGGATAAAAACTCTTTAAAAGAAATAATAATAGAACAGCAAAGGATTTTTCTGCAAATGGATTTAGGTATTAAGAGAGATTGTCTAAATCAATTTTCAAAATATATTAAAAATCCTTATATTGTGGTCATCTCAGGCTTACGACGTTGTGGTAAGTCAACACTGTTACTTCAAATAATGAATAATTTTTTTAAAGAACCTATTTTTTATTTCAACTTTGAAGACGAAAGGCTTATGTACTTCACTTCAGAAGATTTCAATAATCTGCTTGAATTATCAATCGAACTGTTTGGTCAGACCAAAACTTATTTCTTCGATGAAATACAGAACATAATTGGCTGGGAAATGTTTGTCAGGAGGCTCCAAGACTCCGGTAATAAAATCTTTATAACAGGTTCAAATGCATCGCTTTTAAGCAAGGAACTAGGCACAAGACTAACAGGTCGATACATCCCTGTTGAACTATATCCGTTTTCTTTTAAAGAATATTTATATTTTAAAGGATTATCATTAAAAAAAGATAGTTTAAGTGTAACTTCTGAACGGGCAAAAATAAAAAGACGATTCAATGAATATCTCAAAAACGGAGGTCTTCCGGAATATATAAAATATAAACAAAGAAATACTTTATCGACATTATATAACGACATAATTTATAGAGACATTGCAGCGAGATATGATATTAAAGAGGTTAAGTCTCTAAAAGATCTTACTATCTATCTTTTAAGCAATGCTGGTACCCTTGTAAGCTATAACCGCTTAAAAAACATGTTAGGTTTAGGGAGTGTTAATACTCCAAAAAAATTTTTAGAATACTTAGAAAACACTTATTTAATAGCAACGGTTCCTCGCTATTCTCATTCTATACGACAACAAATCAGAAACCCAAAAAAAGTTTTCGGAGTTGATAACGGCATATTAAATTTTGCTTCTTTCAGATTTTCAGAAAATAAAGGAAAATTTCTTGAAAATCTTGTTTTTATCGAACTAAAAAGAAGGAAACAAGAAGTATATTACTACAAAACAAAAAAAGGAAAAGAAGTAGATTTTCTCCTTCGAGAAGGAATAAGACACAAAGAGTTAGTTCAGGTTACGCAAAGTTTAGGAAGAAAAGAAGTAAGAGATAGAGAATTGAATGCCTTAGCAGAAGCAATGGATGAATTAAAAATTAAACCTGGATTAATTTTAACTGAAGACGAAGAGGAAGATTTATCAATAGGAAATAAAAAAATAAAAATTATGCCTGTATATAAATGGCTATTGCGTGGACCTATGCTATCCCAAGAGTTAGGACAACAAAAAACTTTATTAAGGTAAAGCGAAAATTAATGTAAATTTTATAATAGGAATTTCTTTCTTGGTTTTTCTCCAAATCCCTCGTAATATTCCACAATTTCCACCCACTGGCATCCTGGATTTGTCTGCTCCATACTCCATAACCAAATCCCGCAATTGGGGAGAATCTGTGGCATGAGCCAGCAGAAACTCCAAAATCATTTCTGGTCTTAAAATCATTAAAGTTATTGATAAGTGCGTTTCTAATTCCGTTGTCTGTCAAGAGGCGTGTAGTTTTACGCAGTAAATCGGCGT